>Ga0073904_10003869_pt1 | contig 11239 bp, 13 predicted proteins | sample KloWWTrecipitate_FD_66668 | JGI IMG/M metagenome (GOLD analysis project Ga0073904, IMG submission 66668) | Active sludge microbial communities from Klosterneuburg, Austria, studying microevolution and ecology of nitrifiers - Klosterneuburg... | ecosystem: Engineered > WWTP > Aerobic digester >... | reverse complement strand
GCGTGTCCTGCACAACTTGGCACAGAAGGCCAAGAAGATGGGCATGGCGCTTGTGCCCACTGAACAACCCGCTTGAGAAATTCATTGCGAATCAAGACCTTAGATTGTGTTTCTTGAGAGCCGGACAGACGGGGGGCGTCTTTCATGTCAGATCACTTCCAGCTCGGCGTTGAGCGCGCCTGCAGCCTTGATCGCCTGCAGGATGGCCAGCAAGTCCTGGGGTGTGGCGCCCAGCACGTTGAGGGCGCGCACCACGTCGGCCAGTTGCGGCGACGCCGGAATCTGCATCAGGATGCCGGGCTCCTGCGTGATCTGGATGTTCGACTTCTGGGTCACCACCGTCTGCCCGGCAGACAGGGGATTGGGTTGGCTGATGACCGGCGTCGAGCTGATCGTGATCGACAGGCTGCCATGGGCGATGGCGCAGGGCCCCAGTGTCACGGCCTGGTTCAGCACGATCGAGCCGGTGCGCGCATTGATCACCACTTTGGCCGACGGGATCGAGTCCTGCAGTTGAAGTTCCTCCATCTCCGCGATGAAGCTGACCCGTGAATTGGCGTCGACCGGTGCGCGGACTTCGACGGTGCGACCATCGAGTGCACGCGCAAATCCCTGGCCGAAACGCCGGTTGATCGACTCTGCCACGCGGCGCGCGGTCTGGAAGTCCGATGCCGACAGGCCCAATGAGATCGTGTCGCCTTCGAGCAGCGGCGTAGGCACCGCGCGTTCGATCTGCCCACCGGCAGGAATACGCCCGGCGCTGAGGTGGTTGATCTGCACCTTGCTGCCACCGGCGGAGGCGCCGGCACCGCCGACGATCAGGTTTCCCTGGGCCAGCGCATACACCTCGCCATCGACGCCGCGCAAGGCGGTGCTGATCAGCATGCCGCCCTTGAGCGATTTCGAGTTGCCCAGCGAGGACACGTTGACGTCGACCGCCTGGCCGGGACGGGCAAAGGCCGGCATCTGGGCGGTGACCAGTACAGCGGCAACATTCTTGAGCTGCAGCTGCGAGACGCTGGCTGCCGGCAGCGTGATGCCCATCTGCTGCAGGTAGTTGCTCAGGCCTTGCGAGGTATAGGGCATCTGGGTCGTCTGGTCGCCGGTGCCGTCCAGTCCCACGACCAGGCCGAACCCGGTCAGCTGGTTGGTGCGCACGCCGTCGACCGACGCGACTTCCTTGATGCGGGCGGCCAGCGCAGGCGTGGCCAGTGCCACGCAGGTCACCAGCGCCGACGCCAGGCGAACCCAGGGGCGCAGGCAGGACCGAAGGCCAGGGGTGATGGTGTTCATGGCAATGGACTCAGAACGGCAGGAAGGCCATGAAGAAGCGCGCAATCCAGCCCACGGTCTGGGCCTCGTTCTGCGCGCCGCGTCCGCGTGACTCTATGCGCGCGTTCGCGACCTGCGTCGAACTGATCAGCCCGCCGGCCTGGATGGCCAGCGGATCGACCGTGCCCGAGAAACGCAGCACGTCGACATTCTGGTTCACGCCGATCTGTTTCTCGCCGGCCACGACCAGGTGGCCGTTGGGCAATACATCGACGACCGTGGTGGTGATGGAGCCCGAGAAGCGGTTGGCGCTTTCGGTGGCACCTGCGCCCGCGAAGTCGTTGTTGGTGGACGAGTTCAGCGACAACTTGCCCAGCGTGGCAGCTGATGCGAACGGGAACGCCGAGACACCGGCATCCATCGAGGAGGTGCGGTTGCTGGTAGAGGAGGATTTCTGGCTGGCGGTGACGTTTTCGGTGATCAGGATCGTCACCACGTCGCCGACCATGCGCGCGCGCCGGTCTTCGAACGGGGGGCGATAACTCGCAGCGTGGTACAGGCTGCCAGTGACCGGCCGGGCCTTGGCCGGTGTGACCACCATCGGCGCGGGCGGCTGCGTGAAGTCGACCCGTTCGGTCTTGGGCAGCGACTCGCAGCCGCTGGCCAGCACGGCCACCAGCAGCACGCCCGAGGCGGTTCGGACAAGGCGAAGGAGTTGCATCACAGCTGGCCCAGTTTCTGCAGCATCTGGTCCGAGGTCTGGATCGCCTTGGAGTTCATCTCGTAGGCGCGCTGGGTCTGGATCATCGTGATCAGCTCCTGCACCACGTTGACGTTGGAAGTTTCCAGGAAACCCTGCGTCGTCGTACCGATGCCGTTGGAGCCGGGTGCGCCGGTGTTGGGTTGGCCGGAGGCCGGGCTTTCCGCAAACAGGTTCTGCCCCTGCGGCTCCAGGCCGGCAGCATTGATGAAGGTGGCCAGGATGATGTTGCCGATCTGCTGCGGCGCCGTCGTGCCCGGAATCGTCGCCGTGACCGTGCCGTCGGTGGCGATGGCCACGTTCTTGGCATTGGCCGGCACGGTCACACCGTTGGCGACCGGCAGCCCGCCGGCCGTGACCAGCCGGCCCTGGTTGTCGACCTGGAACGAGCCATCGCGGGTGTAGTTGGTCGAGCCATCGGGCATGGTGACTTGAAAAAAACCATTGCCCTGGATGGCGACGTCCAGGTTGTTCGAGGTCTGCTGGATCGTGCCCTGTGCAAACGATCGGCTGGTCGCAACCGTGCGCACACCCAGGCCCAGATGCAGCCCGGTGGGCAGCTGGGTCTGGTCGGACGTGTTCGAGCCCACCTGGCGCAGGTTCTGGTACATCAGGTCTTCGAACACCGCAGTGGCGCGTTTGTAGCCGGTGGTCGATACGTTGGCCAGGTTATGGGAGATGACATCGAGCTGGGTCTGCTGGGCTTCCATGCCGGTCTTGGATATCCACAACGAATTGATCATGGGAGGGTTCCTTTGTTCTGTGTCGAGCCGGGTCTGGCTCAGCCCTGCAGGCTGAGCAATTGCCCGGCCGAGCGGTCGTTGGATTCAGCGGTCTGGACCAGGCGCATCTGCAGTTCGAACTGGCGTGCGGTCTGGATCATTCCGACCATGGTCTCGATCGGGCTGACGTTCGAGCCTTCGAGTGCGCCGCTTTGCAGGCGCGCCAGCGGGTCGTTCGGCAGGGGATCTGTGGTGGCGGTGCGGAACAGTCCGTCGTCACCGCGCTTGAGCGGATCGTCGGTGGTGGGCGTGGCCATCTTGAGCCGGCCGACCACGGTACTGGGCTGGCCGCTCGTCTTGGCGCTGATGTCTCCGTTGGGCGCAATCGAGATTTCCGCGCCGACCGGCGCCACCAGGGGCGTGCTGCCGTCCGAGAACACGGTCAGTCCATTGATCGTCTGCAGCGTACCGTCGGCGCTGGTCTGCAGCGCGCCGGCCCGGGTGTAGGCTTCGGTGCCATCGAGCCCTTGCACGGCGAACCAGGCATTGCCGGTGGCCCGCACATCGAGCGCGCGGCCGGTGGTCTGCGATGGACCGGGCGCTTCCAGATGGCCGGATGTTGCCTCGAGTGCGAACACCCGCGTGGTGGCTCCGTCGCCACGCAGCGGAACGGCACGGTAGGCCGACAGTTCGGCGCGAAAACCGTTGGTGGAAACATTGGCCAGGTTGTTGGACAACACGGTCTGCCGGTGCGCGGCCGCGTTGGCGCCGGTCATTGCGGTGTAGATGAGTCGATCCATGATGGGGCCTGGTCAGGTGGGGGTCAGATTGCGGCGGGCAGAGTTTTCAGCGCAGCTGGGTCAGCGTGGACAGGACCTGGTCCTGGGTCTTGATGGTTTGCGCATTGGCCTGGTAGGTACGCTGCGCGGTCATCATGTTGACCAGCTCGGCGGTCAGGTCGATGTTCGAGTCTTCCAGCGCGCCCGAGCGCAGTGCGCCGAACTTGCCGGCGCCGGGTTCGCCGATGATCGGCTGGCCTGATGCGACGGTCTCGACCCAGTTGCCATTGGCGGTCGGGCGCAGGCCTTGCACGTTGCGAAAGTCGGCCAACGCGATCTGGCCGGTGGCCTGGGTCTGCCCGTTCGAGTAACGCGCCGAGATGACGCCGTTCTCGCCGATGCTCATGGCCACGAAATCGCCCGGCGCATAACCGTCCTGCGTCAGGTCGGTGACCGCGAAGGCAGTGGCGTATTGCGTTGCCTTGGAGAAGTCGAGCGTGGGGTTGATGGTGCCGATCGAGGGGTTGGGAGAGGCGATGCTGACGGTTGGTGTGGCCGGTACGGAGCTGACCAGCTGCCCGTTGACGTCGAACGTCAGCGTTGCGGCCAGCGTGGCGGTGGCGGTCGCATCCGAGGTCGGGTCGGTGAAGACCTGCCAGGTGTCGTTGGCTGTCTTGCGCATGTAGACCGAGGTCGGGATGGCCGAGCCCTGGGAGTCGTAGGTGTTCAGCGAGGTGCCATACGTGGTCAGCGCCACATTGGGCACCGACGCATTCCAGACCGGTGCCGAGGCATTGAGGTTGAACTCGGCGGCGATCGTGGTGGTACTGCGAGCCGGGATCGGTGACGAGGTGGGCAACTGCATCGGCTGCAGCGTGCTGCTGGTGGCAACTCCGTCGACCGAGGTCGGATATCCCATCAGCTTGGCGCCGGCATTGGTCACGATATTGCCCTGGGTGTCGAGCTTGAACTCGCCCGCACGGGTATAGGCGGCCGAACCATCGGGCAAGGTGACCCGGAAAAAGCCTGAGCCGTTGATCGCGATGTCCTGGGCGCTGCCGGTGAGGTTGACCGCGCCTTGCGTGAATTGCTGCGACACCGTCGCCACTTCGACGCCGATGCCTTCGGTGCGTCCGTTGGCGGCAATCGTCGAGGCGGCCACGATCTCCGAGAACTCGGCGCGTGCGACCTTGGCGCCTACGGTATTGGCGTTGGCAATGTTGTTGCCGATCACGTCGAGGTTGCGACTGGCAGCGTTCAGGCCAGAGAGTCCGGTTTGGAATGACATGGTGTGAAGGTCCTGTGGAATCGTTGGGTGCTTGTGGGGGGGCGCGTGATGACGTTGCCGGGTCTCAGAAAATCGTCTTGACCGTGTCGTAGCCGACATTGCCCAGATGGCGCAATTGCAGCTGCATCAGGCCGTTGTCCGAGCCAACCGAGACCACTGCGTCCTGTACCAGCGTGCGGTGGGTCACGACCGTCTTGCCTTGCGTGGCCGTCACCCGGTAGCTCAGGCCTTCGGCGTTGGTGTGGGTTGTCGCATCCCATTCGAAGGAGTTGCGTCCGGCCTTCAGGGCGCCAAGGTTGAACGACTCCAGCACCTGGCCGCCGGCGCTCAGCACCTCGACGACAACCTTGTCCGCCGGCAGATCCAGATCGATGGCGCCGGTGGCCTTGCCATCGGCAATCGGCAGCCGGTTGCCTTCGACCAGCACATCGCGGCCCACCAGCGAGCCCGCCTGCAAGGTCTGCATGGCCGCGAGTTGCCCGGCCAGGCCGGCCAGTGACGCGTTGGTCTTCTCGATGCTCGAGACCGTCGATATCTGCGCCATCTGCGAGGTCATCTGGGCGTTGTCCATCGGGTTCATCGGATCCTGATTGGCCAACTGCGCGACCAGCAACTTGAGGAAACGGTCTTCTGAGTTGGCCTGATTGGTGCTGGACGTCGTCGTACTGCTGGTAGCCGCTGTGGAGCTGGTGCCGGCGATAGCGGTGGTGCTGGACATGGTGGGACCTTCGGGTAACGTTTACTGGCCCATCTGCAGCGTCTTGAGCAGCAGGGACTTGGCGGTATTCATGACTTCGACGTTGTTCTGGTAGGCGCGCGAGGCCGAAATCATGTTGACCATCTCCTCGACCGTATTGACGTTGGACTGCGTGACGTAGCCCTGGGCGTCGGCCATCGGGTGGGTCGGGTTGTGTACCTTGTGCATCGGCGCTTCGCTCTCGATGACCGAACGCACCTTGACGCCGGCGGCGCTGTCGCTGCCCATCGGCACGGTCTGGAACACCACCTGGCGTGCCTTGTAGGCCTGACCGTCCGGGCCGGCGACCGCGTCGGCGTTGGCCAGGTTGCTGGCCACCACGTTCAGGCGCTGGGACTGCGCACTGACTGCGCTGCCCGATACCCCGAAGATGGAAAACATGGACATGGTGTGCCTCCTTGGTCGTCTTTGTGCTTACTGACCCTGGATCGCGCTCAAGATCGTCTTGGAATAGCCGTTAATGAATCGCAAGGTGGATTCGTATCGCACGGCGTTGTCGACAAAATTGGCGCGTTCGCGATCCAGATCGACCGAGTTGTTGTCCATGGCAGGCTGGGTCTGCACGGTGTAGCCCAGGCTGGCCGGTGTGCCGCCCGATGCACTTGCATTGCCCGGGATCGGGATATGCGCCGGGTTGCGTCCGCTGCTGGTTGCCAGGGCGATGGTGGGGCCGCCCAGGCCGGTGGCCGCAGCCATCGCGTCCTTGAAGTTGATGTCACGGGCGGCGTAGCCGGGTGTGTCGGAGTTGGCGATGTTGCTGGCAATGACGCGCTGGCGCTCGGCCCGCAGGCTCAGCGCTGTGGCTTGGAAATCAAGTCCGGCGGTCAGTTGGGCAAACATGGAACAACACCTCTCTTCATCGTTTCGGTCGCCATGGCGGTCGGCAAGGCCGGGGCGTGAAACGATTATGGAAAAGCTTGAGGGCTTCGATAGCCGGAATAAGACGGGTTTCCGCCTGCACTTGAGCGCTTTTGGCTGCCGGGGTCCGGCCTAAAGTAGTCCCATGCCAAAAAGTCGACTGCTGCCATGTCTGTGAATCTCCGCCTTTTCCGCGCCCTGCTGCGCAGTGCCGGCGCAGCCTTGTGTCTGATCGTCGTGTTTGGTGCGCTGGCGCAAGCGCAAGCGCAGGATCAGGCCAGCCTGATCGCGCAGGAGAGCCAGGCCTGGATCGAGAAGGCGGTGGCCAGTGCACGCCCGACCGGTGCGGCACCGTTGCGCATGGCGGTGCAGGTCGGTGCGCTGGACAGCCGGCTGGCGCTGGCGCCGTGTGCCCAGGTGGAACCCTATATGCCGATCGGCACCCGCTTGTGGGGCAAGACCCGCATCGGTCTGCGCTGCATCGATGGCGCGTCGCGCTGGAACGTGTTCTTGCCGGTGCAGGTGCAGGCGATGGGCCAGACCTGGGTGATGCGCAACGACGTCGCTGCCGGCGCTACTTTGCAACTGGACGATGCGGTGCTGGCCGAGGTGGACTGGGCGCAGGAAAACCAATCGGTGCTGGCCGATCCGGAAATGTGGGTGGGACAGACCGCGACCCGTGCGCTGCGCACCGGAATGGTGCTGCGCCATGGAATGGTCAGGCCGTCACAGGTGTTTCAGGCCGGATCCATGGTCCGTATCGTCGCCCAGGGGCCAGGTTTTCAGGTAACTTCGGGCGGACAGGCCTTGTCGGCCGGAGTTGTGGGTGAAATGGCACGCGTGCGGGTTGACAATGGCCGCGTGGTCTCCGGCCTGGTTCTGGACATGCGTACAGTGCAGGTCAACCTGTGATTTCGTGTGTTGTTGGCAGTAATGGCTCAAGTTTCCCGCTCTCCGGCCGATAGCTATCGTACGATGCTGTGTCTGTCACAGCCGTGGGGAACATCATGAAAATCGGCCAGCCAAACGATCCGTCCGTTGCTATTTCGTCCAATAACCAATCCGCCGCCGCCAAGGCCGGTGCGGAACTGGCCAATGCTGCACGGAGTGAACGCAAGGCGCCCAGCGCCTCGGTGACGGTATCAGCGCTGGCACGGGGGCTGGACAAAACCGGTGCGACCGAGCCCGATGTCGACGTCGAGAAAGTCAAAGCGATGCGCCAGGCGATTGCTGACAAGACCTATACCGTGAATCCCGGTGCGATTGCCGACAAATTGCTCGCCAATGCACGGGAAATGCTGCAGCGCACGACCTCATAAACGGGGCCGGCGCGTTTTTCTGATCCAGATCCCGAGAAGCGCCATGCCTCTGTTCACCTTGCACCCGGATATCGAGGAAGCGCTGGCGCAAGCCGAGCGCAGCGTTGCCGCTACCGGGCTGGCGCTGATGCAGGGGGTGCCCGATCAAGTCCAGTCGGCCACGCGCGATCTGCACGACAGTGCCCATGCGCTGGCGCTGGTATTGCGCGGTGTCGATGGTGTTTCCGGTATGGCCGAAGGCCTGCGCGAGCGGCTGGTTCGTGTGGCGCGCGACATCGCCATGCAGCGCGAAGCCTTGCTGCGCCGCTCGGCAGCGGTCGAGCAGTCGCTGCAGTCGCTGGTGCCGCAGACCCGTGCCGCCACGTATTCCGGTGCCCTGGCGCGGTACGCGCGTGGTGGCAACGGCAGAGCCGCTGCTTTCCGCAGCTTCTGAATCCCGTTCGTTGTTTCTGACCCAGGCCGTCTGGCCTTTGGGTCTGGCACTGCCGGTGCCGCGCCGCGCACGCTGCGCACCTGGTGCTCAGTGCGCGCGCATCTTGGCCCGCAGGCGGGCGATCGACTGGCTGTGCAACTGGCAAACGCGTGACTCGGTCACACCCAGGACCGCCGCGATCTCCTTCAGGTTCATGTCCTGCTCGTAATACATGCTCATGACGAACTGTTCGCGTTCGGGCAGGTTCTTGATCGCGGCCACCAGCGACTCGCGCAGCCGCTGGTCGCGCAACACGGCCATCGGATCGCCCGCGTCGTCGGCCACGTCATGGTGTTCGAGGAAACCCTCCTCGTTGTCGCTGCCCCTGGACATGTCTTCCAGGTAGACCAGCTGGGTGCCACGGACCTTGCCCAGCAAGGTCTGGTAGTCGGCAAGGCTCATGCCCAGTTCCTGGGCGATTTCCGATTCGAGCGGACTGCGGCCGAGCTGATGCTCGAGCCGGCGCAGCGCCTGTTCGATGTCTTTCTGGCTCTTGCGCGAACCGCGCGACATCCAGTCGTTCTCGCGCAGTTCGTCGATCATGGCACCACGGATGCGCTGGGTGGCGAATGTCTCGAACTGCACGCCCTGAGTGGCTTCGTACCGGGTCAGGGCTTCCGACAGACCGATCAGGCCGACCTGGATCAGGTCGTCGACCTGCACGCTGGCGGGCAGTTTGGCCATCATGTGATGGGCCAGCTTGCGCACCAGTGGCTGGTATTGTCGGATCAGCGCGTTGCGGTCAAGCTGGCCCTTGGCGGTATACATCGAAAATTCCCCCGTCGGCACTGCCGTGGCAGACCGGATGCTGGCTGTGGACTCATGGTAGCGCAAGTAGGGCCCCCGCAATGGCGTTGCTGTGGTGTTGGCCTGTTCCTGCATCAGTGACTGGCATGGGTGCTGCCGGCTGCGCCTTGTTCGGGCGACATGAACAGGAAGCCCAGATCGGCGGCACGGGGATCGAATGCCGATTTGCTGGTGGTGCGCATGGACGCGCGCACCAGTTCGCCGGCGTCGGCCAGGTCCCAGTCCTGGGGCACCTTCTGGCCGTTGGTCACACCGCGCAGCACCAGCTGGTGGCGGATCGCCACATCCAGTGCCGGCCCGAGCTTGACCGCTTCGTCGATCTTGGACAACACGGTGGGCTGGGCCTCGACCGACTTGAACGCGCCCACCACTTCATCAAGGGTATCGCCCTGGGTCCCTGCGTTGAGTACCAGCAGGCGGCGTACGCCCGGCAGGTCGAGCACATCGAGCGAGTCGTTCTTGCGCGGATCGCGCGGAGCCAGCCCGGTGGTGTCGATCAGCACCATTTTCTTGGCAGCGAACAGGCCCAGCAGATCCTGCAGCGCGGCGCGATCGTGCGCCAGATGCGCAACCAGCCCCAGGCCGCGCGCATGTTCACGCAGCTGGGCATGGGCGCCGACGCGCTGGGTATCGAGTGTGATCAGGCCGACGCCAGCGGCGCCGTGAACTTCTGCGCACAGGCCCGCCAGTTTGGCCGCTGTGGTGGTCTTGCCGACGCCGGTGGCGCCGACCAGGGCATAGATGCCACCTTCCTGGTAGAGCGGTACCTCGCTGTCGCCGGTGTGGATGTTGCGCCGGATGGCCTCCATCATCCAGTGCATGGCTTCGGGCGCCGCCAGCGCTTCGGGCATGCGCTCGAGGATGGCGCGTGCCAGCGCCGGTGAATAACCGGCGCGCACCAGCTTGAGCATCAGGTTGGCCTGGATCGGGTTCTGCCGTGTCTGTCCGAGCCAGGCGAAGGTGTTGAAACGGTCTTCGATCAGGTCGCGCATCGCCTGCAGTTCGTCGGCAATGCTGCGTGCGCCCACGCCGGGACCGGCCGCAGCGGATACCGCGATCGGAGAGGCAGGCCTTGTCGGGGCTGGCCGTAGCTGGAAGGCGGCACTGGTGCGTGCCGGTGCCGGTGCGGGAGCCGGCGCGGCTGGCCGCGGTGCCCGCAGGCCCAGCTCCTCGGCTGCCACCGGGTTTTCCGTCTGGCGCTTGCGCAGCATGCGCTCGCGCACATAGTCCTGGAACGAGAGCGTGCTCATCGCCATCTGCGCAGTGTCCTGTGCCACCTGCTGGTGCGACTCGGGCAAGGCACGTGCCATTGCCACGTGCTCCGGCACCGGGGCTGGCGCAGCTGCTGCCGCCGGCGCCTGCCGCTGCGGGGCTGGGGCATGGGCCCGCACGTCAAGCGTGGAGACACTGTCTTCGGTGGTTGCCATCACTTCGACACCCAACGGGGTCTGCCGGTTGGACAGGATCAGCGTGCCGTCACCAAAGGCATGGCGTGCCTTGGCCAGCGCCTCGCGCGAAGTCGCGCCGGTAAATCGTTGGATGTTCATGATGCTGCACCTCGCAGGATAGGTCCGATTCGGATCGTATGGGTCTCGGGAATTTCACTGTGGGCCAGCACCTGCAGGCGTGGCGCCACACGGCGGACCAGTCTTGCGATGGCGCTGCGGATCGGGTCCGGCACCAGCAGGCAGGCCGGTACGCCGCTTTCCTCCTGCTTCAGAGCGATCTCGGCTGCCGTGCGGGTGAACATGTCGGCGACACCGGGGTCGAGCGCCGGCCCGGCGGCATTGCCCAGCGCCTGCACCAGCAGACGCTCGAGCGGCGGGTCGATGGCGATCACGTTGAGTTCGCGCGACGGGCCGTAGATCTGCTGCACGATGGCCGGCGACAAGGCAACCCGGATTCTCTTGGCCAGCTCGGCGGGGTCGCTGATGGTGGCCGCATGTTCGGCCAGCGATTCGACAATGGTGCGGATGTCGCGGATGTGCACCGACTCGTCCAGCAGCAGCTGCAGGACCTTCTGGAACACGGCGATGGAGACCATTTTTGGAACGACTTCCTCGATCAGTTTGGGCGCCAGCTTGGCGACATGGTCAACCAGCTGCTGGGTCTCGGTGCGGCTCAGTAAACGCGAGGCCTGCACCTGCATCAAGTGTGACAAATGTGTGGCCATCACGGTCTCGGAATCAACAACGGTAAAGCCGG
>Ga0073904_10003867_pt1 | contig 11240 bp, 7 predicted proteins | sample KloWWTrecipitate_FD_66668 | JGI IMG/M metagenome (GOLD analysis project Ga0073904, IMG submission 66668) | Active sludge microbial communities from Klosterneuburg, Austria, studying microevolution and ecology of nitrifiers - Klosterneuburg... | ecosystem: Engineered > WWTP > Aerobic digester >... | reverse complement strand
GTTCTGCGCGTGCGTGCCGATCGGCGATTTCAAGGGCGAGCCGGAAGCCTTCAGCGAGCCGATGGCGGTCTGAGCGGGGCAGCAGACACCGCGTACCGGACACGTTACAGTCCGGTGACGCGGTGACCCTGCAGGACGATCCCGGGGAGGGGCGTCCAAGGCGATAGCAAGCAAGCCTGTAAGGCAGGGCACCGGGCAAGTCCATTTCCCGGGGAGAAGTCTGATGCCTGTGCGCGCCGTGCCGAATATCCACCGCCTGACCCTTGCCCTGCTCGCCGCGCTCGCCCTGCCTGCGTTCGCGCAGCAGTCCACCGAACAGGTGGATGCCTCCGGGAAATCGGTCAAGACCCTCGACCGGATGACAGTGACCGGCTCGCGCATCCGCCGCGCCGACATCGAGGAGTCGCTGCCGATCACCTCCATCACCAAGGATGAGATCGACAAGCAGGGCATCACCTCGGCCGAGCAGTTGTTGATGTACCTCAACGTCGCCGGCAACAGTTCCGACAACCTGGCCAGCAATGCCGGCATCGTCAACGAGGAACAGCGCGGCAACAACGGCGTCTCCGGCGCCAACCTGCGCGGCCAGGGCGCCGACGCGACCCTGGTGCTGCTCAACGGGCGCCGGGTGGCGACGCACGGACTCAAGGGGCGCGCCGTCGACCTCAATTCGATCCCGTTCGCGGCGATCGAGCGCGTCGAGGTCCTGCGCGACGGCGCCTCCGCGATCTACGGCACCGACGCCATCGGCGGGGTGATCAACTTCATCACCAAGCGCGATTTCCAGGGTGCGCAGGCTTCGGCCTTCTTCGACTACACCGAGGCCGGCGGCGGCAACATCCAGCGCGGCACGCTGCTGTTCGGCCACGGCGACCTCGACCGCGATCGCTGGAACGCGTTCGGCTCGGTCAGCGTCAAGCGCAACACCATCCTGCGCGGCAGCGACCGCGACTTCTCCAATACCTTCCAGCCGGAACGCGGGCTGTCGCCGGACACCCGCGGCACTCCGTTCGCCACGGTGTTCAGCCTTGGCACCTCGGGAGTCGGGTCCACCAGCATGCTGCGCGGCGGCGTGTTCGAAACCGGCAATCCGACCCGACTGACCGCGGTCAACATCAACAACCTGCCCGGGGCGGACGGCTGCGAAGCGGCGGGTCCGGACATGGGGCCATATGCCTACCGCATCTGGAACTCGCCCGGCTCGAAGTACGCCTGCGCCTGGGACTACCCGGCCGCCGCGGTGATCCAGCAGCCGCAGGACAGCGTCGATTTCATCGGCCGCGCCACCTTCCGCATCGGTGGCACCCATGAGGCCTACGTCGAGCTGACCGCCTCCGAGGTCGACGTCGCCAAGACGTTCGAGCCGAACCAGATTTCGTCCAGCACGAGCTCCGCCGCCACCGCGCTCGGCCCGTCCACCTGGTATCCGCTCAACGCAACCACCAAGGCCACCTACGATCGCGTTTACGACGCACTCGCCGGCTACTTCGGTGCGGGCCAGCTCAACTACGGCGCCCCGATCGCCTACCGCTGGCGATGCATCGCCTGCGGCCCGCGCGAGATCGAGACCACCACCAAGTCCTACCGCTTCGTCGCCGGGATCGGCGGAATGCTCGGCGACTGGAGTTACGACGTCGGCCTGACCCGCGGTTCCAGCAAGTCCGAATCGATCCTCGGCACCGGCTTCCACTTCACCGACGCATTGAAGCAGGTGCTCGGTAGCGGCCTGATCAATCCGTTCCTGGCGCCGGGCCAGGAGCAGTCGGCGGAGGCGATGGCAGCGCTTGAAGCCGCCTCGGCCACCGGCGTGAAGCTGTACGGCGGCGAGTCCCTGGTGACCGCGCTCGACGCCTCGATTTCCGGCGACCTGGGCTTCTTCAGCCTGCCGGGAGGCAACATCGCGATGGCCGCCGGCATGGACCTTCGCCGCGAGGAATTCCGCTTCGACGGCGACCAGCGCGAGGTCAAGCGCACGGTGTTCAACGCGCCTTTCGACGATGCCAATGCACTCGGAAACGTGAGCCGCGACATCAAGGCGGTTTACGTCGAATTCCAGATGCCGTTGCTCAAGAACCTCGACCTCAACCTGGCCGGCCGCTACGACGACTACAGCGGGTTCGGCGGCACCACCAACCCGAAGGTCTCGTTCAAGTACCAGCCGTTCGAGTCGCTGCTGTTCCGCGGCGCCTACAGCACCGGCTTCAAGGTGCCGAGCTTCAACCAGCTGTTCAACGGCATCAGCGAAGTGCAGTACACCGGCCTCGACCTGGCCGACCCGGCGACCTGCCCCGGTGGCCGTGCCAACCCGAACGTGGCCGGCTGCGAGGTGATCCGGCCGACCGAACTGTTCGGCGGCAAGCCGGACCTGCAACCTGAGGAGTCCACGCAAAAGAGCTTCGGCCTGGTCTACTCGCCGATGGGCCAGTTCAACATCGCGCTGGACTGGTGGGAGATCGAGCGCGAGAACACCATCCGCTCCGCACCCCGCGACACCCTGATCCAGTACTACGACCTGTTCGAGGCCAACTGGATCCGCGACGCCGGCGGCGAGGTGGTGTCGATCGACCGCCGCTACATCAATTCCGGCGGCAGCCTGATGCGCGGCGTCGAGCTGGACGCGAACCTCAATGGCGAACTCGCCGGCGGACGCTGGAACGTCAACCTCAATGGCAGCTACATCCACCAGTTCCACACCAAGGCGCTGGAATCGCTGCCGTACAGCAGCAACCTGGTCGGCAAGTACGTGCGCTACTACAACCTGCCGATCCGCTGGAAGCACACCCTGAGCTTCGGCTACACCCGCGGCGACTGGTCGCATGGGCTGTACCAGGTCCACCGCGACGGCTACTACGACGAACTGCCGCCGAGCGTCTCGAATGGCACCTACATCCCGGCGCAATGGAAGCCGCGCGTGGACGGCTACACGATCTACAACTACAACGTGACCTGGACCGGCATCGAGAAGATGAAGATCGGCTTCGGCATCAAGAACCTGGCCGACAAGGACCCGCCGTTCACCGCGCACCAGAATGACTTCGCCGCCGGCGCGGCGTGGGAACCGCGCATCGCCGACCCGCGCGGCCGCGCCTACACACTGATGCTGGAATACAGCTTCTGGTGAGGCGCGCCGCAAGCCAACCCGCAGGCACGAAGGCCCCGCAACGCGGGGCCTTCGCGTTGCACCCGGACGCGGCACCACGTGGCCCGGGATCGACCGCCGCTTTACCGCGACCCGCCGGCGGCCGATGATGGCGGCCCCGTCCATGGATCGATCGCATGCCCGTTGATGTTGCCCTGCTGGAATTGGCCGAACAGGCCGGGCAGAACGCCTACGCACCGTATTCGCGGCTGCAGGTCGGGGCCGCGGTCCTGACCGAGGCGGGCGGCCGTTACAGCGGCTGCAACGTCGAGAACGCCGCCTATCCCAGCGGCGGCTGCGCAGAGCAGCATGCGATCGCCGCGGCGGTGCGCGCGGAAGGCCCGGGCATGCGCCTGGCGGCGGTGGCGATCAGCGCCCGCGATGGCCGCGGCGAGTCGATCGCGATCCCGCCGTGCGGCGCCTGCCGACAGCGCATCGCCGAGTTCGGCGAGGTGGTCGAGATCGCGTTCGCCGGCGGCGACGGCGATGTCGTGCGCAGCAGCCTTGCCGTGTTGTTGCCGCAGGGCTTCCGCCTGCAGGCAGGTTAGCCGGCCGGATCCGCCGGCGCCGGCTCGCTGCCGGCGGTCACGCGCCCGAGCAGCAGTTCGGGTGCGGCAACCTGCATCCCCGGATCGACCAGCCGGAAGGCCGCGCGCACGCGTTGCTGTGCGGCCGCCAGCGCCTCCCGGCTGGCGGCGTGGACCAGCGCCAGCGGCTGCCCGGCGGCGACCCCTGCGCCGATTTCGGCGACCTCGGTCAGTCCCACGCGCGGGTCGATGGCATCGCCCGGATCGCTGCGGCCGCCGCCCAGCGCCACCACCGCCATGCCCAGCGCACGCGCGTCGATCGCGGCCACCCGGCCCGGCATCGCCGCGAACACCGGTTCCACCAGCGGTGCCGCGCCAGCCACGCCGCCACCGGCTTCCAGCGCACCGGCGCGCCCGCCCAGGGCATGCACCATCTTCGCGAATCGTTCGAACGCGCGGCCGCTGTCGCGCGCGGCCAGCAATTGCCGGCGTGCGTCGGCGTCGCTGCCGGCGAGGCCGCCCATGCACAGCATTTCGCTGCCCAGCGCCAGGCACAGCGCATGCAGGCGCGGCGGGGTTTCCTCGCCACGCAGGTAGGCGAGCGCCTCCCGCAGCTCCAGCGCGTTGCCGACCGAATCGGTCAGCGGCTGCTGCATGTCGGTCAGCAGCGCCATGCACGGCAATCCGGCCGCGCAGGAAACATCCACCAGCGAACGCGCCAGCGCCTGGCTCTGTTCCCGGCTGTCCATGGTGGCGCCGCTGCCGCACTTCACGTCCAGCACCAGCGATCGGGTGCCGGCCGCCAGCTTCTTGGACAGGATCGAGGCGGTGATCAGCGCGATCGAATCGACCGTGGCGGTGACGTCGCGGATCGCGTACAGGCGGCGATCGGCCGGGGCCAGGTCGCCGCCGGCGGCGACGATGGCGATCCCGGCCTCGCGCACCACCGCGCGCAGGGTCGGCAGGTCCACCTGCGAGCGGTAACCGGCGATCGCCTCGAGCTTGTCGAGGGTGCCGCCGGTGTGGCCGAGGCCGCGCCCGGAGAGCATCGGCAGGTAACCACCGCAGGCCGCCACCATCGGGCCCAGGGTGAGGCTGGCGAGGTCGCCGATGCCGCCGGTCGAATGCTTGTCCAGCAACGGGCCATCGAGTCCGGCATCGCCCCAGTCCAGGCAGGTGCCACTGTCGCGCATGGCCAGGGTGAGCACCGCGGTGTCGGCCGGCGGCAACCCGCGCAGGCGCACGGCCATCGCGAACGCCCCGACCTGGGCGTCGCCGACCCGGCCATCGGCGATCCCCTGCACGAAGCCGCGCAGCGCGCCGGCCGGCAACGGCAGGCCGTCGCGTAGCTGCCGCAGCAGCTCCTGCGGCAGTTCTGCGGTGGCGTGGGCGGGTTCGGGTGCGCCGCCGGCGGCGATTGCATCGGTGGTCGACATCGTTCCCGGAGTGTGACGCCGGACCGCCGAGGTTGCCAGCATCGCGGCCTGCCAGTGGCGGCGCCCGTCCACGCGCATGGCGGCAGGCGCCCGCATCGTGGACACTTGCACTCCCCCTCCGCACGGCGCACCCCGATGTTCGAGACCCTGCAAGCGGCCGCGGCCGACCCGATCCTGGGCCTGATGGCGCGGTTCCGGGAAGACCAGCGCGCGCACAAGGTCGACCTTGGCGTGGGCGTGTACCGCGATCCCTCCGGCCGCACCCCGGTGATGCGCGCGGTGCACGCCGCCGAACGCCTGCGCCTGGAGGAGGAAGACAGCAAGAGCTACCAGGGCATGCTCGGTGACGTGGCATTCGACGCCGCGATCCAGTCGCTGTGCTTCGGCCCGTCGGAGGCCGGCATCGCCGACCGCCTGGCCACCGTGCACACGCCCGGCGGCACCGCCGCGCTGCGCACCGCCGCCGACCTGGTGCGCGCCGCGCGCCCGGATGCGCGGGTGTGGCTGGCCGATCCGAGCTGGGACAACCATGCGCCGATCTTCCGCGCCGCAGGCCTGGAGGTGCGCGACTACCCCTACCTGGACCCGGCGCGCAGCGGCCTGCGCAGCGCGGAACTGCTGGAGACGCTGGAGACCGTCCCGGCCGGCGATGCGGTGCTGTTCCAGGCCAGTTGCCACAACCCCAGCGGGGTCGACATCGACGCCGCCACCTGGGAGCGGATCGCCGAGATCGCCGGCCGGCGCGGCTTCCTGCCGATCCTCGACATGGCCTACCAGGGCCTGGGCGACGGCCTGGACGCGGACGCCGCCGGCCTGCGCCTGCTGGCCGCGCAACTTCCGGAAATGTTGCTGACCTCCTCCTGCTCCAAGAACTTCGGGCTGTACCGCGAGCGCATCGGTGCGGTCAGCGTGCTGGCCGCGTCCGCCGAACACACCCGGGTGGCGATGTCGGTGCTGTTGCGCGGGATCCGCGCCAACTACTCGATGCCGCCGGCGCACGGCGCGGCCGTGGTGGCGCGGGTGCTTGCGCGGCCGGACCTGCGCGCGGACTGGGAGCAGGAACTGGCGGGGATGCGGGTCCACGTCGCCGGCATGCGCGACCGCCTTGCGACCACCCTGGCCGGTCTCGGCTGCCCGCGCGAGGCGCTGCGGCGGCAACGCGGGATGTTCTCGTTCGTCAACCTGCCGGCCGACGGTGCCCGCCGGCTGCGCGAAGAGCACGCCATCTACGTGCTGGAATCGGGCCGGATCAACCTCGCCGGGCTGAACGACGACAGCGCCGTGCGCTTCGCCCACGCATTGCAGGCGGTGGGCTTCACCGGCGATTGAGCGCAACGCCCGTGCCTTCGCCGCAGCGTTGGCGCAGGCATACGCAAGCGCACGGCGCGGGCGTTCTGACGCAGGTCAATGACAGCCGCGCGCGGTTGCTGTCTGATGCCGCGCTACCCTCCGTCCCCGAGCCGCCATGAACCTTGCCCTGCAATTGCTGCACGCCCTCAAGGCGCACGGCGCCCGCGAGATCTTCGGCATCCCGGGTGATTTCATCCTGCCGTTCTTCAGGCACGTGGAGGCCAGCGGGATCCTGCCGCTGGTCGCGCTCAGCCACGAACCGTCGCTGGGCTTCGCCGCGGATGCCGCCGCGCGCATGAACATGGGGCTGGGCGTGGTCGCGGTGACCTACGGCGCGGGCGCGCTCAATACCGTCAACGCGATCGCCTGCGCCTACGCCGAGCGTTCGCCGGTGGTGGTGCTGGCCGGTTGCCCGGGCGCGGTCGAGGCGCACTCCGGGCTGGCCCTGCACCACCAGGTGCGGCACGTGGATTCGCAACTGCGGGTGTTCGCCGAGATCACCTGCGACCAGGTGCGGCTGGACGACCCGGCCACCGCGCCGGCGCTGATCGCGCGCGCGCTGCGCAGTTGCCGCGAGTTCTCGCAGCCGGTGCTGGTCGAGATCCCGCGCGACCTCGCCGAGCGCGAGATGGGCGCGGTGCCGATGCTGCCGCCAAGCCCGTTCGTGCAGGCGGCGGTGGACGAGTGCGCGCGCGAATGGCTGGCGCGCATCCAGGCCGCGGAACGGCCGGTGCTGATGCCGGGAGTGGAGGTGCGCCGTTTCGGGATCGAGGCCGAGGTGGCCGAACTGGCGCGGCGGCTGGCGCTGCCGGTGCTGACCACGTTCATGGGCCGCGGCCTGCTGGCGGATGCCGGCCTGCCTTGCCATGCCACCTACCTCGGGGTCGCCGGCGACCCCGCGATCAGCGACCTGCTGGACAAGTCCGACCTGCCGGTGATGCTGGGCCTGATCCAGTCCGACAGCAATTTCGGCATCGCCGGCGAGCGCATCGACTTCCGCCGCGCGCTGGTGGCCTCGCACCGCGAGGCGCGGATCGGCCACGCCGTCTACCACGACATCCCGCTGCCGGCGCTGGTGCGCGCCCTGCTCGACCAGCTGCCGGCCAGCGACCGCACGCGGCTGGCGGACTTGCCGCGTCCCGAATACCCCACCGGCCTGCAGGACGACGACGCCGCGCTGACCGCCGGCGACCTCGCGCGCGGGCTGAACGACCGCATCCACGCGCACGGCGCGTTTCCCGTGGCCTCCGACATCGGCGACTGCCTGTTCGCGGCGATGGAGCTGCTGCCCACGCCGCTGGTCGCGCCCGGCTATTACGCCTCGATGGGCTTCGGGGTGCCGGCCGGGATCGGCATGCAGGTCACCACCGGCGAGCGCACCGTGATCCTGGTCGGCGACGGCGCGTTCCAGATGACCGGCTGGGAACTGGGCCACTGCCGCCGTTACGGCATCGACCCGATCGTGCTGCTGCTCAACAACCAGAGCTGGGAAATGATCCGCGCGTTCCAGCCGGAATCGAAGTGCGCCGACCTTGGCGACTGGCGCTATGCCGAGATCGCCGACACCCTTGGCGGCCACGGCCACCGCGTGCGCACCCGCGGCGAGTTCAAGCGCGCGCTGGATGCCGCGTTCGCCGAGCGCGGCCGCTTCCAGCTGATCGAGATGATGGTGCCCGCGGGCGACAGCACGCCGACCCTGAAGCGCTTCTCCGAGGGCATCCGCGCCCTGCGCGCGCGCGCCGCCTGACCCCGCGGCGGGGCCACCCGCACCCGCCCAGGGCCGTGGCCGCGAGCCCGTTCCAACCAGCTGGCCGCGGCCCCCGACGCCGCGTTTCCGGCCGCGCGCGAACACCCCACCAACCACCGCGTCCGCCTGCCCGCGCCGGCGGTTGACCGCGCCCGCCCGACCCCGTAGATTTCACCCAAGAGCCGAACGAACGTTCGGCTGGTCACCGAACACCGACCTGGGGAGGTTGCGCATGCCGGCCATCGACGCCTGGGGGATGTTCCTGCTGGAACCCCGGCAGCCGCTGCAACGGCGCGCGTTCCGGATCGAGCCGCCGGCTGCGGGCGAAGTGGTGGTGCAGGTCGCCGGCTGCGGGCTGTGCCACACCGACCTTGGCTTCATCGACGGCGGGGTCAAGACCCGCCACGACCTGCCGCTGGTGCTGGGGCACGAGATCTCCGGCACCGTGATCGCCTGCGGCGAGGGTTGCGAAGACTGGCAGGGCCGCCAGGTGGTGGTGCCGGCGGTGCTGCCCTGCGGCGAATGCGAACTGTGCGCGGCCGGCCGCGACAACATCTGCCAGCGCCAGCGCATGCCCGGCAACGACTTCCACGGTGGCTTCGCCAGCCACCTGGCGGTACCGGCGCGCTTCCTGTGCGCACTGCCAGGCGACCTCGGTGGCTTCCCGCTGGCCGAACTCAGCGTGGTCGCCGATGCGATCACCACGCCCTACCAGTCGGTACTGCGCAGCGGCCTGGCCGCCGGCGAAGTGGCGATCGTGATCGGCGTTGGCGGGGTCGGCCTGTACATGGTCCAGCACGCACGCAACCGAGGCGCGCAGGTGATCGCGATCGACGTCGATCCATCCCGTTTGCAAGCGGCCGCGGCGCAGGGGGCGGCATTCACCGTCAATGCCCGCGAATTCGACGAGCGCGAGCTGCGCAAGCACCTGCGCGCGGCCTGCAAGGCCCGCGGCTGGCCGGATACCCGCTGGCGCGTGTTCGAGACCTCCGGCACCGCCGCCGGCCAGCGCAGCGCGTATTCGCTGCTGAGCTTCGCCGGCACCCTGGGCGTGGTCGGTTTCACCATGGACAAGACCGAGCTGCGCCTGTCCAACATCATGGCCTTCGATGCCGACGTCTTCGGCAACTGGGGCTGCCGGCCCGCGCACTACCCAGCGGTGGTCGCCGACGTGCTGGCCGGGCGCATCGAGGTGCGCCGCAACGTCCGCCAGTTCCCGCTTTCCGGGATCAACGCGGTGATCGCCGACGCCCAAGCGCACCGCCTCGACGCGCGCGCCGTGCTGGTGCCCTGACCCCCTTGCCTTCGAGCCGACGATGAAGAACCACCACCTGATCGACCGCTGCGACTACCGCGACATCCTGGTCGAGAAGCGCCCGCTGCGCGATGCGCACGGCGCCGAAGTGCCCGGCCTGTACAACGCCTGGATCCTGCTCAATAACGAGAAGCAGCTGAACTCCTACACCACCCAGGCGGTGAAGGAGCTGATCCTGGCCTTCCGCGAGGCCTCCTGCGACCGCAGCGTGGTCGCGGTGGTGTTCAGCGCAGTCGGCGACAAGGCCTTCTGCACCGGCGGCAACACCAAGGAGTACGCCGAGTACTACGCCGGCAACCCGCAGGAATACAAGCAGTACATGCGGCTGTTCAACGACATGGTCACCGGCATCCTGCTGTGCGACAAGCCGGTGATCAACCGCGTCAACGGCATGCGCATCGGCGGTGGCCAGGAGATCGGCATGGCCTGCGATTTCAGCATCGCCGCCGACACCGCGCGCTTCGGCCAGGCCGGTCCCAAGCACGGCTCGGCGCCGGACGGCGGCTCCACCGATTTCCTGCACCTGTTCGTCGGCATCACCCGCGCGATGGCGTCCTGCACCCTGTGCGAACACTGGTCGGCGCATGCCGCGGTCGACATCGGCCTGGTCAACAAGATCGTGCCGGTGCTGAAGGCGCCCGACGGCCGCTTCATCGGCAACCCGATGGTCTCGCTGGAACGCTTCGACGCCTGGGGCAACCCGGCCTACGGTGCGTTCAAGTCCGGCACCGAACGCGAGGCGGCGAAGGCGGCGATGGCCGGATGCACGACCGACCTCTCGCTGCTCGATGCCGAGGTCGAGGCGATGGCGTACAAGCTTTCGCTGACCATGCCCGACTGCCTGGCCAAGACCCTCGAGTCGGTGCGCAAGAAGAAGCTCGAGCACTGGCAGCGCAACGGCGAGAGCAACCGCTCGTGGCTGGCGCTGAACATGATGACCGAGGCCCGCGCCGGCTTCCGCGCCTTCAACGAAGGCCCCAGGCACCAGCGCGAGGTCGACTTCCTGGAACTGCGCCGCGCGCTCGCCGAGGCGCATCCGTGGGACGACGCGCTGCTGGCGCGGATCATGCCGAAGGCCTGACGCCATGGACTTCGCCAAGCTCGCACTGCGCGAAACCCACGACGGCCAGGTGCTGGAGGTGGCGCTGGACGCGCCCAAGGCCAACATCCTCGATGCCGCGATGATGGCCGAGCTGCGCGCGGTGCTGGCCGCCGAGCGTGGCGTGGCCGGGCGCAAGGCGCTGGTGCTGCGCGGGTCCGGCGCGCATTTCTGCTTCGGCGCCAGCGTGCCCGAGCACCAGGCCGACCAGGTCGGGGCGATGCTGCCGCAGTTCCACGCGCTGATCGACGACCTGCTTTCGCATCCGGTGCCGACCATCGCCCAGGTTTCGGGCTTCTGCCTCGGCGGCGGCTTCGAACTGGCGCTGGCCTGCGCGCTGCTTTTCGCCGACGACAGCGCGCGCTTCGCGGTGCCGGAGATCCAGCTCGGGGTGTTCCCGCCGGTGGCGGCGGTGCTGCTGCCGGCGCTGGGCGCGGCGATGCTCGGCAACCGCCTGGTGCTGTCGGGCGAAACCGTCGATGCCGATGCGCTGGCCGGCTGCGGCCTGCTCGCCGGTCGCGGCGACAGTGCCGAGGCCGCGGCATCGGCGTGGATCGGGCAGCACCTGTTGCCGCGCAGCGCCAGCAGCCTGCGCATCGCCCAGCGTGCCGCGCGCGCCGCGGTGCT
>Ga0073904_10003863_pt1 | contig 11247 bp, 8 predicted proteins | sample KloWWTrecipitate_FD_66668 | JGI IMG/M metagenome (GOLD analysis project Ga0073904, IMG submission 66668) | Active sludge microbial communities from Klosterneuburg, Austria, studying microevolution and ecology of nitrifiers - Klosterneuburg... | ecosystem: Engineered > WWTP > Aerobic digester >... | reverse complement strand
TTCAGAAAGTTGACGACCACCACGTCGTGCTTCTGACCATAACGATGGCAGCGGCCGATGCGTTGTTCGATCCGCTGCGGGTTCCAGGGCAGGTCATAGTTGACGACCAGTGAGCAAAACTGAAGGTTGATTCCTTCGGCGCCCGCCTCCGTAGCGATCATGATCTGGCCTTGCTCGCGGAAGTAGTCCACCAGGGCGGAACGCATATCGGCGGTGCGCGAGCCGGTAACCCGATCCGTGCCCCGATGACGCTGCTGCCAGTCGCTGTAGATCTGACGGGAGCGGTCGTCGTTGTTGGAGCCGTTGAAGAGCACGATGCCTGTAGCATGGGGGCTTTCTGCCAGCAGGCGCACCAGGTAATCCTGGGTGCGCCGCGACTCAGTAAAGATGATGGTCTTACGCGGTGCGCCCAGGCGTTCCGCTTCGGCAAAGGCACGGTCAAGCGCAATTAAGAGCGCCGTGCCCTTGGCATTATGGGTGATAGACACCGCCAACTGGCGGAATTGTTCCAGGTCAGCGATCTCTCGTTCGATGGCCTCTCGATCTGCGGTAGAAAGCTGTTGGGCATCGGTCGGATCCTCCGGCCACTCCTCTGCCGTCTCATCGAGTACCTCATAGTCCTCATCCAACTCGTCTGCAACAGTTTGGACTTCTGGCCTCGTCTTCAGACGGGATTGTAAACGCCGGCTGATCGTTTCCAGCGCACCCGCAATCGCAAAGGAGGACGAAGCCAATAGCTTGCGCAGTACCAGGGTCATCAGCGAACGCTGGCTGCTGGGTAATGCTTGCAGATTCTCGCGGCGCAGGTAATCCGACACGAGATCATATAGCCGGTCCTCGCTCTCCTCTGGCGTAAACGGCTGCACCAATGGATGGCGTCTAGTGTAGGACACGTACGCAGTGACTTGGCGGCGCAGTGTACGCTTGCAGATCGGCTTCAAGCGGGCTTTTAGGGTTTCAAAAACAGCGCGGTCGTTGAGGTAGGCGAACTGCTCGCGAAAGCTCTGCAGGTCGCCGAACGCATGCTCGTCGATGAAGCTGACGAGGCCGAATAGCTCTAGTAGAGAGTTTTGCAGCGGTGTTGCCGTGAGTAGCAGCTTCGGAGCATGTTCCAGGGCCTGCTTCAGCGTGTTGGCAATGACATTTGATGGCTTGTATACATTGCGCAGATGATGGGCTTCGTCAATCGTCACGAGATCCCATTGCGTGGAGCGGACATCCGCCTCCTTGCCGCGCGCAAATTGATAGGAGCAGATAACGATGCTATCTCTAGGCTCGAAGGGGCGATCCTCCCCTCGCCGCACGGCTTCTTTATACGAGCGTGTCTCTAGAATCGTACAAGGAAGAAAGAATTTCTCCTGTAACTCCTGGTGCCACTGCTTGCGCAGGCTGGCTGGTGTGATGATCAGGATCCTGCGCTTACGTTCCGCCCACTTCTGGGCGATAACCAGTCCAGCCTCAATTGTTTTCCCAAGACCTACTTCGTCGGCCAGCAGCGCACCTTTGGAGAGAGGCGACTTGAATGCAAACAACGCTGCTTCGACCTGGTGCGGGTTCAGATCCACCTGAGCGTCCACGAAAGCGCCAGCAAGCTTCTCCATGCTGTCGGAAGGACAGCGTTTGGTCAACTCATGGGCAAAATACTTCGCGTGGTATTCGGTGAAAGCCATTGAAATAGTCGGTGAGTAACTTCATGATCAGGGTTGTAGTAGGCGTCAAGAACGGCCTGATTTTAGCATATACCGGCGAGTATCGGGAAAGGGTCGCCAATCAGCGCAGCCTTCAATATGGGCTATTACATAGTGGCACAGGGTTAGCCGCGACACGTCAAGGGTCATGCAGATGCTTGTGATCGTCACCCGCTCCGGTGCTATCTTGCTCACTCACCCGCCGGCGGTCGCCGATGCTTGTACTGCACTGCGCGCCGAAAGCGTTGCCTCGGTATGTGACGCGCATCGGCTTGCTGCACCCCCTGCTGGCCAATTGCTTGAATCTGCCCCGCCACATCCGCCACATCCTCATCATAGCCCATCAAGATCGCCCCCGCCTCTGCGGCCACCGCCTGGGCCAGGCACGGCCCGCCGCGCTGATAGGCCGCGGAGGTCAAGTCGTTGACTCTTCATAACTGAGTGGTTTACGGATCTCACGCAAGGCAGCGTAGAGCCATTCATCCGCAATGGCAGATCCCTCCCCGGCGCCTTGTGCGACGCGACTTCCCGCCGGAATAGGCTGGTTGCGCCTCATCGCGCTGCCCGCTGATTGTCTGGCCCAGAATCTCTTCTGACTGTCCAAATGAATACCCATCCGCCGTGTAAAATAGGGTGCCGCCGTGAGGCCCCTGCCCCCAAAAGCCGCGCCAGACCGGCGCTCGCCAGCGACTCCGGTCGCCAGTCGATCCGCGCGGCATGCAGGCAAGATTACTGCTTCCCAATCGCTGTTCTTCCGCTCCGCAAGAGATACTTCTGGACTTTTCCTGTGGCCGTTTTTGGCAGCTCATCTACAAAGGTGATCGAGCGCGGTGTCTTGAAATGCGCCAGGCGATCTCGCACAAACTGCCTCATCTCGTCCTCCGTTGCAGTAGCACCTGCGCGCAGTACGATGTACGCATGAGGCGATTCGCCCCACTGCTCGCTGGGCATCCCCACAACTGCCACTTCCTGTACGCTCGGGTGGCGCAAGAGCACGCCCTCGACTTCCACAGAAGAGATATTCTCACCGCCGCTGATAATGACATCCTTAAAGCGGTCACGAATTTCCGCATAGCCATCTGGGTGCACGACAGCGGCATCGCCGGTGTGGAACCAACCATCGCGCATCGCGACGGCTGTCGCCTCAGGGTCGTTGAAGTAGCCTTTCATAACCGCATTCCCCCGCACCACGATCTCGCCAAGAGTCTGTCCGTCATGCGGCACTTCACGCCCATCGAAGTCCACCACGTTGACTTCACCAGAGGTAACGAGTTCCACACCCTGTCGCGCCTTAATGATGGCGCGTTCCTGTAGAGTGAGTTCGAGATGTTCCGGACGCTCCTCGCAAATTGTGATAAACGGCGATGTCTCTGTCAGTCCATAGACTTGCGTCAGTTCCCACCCCAGGTCACCTTCGATGCATTCGATTGTGGCGGCCGCTGGCGGCGCACCGGCTGTCAACAGGCGCACCCCGCGGCGGGCGCTAGTGCGCACTGCATCCGGCGCATTGGCAATGCCGATCAGCACCGTCGGTGCAGCGCAGAACATGCTGATCTCCTCGCGGTCAATCAGTTCGAAGATGGCGCCTGGCTCAACTTTGCGCAGACAGATGTGGGTCGCACCGCGCGCCGTGACAGTCCACACAAATGTCCACCCATTGGCATGAAACATCGGGAGCGTCCAGAGATAGCGGTCTTTGGGGGCAAGTGAGTGATGGATCAACGTTCCCAGCACGTTCAGATACGCATTGCAATGCGTAATCATTACCCCTTTCGGTCGCGCCGTTGTGCCGCTGGTATAGTTGATCGAAATGAGGTCGCTTTCCGCAATGGCTGGGCGCACGTAGGTGGTCTCAGCAGCACTGAGGATTGCTTCGTAGTCGAGCCAGTCGCCCATGGCCCCTTCGAGCGCCACGAAGTGCGTGACAGACGGCGACTGGCTACGGATGCCGTCAATTGCGTCGAGATAATCGCTGTGGACGCATACGATACGCGCGCCGCTGTGATTGATAATGTACGCAAAGTCATCAGCGATTAGCCGATAGTTGACCGGCACGATGACCGCGCCAATCTGAGGTACAGCATAGAAAGATTCAAGTTGCGCATGTGTGTTGGGCGCAATATAGGCCACGCGGTCACCCGGCCCGACGCCGAACGCCTGCAACGCCGAGGACCAGCGATCACAGCGGTCGAAGAACTGTTTGTAGGTTAGCCGCAGCTCTCCATCCACAACGGCTTCGCGGTCTGCGTACAGTCTCCGTGCACGCCGAGCAAACTCCAGGGGTGACATCGGAATCTCCATAGTAGGGCCTCCTGCTGAGCCATCAGTTTCTGCGCGAACGCATGAAACTGCCTTTGCGCCTCGAAAGATGTAGGCGGGGCATGGATGAAACCACAACGGGGGTGTTCATGCAAGTCGCAAAAAAGCGAGAGGCATGACAATTGGGTAGGTGACGGATTGCAGGTCGTCCCCTCAACAGCCGGGCGGACACAGTATGGATCGCGGCAGCTACCGGCCCAGCAGCATCCTCGGCGAGAGAGATGGCTAATCGCGCGCGCGGAAACGTCCTCACCATACCCCATCAAGATCGTCCCCGCCTCTGCGGCCACCGCCTGGGCCAGGCTCGGCTCGCTGCGCGCTGCTGCACATCGCCGAGCACCGCGCCCACCAGGTTGACCAGGTCGTTGACGATGCGCTGATAGGCTGCGGGAGGCAGAGCATAGAGAGGGATTAGGTTCCAATCAATGATCGATCGGTCGGCAAAATGCTGGTAGGGGTGCGATTCCTGCTCCATTGGAGGATTACCCCAAATCGGCGCAGGGATTTTCAGGATTTTTCGGCCCTGGCCAGCAGATGTCGCAGGTTGGCCCGACATGATCTGAATGACGAGTATTTATTCAGCCGGATAACAATAGAACGCGGATCATGCGGATCAGGCAGATATCTGCGGATCAGATCAGCGAAAATCCGCCCGATCCGCGTCATCCGCGTGCCATTGGTGGCCAATTCTGTTCCGCCCCTCGCTCCTCGCAACTCCTCTATCTTACAACATCCAGCATCACCTTTGCCACCGTCGGCGGGTGGAGGAGCATGTTGGCGTAGTTGGCATTGGCCATCGGGCAGGCGCACTCCTTGCGCTTGATGCTGCCGCGCAGTTGCGCCATCGCCTGCCCTTTCCAGATCGGCATGAGATCGTAATTGGTCTGGCGCAGGTTGCCCACCTCCTCGGCGCGGATGCAGCAGCTCCACAGGTCGCCGTTGGGGGCGATGTGCGCGCTGGCCCAGCCGGCATAGCAGGGGATCACCTGGTCGCGCTCGTGGAGGACGCGCTTGGCAAGCTGATAATACTGGGCGCGGAAAGCCTGGGTAAACTTGGCGATGCCCTTGGCCGGCGCCTGCCTAGCCTGCTGGCTGAGAAAATCGGCGATCTCGTCGTAGTCGGCCGGCCGCGGGGTGATGCCCCAGCCGACGGTATCGAGTTCGACGCGCTCCTCCGCTACCTCGGTGATGTAGGAATCGGGTTCCAGGAATTTCAGTCCGGCCTGGATTTCCTTGAAGCGGTGCGCGTTGAAGCGGCTGATGACGGTGTGCACGGTCAGCACGAGGTTGCTGTGCTCCTTTTGCAGCTCCTTCAGCCGCTGCCAGGTCTGCATCGAAAGCTGCCAGTTGCCCTCGACGCCGCGGATGTCGTCGTGCTCGGCGCCGATGCCGTCCAGGCTCAGGTTGATGCCGATGCTGCTCGCCGGGCACTCGCGGCACATGCGCGCCACCTTCTCGACGACGCGCTCGGTCAACATGCCGTTGGTCGGGATGGTGATGACCTCCGGCTTGCAGTGGCGGTAGGCGCTGATCACCAGGTCGTCCAGGTCGGCGCGCAGGAAGGGTTCGCCGCCGGTGAAGGTCATGTAGAAAGGCGCCGTGCCCAGGCTGGCGAAGACCTGGTCCCACTCTTCGAGCGTCATGTCGTCGTTGGGCTTGCGCCACACGTCACAGGTGCGACACTTGGAGTTGCAGCGATAGGAGACGCTAATCACGACGGAAAAGGGCTTGACCGTCGGCCAGCCAAAGGTGCGAAAAGCCCAGTAGAGGGGCAGTTTGGGTATCAGTCCGAGCATAAAAATTTAAGCCTGTTGTCAACCTTTATTGATTCAGGCATAATGTTCATGAAAGGAAATTCCATGACGACACTGACCTTGCCTGATACGCTTCCAATTACTATCGATCCAGAGTTGATGAGCGGTGCTCCCGTCTTTCGACATACACGCGTGACGGTTCAGACCCTGTTTGATTATATCCTCGACGGGTGCACCCTGGAACAGTTCCTCGACAATTTCCCAACGGTGCGCCGTGAAGACGCCGTCATTGTGCTGGATGATCTGAAGTTTTGGTTCTGCCGATTGAAAGGGAACACAGATAAACGCCGATAACCTCAGATAGACGCAGATGCTCTGCTGCTTTGCGCTTATCTGCGCTTATCCAATTTTATCCGTGCGTATCTGCGTTCACTTGCTGTCGCTTCACCCTAACGCTGACGCTTGACAGTCCACTAGCTCCGCCTCTATCGCTTCCGGCGCCATCCGCATCAGTTTTGTACGATTGACGCCGACGTCCGCGGCCAGCTTCCTGTAATTGACTTGGCGTGGGCGCCGACAGACTCGGATTCCAACTATGCATGGCGTCAACTCCTGAGTTGCCTACAAAATAGCCTGCCCACACAATGAGGGCAGGCTACATCATCCTCTCTTTGATTGAGAAACGTCTAGCGTGCGTTGGTTGCTTCTCGGATTTCTTCTAGAATCAAAAGGTAATCAATCCGCCGCGGCCGCAACCTTTTGCACCTTCTCCACCGGCGCTTCCTGATCCTTGGCGCCGATAAAGAAGCGCTTGACCTGCGCAAAGGTCGCCGGCAGGTTGGTCCAGTTCTCCTTGAACATCATCTTTTCCACCACACGTTCAGGCCGGTAGAGATAGAAGCGGCGATAGGCATCGCGCCACTTCTTGACAACGAGATCAGGGTCGTAGCCCTCGTTCATCGTGAAGCGCGCCTTCTGGTCGTGGATGGCAAAGTCACCCCAGTTGTCGGCAAAGACCTGCCCGCCCTGCTTGATCTGATCGTACATGACCGTACCGGGGAAAGCCGCCGCCAGCATGAAGTTCGCCAGCTTGGGGTCAAGTTTCAGCGCCAGTTGGATCGTCTTCTCCATCGTCTCTTCGTTGTCGCCGGGCATGCCGAAGATGAAGAAGCCCATGGTCTGCAAGCCGGCCGCCTTGGCATTGGCAAAAGCCTCGCGCACCTGATCCAGCGTCTGCCCTTTGCGGATGACGTTGCGCAGCATGTTCTCGTCGCCGTTCTCGACGCCAAAGCCGACGCGCTTGCAGCCCGCCGCCTTCATGAGCTGGAAAAGCTCCAGGTCGGTGTGGTTGACCTTCATGCCGTGCACCGTCACCCACGGCACGGTGTTCAGCCCCTCTTCGATCAGCCGGCGGCAGAGTTCCTTGGCGCGCGGCAGCTTGAGGTTCCAGATATCGTCGGTGACGCCGATCTCGGTGGCGCCGAGACCGTGCACCAGCCACTTCCACTCCTGCACCACGCTCTCCACCGAGCGCGCGCGCCAAGTGTCGCCCGTGACAGGCTTGGAGCAGAAGGTGCATTTGTACGGGCAGCCGCGGCTGGTCAGGATCGTGAAGCTGCGCGCGTGCGGGTCCAGCCCATCGGTCAGCGGCTGCAAGTTGGTGTAGCGGTCGATCTTGAAGAGGTCGTGCGCCGGGAAGGGCAGCGCGTCCAGATCCGGGATCATCGGGCTTTCCGGGCTGACGACAATCTCGTCCCCACGCTTGAAGTGGATGCCCGGGATGATCCCCGGTTCGCGGCCTGCCTCCAGCGTGTTGATCAGTTCCAGAAAGCTGTATTCGGCCTCGCCCTTAAAGACGTAATCGACATAGTCGTCGTGGGGCGCCTGCAGCGACTCCAGCGGCATGATCGTCAGGTGCGGGCCGCCCATCACGGTGATCAGCCCGCGGCGCTTGCCAAGCTGCGCCATCGCCCACGCGTCGGGCATCAGCGGCGTGGTGGCCGTGATGCCGATCATCTCATAGGGACGGCCTTCCATTTCGGCCTGATCCAGGTAATAGTCGACGCCCACGTCCTCAATCGACGCGTCGTAGATCATCACCTCGTGGCCGCCCTCGCGCAGCACCGCGGCCAGATAGCCCAGCCCCAGCGGAATATGCTTGCGCACGCTCCACACTTTGGCCTCCGGGCTAGATAAAATTACACGCATTGGTTCCTGCCTCTGCTAAATAGGAGAATAGAGATTGGAGATTAAACGATTGGGGGATTTGGCGACTGCTGCCAATTGACCTAATCTCTTAATCTCCAATCTCCTACTCTCTATTACCCTAAATCGCCCCTTCCGCCTCGACCGCCTTGCGCAGCCCGTCCTTTTCCTTCTTCGGAACAAAGGTATTGGCGGCGATGCGCATGTTGCGCGGCAGGTTGAGCCAGAAGTCCTTGGTTTTGACGCGGCGCATGATCGGCGAAGGGCGCAGGTAGAAGCTGCGATAGGCTTTGCGATACATTTCCTCGACCAGTTCGGCGGTCATTTCTCCCATCTCGTAGCGCGCCTTCTGCTCAAAGAATACATAATCTTCCCAGTCATTGATCAGGAAGCGCCCCTGCCGTTTGATAATTTCGTAGACCTTGGTGCCAGGATAGGGCGTCATCATCGAGAAGTTGGCGATCACCGGGTCCAACTCGATGGCGAAGTCGATCGTGCGCTGCATCGTCTCGCGCGTCTCGCCCGGCAGCCCGATAATCATGAAGGCGATTGTTTCCAGATCGACTTCCCTGGCGTTCTTGAAGGCCTGGCGAATTGTGTCGTGATCGACCTTTTTGTCGATCGAGCGCAGGATTTCCGGGTCGCCGCTCTCCACGCCAAAGGCCGTGCGCTTGAGGCCGGCCTGCTTGAGCAGCCCCAACATCTCCTTGGTCGCCAGATTGGCGCGGATGCCGTTGACGAAGATCCACGGCACATGGTTGAGCTTGTTGTCGATCAGCGCGTGCGCCAGCTCCTCCAGCCGCTTGATGCGGATGTTGGCACTGTCGTCGAGCACGCCGATCTCCTGCGCGCCCAGGTCTTCGACCAGATGGCGCCACTCGGCCAGCACATTCTGCGGGCTGCGGCTGCGCCACTTGATCGGCATAATGCTCTGGCTGCAAAAGGTGCAGCGGTAGGGACAGCCGCGACTGGTCATGATTGAAAAGCTGCGCGCGCCATCCACATGGTCGGTGGCGGGCTGCAGATTGGTGTAGCGCTCCATCTTGAAGAGATGGTAGGCAGGCCAGGGCAGGCTGTCGAGATCGGCGATGGGCGTGCGATCCGGGTTGTTGTGGATGTGGCCGTCGCTGGTCTTGAAGGAAACGCCCAGGCAATCCTTGAACATGTCGTTTTCCGGGTGCATGAAGGCTGAGGTGTGATATTCCGGCTGATCCTTGAGGTAGGTTTCCAGACGGTTGGAGATTTCAATCCATGCTTCTTCGCCCTCGCCGCGCACCACGACATCGACGTAAGGTTTTTCGCAGCTCTCCTCCGGCAGCACGCTGACGTGCGGCCCGCCGAGCACGATCAGGCAGTCGTGCACCTCTTTAATCATGTGCGCGGTGCGCCACGCCTGCTTGACCTGCGGCGTGTTGGCCGTGATGCCGACCAGATCGGGCTTGAACTGCTGTACAAATTCGGCGACCGTCTGCTCTTCGATGTCAGCGTCAAAGATCACCACTTCGTCGCCGCGCTGCTCGCTCATGGCGGCCAGATAGGCCAGCCCCAGATGTGCGGTCGTGCGCGTGTCAATGGGGAGTCGAAATCGTGGGTTGATGAGTGCTATTCGCACGTTGTTCCTCCTTCAAAAAGGCCGCTTGTCCGATAAGTCCTTATCCAGAAATTGGTTGCGGCGTCCTGCCATGCTCTCTGCAAGCAAGCCGCTGCGCAGAAATTTCTGGACAGACGCTAAGACAGATGCGCATTCTAGCATGGTGGGGAGAAAGGACAAAATTAGTATGAAACTTATTATAAAAATTACCCTATTTGTTGCTGCGGAAGATCGTCTTCTGCAACACAGCTTCTCGATCGTAGAGATCGTTCAGGCTGACGTCGGTGATGGCGTTGACGCCGGTGATCTCGGGAAAGTGCTCCTTGAGCAGGCGCTGGATGCCCAGCTTCATCGTCAACAGGCTGATCGGACAGTCGATGCACGCGCCCAACATCTTGAGATGGGCGACGCCCTTGGCGTCGACTTCCAGCACTTCGACATCGCCCCCATCCATGTAAAGGGTGGGGCGATAGTCGTCCAACACCTGCTGGATGCGTTGCTCTAGTGTGGTTTCTACAAAAAGCTCCATGAAACTCCCTATCGAATGTATTCATCCAGCGGGCGGCGCCCAGCAATGCCCGCGTTCAACTCGTGCCAGAAGTCGAGATCCTCTTCGCCGTAACGCCAACACAGATAGATCTCGCGGCCGTTGCGCACGCCAATAAAATCGACCAGGCCGGCATCGATGTCCTTGATCATGACGCCCAGCACCAGGATATCTTTGACGCCTTGCTCCAGCCGCATCGCGTGTACGGCCAACTCACCCATCAGCCGGTTGCCGCCGTTGAACGCGGCCTGCTCGATCACCGGCAACGCTTCGGGCCGCAACCGCAGGATTTCGCGCCGCGCCCTCTGCACTTGCTCCATCAACGACTTGACTTGCGGCAACGTGGCCCTGGCTTCTTCCAAAGTAAAAAAACGTGTTTTCATGGCAGCAAGATGCCAACCTCAATGCCAGCGCGCGCCACGGCGTGATACTGCGCAACGGTGAGTGTCACGATCGCAGAATCGGCTGGAATGGCAGCAACGTCAGGAAGGGTGGCGCCAGGAGTAATGGCGTCCGATAAGGTGGAGCAAGAAGGTGCGCTGTGCGTCATAGGTGATCACGCAGAAAAGGAAGATGCGCACCGAATCACCAGAATTTCTCCGGTGCACCCGCTGCGCATCTTCGCAAAGGCGTCAATTTTGGTGATGGCCGCAACTCTCCGGCATCTCTTCACCCTCATGGTTCTTGGCGGTGCGGAAGCTGCTGCCACAGCCACACGCGCTGGTAGCCTGCGGGTTGTCGATGTGGAAGCCGCCGCCCATCAGGTTGTCGACGTAGTCGATGCTGGCGCCGTCGATGTAGAAGAGGCTGGTTGGGTCCACGATGACGCGCAACCCGTGCATCTCGTACTGCTCGTCGTCCTCGCGCTTTTCGTCGAAGGTCATGCCGTACTGCATCCCACCGCAGCCGCCACCCTTGACAAAGATGCGCAGCGCATGTGAATCCTTCAAGCCTTTTTCGTCCATGATGCCGCCCAACTTGCCAGCGGCATTTTCAGTCAGATTGATCATTTCCGTTTGCTCCTGTTACTTGGAAACCCTGCACCTTGAAAATGTTGTCTGTTCTTCTCAAACCCCTTTTTCAGAAAATCATACATTTCTGAAAAAGAGAGAAATTTTCTCAATGTCTCGGCGCGCGCAACCC
>Ga0073904_10003862_pt1 | contig 11247 bp, 7 predicted proteins | sample KloWWTrecipitate_FD_66668 | JGI IMG/M metagenome (GOLD analysis project Ga0073904, IMG submission 66668) | Active sludge microbial communities from Klosterneuburg, Austria, studying microevolution and ecology of nitrifiers - Klosterneuburg... | ecosystem: Engineered > WWTP > Aerobic digester >... | reverse complement strand
AATCGAGGGGCGCGGGTTTGGGTGGAGCCCAACAAAAACTGGAAGAGTGCTGCGTTGTTGGGCGAAGCCCAGCGCGCGGAGCACCCATCGACTCGATGGAACCGCAGCACTCAGGCATCATGCACACCGCGCATGCCGTTCCGACCCGAAGACGAGGCCCTGGTCGCGCGCCTCGAGGAGGAGGCGGTCTACGCGCGCCTCTTCCGCGAACACGCGGGCCCCACCGCGCCGGAGCCGCCGCGCCGGGCGGCCGGGCTGCTCCACGAGCTCCGCGCCTTGCCGGGCGGGCGCGACGCGCTCGTGATGGCGGGCCTCGCCGCGGGCCCCGATGGCCCAGCGCCGGAGCGCGATCCGCTGGAGCTGCCGAGCGCGGCGCTCGACGGGCTCACCGCGCTCCTGACGGCCCCGTCGTTCGCGGGGTACCCGCCGGCGCTGCTCCACCACCTCGGGCTCCACTTCGCGCGCGTCGCGGGCTGCCGCGAGCGTGAGCTCGCGCGTCGCGCGGCGCAGGACGCGCTCGACGCGAGCCGCGAGGAGCGCGGGGCGCGTGAGCGCGAGGGCGGGGGAGCGCGACGCGAGCTCGGCCCCGTGGAGGCGTGGGAGCTCTCGCTCGCCGCGTTCTTTGCGCTCTCTCGCTGCACCGACTACGTCGCCGAGCTCGTGACGCGCGCGCTCGGCCCGGCGACCAGCGGGGCGGTCAAGACGCGCGCGGCCGACGTGGCGCGGCTCTCCGCGGAGCTCCCCTTCCTTCACGTCGGAGAGCTCGGCGAGCGAGCCCTGGCCGGCGCGCGGGCACGCGACGCGCGCGCGAGGATCGCGCTCATGGCCCTCGCGCGGGCCGAAGCCGCCGCGGCGCGGGCGGGGCTCGACGAGGCGGCGCGCGGGGCCGCCGTGGCGAGGTGCGCCGCCGCGCACGCGCGGGCGATCGAGGAGGCCCTCGAGCCCACCGCACAGGCGCTCGACGACGCGGCGCTGGCGAACGAGCTCACCACGCGCGGCATCGCGGCCCTCCAGGGCCTCGTCGAGGTGTGGGAGCTCTCGGGGCAGGACGAGGCGGTCGAGCGCTTCTTCGTCGAGCGCGCCGAGCCCGTGTGCTGGGAGCTGCAGCGGCGGAGGGAGTGGGACAAGTTCGCTCAGCTGTTCGGCCCCGACGCGGGCCCGCACGGCGCCCCTGCGCGGGCGCACACGTTCCGCTTGGTCGAGAGCCTCATCGCGCGCGTCACGGGCGATCGCGGGCGCGTCGCGTACGCGGCGGCGTGCGCGCAATTCCTTGTATTCTACACCAACGCCGCGACCACGCTCGATCGGCAGATCGCGATCGTGGAGCGGGCCGTCGCCGTCTGCCCGTCGCACCGCAACGGCCGGGCCGTGCTCGCGAGCTTCTTGTGCCAGAAGGCGCGTCGGAAGGTAGAGACCCTCGTCGCCTCCGGGGCAGAGATCGACGAGGCGGAGGCGCTCGTCGCGCGCGCGCGGGATCTGTTCCCCTCGGCGCGCGAGGTGGAGGAGACCGCGGCGCTCGTACGCGCGAGGCGCACCGGCGCGCTGCCTCGGCTACCATGAGGCCGCCGTGAGCCACCCGCACGACGAGACCGAGACCGAGAGCCCCTTCGACCGCTACGACATCGATCCGAGCGCGGGGCCGCAGGCCATCACCGAGCGCTTCCGCGAGCTCGTGGCCGAGGCGCCAGAGGCCGAGCGCGACGCGCTGCGAGCGGCGTGGGACAGGCTCACGCTGCACCCGGAGGAGCGCCTTCGCGCGGTGTTCTTGGCGCACCCCGAGACCCGGCCCCCCATCGGCGCCGCGCCCCGCCGCCGCCGCGCGCCGCCCGCCGCGCCCGCGGCCGACGAGCCGCACGCCTCGTGGCTCGGGCTGCTCGTGCTCCCGTCCCTCACGGCGCTGCTCGCGGGCGAGCCGCGCGCGTCCGTTGCGAGGTTGGGCGGGGTCGCCCACCCGCCGCGCGCCTCCTGGCTTTCCGCCGACCCCGTCCTCTCGGAGAAAGAGTAAAATGTACATCGACCGCCCCGTAGGCATCGACCTCGGCACCACGAACTCGGAGATCGCGCAGCTCGCCGCGTCGGAGCGCGAGGTCGTGCTCTACGCCGACAAGTTCGGCCGGCGCACCGTGCCGAGCGCGGTCGCGTGGGACGAGAAGGCGAAGGCGTTCGTCGTGGGGCACGCCGCCAGGCAGCGGCGCGCGTCGGCCGAGCCGCCCGTCGAGTCCGTGAAGCGCAAGATGGGCCAGCGCGCGCGTGTCAGCGTCGGTCCCCATGACCTGCTGCCTGAGGAGGTGTCGAGCAAGATCTTGGCCGACCTCGCCGCCCGCATGCGCGAGCACCTCGCGGCGCGGGCCGGTCGCGAGGCCCCGAAGGGCGAGGCCCGCCCCGAGGTGCGCGTCACGCGGGCCGTGATCACCGTGCCGGCTTACTTCGACGCCCCGCAGGTCGAGGCGACGCGAAAGGCGGGCGAGCTCGCGGGCCTCGAGGTGATAGGCGTGCTGCAAGAGCCCACGGCGGCGGCGATCTACCACACGTGGAAGCGCAAGCTCGGCGACGGGCATTTCCTCGTTTACGACCTCGGCGGCGGCACGTTCGACGTCTCCGTGCTCCGCTGCGTGGGCGGCGAGTACCAGGTGCTGGCCATCGACGGCGACAACTTCCTCGGCGGCGACGACCTCGACCGACGCTTCGCGGAGTGGCTTCGCAAGGAGCTCGCGGGGCGCGGCTACTCGCTCGACCTCGACGTGGCAGGGGACCCGGAAGACCGCGCCCGCTTTCAGCGGCTCGTCCACCTCGCGCAGGACCTGAAGGAGTCGTTCTCGACGGCCGACGTGCTGAGCGTGTCGAAGCAAGACGTGCTGGTCGACAAGGCCGGCGAGAGCGTCTCGTACACGGCGGAGCTCGCCCGCGCCGACTACGACGCGCTCGTGTCCGACCTCGTCGAGACGACCCTCGCGTGCTGCCGGAGGGCCCTCGATCGCGCGATGGAGGTGGCGAAGGTTGGCGCCGACGACATCGACCACGTGGTGCTCGTGGGCGGCTCCACGCGCGTGCCTCTCGTCGTGCGTCGCGTCACCGAGGAGCTCTGCAAGCCCGGCGGCGAGCCGCTCCGCGACGACGTAGACACCTGCGTCGCGCTCGGCGCAGCCATCCACGCCGCCCACCTCGGGGGTCACACCGTGGGTGACGACGCGGCGCGGATCCGCGTCGACGGCGCCCTCGTAGCCCACGGAAAAAGTATACGAATCCAGGTGTTGGCCGAGAGAATGCCCGAGAAGGCCAAGCAGCTCGCCGTGTGGTGCGGCGAGGAGCTGCTCGCCGAGATTGCCGCGCCCACGAGCGCTCCCGCGCGGCTCGACCTCGAGCTCGGAGAAGGCGAAGAGACCCGCGTCACTCTGAGCCTCCAGTCGGCGGTGGGGGCGCCGCTCGCCGAGCTGCCGCTCTCGCTCCACCGCGGAGATCTCCGGCCGCGGCCTTCGGCGCTGTCGCGCGCCGCGGTGGTGGCGAAGGACATCGCGCTCGAGGTGGTGCGCGGCGGCCGCCGTGATCGACGCGTGCTCATTCCGCGGGGTGCGGGCCTGCCCACGCAAGCGACGCAGCTCTTCTACACCCAAGACCAGTCGGGCGGAGTGGTGCTCCGCCTCCTCCAGAACCGCGTGCCCATCAAGGTGCTCATGCTCGAGGTGCCGCGCGGGCTCCCCGTGGGCACACCCGTCGAGCTCGTGATCCGGTGCGACGAGTCGATGCGCATGGAAGCCACGGCGCAGGTCGGGAGCCAGCGCATCGAGGCGCTGATCGCGCCCGAGGAGACCGCGCACGTGCGGGTCGACCTCGACGCGCTCCTCGACGAGGCCGAGCGCGCGAAGCGCAACGTGTGGGGAGGCCTCGGGGCCATCTACCAGCGTGAGGCCGAGCGCCTCGTCGTCGCGATCCGCGAGGCGGCGCTCACCGATCCCGACAAGCTCGCGGCCCTGAGCCAGCGGCTACGCCACCTCATCGACGAGCTCGCCGGCTCGTCGGCCGAGGACCTCTCGCCGCCTCTCGCGCGCTACGAGGAGACCCTCGACACCCTCAGGCGCATCGTCTATCGAACGCGCGACACCCTCGTGGGCATGACCCGACTCGAGTGGGAGGAGCGGGTGGACGACGTCGACCGCCGCGCCCGGAGGGCTTACGAGGCGCGCGAGAGCACGACGTGGAGGCGCGCGTTCAACGAGGTGCAGGCGCTGCTCGAGACCGCGTGGCAGGAAGAGTTCGCGTCGATGAAGCTCGACGACCCCGCCTACGTGCGGCAGCGCGTCTCGCGCGCGGTCTCTTGGGCGAACCGGGTCGACGGAGAGCTCGAATCAGTGACGCTCACGAGCGAGGGCGAGCTGCGGAAGCTCCAAGACGCGGAGCTTGCGCGAGTGCGTGCGTGGTTCAAGGACTCGGTGCGCGCCCCGCTGGTCGACCTCGAGCGCGCGGGCGCCGAGGGCGGCGGCGAGGGCGGCGGCGAGGGCGACGCGGCCCGCAAGCGCGCCGACGCGATCAGCGACGAGCTCGAGCGCATCGAGGCGGCGCTCGAGCGCATCCCTCAGCTCGGCATGGTCACCGATCGCGGCGGGAGCGGGGGCGGCACCGGGGGCGGCGGGTGAGCCTCGCGGGCGACGTCGCGATCGGGGCCGCGGAGAGGGTTCGGCGGAGCCTCGGGCCGCGCGCCGGCCTGCTCTCCTACCGCGCGCTCGCGGGCAACGCCTCCGACTCCGAGACGCGCGGGCGCGCCGTGCTCGCCGGCCTCGCGTGCGCGATCGAGCTCGACGACGAGGCGGCGGCGGAGGGCCTCGTGGGCCTCTACGCGAGCGTGACTACGGGCCTCTTCGAGGCCGACGTGCGCCGACAGGTGCTCGCGATGCTCGCGCTCTCCGCGCGATCGGGCGCGAGCCCGCCGGGGCTCGGCGCGCAGGCGAGAGCGGCGGGAGCGGGGCGCCTAGGTGGCTGGTCGCTCTCTGCCACCGGGCTCGCGGCGCTGGAGGCCGAGCGCTTCCCCCGCGCCCGCGCCGCGTACCTGCACGCGCGCTGCCTCGAGCACACGGGAGACTCGGGCGCGCCCGAGGCGCTGCGCCGCGCCGAGGAGCGCGCCGCGCGGGAGGGCGCCTCCGAAATCGTGCAGAGTGCACGCGCCCTCCGCGCCGCGCTCCTCTACGAGCGTGGGGACGCCGAGGCGGCTTCACGGGTCGCGGCGGGGCTCGCGCTCCGCGGCCTGTCGGCCGAGCTCGCCCTCCGCCTCGCCCCGCATGGTCTCGGCTCGGCCAGCCGCTTCTCCCGGTCTGCGTGGCTCGGCGAGCTCGCCGAGCGTGTCGCGGCCGGTGACCCGGAGGTCGCGGAGCGGGCGCTGGCCCTCGCCTGCGCCCACGCCGACAGGCTTGGGCTCGCGCTCACGCCCATGGAGGAGGACCGGCTCCTCGCCGTGTTCGGGCGCCTCCCCGATCTCGCGCGCGCGGCGCGACTCTCCGCGCGGCTCGAGCACCGTCGCGCCCTGGCGCTCGCGGCGCGCGCCGGGGACCTCGACGCGGCGCTCCGGGCCCTCGAGGCCGCGCGCCCGTCGGACGACCGCGCGCTCGCGCTGGGGCGCCGCGCCGCCGACGTGGTGCGCGGGCGCTTCGAGCCTCGCGTGGCGCTGCCCGAGGGAGACGCGGCGGCGCTCGCGCTGACCGCGTGCGCAGCGCTCCGCGACGCCGACCTCGCGCGCGCCGAGGCCGCGCTCTCGCGGCTCCCGGGCGCGCTCGAGGCAGCTCCGCCCGGTGAGCGCGCGCCCGCATGGGAGGCGACGGCGCTGGGGCTCCACTGCGACGCCGCGCCCGTCCAGCGCGCCGCGCTCGCGGTGGTGGCGGCCCTGCTCCAGCTCGCCGTGCCCATCCCCCCGCCGCCGCGCGGGGGCGCGGGGCTGGCGCGGGCGTGCCTCGCCGCCGCGTCCGACGAGGGCGTCGAGCTCTCCCTCTCGCTGCTCCGCGCTGCGTCGAGCGCGCGCGAGGTCGGCGCCGCGGAGGCCTACCTGGAGGCCGCGCGCGAGCGCGGGTGGCGCGCGGCCGCCGCCGGGGATCGCGACGCGGCCCTGCGCTGGCTCCGCGAGGCGCGCCGAGCGAGCGCGCAGCGCTGACTCGCACGGAGAGCCCCTCAGCCCCGCGGCTACGCGAGCTCGCGCGCGGCGCTCGGGCTGCGCTGGGAGACCGGTCGATGCTCGATCACCTCGGGCAACAGGATGCGCGAGCCCTCCGCCTTCATCGGGTGGGTCATGAGGCGCGCGCCCCGATCGTAGGCGAAGTACGACCAGGTCCAGGTGAAGAGCACCACGCTGCGGCTGCGGAAGCCGACCAGATAGATGAGATGAATGAAGAGCCAGGCGAGCCAGGCGAGGAAGCCGGAGAGCTCGAGTCCCATGGCCCGCGCGATCGCGCGCGAGCGTCCGATCGTCGCCATCGTGCCCTTGTCGACGTACCGGAAGGGTCGCAGCGCGACGCCGTCGCGCTCGGCGAGGATGAGCTTGGCGACGTGCCGAGCCTGCTGCATCGCGACCGGCGACAGCCCAGGGAGCGGCGCGCCGTCTTGCTCCATGTGCGCCATGTCGCCGATGGCGAACGCGCTCGGGTGGCCCAGGATGCGCCCGTGCTCGTCGACCCTCACGCGGCCCTGGCGGTCGAGCGGGACGCCGAGCGAGGCGGCGAGCGACGTGCCCTGCACGCCCGCGCCCCAGACGACCGTGCTCGCCTCGATGCGGCCGCGCTCGCCCCGGCCCAGCCCGGGAAGCGCGTCCTCCGACGCGCCCTCCCACCCGATGCCGTGGGCGTCGATGCCGGTCACTCGTGTGAGCGTGCGCACCTCCACGCCGAGCTCCCCGAGCTGCTCGGCCGCGCTCGCGGAGAGCGCCTCCGAGAAGCTGGAGAGGACACGCGCGCCCGCCTCGACGAGGACGACCTTCGCGTCCCGCGGGTTGATGGAGCGGAAGTCGTCGTTCAGCACGTGCCGCGCGAGCTCCGAGATCGCGCCGGCGAGCTCCACCCCGGTGGGGCCGCCGCCGATGACCACGAACGTGAGCAGCCTGGCGCGCGTCGCCGGATCGGGCTCGCGCTCGGCCCGCTCGAAGGCGAACAGCACGCGGTGCCGGATCTCCAGGGCGTCCTCGAGCGACTTGAGGCCCGGCGCGTACGTCGCCCACTCGTCGTGGCCGAAATAGCTCGTCTTCGCGCCGACCGCGAGGATGAGCCGATCGTACGAGAGGGGCTCGCCGTCGAGGAACACCTGCCTCGTCGCGAGGTCGATGCGGTTCACCTCGCCGAGCAGCACGCGCGCGTTCTTCTGGCTCGCGAGGACGCCGCGGATGGGCGCGGCGATCTCTGCGGGGCTGAGCCCCGCCATCGCCACCTGATAGAGCAGGGGCTGGAAGAGGTGGTGGTTCTGCCGGTCGATCACCGTCACCTTGACGCGCTCGCCCGCCAGGCTCTGCGCGGCCGTGAGCCCACCGAACCCGGCCCCTACGATGACTACATGCGGCGCGTCGCTCATGCGCGGTTTGTAGGACCTTTGGTACACTGCGCCCAGTGGGTAACGCGCGAGGTTGGTCGCGCTATAGTCGGCGTATATGGTCCGCCGACTCGTCTCGAGCCTCGCCCTCGCGTCCGGATCCGCTGCGCTCTTGCTCGTCGAGTCGCTCGGCGGGTGTGGCGAGGTGGCGCGCCCCACGGTCGACGCGAGCTCCCTCGACGCGGGCCCGAAGGACGGCGGGCCCCCACTGACCGACGCCGACGCTGACGCGGCGCCGACGAGCGTCGACCCGTGCGGGCTCCCTTCCGGAGCCTCCGCGACCGCGCCGTGGCCGATGCTCGGCGGCTGCGCGGCGCGCCCCGGCTCGCGCAAGGACACACGCGCCCCCTCGGGGCCCGCCCTGGGCTTCTCGTCGGACGCGTCGTCCTTGGGCGCCACCGCGCCCGTCGTGGCCGAGGGCGGCGTCGTCGTGGTCGGGACCTCCGACGGACGCCTGCTCGCCTTCTCCGCGTCGGGCTCGCTGCTGTGGTCGGCGCCGACCGGCGGCCCCGTGGCGGCGTCTCCCGTCGTCCTCGCCGGGGGTGACGTCGCGTACGCGACCACGGCCGGCAAGCTCGGGCGCGTCCGCGTGGCCGACGGCGTCGCGGGACCTTCGGCGGCAGGGGCGCCCGGGCCCACGGCGCTCCTCCCGCTGGCCGACGGGACGCTCGCCTACACCGCCCTCGACGGGAAGATGCATGTCGCAGCGAGCGCCGACCTCGCCGAGCTCGAGGCCGTCGACGTCGACAGCACCGTGCCGCTCACGCTCGGCGTGGGCGGCGCGATCCTCGCCGCCGGTCGGGACGGAGCGCTCCGTAAGGTCGTGCGTGGGCGGGCCCCCGAGGTCTGGTTTCGCGCGTCGTCGGCGCTCACCTCCTCGGCCGCGCTGTCTCCGCTCGGCGTGGTGCTGGTCGCGTCGGCGGCGGGTCGACTCCACGCCGTGAGCGCGGATGGCGCGGAGCGGTGGTCCGCCGCGCTGGAAGGCACCGCGGTAGGGGCGCCGGCCGTCGCCCCCGACGGATCCGTGTATGTTGCAACCTCCGAGGGGAAGGTGCGCGGGTTCGACCGTGACGGCAAGGAGGGGTTCGCGTTCGAGCCGCTCGGCGTCGCTCAGCCGCCCATCGTCGCCGGGGGCGGCACAGTGCTCTTCGGCGCTGAAGATACGAAGCTCTACGCGGTGCAGCCCTCCGGGCGCATCTTGTTCGCCGCGTCGCTGCGGTCACGCGCGACCTCGCCGGCCGCCCTCGGGGCCAACGGCGCCGTGTACCTCGCCACGGAGAGCGGCGTGGTGAGCGTCGGGCCGTGAGCTGCGGCTACACGCCGAGCGCGCGAAGGTCGAGCGTGCCGGCGATCGTCGGGGGACACCAGTAGTAGCCACCGGTCACGGGGCGCGTGAACCGGAAGGGCCCGTCGACGACGCGCGTGACCGCCGCGAGCGCGGTCAGAGCGGCGCGAGGATGGCGCCGGGCGCGAGGCTGAACGTGAGGAAGTGGCCGCTCCGCGGGACGGGCGCGAGGATCGCGGGCGGAGGGGTGCCGTGGGCGGTCATGTCTGAAGGGTACACCGTGGTCGACCGTGGCGGCGTGCGGGTCACGCCCTGCTATGATCGGCGGCCATGGGACCCTCCCCGCCGCTCGCGCAGCTGAAAGTGAGGCCCGAAGGGGCGAACGAAGGACGATGGCGCCGCCGAGCCGAAGGCGAGGTGTCGCCATGCACCTGACCCCGAGCCCAGCTCCTGTGTTGGGCTCGTACGCCGATGGCTTCGCGCCGCTCGCGGAGGCGTTCGCGAGCCACTTCCGCGACGGCCGCGAGCTCGGCGGGGGCCTCACCGTGTACCACCACGGCCGGTGCGTCGTGGACCTGTGGGGCGGCCTCGCCGACGAGGCGCGGCGCACCCCGTGGCAACGCGACACACGAGCGGTCGTCTTCTCGGTCACGAAGGGCCTCACCGCCATGGCGCTGGCGCTCCTCGCTGACCGCGGGAAGCTCGAGTGGGACGCGCCGGTGGCGACCTACTGGCCGGGCTTCGCCCGCGCCGGCAAGGAGCGCATCACGTGCCGCACCCTGTTCAACCACCGGGCGGGGCTCGCGGGTCTCGACACCAAGCTCACCCTCGACGACCTCGTCCTGCCGGAGCGCGCCGCGTTCGTGCTGGACGTCCTCGAGCGGCAGCGCCCACTCTGGGAACCAGAAAAAGACCAGGGATATCATGCCATTACGTTTGGCATGTACGCGCGTGAGCTCTTCGAGCGGATCGCGGGCGAGCGCCTCGGCGCGTTCCTCGAGCGCGAGCTGTTTGGGCCGCTCGAGGCCGACGTCTCGCTCGGCACGCCCGCCTCCGCCGACGCTCGGATCGCGGAGCTCTACCCGCCGCCCGCGCCGCTGCGGCTCGCGAAGATGTTCGCGTCGGCGATCGTCGGCCACAACAACGAGGAGCGCGTCCTCCGCGCCACGCTCGCGCGTGACTCGATGACCCGCCGCGCGTTCTTCAACCCCACCGGCGCGGCCCCTCAAGAGTGGAACAAGCTGCCCGTGCGGCGGGCCGAGCTCGCCTCGGGTGGCGCGACCGCGAGCGCCCACGGGCTCGCGCGCGCGTACCTCCCCTTCGCGATGGGCGGCGTCGCCTTCGGGCGCGCGTACCTCGCCCCGCGCACCCTCGCGCCCGTGTACGAGCGGCAGGGCTGGTCGGCGCGCGACCGGGTCTTGCAGAAGGCGCTCGGCTGGTCGCAGGGCTTCCTGAAAGAGGAGACCTCGCTGTTCTCCCCGACCCGAGAGTCGTTCGGGCACGCGGGCATCGGGGGCTCGCTCGGGTGGTGCGATCCGGTGCACGAGCTCACGTTCGGGTACGTGATGAACCGCCTCGACTGGCGCGTGCGCTCGCCGCGCGCGCTCGGGCTGTGCCACGCGCTCTACGACTGCGAGCCCGTGCGCGACGAGGCGCGCGGCCGGGCCCGGCCCGTCGCGGCGGACCAGCGGCGGGCGGGCGTCGGCGGCGAAGCGGCGGAGTGAGAGGCACGATGGCGACGGTCACCTCTGAGACGCACCCTCGACCCCACCCCCGACACCTACTGGATCTTGTTTTGATGAAGAATACAACCTTCGCTTGAACCGCGACGCGCTCGGGTGTGGGCAAGACGACCTGCTCGACCCGGGCCGACTTCAATGTAAAGTGCAACCATTCGACTGAATGGCGTCAGTTCAGGACGAAGTTGTTCACGCCGGCTACGATGACGCCGATGATGCTCTCGCCGGCGATGACGCCCGCGGCCAGCGGCACGACGTAGCGCTCCGCCCAGGCCTTGCTGGCGCGCGTGGCGATCTCGCCGAGGAGCGCGCCGATGAACATCGAGAAGGGCGAGAAGAAGGGGAGGATCATGCCCAGGCCGAGCCCGGTCGGTGAGGGGATCCACTTCTTGCGGTTCTTGGGCACGGTGGCCTCCAGCAGCGCGAGGACGGCGCCGAGCACGAGGCCGGCCTTCACGCACTGCTGCGCCATCGGGTGCATGTTGCGCATGCCCGAGCGGAAGAGCTTCGCGACCGCGAGCCACTGCTGCGCCCCCGGCGCGGGGAACGTGGCGTCCTTCGCGGGCATGTCGTCCGTAGCAGGCGTGCCCGTGAGCACGGTCGCGTCGGGCACCAGCAGGAAATAGCCCAGCGTCGTGGCGATGGTGCCCGTGACGATGCCCATGGCCT
>Ga0073904_10003861_pt1 | contig 11247 bp, 9 predicted proteins | sample KloWWTrecipitate_FD_66668 | JGI IMG/M metagenome (GOLD analysis project Ga0073904, IMG submission 66668) | Active sludge microbial communities from Klosterneuburg, Austria, studying microevolution and ecology of nitrifiers - Klosterneuburg... | ecosystem: Engineered > WWTP > Aerobic digester >... | reverse complement strand
TCGGCAGTGTTGCTGCTCACCCCGCCCAACACCCACCTCGAACTGGTGCAACAGGCTGCCGCGGCCGGTAAACACATTCTCTTGGAGAAGCCTCTCGACATCAGCTTTGCGCGGTCGGAGCAGCTGGTGAAGACAGCGGAAGATGCGGGCGTGAAGCTAGCGGTGGTTCTTCAGAACCGTTTCCGGCCCACCTGTGAGAGGCTCTCCGCCCTGATTGCGGAGGGGAGGCTCGGCACCATCGTGAGCGCATCGGCGCGCACCAACAACTGGCGCCCGCAGAGCTATTATGATCAGCCGGGCCGCGGAACCCGGGCGCGCGATGGCGGCGGCGTCCTCCTCACCCAGGCAATTCATACGCTCGATCTGCTTGTCGCCTTTGCCGGCCTTCCCTCGGAAGTCAAAGCCTTTTGCACCACGAGCCCGGTGCACCGCATGGAAACCGAGGACCTCGCCATGGCCGCCATCCGCTTCGCGGACGGCGCCATCGGAAACATCACCGCGACGACCTGCGCCTACCCCGGATTTCCCGACGCGATCGACATCATCGGGACGAAAGGCATGGCACGGCTAGAAGGCGGGCAACTGGAAGCGCGTTTTCATGACGGGCCGGACGTGAGCCTGAACGATGGAACCGCAGGCAACGGGGCGGGCGCTGATCCCATGGCCTTTTCCCACGAGCATCACCGCGCATTGCTCGCGGATTCTCTTGAGGCAATCGCCAAGTCGCGGGCTCCTAGAGTGAGCGGGCGCGAAGCCCTCAAGGTGCACGCGCTCATCGCGATGATCTTACGATCCTCCCAAACGGAGATTCGAGCATAGCCAATCTGGAATTGATGCCTATCCGTCTTGAGTCAGGGGCCGGGCATGACCCGCGGAATTCCGGATTATGAGTGTCGCGGCCAGCTTGGTGCTCATTGCAAGTCCGCTCTAAGCGATTGCTCTTTCTAGCTTTTTCCAGTCGAACTCAACCCCGGTGCCCGGAACGTCAGGTGCGATTGCCATATGGTCCTGAACCATCAGGGGCCGCGTCGTGTATTGATCAATGGGGAATGAATGAACTTCAAGCCAGCCGGCATTGGACTGCCCAGATAGCAGGCTGACATGGAGTTCCTGCATGCCGTGGCTGCACACCGGTACGCCATGCTTTCGCGACAACTCGGCCACCCGCAGAAAACCCGTAACCCCGCCGCAATTGGATGCGTCGGGCTGGACAAAGGACAGCTTCGACAACTCGAACGCCAACTCGAATTCATGAATGGTATGGAGATTCTCGCCCATCGCCAGGGGCATGCCTGTTGCATCGGAAATGCGGCCATATCCGGCGTAGTCATCGGGAATGGTAGGCTCTTCGAACCAGAGCAAGTCAAATGGTTTGAAGGCCTTGGCTGCCGCAATTGCCTGATCGACGCTCATGGAGTAATTGGCATCAACCATAAAGGCGGTATCAGGCCCGATCAAATCTCGCACCGCTTTGATACGGGCGACATCATCGGCGAGTTCTGGCTGGCCGATCTTGATCTTCACGCCATTGAACCCCCGCGAAAGATATCCCCTCACACTGTCAAGAAGCTTGGGAAGGGGAAAGCCGAGATCGATTCCGCCGCAATAGGCGCGGCAGCTTCTGCCAGCTCCGCCCGCCATTTTCCAAAGGGGTTCTTTGCGATTTTTGCCGCGAAGATCCCACAAGGCAGTGTCGACCGCCGATATGGCAAAAGACGCAATGCCGCCCCTCCCGACATAATGCACATGCCACTGCATCCCGTCGTAAAGCGCCTCGACTTCATCGGCATCCTTGCCGACGAGAAATGGAGCCAGGTCATGCTCGATCATCGCCTTGATCGAGGGCCCGCCCTTTCCGCCGGTATAGGTATAACCCGTGCCTTCGGAGCCATCGGATAGCTTGATCGTCGCGGTGACCAATTCAAAATGCGTATGATTGCCGTGCTTGGCATCCACCAGGACTTCGGCCAGCGGCACGTTGAACAACCTGACGTTGACAGAGTGAATTTTGGTCATGGGATCCCTGGCAGGCGCCAATAAATGTTTGAGTTCAGACATCGAGTTCTAATTAAGTCTCCCCAACAAATCCATTGATAATATTGCGTTAGGCGGTGTTTGGTTTGCTGTATAAGCTGCCCGATAACATCTGATGAAAAGAAAAGTGCTTCAATGGCGAGACCAGGAATGACGGAAACCTTCGATCACATCATTGTAGGCGGGGGATCTTCCGGATGCGTGGCCGCTGCCCGCCTCGCAAGCGAGGGCGGGGCAAAGGTGTTGCTGCTTGAAGCCGGCTATTCGAATCGACACCCGTTATTGGACATGCCGCCAGGCATCTTCAAAATGATCAACGGGTCGAAATTCATGCGCTACCACCATACGACGCCTCAGGCGCATTTGGACGGACGCGTGCACGATATTCCGCAGGGCAACGTTTTGGGCGGTGGATCTTCGGTCAACGCCCAGGTTTATATTCGTGGCCGGCCAGCGGATTACGACGAATGGAACGATCTGCTGCGCGGCAACAACGACCGCATTGGCTGGGGCTGGGACGATGTGCTGCCGCATTTCACCCGGATGGAAGGCAACAACCGGTTTATGAATGGCCGGCACGGAACGGATGGCCCGCTGCAGGTTTCCGATCCCGGCCATATCAACGAGTTTTCGCGCTGGTTCGTTCAGGCCGTGCAGGGGCTGGGAGAGCCCTTCAATTCTGATTTCAACGGCCCGCTTCAACGCGGTGTCGGATTCTATCAGTTCACAAATCGCAACGGCAAGCGGTCCTCCGCCGCTTACGCCTTTCTCTCGGCACAGGAGAACAATCCAAACCTGACGGTGCGACTGCAATGCGAGGCCCAGCGCGTGGTAATCGAGGCGGGTCGCGCCGTTGGAGTGATCTACAAGGACAAGTCTGGCGCGCTGCGGCAGGCGAGGTGCGAGGGCGAAGTGATCGTGGCTTCCGGTGCGCTGGTCACGCCAAAGCTTCTGATGCTCTCAGGCATCGGGCCTGCCAGCCATTTGGCCGCCCATGGCATTGCCTGCCTGGTTGATTCTCCAGGTGTTGGACAGAACCTGATTGACCATCCCGAAGTCCCGATCACGGCAATCGCCAATGGCCCCTTCGGCTACTACAAGCAGGGCGAGGGGTGGCGCATGCTTCGCAATGGCTTGCAATTCAAGCTCTTCGGCACAGGCCCCGTTACGTCAGCGGGTGTCGAGGCTGGCGCCTATGTGAATCCCCGCAATCCTGAAGGTCTGCCCAGCATTCAGGCCTTTTGTGTCCCGATCGTCTACCTTGATCGCGATGCCCTGGACCTGGTGAAAGATACTTTCGGCATCACGGTGACCACCGTAGTCGTCAGACCCCGCTCACGAGGCGAGGTCCGTCTGGCATCGGCTGATCCCTCTGAAATGCCGATGGTTTCGCCCAATCTGTTAAAGGATCCCGCAGATATGCAGGAGATGGTCGATGGCCAGCGGTTCTTCTTGCGCGCCTTCGAACAGAAGCCGCTTGCCGACAGGCTGCGCCAGATTGTGATTCCGTTACCTGGCGACCGGTCCGATGCGGCATTGCAGGCGCATTGCCGCCGATTCGTCAAAACCAACTACCATCCCGTGGGCACGGCGAAATTTGGCGCTGACAGCGATGATATGGCCGTGCTTGACGCTCGCCTGCGCGTGCGGGGCGTCGAGGGGCTGCGCGTGTGCGACCTGTCGGCCATGCCCAACATCGTTGCGGGAAATACCAACGCGCCAGCCATGATGCTGGGTGACCGTTGTGCCGATCTGGTCATGGGCAATCTGTAATCACGAGGCGTATTGTAATACAATACTAGTTGACTGGAATTTGCATTCGCTATTTAGTGGCCACGAGTGCGCGGGAATGAACAAGCGCGCCCGTTTTTAAAGGGAGAAATCAATGAAAACGTTTACACGTCGCGAAACTATTGGCCTTTTGGGTGCTGCCGCTGGCGCATTTGTGGTGCGCCCGGCCTATGCTGCACTGCCGAAGCTCGCGAAGAAAGATACCTACAAGGTTGGCTTTGCCCAGACCGAAAGCAATAACCCATGGCGTCTGGCGCAGACCAAGAGCATGCAGGACGAGGCGACCAAGCGCGGCTGGCAGTTGGTTTATACCGATGCAGCCGGTTCCGCCGCCAAGCAGGTCGCCGACGTTCGCTCCATGATTGCCCAGAAGGTAGACGTCATTCTCCTAGCACCCCGCGAGGAAAAGCCGCTTATTCCTGCGGTGATGGAAGCCAAGAAGGCTGGCATTCCCATGTTCCTCATTGACCGCAACGTCGATCAGACGCTGGCCAAGGGTGGCGAAGACTATGTTGCCTTCATCGGATCGGATTTCACCAAGGAAGGCATGCAGGCTGCCGAGGTTCTGACCGCGGCTGTCGGCGGCAAAGCCAAGATCATTGAGCTTCAGGGAAGCACAGGGTCTTCGCCGGCAAATGACCGCATGGCCGGTTTCGCCGCATACATTAAGGACCATCCCGGCATGGAAATTATTGCGTCGCAATCCGGTGACTTTGCCCGCGATAAGGGTCGCCAGGTGTTTGAAACCCTGTACCAGGCCCATCCGGAAGCAACTGCATTGTATTCCCACAATGACGAAATGACGATGGGAGCAATCGCTGCCATGGAAGCGGCCGGCAAGGTTCCAGGCAAAGATCTTATCATCGCGTCAATTGATGGCACGAAGGACGCCACGCAGGCGCTCATCGATGGCAAGGTGTTGGTCGTTGTCGAGTGCAACCCGAAATTCGGCCCTGCCGCCTTTGATGCCGTGGTGAAATACGGCAACGGCGAAACACTTGAGCCGCGCCTTGTGAATACCGATCGCGTATTCACCAAGGACAATGCCGCTGCTTATATGCCAGAGGCTTACTAGAAACGCGCGGGCGTCGATGAAGCTTGCCTTGTTGCAACGGCTTATATGAATGAGCGCAGGTTGAATTTATCGCCTCGACAGCAAATGATCCGGGAGTTGGCGCCGAAAACGCCAGCGACCGGATCGCACTTTTTAGGCCTACCTTCCCCTCAAATGATTGGTTCATAAGATATGAGTAGCGTGGAGCCACTTCTGTCCATGAACGCGATCGACAAGTCCTTCGGCAGTGTTACGGCGCTTTCCGCCGCCCATCTTGAAATCATGCCCGCGGAAGTCATGGCCCTTGTTGGCCAAAATGGCGCAGGCAAGTCGACAATGATCAAGATCCTCAACGGTGCTTTCCGTCTGGATCGCGGCTCCATCCAGTTTGACGGAAAACCCTGGGCAGCAGGTTCGCCCCAGCAGGCGCAACGCGCGGGCGTCAGCACGATATTTCAGGAAATCAACCTGATTGCCTATCGCACTGTTGCAGAAAACATTTACCTTGGCCGGGAGCTGAAACGTTTCGCTGGCCTGCTGGACTGGGAAAAAATGAACCAGGGTGCGCGCGCCCTGCTTGCCCGATTCAGCATTGAACTTGATGTGACGAGACCGCTTGGCGACTTTTCCACGGCCGTCCAGCAGATGGTCGCCATCGCCCGCGCCGTCTCGTTCGATGCCAAGCTGGTAATTATGGATGAACCCACGTCTTCGCTGGATGAAGCCGAAGTGGCGGTTCTTTTGAATACCGTTCGCCAGTTGAAGAGCGAAGGGGTAGCCGTGGTTTTTGTAAGCCACAAGCTCGACGAACTCTACGCGGTGTGCGACCGCGTGACCGTCATGCGTGATGGGCGCACCGTAGCCGTCTCAAAAATGGCCGACATGTCAAAGCTGCAGCTAGTCGCTGCCATGCTGGGACGTGATCTCGCGTATGTGCGCGCCAGTGGCGCAACCGCCTTTGGCGAAGGCGAAAAGGCCATCGGCGAGGAATTGCTGATTGCGAAGTCCGTGGCCGTGGGCCGCAGGGTGTCAGATGCCAGCTTTGATGTCCGCAAAGGCGAGATCGTTGGGCTTGCTGGCCTGCTTGGATCAGGGCGCACCGAAACGGCCCGCGCCATCTTTGCCGCTGATCCAAAGTCAAAAGGGGAGGTTCGATTTGATGGAAAGGCCACGAATTTCAAAAGCCCTGCAGACGCCATTGCAGCAGGATTGGGCTACTGTTCGGAGGACCGCAAGGTTCAGGGCATCATTCCGGACATGTCGGTTGCTGACAATCTGACGCTTGCCCTCCTGCCCACCTTGACGAAAATGGGAATGATCGATGAGGCGCAGCAGCGCAAGATAGTGCTTCGTTTTATCAAGGATGTTGGCATTAAGTGTTCAGGCCCGGGCCAGAAGATCCGGGAGCTTTCCGGCGGCAATCAACAGAAGGTCCTTTTGGCGCGGTGGCTTTGCATGGATCCCAAACTCTTGATTCTGGATGAACCAACGCGCGGCATCGATGTCGGCGCCAAGGGTGAAATCCAGAGTCTTATCCAGCAATTCGCCGATAAGGGCCTGGGTGTGCTGATGATCTCGTCCGAACTTGAGGAAATTGTGGAAGGCGCGGACCGGGTCTTTGTTCTTCGCGATGGGAAGGTTGTAGCCGAGCTTGAACACTCCGAAATATCAGAGCAGGCCGTCATGCGGGCCATGGCGCATGGCGCCTCGAAAGATACGGAATTCATCGAGGTGCAGCATGGTTGATTATTCGCCACTGCTGCGCCGCTACGGCGTATTCCTTGCCGTGGTATTGCTCATTCTATTCAATTTGGCGGTGACGCCCCATTTCGCCACCATGCAGACGCTTTCCGTCAATCTCACCCAGGTTTGCACGATAGTGATTGTGGGCGTTGGCATGACCCTGGTCATTGCTACAGGAGGCATAGACCTCTCTGTTGGGGCCTTGATGGCGATTGCGGGTGCCATGTCGCCCATGTTTTTTACCGGCGAATTGTTTCCCGTTCCCAATATCTATTTGGGGATTGCTTTGGGAATTGTGTTTCCCATCATTATCGCCAGCTTTTTTGGCCTCTTCAACGGCTGGCTGATCAACCGGTTCTCCATCCAGCCCATTATCGCCACGCTGGTTCTTTTCATCGCAGGACGCGGCATTGCACAGGTTTCGACCAATGGTGACCTGCAGGTTTTCAAGGTTCCCGAATTCCAGGCCATCGCCATTGGCCGCGTCCTCGGGGTGCCGTTCCAAGTCTGGATCATGGTCGTTGTGGTAATCATTGCGGCCTTTGTCCTGCGGCGAACCGTCTTCGGCCGGCAGGTGCTGGCCGTCGGCGGCAATGAGGAGGCCGCGCGCCTTTCCGGCGTGCCGGTAAAGCGGGTCAAGCTGATCGTATATGCGGTATCCGGATTTTGCAGCGGCATTGCCGGACTCATTGTCATCGCCATGAATTCCGCGGCCGATGCCAACCTGATCGGCCTGGGCATGGAGCTTGATGCCATTGCGGCAGTGGCTGTGGGTGGCACGCTATTGACGGGTGGCAGGGCAACAATTCTCGGCACGCTCCTTGGCGCGCTGATTATCCAGTTGGTGCGATATACGCTGCTGGCCAACGGTGTGCCGGATGCCGCCGCCCTGGTGGTCAAGGCAGGACTGATTATTCTTGCGGTTTGGCTGCAACGCCAGGAGCACGCCTGATGAAAAATTTCCGGATCACGCCGAGTCTTGCCGTCATACTCGTTCTTGTCATTCTCGTTTCGATTGCCGCCCTGCGCTATGACGGGTTCCTTGGCGTCTACAATGTGCAGTCGGTTCTGCGCTACAATTCCATGTTTGCCCTCGTTGCCCTCGGCATGTGTTTTGTCATCATGACGGGAGGCATCGACCTGTCTGTGGGAAGCGTCGCTGCAATGTGCAGCGTCGTTTCAGCGCTGCTCAGTTCCTACGGGCTTTTCCATGGACTTGCAGGCGGCATCGCAGCCGGCATTCTGGCTGGCCTGATAAACGGCGTCCTGATCACAAAACTGAACATTTTGCCGTTTATCGCCACCTTGGCCACCATGCTGGCGGCCTCCGGCACCGGATTGCTTCTAGCCGGAAACCAGTCTGTTTCAGTATCCTATGATACCTATTTCACCAACCTGGGGCAGGGCGACTTGCTCAGCTTCATGCGGCCCGAATGGGTCGACGCGGATAGCGTAGGCATTTTCGGCTCGATCCTTGGCTTCATTCTCAGTTTTCCGACGCCGGCCTGGATCGCCATTCTCGCCTATATCATTGGCGGCGTGGTCATCAACCATACATCATTTGGCCGTCATGTCCTGGCGGTCGGCGGTGGCACCGAAGCTTCGCGCCTGATGGGCCTGCCGGTGAATCGCACCATATTCTTCGTTTACGTGATTTCCGGCGCCCTAGCGGGACTGGCCGGCGTCATCCTCGCTTCCCAGTTCGGGGCAGGACAGCCGATTGAAGGCATAGGCTGGGAACTGTTTGCCATCGCCTCCGTTGTCGTCGGCGGCACGCTATTGTCGGGTGGCAAGGGCTCGGTTGCGGGCACACTGGCGGGTGCGCTGCTACTCGGCGTGATCTTTACAATCTTGAACTTTGAAAACGGCATGGGTTGGATTTCCCTGTCCGCCTATTGGCAGTCGGTGATCCGCGGTCTGTTCCTCCTGGTAGTTGTCATCCTGCAATCGCGGCTTACATCCAAGGACCCGGCGGACTCGCTCAAAGCTTCAACTTGATGATTTAGGCTGGGTTAGGCAGCGATGTTCACCACGGAACGCGTGCGCGCCGATTCAAGCGCAGCCAGTGCAATCGCCAGAGACGCCACGCCATCTTCACCGGTCGACAGCGGTTCTCCATTCCCAGCAATAGCGGACGTGAATGCATTGATCGTCCGCACGTAAAGGTTTTCATGCTGGAGCTGCAATTTGGCCTCGCCGCCCGCGGTGCGCAGTAAAACGTCTCCAATGGGAGCCTGGGTCATGCAATTGGTTGCGACAAGAGAACCCGAGTCGCCATGCACTTCGACCGAAGTTTGAACATATTTCGTTGTAAACCCGTCATGGAACTGGCCAAGTATCCCGGAGCGGAAAGTGATCACGCCCATGGCCGCATCCTCCACACCGGCGATTGCCATGCCGCTGTTCTGCACCGTTGCCGAAACTCTTGCCGCATCGTCGTTGATGATGAAACGCATGAGATCGGCGTCATGAACAGTGAGGTCGAGGATTGCTCCCGCGCCCGCCGCCGGGTTGGTCAGGCGCCAGCCCTGCAGGTGAACCGGCAGGTAGCCCGCGTGGACGACCTTTATCGCAAGCGGCCTGCCGATTTTTCCGGCTTTGACGGCATCCCGCATGGCACGATGGGTCGCAGCTCCCCGCAAATGATGGTTGGTTGCGAGCACGACATTGGCTGACTTGCAAATCCTCACCATGCTCCTTGCATCTGCCACATTGGTTGCAAGCGGCTTTTCGCAGAGAATATGTTTGCCTGCCTTGGCTGCGGCAATGCACTGGTGGGCGTGTAAATCATTGGTTGTGGAAATGTATACGGCATCAATAGGCGAATTTAGAAGGTCATTGAGATCGGTTGTTGAGCGCGGAATTCCGAATTCACTTGCATATGAGGCACCCCGCTGTGAATCTGTGCTGAAAACGCTCGCAATCTCTCCGCCGGCCTGGCGCATCGCATCTATCACCCATTCCCGGCCAATGGTGGATGCTCCAATAAGTCCCCAGCGAAATTTTTTCATTGATTTCGCTTACCAAGTAAATCAGGCTCAAGCAAGGTTTGGGCGAGCAAGAAGAAGTCCCCAAGGAGCAGATAAGACATGAGCCATATGGCGCGTGAAGCCGCTGAGGCGCCGGAAGCGGTCGCCCGTTTCCTTCAGCACAATGGCAAAGCGCTCCGGGAGATTGGCGCCCGTCTCCGGCGCCAGCCGCCCCCCGTCATCATCACATCGGCGCGCGGCAGTTCTGACTGCGCTGCCGGCTATTTTAAGTATTTGGCTGAGATCCTGGCCGGAATTCCCTGTTCGTCAATGGGCGCATCGGTTGTGTCGGTTTATGGCGCAAAGCTTCAATTGAAAAACGGGCTGTGTGTAACTGTCTCCCAATCCGGTAAAAGCCCTGACATTGTGGCGCTCCAGGACGCGGCCCGGAAGGCAGGAGCTTTGACGGTGGCGCTGGTCAATGTGGAAGACTCGGCTGCGGCCCATGCTGCGGATATTTGCTTGTCCCTCCAGGCTGGCCCGGAATTGAGCGTCGCGGCGACGAAGTCTTTCATTGTCTCGTTGGTGGCGGGGGCGGCAATCGTGGCGCATTGGCTTGATCGCAAGGACCTGCTTGCCGCAATCGAAGCGCTGCCCGGCCAACTGGCAACGACAGCAAGAATTGATTGGCCCGAAGCGGTTGATCTCGCCACGGGCGCAGAGTCGCTTTACGTAGTGGCGCGTGGACCATCGCTGCCCATCGCCACGGAAACGGCCCTGAAGCTGAAGGAAACCTGTGCCATCCACGCAGAAGCCTATTCCATCGCGGAAGTCATGCATGGCCCCCTCGAACTTCTCGGCAAAGGGTTTCCGGTTCTTGCCTATTCACCTGAGGATGGGGCACGCCAGTCTTCTCGCATATCGCTGGGCAAGATGCGCCAGGCTGGAGCCAATGTTCTGGTGGCAGAGGAGGGCGGGCTGCCCTTCGTGCGGACCGGCAACACCCTGCTTGATCCCATCTCCATCATTCAGACGGCCTATCGGTTTGTTGAAGCGACTGCGGTAGCCCGCGGCCGCGACCCTGACCGGCCGCGGCTTCTCAAGAAAGTGACGGAGACGTTTTGACCAACGAAAAATCGCGCTAGCCGTTGCAGCTAGCGCGATTATTGAACGACCTGGTGTTAGCCGCGCCAGACGGCGCCGGTCCGGGAATTTACATAGACAAGAATGCGGTTGCCCTTACGCGTGGCAGTGAAAGTGTAGGTTCTGCCATTGCATTCCCGGGTCGCAACGTTCCGGAAGCCCTTGTTGCGAACGATACGTCGCGCTTCGCCGCACGAGATATTGCTGCGATGCTTGGGGCGGTACCAGCCGCGCCCTTCGTAATAGCGGTAATCGGGGCCAACGCGGTAGTTATAGTAGGGCTCTCCCAGATAGATCTGGAAATTCACCTTTGCTTCGGCGATCGTTGCCATGCCGCCCGTGATGGCCACTGCAGCAAGCAAGCCAATAATTGTCTTCTTCATTGAATTCTCCTTGGGATGATAGTGACGACATAATGCAGGCTAGGGGGATTGGTTCCCCCGAACCGCGAACTTATGGTGTGAAACCACGGAGGCGTGAAAACCGCATGCCATTATCCCTTAAACACAACCG
>Ga0073904_10003860_pt1 | contig 11250 bp, 10 predicted proteins | sample KloWWTrecipitate_FD_66668 | JGI IMG/M metagenome (GOLD analysis project Ga0073904, IMG submission 66668) | Active sludge microbial communities from Klosterneuburg, Austria, studying microevolution and ecology of nitrifiers - Klosterneuburg... | ecosystem: Engineered > WWTP > Aerobic digester >... | reverse complement strand
ACCATTCATTCTTGTCTCCTTGTCTCCTTGTCTCCTTGTCTCCTTGTCAAGCATCACTTCCAGAAAGGGGACGCGCTGTGTACCGGACCCCATCCGCGCCGGCGATGACCAGGTCGGTTGCCATGTGGAGAAAGAGACCGTGTTCGACGATGCCCGCGCGTCCTTCCAACGCGCGCGCCAGGGGGTCAAGCTCGTCGATCGGGCCAAAGTGACAGTCAACGATCCAGTTGTCGTTGTCGGTGACATAGGGGCTGCCGCCGGCCGCAAGACGCAGATCAACCTGGCCGCCGAGCGAGGCAAGAAAGCGAGCCTGTGACGCATAGCCGTAGCGCATGACCTCCAGCGGCACCGGCCAGGTCACGCCAAGCTGGGGCGAGAGCTTGCGCTCGTCGACGACGATGACGAGACGGCGGCTGGCCTGCGCCACGATTTTTTCGCGCAGCAACGCACCGCCGCCGCCCTTGATCACATTGAACGCCGGATCGACTTCGTCGGCGCCGTCGATGGTGATATCGATCGCGCGGGGAAGCTCCTCGGTGAGGAGTGGAATGCCCAGCGCCCTGGCTTCGTTCAGCGTGGCGGTGGAAGTGGCAAACCCCACGATGTCGCGCAGCGCGCCTTGCTTGAGCAGGGCGCCGAGCCGCCGCACCGCGTAGATGGCGGTGCTGCCCGTGCCCAGCCCCACCACCATGCCGGATTCGACAAAGCGCACCGCATATTCGCCTGCTTCACGTTTCAAGCGCGCATGAGCATCTGCTGTGGTCGATGCGGTCAAATCGGTCATGTGTTTGCGCTCCTTGTTTCTGTCTATGCTCATGCACCGCTAGCTTTGTGCTGAACGCCACTACTGCGACGACATGCGCTCCAGACCGTAGCGCGCCGCGCCGATTAAGGCGGCCTGTGTGAGGATGACGTGCACCGGAATTTTGCTGATCATCTCTGAGAAGCGCCCTTTGTTAGTGAACGCCTCCATAAAGCATCCGGTGCGCAACAAGGGCAAGATGCGCGGCGGGATGCCGCCGCCGAGGTAGATGCCGCCCGTCGCCAGCACTTTCAGGGCCAGATTGCCCGCCTCCGCGCCCAGCACAGAAACGAACATCTCCATGGTCGCAACGCACAGCGGGTCAGGATTGGCGTCGAGCGCGGCTTGCACGATGAGCGGTGTACGGTCGCTCGCCATGGTCAGCCGCTGCGCCAGTTGCGGAGATTCCACGCCGCCGCCCCGCTCGCGATAGAAGTCGTAAATGTTGGGAATGCCGATGCCCGAACAGATGCGTTCGTAGCCCGCATGGCCAAAACGATCGAGCAAGAAGCGCGCCAATTCCATCTGGCTGTCATTGTGGGGGCCAAAATCGGTGTGCCCCCCCTCCGAAGCGTAGGCCATGTAGGTGCTGCCCGTCCACACCAGAAATGCCTCGCCTAGCCCGGTGCCCGGCGCAATGACGCCGATCGCCCCGTATTCGGTCGATTCCCCTTTGTTGATCGTCTCCAGATCGGAGGGCGTCAGTTGTGGCACGGAATAGGCGGTTGCCTGCAAATCGTTGAGCAGCCAGACGCGCTTCAATTTCAACTCGCTGGTCAACGCCGGGGCATCGACGCTCCAAGGAAGGTTGGTCAATTGCGCCCTGCCGCCGGTGACTGGTCCAGCCACGTCAAAGCAAGCGTATTCAATCGGAAGCTGGGTTTGCGTCGTAAACTCGCGCACCATGTCGGCTAGACCCACATAGTGTGCGCTGGAAAAAACGGTCTCTACCACGGGGCGCCGCGGGCCTTCCGCCAGAGAGAACATGGCAAGATGCGTCTTCGTGCCGCCAATATCGCCTGCTAACAGCATGGGTGTTACTCCTCACAAGGTGGGTTGTCAATGTAAGCAGTTGTTTCAGATTGCTCAACGCTCAACTTTTTGCCATTATACCACTGGGTTAGCTGCTCTGGCGCTTTTGGATCTCCTGTAGAGGACAGGCGACAAGTAGATTGGTGCGGCGCAGAAATTTGAAAAGAGCGATGTGTAGAGGAGTTGGGCGCCATCGCCAGGGTGTGCCCGGCGATGGACGCCCGGAGGAAAGAAGAGGTTTCCCGTTGCCGGGAGAGGTGAATGTGTGTGAAGTTTGCTCCCCAGTAAACTTCACACTTATTGTAGTATAGACACGATTATAGGCGCATCGGACAAAGTGCACAAAATTGGCGCTCCGCAATTGTGCATTTTGTCACAACCTGATTTGTCAAAGTTGCCAGGCGCGCAGAACGATGTCGCTTAATAGCGGCCGCGCAGTTCTGCGGCAGGGACTTGTTGCGCGTCTGCTACATCGGCAATCTGGATGTCGACGGCGCACGCTTTGAATTCAGGGATTTTGGCCTGTGGGTCAAGCGCATCGATGGTGAGCAGGTTGGCCGCGGCCTCGGTGAAGTGCATCGGGATAAAGACGACGCCCGGCCGCGCCTTTGGTGAAATTTCCACGCGCAGCACGACCGACCCGCGTCGCGAGGTCACGCGCACGGCGTCTCCCGTTTGCACCGCCAGCCGCGTCGCATCGATCTCGTGCATCTCCACCATCGGCGCAGGGTAGAGCGTGTTGAGTTGCGAGTGACGCGTCATCGTGCCGCCATGCCAGTGCTCCAGCAGGCGCCCGGTGGTGAGGATAAAGGGGTATTCTTCGTCCGCTTCTTCCGCCACGGGGATGTATTCCAGTGGAAAGAAGCGCCCGCGGCCCGACGGGAAGCTCTCGGCAAAGAGGAAAGGCGTGCCAGGATGCGTGGCGTCGGGCGCAGGATATTGCAACCCGCTCCCCTCAATGCGCGCGTAGGTGATGCCCGCGAACATCGGCGCCACCTCGGCCATCTCCCGATAGATTTCTTCCGGGCCGGCGTAATCCCAGCCCGCGCTTGCCGGACGCCCCAGCCGCTGCTCAATGCGCCGCGCCAGGTCGCAGACGATCTCCGCATCGGGCCGCGACTGCCCGCGCGGGGCGATGGCGTGGCGCACGCGCTGGACGCGGCGGTCGGTGTTGGTGAAGGTGCCATCCTTTTCCGCCCACGACGTCGCCGGCAGGAAGACGTCGGCGTAGGCGCCCGACTCGTTGATAAAGAGATCCTGCGCCACCAAAAACTCCAGTTGCTCCACATGCCGGCGCGTGACGTTGAGATTTGGCTCGGTCATCATCGGGTTTTCGCCCATAATGTAGAGCGCACGCACGCCGCCTGGATGCGCGTTCGAGAGGATTTCGGTCGTCGTCAACCCGCGCGTGCGGTTCAGGCCGCCCGGCTCGATCTGCCAGGCCGCTTCCCATTTGCGCGCGTTCTCCTCCTTATCGACTTCCATGTACCCTGGATAGTGGAAGGGCATCGCGCCCGCGTCGGACGCGCCCTGCACGTTGTTCTGCCCGCGCAGTGGATTCAGCCCAGTGCCCAGCCGGCCGATATGCCCGGTGAGCAGCGCCAGGTGGATCAGCCCCAGCGCGCCGGCCGTGCCGTTGCTGAACTGCGAGATGCCCATGCCCCAGAAGATGGCGCCGTTCCTGGCGGTGGCGTAGAGCCGCGCCGCCTCGACGATCAGGCCGCGGTCGACGCCGGTGATCGATTCGGCGTACTCCGGCGTGAAAACTGCCAGTGAATCCACAAACTCGTCGTAGCCGGTCGTGCGCGCTTCGATGAATGCTCGATTGACCAGCCCTTCCTGAACGATCACATGCGCCAGAGCCGTGAAAAGCGGGACGTTCGTGCCCGGCTTGAGCGGCAGCCAGAGCGTGGCAAAGTCGCACAACTCCAACCGTCGCGGGTCGATGACGATCAGCTTGGCGCCGTAGTCGCGCACCGCCGCCTTCATCTGCAAGGCGATGATCGGATGGTTCTCGGTGGTGTTGGAGCCGGTGACGATGAAGCAGTCGCTGTGGATGACCTCGGCCGCGGTGTTGCTCATCGCCGTGGTGCCGAGCGACAGCAGCAGCGCGGCCACGCTGCCGGCATGGCAGAGCCGCGTGCAGTGATCCACGTTGTTGGTGCGAAAGAGCGCGCGGAAAAGCTTCTGCAGCAGATAGTTGTCTTCGTTGGTGGCCTTAGCGCAGCAGTAGACGGCCATCGCTTTCCCGCCGTCGCGCCGGTAGATCTCGACCAGACGGTCGGCCACATAGTCGAGCGCTTCGTCCCAGCTTGCCTCGCGCCACTCGCTGCGGTCAAAAGCTTGCGTGCGCTGTCCCGGCTGCTGCCGCGTCTTGCGGATCAGCGGCGTCGTCACGCGGTCGGGGTGATACATAAAGTCGTAGCCAAAACGCCCCTTCACGCACAGGTTGCCCTGATTGACCACAGCGTCGTGCGGCGAGGTGACGCGATAGATAAAATCGTCCTTGACGTGCAGGTGCAGGTTGCAGCCGACGCCGCAGTAGGGGCAGGTGGTGGACGTAATGTGATCTGGGCTGATCATAGTGTGTGCTTTCTTTGACTACCAGATGATGTCCACAGCGTAGCGTGCGATTTCGCTGTCGCCGGAAATGAGCGGAAGCTTTTCGACCTGACTTTGCGCTACCAGAAGCCGATCAAACGGGTCGTGATGTAGCGGTGGCAGCTTGTAGATCTGCAAAACATGGCTCAATTCAATCGGCAATACGCGGAAGCCGTAATGCTCAAGGCGCTGTTTCACATAGTCGTCGGCGGCTTCTGGCAGCAGCAGCCGTCCCTTTGCCGCTTTGATGGCAATTTCCCAGGCACAGCAGGCGCTGAGATAGATCTCATTGCTGCCAGCAGCGATCACCTGGCGTGCCGCCGCCGAAAGCTGGCTGTCGTCTGCATTCCACCAGAGGAAGGAATGGGTGTCAAGCATTGCCTTCATTCGTCGAATTCCGGCAGCGGCGCATCAAATTCAGACCCGATCAAGAGGCGACCTTTGTCGATGCCGGGGACGCGTTCTGCTGGCGCCGATGTGATCGGCGTCAACATCGCCACTGGTTTCCCAGCCTTCGCAATAATGACTTGTTCACCCCCGGCAACGCGTTCAAGCAGGCGAGAGAGGTGCGTTTTTGCTTCATGGATGTTAACGGTAATTGTCATGAATTTCTCGCTTGGACTACACGCCACCTGCATCAGCCAGAAGCAAACGCACAGATGGATACGATAGTACTACAATAGACTAAGTTATAGACTAAGTCAATGGGGAAGCTGGATTCAACTCAACCTTGTTCAGTCAGCCGGCCACACTTTCAGCCGTTGCGATTTACCCACGACTACACCGCAATCAACACAATCGCCAGCAGCGCCGCGGCCACGCCAATAGTCTGCGGCCGGTTGAGGCGTTCGCCTAGCACGGCCCAGGCCAGCAGCACCGTCATTCCTGAATAAAGCGACGCAAGCACCGCGGCCACATCGAGCCGGCCCGCCAGCGCGGCCAGCGCAAAAAAGAGATTGCCGCCCGCATCGAGTACGCCCGCGCCAATATTGAGCGGCCACACGGCGCGGCCCGGCAACAAGGGCTTATGCGTCGCCAGCACGATGCCAAGCAGCAGGAGGCCGCCCAGCGTGCGGGCAAAGGCCAGGTTCCAAAAGACGCCGGCGTCGGTGGCCTGGTCGATCAACACAAAGTACAAACCAAAACCCAGCCCGGCCAGCGCGGCGTAGCCAAGTTCGTTGCGGGCAATCGCACGCCCTGACCCGCCTGCCAGCAACCACACCGCGGCCAGCGCCGCCAGAAACCCCGCAATCTGCACTGACGTGGGCCATCCTTCGGTCGCCATACTCGCCGCGATCGGCACAATGGCGGCAATCACGGCCGAGAGCGGCGCTACGACGCCCATCTGCCCCGACGACAAGCCCCCGTACAGCGCAAGCAGCCCGATCACACCGGCCACGCCGCCCGCACCGGCCCACAATAAATGGGTCAGACCGGGGACGCGTTCGCCAAGCAGCAGCGCCAACCCTGCCAGCAGCAGCGCGCCGACAAACTCCGCGACCAGCACGACTGTGTAGACATGCGCTCGTTTCGACGACAGGCCGCCGCAAAAATCGCCCGCCCCCCACGCCGCCGCAGAGAGAAGGCCGAAGAAAAGCGTGGAGAATTCGAACATAGATGTCCTGTGGTTGATGGAGATTGGAGATTAGGAGAGTAGAGATTGGAGAGTAAGAGGTTGAGGGACTATCGCCAACATGCAGCAATCTCTACTCTCCAATCTCTTACTCTCCAATCTCTTAATCTCTACTCCCTCTTCTTCGCCTTGCGCGCCCGCCGCCGCTCGGAGCGCGTCATCGCCATGATCTCGTCCGGCGTCTTGCCTTGCTCCAGCAGCCACTCGCGCCGCGGCTTGAGCGCGCCGGTCGGGCAGACGCCCACACACTGGCCGCAAAAGACGCAGCTTGTCTCCGGCATCGGCTGGTCGTAAAAAGTGCCGATCTGCGTCTCGAAGCCGCGGCCATCGAAGCTGAGCGCAAAGGTGTACTGCGCATCCTCCGCGCAAACCTGCACACAGCGCCAGCAGAGCACGCACTTGGCATAGTCGCGCACGTACATCGGGTTGTCGTCGATCACGGGCGGCTCGCGGCGCTTCGCGTCGGGAAAGCGGTGATGATCGACGCCGTAGTCGGCCATCTGCGCCTGGATTTCCGGTGCATCGGCGAGATCGACCGCGGAGTCGAGCATCTCCAGGATGGTGCGACGGCTGCGTTCCACGCGCGCGCTGCGCGTCTGGACCACCATCCCCTCGCGCACCGGGACGATGCACGCCGGTTGCAGCAGCCGCTGCTTCTCGACTTCCACCACGCACAGCCGGCAGAGCGCGTTCGCCGTGCACGCTTCGTGATAGCAGATCGTCGGGATGTCGATGCCCGCGGTTGCCGCGGCCTTGAGAAGCGTGACGCCGTCCGGCGCGGCAATGATTTTTCCGTCGATCGTCAGGGTGACATCGCTCATGGTGCACCTTCCTGCTCGAATAAGTGGGGCCAGCGCTGTATGGCGCTCAGCACCGCGCTGGCGGCCGTCTGCCCCAATCCACACAGCGAAGCGTCGGTCATGGTCCAGCCTACATCCTCCAGGCGGATGACGTCGCCGGGCAACGCGCCCCCCTCGGCCAGGCGATCCAAGATCTCGAACTGGCGCTGCGTCCCCAACTGGCAGGGATAACACTTCCCGCACGATTCATGCGCAAAAAAGCGCCCCAAGCGGCGCAGGACGTCGCGCAGATCGCGCTTGTCGTTGAAAACCATGATCGCGCCGGAGCCAAGCGTCAGCCCGGCCGACCGCAGCCCCTGGAAGGTGATCGGCGTGTCGAGTTCGGCGGGCGTGGCAAACATGCCGGCCGCGCCGCCGACAAGCAGCGCCTGCAGCGCGCCGCCGACCACGCCCCCGGCCAGGTTTTCGATGAGATGGCGCAGCGTGGCGCCAAAGCCGATCTCGTAGAGGCCGGGGCGCACCACATCGCCCGACACGCAAAGCAGCTTCGGCCCGGTCGATTCGGCGGTGCCGAGGCGTTGAAACGCGTCCGGCCCATGGATCAGGATGTAGGGCGCTTGCGCCAGCGTCTCGACATTGTTGATGACGGTGGGTTTGCCAAAGAGACCGTGGGTAGTGGGGAAAGGCGGCTTGATGCGTGGAAAGCCACGCTTGCCTTCGATCGACTCGAAGAGCGCGGTCTCCTCGCCGCAGATGTAGGCGCCGGCGCCGCTGCGAATCTCGACGTCGACGCAATAGCCCGACCCCAGGATGTTCTCGCCCAGATAGCCGGCGGCCCGCAATTCCGCCAGCGCGGCGTCGACGCGCTCGATGGCGAGCGGATATTCACCGCGAATGTAGATATAGATGCGCCCCGCGCCGATCGCATACGCCCCGATGATGGCGCCTTCCAGCACGCGGCACGGGTCGCCTTCGAGCAGCACGCGGTCTTTGAAGGTACCCGGCTCCGATTCGTCGGCGTTGACGACGAAATATTTGGGCTGCCCTGTCGCTTTGGCCGCGCCGTCCCACTTGGCCCACGTCGGAAAGGCCGCGCCGCCGCGTCCCAGCAACTCGGATTGACGCATGGTGTCGATCACCTGCTGCGGCGTCATCGTGGTCAGCACCTTGCGCAGCGCCTGCATCCCGCCGACCGATTCGTACTCGACCAGCCGCGTGCGGCGCCCGCGCCCGCAGAGTGGCGTGACGATGCTCAGATCGCCACCCACATAATCTTCACTCCAGAAGTCGGCGGTGGTGCGGCCGCGGCCGTCGAAAAGTTCGGCGACCGCGTCGGGCGAAACATGGGCGTAGGTGGTGTTGCGCACGGGCAGGCCAAAGGAGACGTTGACCGACACGCCTGAATTGCAATGCCCCAGACAAGGCGAACGCTCCACGGTGACGCCGCCATCGGCCGCGGTTTCGCCTTCCTTCACGCGGGCAAGCTGGCAGGCGGCCGCGAGCACCGCCTCGCCGCCGCGCAGCGCGCAGGCCGGATCGGTGCAGACGCGCAACACGGCGCCTCCGACCGGCGCGCCGTACAGCAGCGCGTAAAACTCGATGACGCCATGCACGTCGGCCAAGGGCGCGCCGAGCGCATGGGCGATCTCGACGGTGACAGGCTGCGGCAGATAGCCGTACAGCGCCTGGGCGTCGAGCAGCGCGGGCAGCAGACCGCCGCGACCTTGCGGCGCATAGCGTTGCAGCACGGCATGGAGGGGCGTCAAATCAATCGGTTCGGCAGGCAATTCGGACATAGTGGCTCGCTGGCTCAACTGGATCTCCTGATGGTTGGGTGCACGCCAGTATAATCGAATCGCAAGAATTCGGGTATCTGAAGCGCTTTACGCCACGACTGCGTAGAAGCTGGAGGGCAGCCAACTATCGCTCTTGCAACGCCAGCGGATGACCTTCCGGGTCGCGGCCGTGGCAGACGAGGACGCCCGGCGCGGCCTCGAAGGGTTCCTCCAGCGCCACGCCGCGCTCGATCAGCACACCCCGCGCCGCGGCGATGTCGGCCACGGCAAAGACGAGCATCGGCGCGTCCTCGCCCAACCGCTGTTGCCCACCACTGTGCAGCGCCAGCTTGGTGGCGCCCGTGCCCAGGACAACCCAGTTTTCAGCGCTACAATCCTCCAGGTCGGCGGGTTCCTCGACGTGCAGCCCAAGCTGGTCGCGGTAGAAGCGCACCATCGCCCCCATCTCCTGCACATATAGGATCACTTCGTGCAAACCCGCCAGCACCGGTTCGGCTTCCGCCCGCTGCGTCGCCGCAGCCGGATCAACGGCGCCCTCCAGCTTCTCGATCAGGCGCACCAGGTCGGTGCGGCTGACGACGCCGACCACTGCACCCTCATCCACGACGGGTAACATCGTCACTTTAGGGTCGAGCATCAACTCCATCGCCTGCTCCAGCGGCGTTTCCGGCGCGACGGTGGGGATGTCCGGCTCCGTCATGTCGCCGGCAGTGACGGCCATCGTGTGACGCAACTGCTCCTTGTAGTGGCGGTGCTCCTCCAAATTCAGCGGAATATAGCCGGAGAGGATCGCAAAATAGCGCGGCTCGCGCACCGGCGCGTTGCGCAAAATCAGGTCGTGGTCGGTGACGATGCCGAGCAATGCGCCGTTGTCGTCGAGCACCGGCAACCCGCTGATCTGGTGGGCGCGCAGCAAACGGGCGACCTCGGGGATGTGGGTGGCTGCCGTCACGGTGATGGCAGGGCTGGTCATGATGTCGCGGACAAACATAATTGCCTCCAACTTTTGTAGGTTTTTTTACGCAATAACGAACTGGCCGTCTTTGTAAAAAAGTTCGCCATCCACCCGGATTTCGCTGTCAGTGCGCATGTCGCAGATGAAATCCCAGTGGATGCTCGACTCGTTGCGGCTGCCGGTTTCTGGGTAGCCCGCCCCCAGCGCGACATGCAGCGTGCCGCCGATCTTTTCGTCGTAAAGAATGTTTTTGGTAAAGCGCTGAATCTGGTAATTCGTGCCGACGGCGAATTCACCCAGATAGCGTGCGCCCGCGTCGCTGTCGAGCTGGCTCAGCAGATAGGCTTCGTTCTTGCTCGCCTTCGCTTCCACGACGCGCCCCTGGGCGAAGACCAGTTCCACCCCATCCACCTCGCGCCCACCGCGCAACGCCGGGTAGCTGAAGCGTATCCATCCTTCCACCGAATCCTCGACCGGGCCGGTGAAGATTTCGCCGCTGGGCATGTTGCGCTTGCCGTCGCTGTTGATGAAGGTGCGCCCGGCAATTGATAGGCGCAGATCGACATGGGGGCCGCGCACCGCTACGTCCGACTTGCCCGCCAGCCACTCCACCAGACGCTGCTGCCGGTCGTGCACAGCCTGCCATGCGGCCATTGGGTCGGGCTGGTCGGCATAGGTGGCGGCGTAGACAAATTCCTCGAACGCGGCCAGGCTCAGGTCGGCCTCTTGCGCCAGGGCGGGACATGGATAGTTCGTCACCACCCAGCGATGCGCGCCCGTGGCCGCCCGTTTCCGGTAGCGGTCAAGCACAGGCTTCTGCGCCAGTTGATGAAGGCGTTGTGCGCCGGGGTCAACGCCGGTGAGCGCCCGTGTGTTGGACGGGGCGCGGATTACGATGCGGGCATCGACGCGTGCGGCCAGCAGCTCGTCCGCCGGCGAGAGCCAGCGCAATTGTTCTGGGCTGGCAGTGCGGTAGAACGCCTCTTCCAACCGGTCGTCCCCATAGAGCACCGTGGGCTGCCCACCTGCCTGCAACACGTGGGCATAGACGCGCTCGACCAGCGGCTGTGCGGCCAGGTCGCCGCGGATCAACACCCAGTCGCCGGGGCGCGTGGCGACGCAGTAATTCACCAATAAACGGGCAAGACCATCGACGCGTGCGTCAAACAAGGGATTCCTCCTGGATCGCGTTGCTTTGCATAGCCGGATTATACCTGACGCTGAATGCGTCTGGAAATCACCTTTGAAAACTTTTACCAGATGACAATTGACATGTTGCATCCCCCATGACAAAATTTGCACTGGTTCATGACAAAGCTTCGACTTGAAAGCTTCGACTTGAAAATCGCTTTGACGCAGAGTCGCAGAGATGCAGAGGCGCGCAGAGAAAAGCGATTTTTATCGTTCATTGGCGCCCCAGAAGGGGATGGACGCCGACCACTTGAAAGGGAATCGCACCATATGTCGTTTCAGACGCCAGATTGGGTAAAAGACGCTGTTTTCTATCAAATTTATCCAGATCGCTTTGCACGCAGTCAAAGTGCGTTGCACAGCCCTGGGCTTAACTTCAAACCCTGGGGGTCTCCGCCGGAGGAGCAAGGCTTCCAGGGGGGCGATCTGCTTGGCATCGT
>Ga0073904_10003856_pt1 | contig 11257 bp, 7 predicted proteins | sample KloWWTrecipitate_FD_66668 | JGI IMG/M metagenome (GOLD analysis project Ga0073904, IMG submission 66668) | Active sludge microbial communities from Klosterneuburg, Austria, studying microevolution and ecology of nitrifiers - Klosterneuburg... | ecosystem: Engineered > WWTP > Aerobic digester >... | reverse complement strand
ACTCTTGCGTTTTACGGAGATCTTGACGTATCCATTCTCGACGAACTCCCCGCAGGCCGCGGCAAAATCATCACCGGAATCCGCCTCACCACCCAAACCAGCGATGCGGCCAAGTTTGTGAAGGATCAGCTCGCCGAGGGCAGGCAAGCCTATCTGGTCTATCCCCTGATCGATGAATCCGAAACGCTCACCGTCGGAGCTGCTTCGATCGAATTCGAAGAATGGAAAAAGCGCCTTCCGGATTACGAGGTCGAACTTCTCCATGGCCGTATGGGAGCCGAGGAGAAAGATCGTGTCATGGAGCGCTTCCGCAGCGGCAAGGCCGAAGTCCTCGTCTCGACCACCGTCATTGAAGTTGGGGTTGATGTTCCGAATGCGAACGTCATGCTAATTTACAATGCAGAGCGCTTTGGGCTTGCGCAGCTCCATCAATTGCGCGGGCGGATCGGTCGGGGCGCGCACAAGAGTTTCTGCGTGCTCATGATCCCGCCGGATCAGGTCGAGGCGCGAACTCGTCTGAAAATCCTCGAAGATACTCGGGATGGCTTCCGCATCGCCGACGAAGACCTACGCCTCCGAGGTCCCGGCGAAGTCCTCGGGACGCAGCAGAGTGGTCTTCCCGACCTGAAGTTTGCTTCTTTTTTAGGTGACGCGCGCCTCGTCGAAGAAGCGCGCGCCATCGCCACAGAAATGATGGTGAACGAGTCGTCGCCTTAACCGAGGGTCTTGACGACACGGACGAGATTTTTTGCCGTCATGCCGAGTTCCTCCATGACGATGTCGCCGGGAGCACTGATTCCAAAACGGTCGATGCCAACGACGGCTCCTTCGGTGCCGACATACTTCCACCAAAGACCACTCACCCCGGCTTCCATCGCCACTCGCTTGCGGCAGGCAGATGGGAGCACCGACTCCCGATATTCCGCCGACTGACGGTCAAAACGTTCCATACAAGGCATCGATACCACACGGACTCCGTCCCCGAGCTCCTCTGCTGCCTTCATGGCGTGCTGAACTTCGCTACCGCTTCCGATCAGGATCGTAGTGAGAGCGCCGGTCTCTTTTTTCGCGATATATCCGCCGAGGAAGACGCCCTCACGGCGCACTTTTACCGGAATGGAGGCGAGATGGGTTACGTTCTGACGCGTCAGGAACAAGGCCGTCGGGCCGTCCGTGCGCTCGAGCATCGCAACAAAAGCTCCCGCCGTTTCTTCACCATCGGCAGGGCGGATCACATCCACGTTCGGGATGACACGGAGACCACTCACCGTTTCCACCGGTTGGTGTGTGGGTCCGTCTTCGCCTACCCCGACGGAATCGTGGGTGAGGATGTATCCTACCGGCAGCTTGGCGAGGCCAGCGAGTCGGATCGAGGGGCGGAGGTAATCGGCAAACACCGCAAAGGTCGCTCCGGTGGCGCGGAAAAGTCCGTCGTAGGCCACACCGTTGCAGATCGCGCCCATGGCGTGCTCACGGATCCCAAACCAGACATTCCGGCCAGACGTATTGGAGCGATCGTAGTCGCCACCGCCCTTGATGTAATTCTTTGTCGAACCGTAGAGATCCGCGCTTCCGGTGATCAGGGATGGGACTGCTGCCGCAAGGGCTTGCATCACTTCTCCGCCTGCTCCACGCGTCGCATTTTTGTAATCGACGGGAAACTCCGGGACGAGATCGAGGAGGTTTTCCGGGAGTTCCCCCTGGACACAGACCTCGAGCGCTTTTGCGAGGTCCGGATGGGCCACTTTCCAAGACTGGAAGACATCCTCCCAAGTGTGATAGGCGGAAAGGAGATTCTTCTTGTGACCTGCAAAATAGCTTTTTGTCGTCTCCGATACGTAAAAATGCTCTTCGGGAAGACCGAGCCCCTTTCGCGCTGCTTCGGCAAATTTGGCACCTCCCTCTCCATGACCGGCCGCAGTCCCCGCCACTTCCGGGATTCCCTTTCCGATCAGCGTTTTCGCTTCAATCAAGGTGGGTCTTCCGTTGCGATTTTGTTTCGCCTCGGAGATCGCGGCGTGCACGGCATCGAGATCGTGTCCATCGACCCGCACGGCATCCCAGCCGAACGCCTCGAAGCGTTTGCAGGCATCATAGCTCTGCGTCACCTCGGCCATGGCGTCGAGCGTGACGTCGTTGGAATCATAGATCAGGACAAGGTTGTCCAGTCCCTCATGACCAGCAAAAGCGATCGCTTCTGCGGCAACTCCTTCCTGGAGGCATCCGTCACCGGCGAGACAAAAGATCGTCTGGTCAAAGATCGTGTGGTCTGTCGTATTAAATTTCGCGGCGGCCATTTTCGCCGACATCGCATATCCGACCGCATTGCCGATGCCCTGTCCGAGAGGACCGGTCGTTGCCTCGACCCCATCTGTCTCCTCAAATTCGGGATGTCCGGGAGTCTTGCTGTGCAGTTGGCGGAAATTTTTTACCTCCTCGAGCGAGAGATCGTATCCGGCGAGGTGGAGCCATGCATAGAGGAACATGCTCCCGTGGCCGGCGGAGAGGATAAAACGGTCACGATTCAGCCATTTTGGTTCATTCGGATTATACCGTAGTTCACTCCCGAAAAGAACCGCACCGATGTCAGCAGCCCCCAGCGGGAGACCGAGATGGCCCGAACTACAGGCGTGGACGGCGTCGATGGCGAGACCGCGGGCTTCCGCAGCGGCTCGGGAAAGGGCTTCGTGATTCAATTCGCTCATAGTATTTCTCGGTTCGTTGGTTCGAATACTTGGCTCATTTAAATGAGGTGGCAAGTGGTCATTAGTCATCCACTGCATGAAAACCTACATGACAGACGCCCTTTTCGCTGCAAAGTAGGCCCTAACATGGCTGACACGACAGACAACATCCTCAAAATCGGCTTACCGAAAGGGAGTCTTTTTGAGCCCACTTTGGACCTTTTTGAAAAGGCTGGTTACAATATTCATGGTGCCGATCGCTCCTATCGTCCCTCGATTGACGACAAGGAGTTGCAGATTCGGTTGATCCGTGCGCAGGAGATCGGACGCTACGTCGATCACGGATTCCTCGATTGCGGCATCACCGGAATGGACTGGATCGCAGAAAACGGAGCGGACGTTCATGTGGTGTGCGATCTCCAGTACAGCCGAGCTACCTCAAACCCGACTCGCTGGGTGCTCGTGGTCCCGAATGATTCCCCCATTCAGTCGGTCAAAGACCTCGAAGGAAAGAGAATCGCAGCCGAGGCGGTCGGAATCGTGGAGCGTTATCTGGAAAAACACGGCGTAAAAGCCGAGGTGGAATTCAGCTGGGGTGCCACCGAAGTGAAGGTCCCCGAACTCGTCGATGCCATCGTCGATATTACGGAAACCGGTTCCTCCTTGCGGGCGAACAATCTCCGCATCGTAGATGTTCTCATGGAGAGCTACCCGCAGTTCATTGCAAAAAAGGAGTCGTGGGAAGACCCGTGGAAACGTTCTAAGATTGAACGACTTGCCATTCTTTTGAAGGGTGCCCTGATGGCCCGCGACATGGTGGGATTGAAGTTAAATCTCCAGGATTCGGCGCTCAGTGCGGTGCTGGAATTGCTTCCTTCCCTGCGCACCCCGACGATCTCCCGCCTCGCCCAGGACGGCTGGGTTGCTCTCGAAGTGGTCCTTACAGAACTTCAAGGACGAGAGCTGATTCCGCAGCTCAAGGAACTCGGAGCAGAAGGAATCATCGAATACCCCTTGAATAAAGTCATCGAGTAACCGATAGTCCAGACCCGCCCGGTTCGAACTGGGGTTCGAGGCGGCTTAAACCAATAGAATTTGCGATTATGGGATCCCTTAAAAAAAGAAGGAAGACCAAGATCAACAAGCACAAGCGACGTAAGCGCATGAAGGCTAACCGCCATAAGAAGCGTTTGCGTTACAAGAGCTAATCATTGATCTTGGCAAAATGAAAGCAGTGCAGCAAGGTGGTCCGGAAACGTCGATTCACCGCTGCATTGTTGCGTACGGTTTTCTTGTTTTCCTCCTTTGTAGCGGCATTCCCCCTCTTTCTGCGGAAACCGAGAAGGATTACGGGGATTTTGCGGAAATCTACATTGATCAGTACTTCCCGCCTGGAAAGGAGCTCGTTCTCTCGGAAGCCTCCCAGAAAAAGAGCCGGGCACTGGCCCACTATGCTCTGGGGCGTAGCCTGGAGTCGCAGGGAAAGTTGCAAGAAGCGATTGCCGCCTACACCGAGGTTCTGCAAAATCAGCCGGACCAGTTTTTCCTCGCACGGAAGACGGCCTATCTCCTCGCTCGATCCGGGCAGCAGGAAGATGCCTTGAAATTACTCGAGGACAGCCTCAGCAACAATCCGAACGAGCCCTACGCTCACATCTCGCTTTCCGAATATCTCGCGACCTACCAATCCAACGATCCGGAAAGCCGTCAGAAGGCTTTTGAGGTGATCGAAAAGGCCATCGTCCAGTTCCCCGACGAACCGGCGGTGTATGAGCATCTCGTGAAGCTCTATCTGTCTGCGGATCGGAGAGAGGAAGCCCGCCAGATCGTCGCGACAGCTGCCAGTCGTGAAAACAAAAATCCCACCTACTGGGTACGATTGGGAAGGCTGGCGATCCAGACAAGGCCACCCCGGAAAGGCGAAGAGATTGCAGAGACCGACCTCATCAACAGCATCTACGCAAAAGCGTTGGAGTATTCCGGGCAAAACATGGACGTCATCGAGCATGTCGGTGATTTTTACCATGCAAGCAGTCAGTTCGACCGGGCCATCAACACCTACGCCCGCGTGATCATGGCGGAGCCGGACCGACTGGACGTCCGAATGAAACTCGCCCGCGCCTATGGCGGAAAAGGAGATCAGGAAAAAGTGCTCGAAACTTTGAAAGAGATCGCCCAAATCGACTCTCAAAATGCCGATGTTCACAAGCAGATCGCCGGCATTCTCATGCGAACCGAGCGATTTAAGGAAGCCATCCCTCATTTGCAAAGCGCTCTCTCGATCACCAAGGGGAGTGTCACTGAATATGGCGCTCTCGGTCGCATGATGATCGAGTCTGATGAAAACGAGGTTGCGATCCAGTTCCTGAAAGATGCCGCCGGTCTTTTCCCCGAGTCACCCGATTTCCCGTTTCTGCTCACCTTCCCGCTCGCGCGACTCGAGCAGTGGGAGGATTCGATCGTTCAATTTGAGGCTGCTCTCAAGCTCGCCAAAGACACCCAACCCGAACTTCTGAATGAGGGATTCTATTTCCGTTTTGCCGCAGCACACGAGCGTTTGAAGCATTTTGACAAAGCCGAGGAGCTTTTCCGCAAGACGATCGAGATGATTGCTCGCAATGATCCCAATGATGACAACCGGAAGTTTTCCGCGACGGTTTACAACTACCTCGGTTACATGTGGATCGAGAACGACATGAAGATTGATGAGGCGGGCGAGCTCATCAAAACCGCAGTTGATCTCGATCCGGAAAGTGGTGCCATCGCTGATAGTCTCGGCTGGTTCTATTTCAAAAAGGGGAATTTTGTGGCTGCCCATGAAGAGCTGATGCGGGCCGAGCAGTCCATCGAAGAGCTCGATCCCGTGATCCTAGATCATATCGGTCAGACTCTCTACCAATTGGGAGAAACCGAAAAAGCGATCGGGTACCTGCAACGGGCCGTCGAAATGGGCCCCGAAAACGAGGAATACGCAAAGCGTCTCAAGGCCTTCCGGGATGGTACCGAAAAGCGTATCACGCCTGTTTCAGAATCGCCGGATTCTCCTGCAAAGGCAGACCCAAAGTCAGACCCAAAGACCGGTAGCGAAACACCTCCAGCGCCAGCACCGGTTGCTGCTCCGAAGGCGGCGGCCCCAAAAGGTGCCTGATCTCGGTTATGAGTGATTTGCGCGCTCAGATGCAGCGCGATCTGCAATGGCTGTGCGATTGTCCAGATCTCATGATGGCGGAATCCGGAACGGGAACCGGAACCGTCTTACCGTCGCCCACGATTCCTTCGTTGGACGATCCTTTGTGGGGAACCGTGGAAGCACATCTTTCACACAGGGAATCCCACCGGGTATCCCACCGGGTATCCCACCGGGTTGGATACTATGTCGAGACTCTCCTTGAGGTTTGGCTTGGTACGATTCCCGGTGTCACGGAGATCCGTCGTGGGATTCAGATTCAGGACGGGAAAACCACCCGGGGTGAGCTGGATTTCCTCTTTCAGCAGGACGGACGACTCCACCATCTCGAAGTCGCGCTGAAGTTCTTTCTTCATCAGCCCCATGCGCCCGGCGGCTCGCACGAATCCACCAGTGAGTTTCCCGGGCCGAACGCACGGGACAATTTCGAAAAGAAACGAGACAAAATCCTAAATTCACAACTCCCCTTCGGTCGCAGCTGTTTTCCGGAAGTTTCCGAGAGTCGGGCGCTCATGAAAGGGATGATTTTTTACCACCCGCAACAGACCTTTGCTACCAACTTGCCCGAGAAAATGAATCCAGACCACGCCCGAGGCATGTGGATTCGCTCGACGGAGTGGGAACTGATTCTCCAACGTTTCCCGAGCTACTCGGGCTGTATTCTGCAAAAGCCGTTCTGGCTTGCGGAAAAAACTTCGCTATCTCCACTACCAGAGCTCACTGCGGAGTTGCAGCAGCATTTCAGCGGTAGCGACAGCCCGGTATTGCTCTCGCTGCGTCTCGCCAAGGGTAATGTCGAAACGGAATCGATTCGTCTTTTTGTTGTTTCCGCCGCCTGGCCAGGCTAACGCCATCCGACGCTCCTCGCACATTCCGTAGGCTGGGAATCGGGTTGCAAACCTTCCCAAGAACAGAGAACTTCGCAATAGACCGGCTCGCCCCGGCAGCTTCGAATCATCACCGCCCCACGCGTGATTCGGCTCTCCATCACAATCTTCGAAAACATGCTCACCCTTGAAAGTCGACAGCAGGATTTCCCGGTCTTGCAGACTCTTACCTACCTCAACTCCGCCGCCGAAAGCATCCCTCCGCTGGTGGTCGGTGAGGCGATCCGGCAATATTGGGAGGACAAATTGCTGGGTATGAAGGGGCGCGAACCGCATTTCGCACGGGTCGAGGATTGTCGGGAGATCAGCGCGCGAATGCTCGGCCTCCAGGCGGACGAGGTCTCTTTTTGCTCGTGCAGTTCGGAGGCATACAACCTCCTCGCGAGCGCACTCCAGTTGCAGGCTGTTGACGAAGTGGTGATCAATGATCTGGATTTTCCCGCAGGAACCACTCCCTGGGGTACCTCCGCACAGTCTCCTACGATGCGATTGTGGCAGTCGGTCGAGGGAGCGCTGGATCTCGCCGATCTGCTCCCCCTGCTAAACGAACGCACCCGGCTGGTGCAAGTCTCACTCGTGAGCTTCTACAATGGATACCGGATCGACTGGGCGCCCATGAGAGATGCGATTCGCAATGCGGCACCCCAAGCTCTGATCTCGGTGGACGTGACCCAGGCTCTGGGGCGGGTGGTCCTCGATTGCAACGATGCGGACATTCTCATCTCGAGCACACACAAGTGGTCACTGGGAATTCACGGCGGTTGTATCATCGGCATCCCGCGCGATCGGGCCGCACGACTTACGACTCGGGCGGGAGGCTGGTATCATCTCACGAACGCATTTGAGGCCGATCGCTTCGAGCGGACCGAGACAAAACAGGGCGCGGCTAGTTTCTCGGTCGGGATGCCGAACTTTGTTTCTTTGTATGCTCTGAACGCCGGTTTGCGGTATGTCGAGGCCGTCGGGGTTGAAGCCATTTCGAGGCATGCGGACCCGCTTGTGGAGCAAACGCATCGCGGCCTCGCGGAACTGGGAATCACGACCATGGCACGACATCGCCCTGCATCACCCACGGGCATTGTGGCTTTTCGTCATGCCCGCTCGGCGGAACTGAATGCCGCGCTCGAGAGGGAGAAAATCCACGTCATGCACCATGCAGGCCGCATCCGCATCTCCCTGCACGGCTACAATACGACGGAAGATGTGTCCCGCTTTCTCACCGTTCTAAGCACGGCTTTGAAAGAGCGGTGATCCTAACCGAAGAACACTTTCTCAGCGGTCCCACGAAGGATCCAGTCGCGGTCTTCCGGAGAAAGAAAATCGAGACCGTCTCGGATGAGGGCGATGGAATCGGCGTAGTTGTGGCCTGGTCCGACTTGAAATGGACAGTCGCTCGCCCACATGAGACGCTCTGCGCCAAAGGTATCACGCAGTCGGCGGATCATCGGTCCGAGGTCGGTGTAGGGCGGCGATTTTTTCCCGAGCGCGTAGAATGCGGACGTCTTCACGTAGGTATTCGGGAATTTTGCGAGGTGGCACAAGTCTGCGAGCTGCTCTTCGTGGAGAATTCCATCCATTCCGATGCGGGCAAAATGGTCGATCACCACCCGTGTCTCGGGAAATCGTTCGCACATCTTGCCGATGGCAGGGAGAGCTTCGGGATTGATGAGCGGGCACATGGCGAGTCCCTTTTCCGCTCCGACCCGCCACATTTCCGCCATGCCAGGAGAACCGAGCCAGTCCTCCAGAGTTTCCTTGCCGGGGTAAATGCGAAATCCCCTTACGCCCCGAGACGCCAGATCGACCATGTGATCTCCCACGTCGTCCGCATCTTCATCGACGATGGCGACACCGGAAAACACACCAGGAAATCGTTTTATGACGTCCAGCATGTAGCGATTGTCGAACTGGTAGTAGCTCATCTGGATCAGGACGATACGCTGCACTCCATTGGGTTTGGTGTGAGTGAATAGTTGCTCTGGAGTAAAGCTCGGCGGATTCATATCCGCCACTGTGTAGTTGCGGTGAAGAGGGTAACGCTTCACGTCCGGCGTCCAGACATGCACATGCGCATCGATCGCGTCGCCCTCCTTTGCAAAACTCGCTTCAGGGAATCCTGCCACAAGACCTGCCGCAGTCAGGGAGGTGGCACGGAGGAAGCCCCGTCGGGATTTTGTTCCGTCAGGGTTTGAGGAAAGGGGAGTCACGGAGTTCATCAAGTTTGGGTGGTGAAAAAGGAGAGGGGCTTATTCAAAATGACAGAGAAAGGCGCGGTAAAATTCGTAGGCCTGCACCACTTGATCGATCTCGACATATTCCACCGCAGCATGGGCGCGGTCGATGCTGCCCGGTCCGAACACCATGCTCGGCAGCCCCTGCCGCGATAGCTTACTGGCGTCGCTGCCAAACGGCACCCCGCAGGGTTCCCCGTCGAGGCCCATTTGCCGAAGTAACTCGCCCGCAACTTGGACCGCTGGAGATGCGGGCGGCGTATCCAGTGCCTCATCGGTCAAAAGAGGTGCCTCCATCTTCGCAACAAAACCGGGATGACGAAGGCTCAGCTCATCGAGCAAGCGTTGATACTGTGCGAGGACGGTTTCCACTTTTTCACCAGGCAGCAAGCGACGATCAATCTCGATTACACAGCTGTCCGGGACAAAATTGACCTGCACGCCCCCCTGGATCACGCCGACGTTGCAGGTCGCCGGCCCCAACAGCGGATGGGTTCTCTGCGCCAACTTGTCATGGTCTTCCTCCAGTGCGAGGACGAGTCGTGCCATGTGAGAAATGGCATTGACCCCCAAATGCGGTTTGGAACTGTGTGCCGCTTTGCCTTCGACCCGGATGCGCCATCGCAGGACTCCTTTGCTCGCTACCACGAGGCGCAGTTCCGTCGGTTCCGCGACGATGGCGGCGTGACCGGTGAGACCTTCACACAATTTCACGACACCTCGATAAGAAAACTCTTCATCCACCGCTGCCGCGAGCCACACTTCACAGGGCGGGGTGAACCCTTCCTCCTTCAGGGAAGCCAATGCATACATCATGCCCGCAAGACCGGCCTTGGTGTCACACGATCCACGTCCATAGAGGCGTCCGCCCTCGATAACCGGCTCGAAAGGGGGAATCGTCATCCCCACCACTGAGACCGTGTCCGTGTGTGCCTCCAGCACGATACGACGGCTGGGATCACGGCCGGGGAGCCGCGCGATCCGGTTCGGACGCCCTGGGAACACCTCTTGCTCCCAAGTCTCGATCCCACGCATTTCAAAAAACGATCCGATATAAGCCGCCATCGCCGACTCGGAGACTCCACCTTCGTAGGCCGGATTGATGCTATTAATTCGGACCAGGTCCGCGAGAGTGTCAATGACGGGATGATTTTTCATCTCATTACGAATCGGCAGGATTTGCGGAAAGGCGATCGGGCCACTCTAGCGGGACGACGCGCCCGACCAGGAAAATATACGCAGCCACTCCCAAGACGAGCACGGCCGAGGAGAACACAAACGCGAGGGTGAAAGAACCCGTTTGTGTGACAAGCCACCCCGTCAGAGCGGGCGAAACTACTCCGCCGAGATTGCCGATACAGTTCTGGACGCCCGTCCATTTACCAGCGGCACTCGGACCTGCGAGGGTCTGGGTCACCGCCCAGACGTTCGAGGTGTAGAACCCCAGCGCAGCACAAGCCGCCGTGAGAAATGCAACACAGAGCTTTGCGTCGTTCACCATCACTGCCGGGATCATGAATGCAGCGCACAGGAGAAATCCCGCGACGATGAAAGTCTTGCGAACGCGGGTGGGAGTTGCTCCGGAACGAATCCAGCGATCCGAAAACCAGCCGCCCGCCAGAGACGTGACTGCCATCGCCCAGAACGGCAAAGAACCGAAGATCGCCATGGCCTCCTTGGTAAAACCTCTTTCCGCCTCCAGATACGCTGGTAGCCAGGAAACCAGGAAATACCAGACATATCCCAGACAAAACATGCCCAGCGAGGTTCCCCAAACTTCCCTTCGCACCATCAATTGCCGCCATTCAACGCCGACAGTGCGAGGCTCCTCGATTGTATTTGCGATGCCGGACTTCCACATCCCGGACTTTCGCTTCTCGGACGGCACCAACCACAACCACGGAATCAGCCAGAAAAGACTTCCCAATCCCACTACGAGGAAGAGGGACCGCCATCCATAATGGGCTACCATGAGCCCGCCGAGGAGCGTGCTCAATGCGGGACCGATCTTCGACCCGGCGTCGATCAGGGCATTCGCAAAACCCCGCCTCTCCTCGGGATAATTCGCCGCGAGAATCCGAGACGTAGCCGGGTAGGCCACACTTTCCCCCATGCCCAGAGTCAGACGCAGCAGGAAAAACACCGTCAAACCCGAGGCAAAACCCATCGCCGCCGTCGAGAGAGACCACACGAGAAAACCGATCGCAAACACCCACTTTACATCATAACGATCCACCAACCACCCCGCCACGAGCTGAAACAAGGCGT
>Ga0073904_10003855_pt1 | contig 11257 bp, 10 predicted proteins | sample KloWWTrecipitate_FD_66668 | JGI IMG/M metagenome (GOLD analysis project Ga0073904, IMG submission 66668) | Active sludge microbial communities from Klosterneuburg, Austria, studying microevolution and ecology of nitrifiers - Klosterneuburg... | ecosystem: Engineered > WWTP > Aerobic digester >... | reverse complement strand
GAATGGTAACATGCCTTCTAGAATTAACATTAATGCAATCGCACTCAGAAAATTTTCCCACATACAGACACTCCCTGCTTAATCAAATATTAATCAAGCTTTCCAGAACAAGCATGAAAAAACAAGAGGTTCTGTTTTAATCGAGTATAAAAAATAACTACGATTTCCAGAACCTCTTCGTTAATTGTACAAAACAAATTACATATAATTTTTACTAATCGAGAAACACTTTACATTTATCAGAATTCTTGAGAACTCTAAATATATCAATTCAAATGTATAAGTTCTAATCTTTAAGCTATTTACTTGTTGCAGGATTCTTCATATATTTGAAGAAATCTGAGGTGGGCTCAAGCACCAGCATATCGCTCTTGTTCTTGAATGATTGTTTGTAAGCGTCCATACTGCGCCAGAAAGCATAAAATTCGGAGTCTTTCTGAAATGCCGTAGCATAAGTTGCCGCTGCTTGACTATCACCATCACCCATTGTTTTCTGTGCTTCACGATAAGCCTCAGCTAGTATGACCTCTCGCTGACGATCAGCGTCAGCACGAATCTTCTCTGACTCAGCAGCACCAGTAGAACGTAATTCATTAGCTACTCTTTTACGCTCGGCTTCCATACGTCTATATACCGACTCACTTACTTCTTGCGGTAAATCTACTCGCTTCAAACGAACATCAACAACCTCGACTCCAATAGAACGAGCATCAGCATCCGCTTTTTGACGCATAATCTCCATGATCACATCGCGTTCACCTGAAACCACATCATGAACAGTACGATTACCAAACTCGTCACGTAAGCTTGCATTGATAGTTTGTGCTAATCTTGTCTGTGCTAATCCTTCATCACCCCGAACACTAATATAATATTGTTTCACATCGACAATACGCCACTTGACAAACAAATCTACCAAAACATTCTTTTTCTCAGAAGTAATAAAACGCTCAGGCTCTTCTGTGTTCATTGTCAAGATACGTTTTTCAAAAAAACGCACATTCTGAGCAAAAGGAATTTTGAAGTACAAACCAGGTTCAGTTTTAACATCAATTACCTCTCCTAATTGAAAAAGAATTGCTTGTTGCCGCTCATCTACAATATAAACAGCCGAGCTACCCAGAAAAAATATTGCAATAATAATTCCTGAAAATATTGACGTAAAATTTTTCATCTATCTAATCTCCCTTTCACGACTGCGGAAAGATTCTCGTGTTCGTATAGCATTATCAGGCGCTGATTCCTGCGCAGATGGTGTTGTAGTTACAGGTGAAGCTGATGCAGATCCTGTCGTTTGAACCAATTTATCCAATGGCAAGTATAAAAGATTATTGCCATTTTTCTGATCTACTACGATTTTGCTTGTATTAGAAAGCACTTGTTGCATCATATCCATATACAAGCGCTCTCGAGTCACTTTGGGCGCTTTGCTATATTCAACAAGAATCTGCTCAAATCTTTCAGCATCACCTTCCGCACTGACAATCACTCGTTGCTTATACCCTTCAGATTCCTGAATCAATCGAGCTGCATTACCCACAGCTCTTGGAATGACGTCATTAGCATAAGCCTGGCCTTCATTTTTTTGGCGCTCTCTATCTTGCCCGGCTTTCACTGCATCATCAAATGCAGCTTGAACCTGTTCTGGCGGTTGTGCATTCTGCATGGTTACTTTACTGATAGAGATTCCTATTTCATATCGATCCAGAATCTTCTGCATCAATTGAGTAGCATTAGCAGCAACTTGCTCGCGGCCTTCGTAAAGAACATAGTCCATTTTACTTTTACCGATTACTTGTCTAATTGCGGTTTCTGCAGCTTGCAAAACGGCATCATCAGGATTCCGATTTTTGAAAAGGAAATTTTCTGGATTGTTCAGAATATATTGAACGGCAAACTGAATATCAATGATATTTTCATCATCAGTTAACATCAATGATTCTCTGAGCACCTTGCTTCTTACATTATTTCGATAGCCAATTTCGACGGTACGAACTTGACTGACATTCACCATTTCAACTTTCTCGATAGGATAGGGAAAATGCCATCGCAAGCCTGCTGGCGCTGTATCAGTATATTGACCAAACCGTAATACCACACCTCTTTGTCCCTCATCCACAATGTAGAAACCACTAGCCAACCACACCACGGCAAGTATCACCAGAATCAATACAATATTTCCACCACTCTGTTGCTTTGGAGTTTTATCTTTTGATCCATCATCACCTCCGTCACTTCTTTTCTGACCAAAAATATTGTTGATCTTTTTATTGACATTGCGGAGAACATCATCCAGATCTGGTGGACCAGAGTCGCCTTTATTTCTTCCCCATTGTGGATCATTTAATCCCATAATAATTCCTGTTTTGTTCGTTCAAAAAAGTTCTTGTACCGTAGCACAACTTCCAATTACTTTCTTAGTATCTTTAGAATTCTCGTACAATTTTCTGGAGTTTCCTGCAATTGTTTCTGTCAATGCTTGCCTTACAAGCTCTATACCCTCACCAGTCTTTGCACTTAAACGAATGCGAGATATTCTATCATATTCATCGCGTATGCAACCTTTACCGGCCGTTCCTAAGTCTAAGTCGATCAAATCTATCTTGTTTAAAATTAAAATTTGAGGAATAGTATCAGCACCAATTTCTTTCAGTATTTTATTGACTTCATCAACCTGCTCATCTCTAGTGGGATTACTAGCATCTACCACATGAAGTAGTATATCGGCCTGAACAGTTTCTTCAAGCGTTGCTCGAAAGGCTGCTATCAAAGTATGCGGTAATTCGCGAATAAATCCCACCGTATCAGAAATTACTGCCGAACCACTTCCAGCAAGATATAGTTTTCGCGTTGTTGTATCCAATGTGGCGAATAGCTGATCAGCGGTATAAGATTGCGCACGTGTTAATTTATTGAATAAGGTTGACTTACCTGCATTGGTATAACCAACAATAGATACTGACAACACCTCTGTGCGTTGCCTTGATCGCCTTTGAACATTTCGTTGTCGTTGAAGTATCGATAACTTTTCTTTCAGTAATTTAACTCGTTTTTTAATCAATCGGCGATCCGTCTCTAATTGAGTTTCTCCTGGACCGCGCAAACCAATGCCTCCCTTTTGTCGCTCAAGATGCGTCCATCCACGCACTAAACGAGTAGCAAGGTGCTCAAGCTGTGCAAGCTCAACCTGAAGCTTTCCTTCATAACTTTTAGCACGTTGAGCAAATATATCCAAAATCAAACTAGTACGATCAATAACACTACAATCTAAGCGCAAAGATAAGTTTCGTTGTTGAGCTGGCGATAGGTCATGATTAAATATGATTAGCGAAGCTTGAGTTTGCACTATAAGCTGCGTTATCTCATTTACTTTTCCGCTTCCAACATAGGTTGTCGGATCTGGGCGAGAGCGTTTTCCTTCGACAATAGCTACCACTTGAAGCTTATCGCTAAGAGCTAGTTGCTGCAATTCCTGCAAACGCTCTGAATAAGCATTATCACCAAAATCCAGACTGACCAAAATTGCTGTATTAGCAGCTTTCAACTTGTGCATACCAGAATGCGAATGCTCAGGTTCTAAGTATCACGTACTTCTGTTGTTTCAACGGGAATAGTCACTGCTCTTGCAGGTACAACTGTAGAGATTGCATGTTTATATACCATTTGTGTAACCGAGTTCTTTAAAAGCACAACATATTGATCAAATGAATCAATCTGCCCTTGCAATTTAATACCGTTCACTAGATATATAGAAACTGGAATATGCTCTTTCCGCAATATATTCAGAAATGGATCTTGAAGTAACTGTCCCTTATTACCCATGGGTAATTCCCTATTCTAATTATTGGTTATTGGAATAGTGACTCTACTTTATTTTTAAATGTAAATCTACACCCGATTGCATCAACACTCGAACACTAGGATATTAAGGAAGAAACTCCTGATAATTCGATTATTTACACTAACACTAATACAAAATAAGTATGTCTGGACAAAAGCATCCAAGTCATGCTATGGCTTGGATGCTTAAACCCTAATATATCTCAACAGTATAAGACTTGAAAAAGTTTCGGCTCTTCAAGTGAATACAAATTAAAATGGTATAGGTTTGGGCGTATTATTATTTGAAGGTGGCAGGATAGGCATCTTAATATTAGGTTGCTCGCCCGTAAGTGTCTTCAGGAAGGCTACGATACTATCTATCTCTTTTTTATTAAAATCACGATCCAATTGAACTTTACCCATTGTTTTAACAGCATCCTCCAATGAAAATGTAGCGCCATCATGAAAATAGGGGTAGGTTAATTCAATATTACGTAAAGTAGGCACCTTGAAAACATTTAGGTCAGTATCTTTCCCAGTAACTGCTTTTCTGCCTTCTGCTTTATTGGTTGTTTTATAGGGATGGTGAACACCAAACTTTTGATAAAGAGCGCCGCCGACTGCAGGTCCATTGTGACAGCCTGAACAACCACTACTCTTGAATAATTCATATCCTTCCAGCTCTTGTTGATTCAGCGCTTTCTTGTCTCCCTCTAGCCATTTATCAAAACGCGATCCCGGTGTTACTAAGGTTTCCTCGAAAGCAGCAATTGCGGTAGTTACCCGATCGATATCAACCTGATCGGAATCAAATGCTTTTTGAAAATGTGCACGATATTGAGGAATAGACTGCAGCACTTCAACAGCCGCTTTATGCGTTGATGCCATTTCTCCTGGATTGGCAATTGGGCCACCAGCTTGTTCTTTTAAATCCTTCGCACGCCCATCCCAGAATTGCGCCAGATTCATGCTGGCATTTAATACGGTTGGTGCATTAATAGGACCTTGCTGCCATGCGTGACCTATTGAAGTTGGGATATTATCTGTTCCACCCATGCTAAGATTATGACAAGAGTTACAGGAAATGAAACCTGATTTTGATAAACGTGGATCAAAAAACAACATCTTACCCAATTCAACCATTTCAGCATTCTTTACATTTGCAGCTTTGATGGGTTGGATAGGTTCATTGGCCGAAACATTCATCGAAGTTACAAGAGCGCCGATTGATAACAGCGACGCAACCAGTGTACGTATCTTCATCTGTATTTTCCCTAAAAAACGGCTGTGATGGCGCAGCCGATTACGCCTGATGAAACACCCACAAATGGGAGTCTTAAATAGAACGGAGCAGTAATCAATACATTTCTGTAAATTCACTGAATAACTTAATCCCTCCTTAGATGCTTTATTTTTAATACTGCAGAAAACTTTGGACAACGACTGGATTATTCATTCAATTCGAGTTGATTAGTTAAGATTCCACCGTTTCCTTTAGTCATACTATTCTTTTCATAAGCAGTGTTTGGACAAGGATCCGTTTTTAGTAAACGTGACAGCTCTGTCAACGCCTGTTTGTAAACTTTACGTTTAAATTCAACAACGGAATCTAGCTCAACCCAATATTGATTCCAACGCCATGCATCAAATTCCGGATGCGAACTTCTTCGCAGGGATACATCACTATCGCGCCCAATCAATCGTAGTAAATACCAAATCTGTTTCTGCCCCTTATAATTCCCACGCCACTCACGCCGTATCCATCGATCTGGAACTTCATACCGCAGCCAATCGCGCGTACGCCCAACAATCTCTACATGATTTGGACGTAATCCCACCTCTTCGGTTAATTCCCGATACATAGCTTGTTCTGGGCTTTCTCCCGATTTAATCCCCCCCTGAGGGAATTGCCAAGAGTTCTGTCTAATTCGTTTGCCCCAAAAAACTTCGTTTTTTGAATTTAGCAAAATAATACCGACATTGGGGCGATATCCGTTACGGTCAATCATGTGAATTACCCATATGACCAATCAAATGCTTGGATTTTTTCATACTTTACTAGAGATTGAAAGCGTCCATAAAACAAAAACCCATACTTTCGTTATCGTTCTTGTTTTTCTTACCCATCTACGATTAGAAATCAATATTCAATAAATAGACGAATCCACACCGGTTCAATTATTTCAAGGTAAAATTACTACAACTTTATTATCATAATGGAATTATCTCATGCGCGTCTCGCAATTTTTCATTTCAACACTTAAAGAAGCCCCCACCGAAGCAGAATTAATAAGTCACAAATTGATGTTACGCGCTGGATTGATAAAACGTCTTGGTAGTGGATTATATACGTGGATGCCTTTGGGTTTAAGAGTACTCCGGAAAATAGAAAATATTGTTCGTACAGAGATGAATAAAAGTGGTGCCATAGAGGTTCTGATGCCTGCTATACAACCCGCAGAATTGTGGCATGAAACCGGTCGATGGGATGTGTTCGGACCACAAATGCTAAAAATCAAGGATCGCCACGAGCATAGTTTTTGTTTTGGTCCAACCCATGAAGAAATCATAACCGACATAGCTCGAAGAGAAATCAAAAGCTATCGCCAATTACCTGTCAATTTCTACCAAATACAAACAAAATTTCGTGATGAAATTCGTCCTCGTTTCGGTGTAATGCGTGCACGAGAATTCCTAATGAAAGATTCGTATTCATTTCATACGAATGAAAACAGCTTAGCGCAAACTTATCAACTAATGTATGAAACCTATAGCCGCATTTTCACTCGCCTTGGATTAAAGTTCCGTGCTGTTGCTGCTGACACTGGCGCTATAGGAGGCAGTGGCTCACATGAATTTCATGTTTTAGCAGATTCTGGTGAAGACGCTATCGCATTTTGTCCTGACTCTGACTATGCTGCCAATATCGAATTGGCTAGTTCACTGTCCACCCGACAGGAGCGTGCAGAACCTACCAGCATTATGCAGAAAATCCACACACCTGAGAAAAAGGCGTGCGCTGAAGTTGCAGACTATCTCAATGTCCCTCTGCCAAACACTGTAAAAACACTCGCGATAAAAGCCAATAATAAAATATATTTTCTACTACTGCGCGGCGATCATCAACTCAACGAATTAAAAGTAAGGAAAATACCTTTCTTATCAGAATATCAGATGGCAAGTGAAGAGGATATCCTACAGACTGCAGGAACATTACCCGGATATATCGGTCCAGTAGGGGTAGAAGCTTGCATCATTGCTGATCATGCTGTCATTAACATGAGTAATTTTGTTTGTGGTGCAAATGAAGAAGGATACCATTTAACCCATGTGAATTTCGGTCGTGATCTGAAATTACCGGAGCATATATTTGATATACGAAATGTTGTATCTGGAGATACATCTCCAGATGGCAAGGGAAAATTAGAGATTTGTCGTGGTATTGAAGTTGGGCATATTTTTCAATTGAGAACAAAATACTCTGAAATCATGAAAGCTAGCTATCTTGACGAATCAGGTCAATCCCAATATATGGAAATGGGATGCTATGGTATCGGAATTTCACGTATTGTAGCTGCTGCCATTGAACAAAATCATGATGAACATGGCATAATTTTTCCAACCTCGATGGCACCTTTCCAGCTTGTGATTGTTCCAATCGGGCTGCACAAAAACATTCAGGTCAGAGAAACCGTGGAAAAGTTATATCAACAATTTTCTGATGCTCACATCGAAGTACTGTTAGATGATCGTGATGAACGTCCCGGCGTCATGTTTGCTGATATGGAATTAATTGGAATCCCGCACCGGATTGTTGTCGGTGAGCGAGGTCTAAAACAAACTCTCGTTGAATATCAAGGACGAAAAGACCAAGCATCACAAGCCATACCTATCAATGAAATTTTCTCATTCATAAAGACTCAATTATGTATCAGTTAATTTGCACGATATTAATTCTGCTGCCTTCCATCAATTTGTTGCATGCAAGTCAAGACTATAAAGAGTTAGCAGCCAGTACTCAGACCATCACGTTACACGAGACAAGCGACCAAGCTGTTTCATATAGTGATTATGCTGCCATGGTTGACAACATTACTTGGCTTGTCAGCATGAGTCGTCGATTAGAAAAATTCATACCCAATATAATAGAACGCGAAGAATTTCTAAGAACAGTCTATTACGAAGCAACTCGCGCGGGACTCGATCCTCAACTCGTGTTAAGTATCATCCAGGTTGAAAGTGGTTTTAAGAAATATGCCATTTCACATTCGGGCGCACGCGGCTATATGCAAGTAATGCCATTCTGGGTAGATGCCATTGGTCATCCAGATCACAATCTGTTTCACTTGCGTGTCAACTTGCGTTATGGATGCACGATTCTTCGTCATTATCTAATTAAAGAAAATGGTAACTATTTCCGTGCACTGAGTAGATATAACGGTAGCTTGGGTGAGGCCGCGTATCCTCAACTTGTATTCAACAAATGGGCGAGTAATTGGCGATATTCTTTATCTTCGCCTAATAGCTAACAACTAAACTGCTTCGTATTGATTAAGGGAAGGAACATCAGCAATCTCTCACTTAACAGATTTAGATCCAATAAACCTTTCTATACTTTCGCGAGAAATAATACCCAACTGGCGTGCGGCAGGCTTTCCATCCGGATCAAAAAAGTAGGTACTCGGTAACAGAGAGATATCATCCAATTGTGATGCTATCTGCCGGTTACCCATTACTGTAGGATATGTGATTGACATCGATTGGACAAAATCCATGACCACTTTAGGATCACTAAAATCCATCGCCACACCGATCACCATGACATCTTGACGATCCTTATATAAAGCAATCAGATCGGGTATTTCTTTCAGACAAGGTGGGCACCAAGTAGCCCAGAAATTAACCAGTACCCAGCGCCCTTTATAGTCCTCAAGCTTATGGATTTTCCCTGTCGAGTCCTGAAACTGGAATGCTTGTGCTTGCATACTAAGCAGCAGAACCATTAAGCAAAATATCACTAATCGCATACGTTTCATCATCTTATTGTAGAACTCCCATATGACCTCTCTCACCCACCAATCCTTGAACCAGCTATACTTGCGGATGAGCTCGTTCCAATTTGCTACACAGCTTATTCAATGCACTTAGGTAAGCTTTTGCAGATGCCACAACGATATCCGTGTCTGCTCCATGACCATTAACAATACGATCAGATTTCCGAAGCCGTACCGTGACTTCCCCTTGCGCATCCGTACCACTGGTAATATTGTTAACTGAAAACAATTGCAACTCAACTCCACTTGCCAACAGCGCTTCGATAGCCCTGAAAGTTGCATCAACTGGACCACTTCCCTGCGATTCAGCACGCATCTCATTACCATTATCCGAGATCACTATGCGTGCGTAAGGAATCTCGCCTGTTTCACAATGCACAGTTAGTGAAATAAGTCGATAACACTCTTGCAGTATCAGCACCTCATCTGAAACTAATGCATGCAAATCTTCATCAAAAATCTCATGCTTTTTATCAGCCAATTCCTTGAAACGCATAAATGTATTATTAAGCATTTCTTCGGACTCCAGTTCGATACCCAATTCCATCAGACGATTACGAAAAGCATTCCGCCCAGAATGCTTGCCTAATAGCAACTTGTTTGCATTCCAGCCAACATCTTCTGCTCGCATGATTTCGTAGGTTTCGCGATGTTTCAATACGCCATCCTGATGAATACCTGATTCATGGGCAAAAGCATTCGCTCCAACGATTGCTTTATTGGGTTGCACAGGAAAACCAGTAATACCAGATACCAACTTACTTGCCGCAACAATATGTGTGGCATCGATTCTGGTATCACAGGCAAAGTAATCCTGGCGGGTACGTACTGCCATAACGATCTCTTCGAGTGCTGCATTGCCTGCTCTTTCACCCAGACCGTTGATAGTACATTCGACTTGCCTTGCGCCATTCATTACTGCAGCCAACGAATTAGCCACAGCCAACCCCAAATCATTATGACAATGAACTGAGAAGATTGCTTTATCAGAATTAGGAATACGTTCTCGCAAGCTACGAATCAACTTACCGAATTGCTCTGGCATGGTATACCCAACGGTGTCTGGAATATTTAATGTGGTCGCACCTGCATCAATAACCGCCTCAAGAATCTGGCATAGAAAATCAATTTCTGATCGACCCGCATCTTCTGGTGAGAATTCAACATTATCAGTATATTGACGCGCCCATTTCACCGCTTTCACAGCTTGAGCAATCACCTGTTCTGGCGACATCCGAAGTTTATTCTTCATGTGAATGGGAGATGTCGCAATAAAAGTATGAATACGTGCCGATTGCGCTCCCTTCAGCGCTTCTCCGGCACGCTGGATATCAGCTTCTATTGCACGTGCTAAACCACATACCACGCTTTCTTTAACCGAATCGGCAACGGCTTTAACCGCTTCAAAATCCCCATTTGAGGCTGCAGGAAAACCCGCTTCAATCACATCCACTCCCATGCGCTCTAACTGCCAAGCAATGCGCACCTTCTCCTCTTTGGTCATGGATGCACCAGGACTCTGTTCGCCATCACGCAGGGTTGTATCAAAAATAATTAAATGCTCTTGCATTATGCTCTCCGCTTTAGGAAGAAAACTTAAAATATGCTAAAACTCGTTTTGCGAATTTTATAGGGAAGACGGGAAGTAGGGGATAGAAATTTAGCGCACAAGGCGCAATAACAGCTCCACCAGAAACTCAGGAACTGATACTAAATTGAATATATTAAAATGATTGATTACTGCCATAAGAATGGAATATAAATAATTTTATCTTTTTGTTCAATAACTCACGCTATCATTATGACCCGCTTGATTCACTACTTCCACTATTTCTTTTATTTTTGCCAAACCGCCACAATTTAATAATATAACCAGATAATCCATAAGCCACAAACAAACAAAACAATACCAGTGGCGGATGACTGGGGATTAGAACAAAAAAGAACAACACCAATAGCAAAATAGTAAAAAACGGCACTCTTCTGCGCAAATTAATTTCTTTGCCACTATAGTAGGGAATATTGCTAACCATGGTTAACGCAGCAAACAGCGTCACTATACAAGCTAGCCAACTAATATCATTTCCTTGCACCTGGAAATTAATTGTTACCCAAACAAGCCCAGCAATTAAAGCTGCTGCTGCAGGACTTGGCAATCCCTGAAAGAAGCGTTTATCAACTACTGCTATATTGGTATTGAAGCGCGCAAGTCTTAGAGCAGCGCAGGCACAATAAATAAATGCAACTATCCACCCCCATTGCCCCATATCTTTTAGAGCCCACTCATATGCAATTAGTGCAGGCGCAACACCGAATGAAACCATGTCCGACATACTATCGTATTCTGCCCCAAACTCACTTTGAGTTCCTGTGAGTCGTGC
>Ga0073904_10003854_pt1 | contig 11260 bp, 5 predicted proteins | sample KloWWTrecipitate_FD_66668 | JGI IMG/M metagenome (GOLD analysis project Ga0073904, IMG submission 66668) | Active sludge microbial communities from Klosterneuburg, Austria, studying microevolution and ecology of nitrifiers - Klosterneuburg... | ecosystem: Engineered > WWTP > Aerobic digester >... | reverse complement strand
CGTCACGCTCGACATCGTCCTGGAGGTGGGCACGCTCCAGGAGACCATCACGGTGACCGCGGATGCGCCGCTCATCGAAACCTCGAACGCGTCGCATGCGGATGTGCTCGACGCCAAGACGCTCGAATCGCTGCCCAGTGTCGGGCGCAACGTCTTTCTGATGGCCGTGACGGTGCCGACGGTGCAGAGCAGTGGCGACACGCACTGGAACCGGATGCAGGATCAATCCGGCGCCTCGACCATTTCGATGGGCGGCGGCGGCGTGCGCGCGAACAACTACCTGCTCGACGGCTTCCCGATCACCGACCTCGCCAACCGCTCGTCCACCAACCCGAGCGCCGAGATGGTGGAGGACGTCCGCATTCAGGTGCACACCTATGACGCCGAGATGGGACGTACCGGCGGCGGCGTGTTCAACACGACGGCGCGCTCGGGCACCAACGCGTTCCACGGCTCGGGGTTCTACCTGACCCGTCCCAACGCGCTCGTGGGCGAGAACTTCTTCAACAAGATCCGCAACCTTCCGACCGCCGACCAGGGCTGGAAGAACGGTGGCGGCGGTGTGGGTGGACCCATCCTCCGCGGCAAGACCTTCTTCTGGGGCGCGGGCGAACTGTACCGCGACTCTCAGTCGCAGAACTCGGGCCTGCACGTGCCGACCTCGGCCATGCGGAACGGCGATTTCTCCGGACTCGTGGACTCCGCCGGGCACACGATCCCCATCTACGATCCGCTCACCACCGATGCGGCGGGCAACCGCCAGGCCTTTCCCGGCAACATCATCCCGGCCAACCGCATCAGTTCGGTCGGCCGCGCGTTCGTCTCGGCCTTGCCGCTACCGAGCCTGAATCCGAATGTCGACGATGGGAACGTCAACATCCCGGCGCAGGACATCCTCGAGAACAAGGCCGCACAGGGCTCGATCAAGCTCGACCACCACTTCAGCGACTCGATCTCCCTCAGCGGGCTCTACCTGTACCAACTGACGTCCGAGCCCGACGCCAACTACTATCCGGATGCGAAATACGCCGCCGAGAGCTATCAGCTGGAGCGCAGCATTCACGTGGCGGTGCTCAACAACACCTACATCCTCAACCCCTCTACGGTGGCAAGCCTGCGGTGGGGAACGAACATCTTCAATGACAACACCACCCTGCCGTACCCCTTCGACATGCGCGACGTGCCCGGCATCAACCCCGCCTTCGCCAACTCGCTGACGGTGCAGAAGTTTCCGTCTCTGAGCCTGACGGGCTACGACGGCACCGGCTTCTCGGGGCGGGGCGACACGAAGTACTACTCGTGGGGGGTGAACGGATCCGTCACCCGGCTGGCCGGGTCGCACAGTCTCAAGATTGGCGCCGACTACCGCATCCTCGGCGTGGACACGCTCAGCTACGGCCAGTCGGCTGGCAGCTACACCTTCAGCGGCCGCTTCACGGGCGCCAACGCGAACAACCCGGGCAACACCGGCAACGCGATCGCCGACCTGATGCTCGGCTATCCGTTCTCGGGCAGCCTCTCGCTGACCAGCCCGTTCAACGACTATCTCAACTACTACGCCGGCTTCGTTCAGGACGACTGGCGCGTGTCCAACAAGCTGACCATCAACTACGGCGTGCGCTTCGAGCACGAAACGGGGCTCGCGGAGAAGGACAACAAGCTCGTGGTCGACTTCGATCGGGCCACCGCCAGCCCCCTGAACGTCGTCATTCCCGCCGATCCGGTCGCCGGCACGCCGGCGCGGCAGGTCTTGGGCGGGCCCGTCTACGCCGGGCAGAACGGCGCCAACGAGTACGTGGGCAAACCCCCGTCGGTGAAGATCTCACCGCGCGTCGGCATGGCGTACAGCCTCAACGAGCGCACGGTGCTTCGCGGGGGCTACGGCATGTTCTGGGCACCGTGGCAGTCGGGCTCGCAGAGCACGCCGGGCTACGCGCAGACGAGCACGCTGCAGCAGGACGTGCTCGTGCCCATCACCGCCATCAACAACCCGTTCCCCGGTGGGCTGCTCCCCGTCTCGGGCAACGCCCTCGGCGCGCTCACGGGCGTCAGCAGCTCGCTCACCTACATCGACCCTGACCGCGACGCGCCTCGCGTGCACCAGTACTCGCTCGACGTGCAGCGTCAGCTGCCGGGGGACATGAGCATTGGCCTCACCTACATGGGGTCGACGGGGCACAACCTCACCTGGGGCGGCACCTCCTCCGGGGCGGTCAACATCAACCAGGTGGATCCGATGTACCTGCCGCTCAACAACGTGGACGGACGTAACCGGCTCACCGAACTGGTGCCCAACCCGTTCTACGGCAACCCGGCGGCCGGGGGGTTCGCCACCCGGACGACGCTGCCGCGGAACCAGCTGCTGCGGCCCTTCCCGCAGTTCGGCGACGTGAACATGGTCTACAGCACGCTCGGCCGATCGCAGTACAACGCGGGCGTGATCTCGATCAACAAGCGCGCGAGTGGCCTGTGGGGCGGGCGAATCAGCTACACCTACAGCAACCTGAAGGACAATCAGTTCAATCAGGGCAACTACTACTCGAATGCCCCGGGCATCCTGAACAACTTCACGGCCGTCCCGTGGTCCAGCTACTACAATCCCGACGCCGAGTACGGCACCAGCCGGCTCGACTCGCCGCATAAGCTCGTGGCGAGCCCCATCATCCGGCTTCCGTTTGGCGAGGGGCAGCGCTGGCTCAACAGCGGCGCTGGAAACCTGATCGCGGGTGGATGGACGGTGTCGCTGGTCATCCAGATGCAGAGCGGCTTCCCGCTGGGCGTCAGCCAGAACGTGAACAACACCAACCTGCTCGGCTCCAGCCAGCGGCCCAACGTGGTACCCGGCGTCGATCAGGGCGTGTCGGGCAGCATCACGGACCGGCTGCGGGCCGACCCGTCGGACAACCTGTACCTGAACCCGGCCGCGTTCAGCCAGGCGCCCGCGGGCACCTTCGGTAACGCGCCGCGCCTCATCGACGTCTACTCACCGTGGCGCAACTCCACCGACATGGCCATCAACAAGGACTTCGGCCTGGGCGGGTCGCGGGCGGCGACGCTGCGACTCGAGGTAATCAACCTCTTCGACAATCCCTGGTACGCTGCGCTCTCCAGCACGGCCCAGGGGAACCAGAACTTCGGCCGGGTCACCGCCCAGGCCAACTACTCGCGCACGATGCAGGTGACGGCGCGATTCACCTTCTAGGCTACGTCGCGGTGCCTGGTCTTCGGGCCTCGGGTCTTCGCTCTGCGAAGGCCCGAGGCCCGGAGACCGCACCGTTGTTCACCTTTCCCGCGGGCCATCCGCGCCGCTCGGAGCCACCTCGGCCGGTCGGTGCGCGCGCAGAACCCTGCAACGGCCTCCCGCACAATATCGGAATGACAGCTGTCATATGGACATCGCCCAGCCCCCTGATACGGTGGACACCGTGGCGGACGTAGAGTCCGGATCGCCCCGGCACCCGGTAATCATTCAGGGCGGTATGGGTGTCGGCATCTCCGACTGGCGCCTGGCGCAAGCCGTCTGCCTATGCGGGCAACTCGGCGTCGTTTCAGGTACCGCGCTCGACGTCATCCTCGTGCGCCGCCTGCAGGACGGGGATCCCGGCGGCCATATGCGCCGTGGTCTGGCCGCGTTTCCGTTCCGGGCCATGGCGACCCGGATCATCGATCGCTACTACATCCCTGGCGGCAAGGCGCCCGGACGGCCCTACGTGGCCTTGCCGCTGCACGCCAAGGACGATCCGCGGGAACTCGTCGAGCTCTGTGTGGCCGCGAACTTCGTCGAGGTGACGCTCGCCAGAGCCGGCCACACCAACCCAGTTGGCATCAACTTCCTCGAGAAGATCCAGATACCGCACCTCCCCTCTCTCTACGGTGCGATGCTGGCCGGGGTCGGCTACGTGCTGATGGGCGCCGGGATTCCCGCCCGCATTCCCGGAGCGATGGATCGCCTGGCCAGGCACGAACCGACGACATACCCGCTGAATGTGATCGGCGCGGTCGAGGGCGACGACACGACGATCCGCTTCGATCCGCGCGAGTTCATGGAAGGCGACCTGCCGCCACTCAGGCGGCCGGCTTTCCTGCCGATTATCGCGTCCCTCGTGCTCGCGGCCACGCTGCTCAAGAAGTCGAACGGCAGCGTCGAGGGCTTCATCGTCGAGGGTCCGACCGCTGGCGGACACAACGCCCCGCCTCGAGGCAAACTGCAGCTGAACGAGGCAGGCGAACCGGTGTACGGCGAACGCGACGTCGTCGATCTGGAGAAGTTACGTGCGCTCCGCCTGCCCTTCTGGCTGGCTGGCGGCTATGGCGGTTCCGGAATGCTGCGCGACGCCCTCCGCGCCGGGGCGCATGGCATCCAGGTCGGAACGGCGTTTGCCTTCTGCGACGAATCCGGGATGCAGGCGGACTACAAGCAGGCCTTGCGCGACCAAGCGGTGGAAGGTACCGCCCAGGTGTTCACCGACCGGCTGGCCTCTCCGACGAACTTCCCGATCAAGGTGGCCAGGCTCGAAGGGACAGTCTCCGAGGACGCGGTGTACGTTGCGCGCACGCGGGTCTGCGACCTTGGCTACCTGCGCGAGGCGTACCGTACGCCGGATGGCGAGATTGGGTTTCGCTGCGCCGCCGAACCGGTGAGCGCGTTCCTCTCCAAGGGAGGCGATCCCGACGACGTCCGAGGCCGGAAGTGCATTTGCAACGCGCTCGTGGCGACAATGGGGCTCCCACAGGTCCGCGGGCGCACCCTCGAGCCGGCCATCGTCACCTCGGGAAACGCCATCGGTGGCATCACCGAGTTCATGCGGCCCGGCACCACCAGTTACACCGCGGCCGACGTCGTCGAGAGGCTGCTCGCCGGCGCCCAGGACGCGTGAGTCCGGACAGACGAGAGCATCCCCGACGCGATCGCGCCGGAGACGTTCCCGCTTGCCCTTCTACAGCGTCGTGTCCGTTCCCCTGGGCTTGACCTTCTGGTACCAGGTCGATTCGGCACCCCCGCCAATACGCGACACCACCACTTCAATAACGTAAGGGCTGCCGGCCCGTGTTTCGGCCGTGCCCTTCTTCAGCGCGGCCGACATCTCGCTCGCGCTCGTCACGCGTTGGCCCTTCACCCCCTGGCTCTCGGCGAGCTTCACGAAGTCGATATCCGGATCGCCCAGGTACAGGCCGGGGAACCGGTCGGTGGCGGTCATCCGCTTGTTGTAGCGGAACGCTCCGCCGCGTACCGTCTGGTAGTTGCGGTTGTTCCAGACGATGGTGAGCACGGCCGTCTGATGGCGGGCCATGGACCAGAACCCGCTGGCGCTGTACATCAACGAGCCGTCGCCGATGCTGAGGACGACCTGCCGGTCTGGCGCGGCCAGTTTGGCGCCGACCGCGGCTCCAGGACCCCACCCGAGCGAGCCTCCGGCGTGCCCGATGTTCTGTTTGCTGCCGTCCCGAGGTCCGAAACTGAGGAAGTCGTGCTTACCGAGCAGGCCCGGTGCGTTCTCGGTGACCATGAGCGCGTCCTTCTCCAGGCAGTTCTCCATCTCGAAGCCGAGCTGATCGGGGTGGATGACGCTCTGATTGAAGTGCTTGCGAGCCTGGGCCAGGCGCTCCTGGTTGACGGCGGCGATGGCCGGTCCGATGACGGCGAGGCGCGCTTCGCGGATCTTCGTCAGACGGTCCTTGGTCACCAGCGCGTGGACGGCGTCGGTGAGATCCGCGACGGCGGCCTTGACGTCGGCCACCACGGCCAGATCGAGCGCGCGCGTGCGACCCATCATGTTCGTGTCGAGCCCGATCGCGAGAACCCGCTGGCGCGGGGAATCGGCCGAGGCACCACTGGGGCCACCCGGCTCGCGAGACCCGAGCTGCATCATCAGGTCGGCGCCGCTGTACGGATACGGCCGGCCCGTACCCAGGCGCGACACCAGGTACTGCGGGTGGGCGGCCGACAGGTACGAGAACGCCGGCAGGTTCGGAGTGGCCATCGGCAGCCCGAGCAGCTCGCAGAGCGCCACGGCTTCGGCGGTCGCGTCGGCCTTCCAGATTTCGTCGCCCAGTAGCGCCAGCGGCTGGGTGGCCTCGATCAGCATGCGCGCGGCGGCTTCGATTTGATCGGCGGCCGGTCGCGGTCTGGCCTGCACCAGGAACCGTTCCTTCGGCCAGATCTCGCCCTTCACCGGTTCTTGCAGGCTTCCCGTGGAGAAGGCCACGTACACCGGGCCTCCCGGCGAGGCGGCCGCCAGCTTGTAGGCGCGTCGAATCGCCATGGCCGTGGAGGCGCCGTCGCGCACGTCCCAGGCGATCTTGGTGAACTGCCGGGTGATCTCCGACTGGGTGTATCCGGGGCGCGGCGCCAGGACCCTGTCGTCGCTGCCCACGGTGTTGTCGCTCAAGCCCGCGGTGACCACGAGGCCCGACCCGTCGAAGTGGGCATTGTAGAGCTGTCCGGCAGTCTGCGCGGTGCCCACGGCGGCGTGGACGTTGACGAAGGTCGGCTGGCGCGTCACCTTGTGATAGCCGTCGGCCATGCCGATCACGATGCCCTCATGCAATCCGACCACCACTTCGAGCTCCGGCCGATCGATCAGCGCATCGAAGAAGGCCACTTCCAGCGATCCGGGGTTGGTGAAGATGTACCTGGAACCGGCCGCTTTCACCTGCTCGACGAGCAACTCGCCGCCGGTGCCGGAGAAGGTGAAGGCGTCGGGCGGCGCCTCCTGGTCAACGACGCCACGCTCGGCCGCCTCCAGGACGGACCTCGCCGCTGCAGCCGACAAGCCGGTCGCGACCAGCCCTCCGAAGAACGCCCGTCGTGAAAGCCGTCCGTCGAAATACTCACGCAGCAATCCCTGCATGGCGAGCCCCCTTTGCCTATCGGCATGGACCAAGTGACGAAAATCGACTGCTTAGCATGGATCCGCTTCCCGTGGACACGGTATGACGCCGATCATACGGGCGCCCGTATCGGTGGGTTACGGTCGGGCGTCGGACCCTATCAGACCATGACCGACCACATCGGCAGCCTCCGGCGGCACTACGAGCGCGGGCAACTGCGGCTCGAAGATCTGTCCCCCGACCCCATCGCCCAGTTCAAGCGCTGGTTCGACGAAGCCATCGCCGAGGGTCTTCTCGAACCCAACGCGATGAGCCTGGCCACGGCTACGCGCTCGGGCGAAACCACGCTGCGCACGGTGCTCCTCAAGGGGTATAGCGACGAGGGCTTCCTGTTCTTCACCAATCTGGGGAGCACGAAGGCGAAGCAGATTGCGGAAAACCCGCACGTGTCGCTCCTCTTCCCGTGGATCGCCCTGGAGCGCCAGGTCATCGTCAATGGCGCGGCGACCCGCCTGCCGGTAACCGAGGTGGCCCGCTACTTCTTCTCGCGTCCGCGCGAGAGCCGGATCGCGGCATGGGTTTCGCCGCAGAGCAGCGTCATCACCGCGCGGCGGCTTCTCGAGGCGAAGTTCGAGGAGATGCTGAGGAAGTTCGGCGAGGGCGAAGTGCCCGTGCCGTCGTTCTGGGGGGGCTACCAGGTGGCGCCCAGGACGATCGAGTTCTGGCAGGGTGGCCCCCATCGACTGCACGACCGGTTCATGTACTCCCGGGACGAAGCGGGGTGGAAGATCGCGAGGCTGGCGCCCTGAGCAACCGGGCCAAGCCGCGCCTCCTGAGGAGTCGCGGAGGCTGGGCATGATGACCGGGACGGGGTGGCGACGACGGGTGCTGGCGGGGATCACGGTGGGGGTGGCCGGCCACCTGACCTCGACGAGCCTGGGGTTCACGATCGACGTGAGCGGCACGGAGATTCGCTTCCAATCCCGGTGAGCTGGATGGCGACACGCATCCAGGTTGAACCCGCGCGTCATCGCACCCGTCGCAGCGCCTCCAACTCGCGGCGCAACGGCTGCCAATAGCGCCGATCTGCCTCGCGTTCCAGGCGCTCCTCCTCGGCCAGCGCGACCTCGACCGCTTCGACCTTTCCCTCCAGGGCGGGTGCCAGCGCAGGCCGGGCCGGCATCAGGTCACGGGCACGTGCCGCATGGATGGTGGCCACCTCGACGAGCAGCGCCGGCGTCCGCAGCTCCTTCAACCAGAAGTCGATCCGGGCGGGCGTGGGCTGCGGGCGATTCGTCAGGTAGTGCACCTCGAGCAGCCGCCGCAGCACCGGCCAGTCGCGATCTCGCTGCGTCTTCTTGGCCTGTACCAGGTCCGCCAGCGACAGCAGGTCGTGGACCTCGCCTTCCACGACGATCGTCGTGCGCCGCTCCCACAGTTCTTCGAACGCCGCCACGCCGCGCATCACCGACATGATGTCAATCCGCATGCCCTCCACATCGGGATGGCGACAGCGGAAGTGGACGGCATGGCCGCGCGAAAGGTAATGGGCGTCGAACGGTGGCACCGCGATGTTCTCCGCACGCAGCTCCGCGAGTGCCGCACGGAAGCGATCGAGATTCGCGGGCGAGGCCAGGACGACCAGATCGGTGTCGCGGCTAAACTCTGCCGCGCCGTAGAACACGCACGCCTGACCGCCCATCAAGAGGCACTGGACGCCATGCCTGCGCATCGAAGAAAGGACTTTCTGTATCGGGCTCCGGATCAAGCGAGCCTCCGAGCGCCAGGAACGCCGGCCACAGCGCCTGGCTGCGTGTCCATCGCTCCTCGGGCGTCAAGCCGTACCACTCGACCCACTCGCCCTCGCACACCTCATCGACGGGGATCACGGATCGGCAGCATAGCATGAGCCAGCAGGCGGCCAGTCCGCGCCTCCCCAGAGCCCGATGACGGGGACCGTGACCACGAGCAGTCTGAGCTTCACACTTCCGGATGGCACCAACCCGATTGGGCGGGTGTATTCCTTTTCGGCGACGCGTTGAGCGTGAGCAACCGGGCCAAGCCGCGCCTCCTGAGGGAGTAGCGGAGGCTGGGCATGATGACTTGGACGGGGTGGCGCCGACGGGTGCTGACGGGGATTACGGTGGGGGTGGCCGGCCTGTGTGCCGGGTCGGGGGCGGCGCACGCGCAGGCGCCGACGCCACCGGGCCTGGTGCTGCTGACCAACCAGGCGGCGTTCGGGCCGGGGACGGCGCTGGCAGTGACGCTGGGCCTGCAGCACTCCGGGGCGCCGGTGACGGTGGACCTCTATTTCGGGGTGATCCTGCCGGACGGCGACGAGGTGATGGCCTTCGAGGGGCTGGGGCTGGCCGCGCGGCCCGGCCGGCTGAGCGCGCTGGCCTCCCTCCGCCCGCTGCTCCCGAGCCTGACGATCGCTTCGGGCACCCATCTGGTGGTGCCAGACTTTTTCCGCTACACGTGGCAGGGGACCGAGCCGCAGGGCCTGTATCGGCTGTTCTTCGCCGCCACCCGTCCCGGGGCGCTCGGCGACGGGCGGCTGGATAGCGGCGACCTCCTGGCGTACGAGTCGGTGGGGCTGCTGCACCTGCCGGCGGCAACGCTCACCACCGATCCGGGCCACGCCGGGAGCGCGGTCGTGGGAGCGGCCGGGGGCACCGTGACGACGACGGCGGCGGACGGGACCCTCTACACGCTGACGGTGCCGGCGGGCGCGCTGCTGACGGCGACGCCCATTACCCTGACGCCGCTGACGGCGCTCGACGGATGGCCGGTACCGGTGACGCTGGCGGCGGGGGTGCAGGGGGCGCCCAGCGGCCTGACGTTTGCGCGGCCGGCGACGCTGGCGATCGAGCTGCCCGGGCCCCTGGCCGGCGACGTGCTGGGGCTGCCGCTGCCCGACTCGGGCGCGGGATTCGACCTCGTGCCGGTGGCGCGGCACGGGTCCCGGCTCCAGGTGAGCGTGGCGCACTTCAGCGTGGTGGCGATCCCGCGGTCGACGCCCGCGCTGCTGGCGCTGCTGGCGGGGACGGGCCCGTTTGCGCACGTGACGCACCTGGCCCAGATCGCGGCAAGGTCGAATCAGCCGGCAGACGTGCAGGCCGTGCTCGATGCGATGACGGCCTGGTACGACGGCGCGATCGACCCGGCCCTGCTGATGGCCGTCAATCCGGCCGCCACCGACGCCGAGCGGCTGGCCTGGCTGGCGGCATTCTACGGGTGGGATGAGCGGCGGGCCGCGATCGAGACCGTGTTCGGGACGGTGCTGCTCGGCGGCACCCCGGTCCGGGGCCGGTTGACCACCCGGGCCACGGCGGGGCGCCAGGGGGCGGTGGCCGTCCTGGGCGAAGGCTACGCGCAGTGGAACGGGCAATGTACGAATGCGGCCGGGCCCCTGGCCGATCGTCTCCGGCTGGGCGCGCAGGCGGCGCGGTATGCGGTGCTGGTGGAGGACTATCTCGACTGGCTGCAGGCCAACCAGGCCGACGCCGTGGAGGTGGACCAGGCGGCGGCGCCGAATCGGGAGGCGGTGGGCGTGGGGCGCGCCCAGATCCCGGTCTCATACTGCCTGACGGAGCACCTCGAGGTGGCCGAGCCGGCGCTGTCGCCCGGCCAGACGGGCGACCTGCGGGTGACGGCGGGCGTGGTCTTCGGCGCCCCGCCGGCGCTGCACGGCGCGGTGATGGAGGTAGGGTTCCAGCCCGACCCGGCGACGTGGACGGGCTACCAGGTGGCGGCCACCACCGACGCCGGCGAGGCGCTATTCCCGGTGACGGCCGATGGCGACGGCCACCTCCGATACCGGGTGTGCGCGATGTTCCCGGGGGAGTTCGCCCCGGCCGGATGGGTGACGGCCCTCTACCGGCCGGAGGGCGACGCCTGCCGCTCGTCGGTCGACGCGGTGATCGTGACGCCGGCGCAGGTGTCGCTGGCCCCGGGCGCGAGCCAGCAGTTCACGGTGGTGGTGGAGGGGACGCCCAACCAGACGGTGAGCTGGGCGGTGGACAGCGGCGGGACGATCACCGCCGGCGGGCTCTTCACGTCGAACGGCATCCGCGGCACCTATTACGTGCGGGCGACCAGCGCCGAAGACCCCAACGCCGTCGGCGTCGCCCAGGTCACCGTCGGCTCCTCGCCCCCACCGCCGCCGCCCGGTGGCTTCCCATGCGTCGATGCGGTCTGCACGTACACGGGTACGTGGACTCGCTGTGAGCTACACTACACCGGCCAGTGGATCTGCGTCGACATGACGTCCGTTTTCTCGAGTCCGGAAGTCCGCATCACACCCAGGCCTGGGTTGGATGCCGCAATCAGGGTGGATCACAGGTGCGTGAACTCGGGTAGGTCTACCGCCATGGGCGGAACCGTCCAGCCGCATCCGGCTGGCGCGTTCCCGTTCACCGCCAGCGCG
>Ga0073904_10003853_pt1 | contig 11261 bp, 11 predicted proteins | sample KloWWTrecipitate_FD_66668 | JGI IMG/M metagenome (GOLD analysis project Ga0073904, IMG submission 66668) | Active sludge microbial communities from Klosterneuburg, Austria, studying microevolution and ecology of nitrifiers - Klosterneuburg... | ecosystem: Engineered > WWTP > Aerobic digester >... | reverse complement strand
CCCACCACGGGCACGCCGTGGGTTTCCAGGTATTCCAGCGTCAGACCCAGATCGAGGATGGACTTGGCACCAGCGCACACGACCGCCACCGGTGTCTGCGCCAGTTCCTGCAAATCGGCCGACACATCAAAACTCTGCTGGGCACCCCGGTGCACACCGCCAATGCCGCCCGTGGCAAACACCCGGATTCCGGCCATAGCCGCAATCACCATGGTGGCCGCCACCGTGGTGGCGCCCGTGGCACCGGCTGCCACGATGAAAGGAATATCCCGACGGCTGACTTTGGCCACCGCGCGCCCGGTCTTGCCCAGGGTTTCGATCTGGGCTGCGCTCAACCCGGCCTTGAGCCGCCCATCCATGATGGCGATGGTGGCAGGTACGGCGCCGTGCGCGCGCACCTCGGCCTCTACTTGCAACGCAGTCGCCACGTTCTGTGGATACGGCATGCCGTGGGAAATGATGGTGGACTCCAACGCCACCACCGGGCGATGCCGGGCCAGCGCATCGGCCACTTCAGGGTGAAGATCAAGATAGGGGTGGTGCATACGCTGTCTGGGTGTATCGGGTAGCATAATAGCTACCGTATTGATAGCTGCCTATGTATATTCTACGAGGGCTAGAGCCAAATTTTACTCATAAGAATTCCACCATGACCTTTGCTGACAACCTCCAACAACTCCCCGCCATCACGCATCTGGCGGCGTTGCATTTGCTCGACGCCACGGGCACTGTCGTGGCCACCATTGAAAACAAACCCGGCAAGTCCGGCGCGCTGGCGGTGTATGCAGCGCTGGCGGCCAAGCATGGTGCCATCAACGTGGCAGCAGCGCAGGAAGGGCTGGAGATGTTTGCCGAGCACACCGACAGCGCACGCGCCCATCCGGGTAGCCACCCCAATATTGACCGGCTGCTGGAAGTGATTGCGTCCGGTACGGGTTACGCTGTTGTGCTGGCCCCAGCGTGATCAATCCGGGGCCTGGTACACCAGCACCTTGAGCGATCGGTCGGGCGACACATCGGCAAACACCGCCGGGTTAGCCACGCGCTCCACAAAGCGCAGCTTGGGGGCGAGTTCTTGCATCTGGTCTTGCAAAAAGGCCATGCCCAGCTCGGGCGCGTTCAGGCACAACAGGGCATGTGCGCCGGGCATCAGCAGGTCGGGCAGGCGGCGCATCAGCCGGGCGTAGTCTTTGGTGGCCACGAAGCTGCCCTTTTGGTAGCTGGGTGGGTCGACGATGACCAGGTCGTACGGGCCGCTGCGGTTGATCTTGCCCCAGGTACTGAAAATGTCATGCGCCAAAAAACTCGCCCCGGTGGTAATGCCGTTCAACTGGTGGTTTTGCTGGCCCACGGTGATGGCGCCGTGGCTCATATCCACGTTGACCACCAGCTTGGCGCCTGCCTGCAACGCCACTACCGAAAAAGCACAGGTATAGGCAAACAGGTTGAGCACGCGAAAGCTCGGGCCACCCGCCGCCACACCCGCCGCCACATGGGTACGCACCCAGCGCCTGCCTTCGGCCATATCCAGAAACAGGCCGTGGTTTTGGCCCTTGAGCAACTGCACGCGAAAGCGGGCGCCATCTTCGGTCACGCTATGCGGTTCGGGCTCGCTGCCTGCCATCAGCCGCGTCTCAACATGGCCCTGGGCGCGGCATTGGAACACCCAGTTCAGCGGTTGGTCAGGCGCCAGAACCTGCCAGCGCTGTGCCAGTGCAGCGCCAAGGGTGGCCAGTTCGTCGTCCGTAGCGGGCAGAAAACTGGTCAGCACAAAAACGGGGGGGAAAGCGTCCAGCGTCCAATGCTCGCAGCCGGGGTACAGGCCGCCACGGCCGTGGAACACACGCTGGGCGTCGGTGGGCAGGCGCATCTGCGAGATGGCATTCAGCAGGGAATTCATATAGAAAATCGGGCTGTAGCCCTCGTCGGATATACGCAATGCGCTATTCAGTTAATAGCGAAACTAGATTTCCAACACCAACTCAGGCGCAAAGGTTTTGTTTTCCACCACGCCTTGCGGGGCGTAGCCACGCGGGTTGGCCACGATGCGTGTGTTGCCGACGTGGTAGTCAAAACCGTCATGCACATGGCCGTGCAACCATAGCCGGGGTTGCCAGCGCAGGATGTGCGCTTCCAGGTCCGAAACAAAACAGGCATTCAGGGGCGAACCCACAAACTGGCTGGCAATGCTGCCGCGAGCCGGTGCAAAATGCGTGACCACCACAGTGGGCCCATCAAACGGTTCGGCAAAACGCGCTTCCAGCCAGGCGACCGAAGTGTCAAACAGCATTTGCGAGACGGCGGGCGTAAACCGCTCGGGAAAATCGGGAGCCAAGCCGATGCGACTGAAATCACGCACAAACTCTTGCGCCTTGTGCAGCCCTTGCTCACGCTGTTCTGGCGAGGTAAACAACCGGTAGTCGGACCACAGTGTGCAGCCTAAAAACCGCACACCGCCGTGGTGCCATTCGCCGTGCTCCAGTACGCGCACCTGGCTGCCTTGGGCATGGGTGCGCAGTTGGGCCATGGTGGTGACCAGGTCCGAGCCATAGAACTCGTGGTTGCCCGCCACAAACACGGTGGGCTTGTCAAACTGGCGCGCCCAGGCCATGGCTTGGGCGGGGCGTTGCAAGTCGCCGGCCAGCACCACCACGTCGGCGTCGGTATACGGCACCTCCATGGGCTGAACAGACAGGTGCAGGTCAGAAAGCAGGGCAATTTTCATGGGATCGTCCAGAGCATAGGTGGTGGCAACGATTTTACGGTTAGCCCTTGCGGGCAACAGCCCACGCCGCCTGCGCCAGCCAGCCCACGGCAACCGCCAACGCCAGCCACACCAGCCACTGGCCCAGCAGCGCCTGGTCGTCCAGCAGGTAGGCGTTGCAAATGCGGGTGGGCGAATCGATATACAACTGCCCCACTACCGCCGTCATCGGTAGCACATTGCCCAGAAAAAAAGCCTGCACCAGCAACCCGGCTGGCCGCCAGGACAAACGCAGCGCACCACCCGCCACCACCAGTACCGCACATTTGGCTGCTTCGATTCCTGGATTTACCAGCGCCAGATCCAGCGCACGGGGCACCATCAGCACCGCCAGCACCAGTGCAGTGGCCAGCAAGCCACTAATGCCATAGGCGTTCCAGCACGCCAGGGCCTGGCGCAACCGTTGCGGGATACCAGCCGCCAGCAAGGCACCGCCGCACAACAGCAGCGGAAACTGCAGCAACATGTGCCGTGCCATGCTGGCCTCCAATGCATTGCGGGCAGATGGCAGCGCCATAAGCACCAGCAAAATCAGGCCCAGGCCCGCTTGGCGCGGCGGCTTACAAAGTCGGATAAATTCGGTGCGCGTCATGGCAGCTGCCTGCGCGCCAGATCCCGCGCATAGTCCAATGCCAACTGCTGCTCGGTCTGGTCAAAAATCCGCACCAAGCGCCCTCGCCCATCCACCACCAGCAGGGCCGCGTTGTGTTCAAAATCGCCGCGTCCATCGGGCACCACCACCACCTCAAAGCGGCGCAACAATTGTGCGTTTTGCGCACCATCAGCTATCCGCGCAAATTGCCATACCGCTGGATCAGCCTGAAGCCTGCGGGCATAGGCTTGCAATTGGTCAGGCGTGTCGTGCGCACCGTCAAAACTGATCGACAGCAAGCGCACGCGCTTGCCGGCATCTGCCCAAGGTGAGTCGGAGGCACTACCCGGCACGGTGGCACGGTCTTGCAACAAACTGGCCTGCATTTGCTGGAAACTGCTGCCCAGTGATAAACAGACCGTCTGGCAACGGGTGTAGATAAAGTCAACCACAGTCACTGTGCCGGGCGCCGCCAGCCATTGCGCCAGCGGCTGCGGGGTCATGCCTGGGCCGTCCACCACCACGGGCGGGGTGACTACGGGCTGCAGTGCGACTTCCAGCCGACGAGCCCCTTCGGCAGTCCAGACCTGAAAATCGTGCGTGAGCCAAGTCGCAGAGGCGTAGCCGCAGAGTGCCAGCAAGGCACTGAGCAGGGCCGTTCGCAGCATCAGGCACCTCCTTTATGCCGTGCGACGGCACATGCCCGTCACGCGGGGTTCGGAGGCAACGCTTTGAGCGCAGCACCGCCTTCAAATGGCGTGGTGCGCGTGCTGGACTTGCGCTCCTGCTCGAACAAATCGGGCTTGATTGCCTCGGCCTTGTTGGACCAGTTGCTACGCACATAGCTGGCCACTGCGGCCAGTTCAGCGTCATTCAGCTGCTGGAACGACGGCATAGCGCCGCTGTAATCGGTACCCGCCACCGTGATCTTTCCGTTGATGCCGTGCAGCAAGAGGTTGGCTACGGTGCGTGCATCTCCCTGCACCCACTCTGAACCATCCAGCGGTGGAAATACGCCCGGTAACCCTTTGCCCGTGGCCTGGTGACAGGCAACACATTGCGCGGCAAACACAGCTTTGCCATCTACCGCAGCACCCGCAGCGACAGGCGCCGGGCCCGACAAATCAGCCAGAGTGCGGCGGTCCCCAAGCTCAGCATTGCCAAAGGGCTCGGAAAGAAAGATGTAGACCACCCCAAACAGCACCATGGTCAACGTGACGATGACCGCGGCCAGGGGCACGGGGCGAATGCGCTCCTCAGGTTCTTCGTTTTCGCGTTCCTGCGCAGCGTGGTGGGTTTCGGTTTCTGGGGTCATGGGGGCCTCGCGGGGTTCAGGATGCTGGCGCAGCCGCCGTTGTGGGCGTGGCAGATGGTGCCGCCGTGGCTGGAGCCGCCTGCACGGCCGGTGGAAGCACCGGATAGGTGTGGTTCAGGCCCTGCAGGTACTTCACCAAGTCCAGCGCCTCGGGTCGCGCCACCACCACTTGTCCAGCCGGCTCCTGTCCCGGCGGGAGTTTCACCACTTCGTCACCCGGTTCAGCGGCGGCCTTGGTCTCGAACAGGTAGGGATACGATGGCATGATCGAACCCGGCACGTAAGCACGCGGCTGGTACAGGTGGCCCAGATGCCAGTCCTTGCTGGACTGGCGCGCGCCGATATTGAACAGGTCCGGCCCAGTGCGCATGCTGCCAAGCAGGTGGGGTTTGTCGTAGTAGTAGTCCCCCGGGACCGACGCCCGGCCCCAGCCCCGCTCGGCATCGGGGCCAAAGTTGCGGTCGCGTGGTTGTTGGCTGTGGCAGTACAAACAGCCGTTGGCGATGTACACCTGCCGCCCACGCAGTTCGGCGCTGGTGTAGGGCTTGAGGCCTTCCGGTGGCTTGATGTCACGCACCTGCATATAGGGCATCACCACCAGCGCGGCCGTGGCCACGGCCAGTGCAACGATAGCACCGGCTGCGAGCTTGACTTCATTCTCCATGTGCGAACTCCATTGCCTTGGCGGGTGGCGTAAACAATGCTGCACCGGTGCGCGTGGGCCCAAAGCGCAACGCCATGGCCAGGAAATGCCCCACAAAGACGAGGTGACTGATCACCATCAGCGAACCGCCCACACTGCGCCACTGCAGATAGGGAATCGTCACGGCCACTGAATCCATGAAGGGCCGCGCAGGGTCCAGCATGGCCAGGCCTTGCAGCCAGCCACCGATGGAGAGACCCACAAAGTAAATGCTGATACCAATAACCGCCAACCAGAACTGCAGCGTGATGAGGCGCGGGTACGGCCACTCCCAATTCAACACGCGCGGCATCATGAAATAGATGGCACCAAACAGCACCATGGTGACGAAGGCGTAGGCACCCAGGTGGGCATGCGCCACCGTGAAGTGCGTGAAATGGGCTACCTGATTGATAGAGCGCAGCGCCTCGAACGAGCCCTGCAGCGACGACAGCATGTACATGAAGCCGCCAAACATCATGAATCGCAGTGTGGGTGAATAGCGCGCCAGGTGCATGCGCCCCCACATGGTGCCGGCCATGTTGATGGTGAAGGCCAGCACGGGAATGATCATCATCATGCTCTGAACGATGGACAGCGTGGTCAACCAGCCGGGAATGGGGCCGCCAATCAGGTGGTGGCCGCCCACTTGACCATAAAAGAACGCCAGCGTCCAAAAGCCCAGAATGGACAGGTTGTACGAGCGCACCGGCCTGCCGATGATTTTGGGTAAAAAGTAATAGATGGAACCCACGCTGATCGGTGTGAACCATAGCCCCAGCACGTTGTGGCCATACCACCAGTTGGTAGTGGCCTGCTGTACGCCAGTGTGCACGCCAGGCATCTTGGCCACGATAAACAGCAGTGAAATCCACAACAGCCCAGCCACCATGTACCAAACGCTCACATACAGCGATTCGACCTTGCGGTTGACCAGCGTGTACAGCACCGGCCCGATGATGCAGATAAAACCGGCCACGATAAAAATGCCAATCTGCCAGGGAATTTCCAGGTATTCCATGCCGTCGGTCCAACCCGAACCAATGGCGCCGATGGCGCTGGCAATGCCGGTGTTGATGAGCGCGCCGCCCAGCATCACCCACATTGCGCCCACCAGGTGTGTGCGCAGCAGGCGCGGCAGCAGCCAGATGATGACGCCCAAAGCGGCGTTGGTGATCCAGCCGTACAAAACGGCTGTGAGGTGAATGGTGCGAATGCGCCCAAAGGTCTCCCACGCCTCACTGACTAACAGATCGGGCATGTGCAGTTTGAGCGATGCGGTGAGCCCTGCCAGCGAACCGAGTACCAACCAGAAGCAGGCAAAGGAAATGAACATGAATACCGGAAAGGCACTGGAGTGGTCGGCCTCAATGCGGTGCTGCAGTTCGTCCGGGTCGGCTACATGGCCACCTTCACCCTGGGCTGCGGCAGCGGCAGTGGCAGCGACCTGCAAACGGTCTTGTGCCCCGCCTTGCAGCGCTGGGTCATCCACTTTGCCCAGTTCGCCCGGGGCAAAGATGACCGACGCCGCCCGGGGATTCTCAACCAGCAGCCCCTTGCGCATGGACCAGATGAAAATAAACAGACCCATGATCGAAAGCAGGAAAGCTCCGAGCAAACTTAATATTGCGCTGTCCATGGGGTTCTGTTCTTTCGGAAATAGTCAAAAAGATGGATGAACGCCACCACTTTTGCGACAAAGTTTGATCCAAGGCAGTTGCAGGAACGCCCTGCATGTGTCAAGCGCTCACTCAGAAATTTTATGATTCATTTGCAATGAATGTTTAATTCGCCGCAATACCCAGGCAGACAATAGTGTTAACAAATGCCTGTTTAGTGACTTTAGTCACCGACTCATGCGTGCCCTGCGGGCTTAATGCGCACTGTCACCACATCAAGAGGATTTCTGCATGAACAACAAACTATTTGGCTCCTTGTCTGTATTGCAAATGGGCGTTGGCGCGCTGCTGTGTCTGGGTTTGAACGCCATGGCCGACGACACAATGTGGGTGCAAGATGCCCGCACGGTTGCTGCATCGGTTCCGCCCAAGTTGCTGAAGGTTCTGAGTGACGAAATCGCCAAGGGTGGCCCCGCATCTGCCGTGAACGTCTGCAACGAAAAAGCCCCGCAAATGGCCAAAGCGGCGTCAGAGCAAACGGGCTGGACCATACGCCGGGTGAGTCTGCGCAACCGTAACCCCAAAGCGGTGCCGGATACGTGGGAGCGGACGACCCTGGAAGAGTTTGACCGCCGCGCCGCAGCGGGAGAGGATGCAAGCAAGCTGGAAAAATATGCCGTAGTGGATAACGCCGGTCGCGCGGAATACCGCTACATGAAGGCCCTGCCCACACAACAACTGTGCCTGTCTTGCCACGGTGCAACCGAGGTCATGGCACCCGACGTTGTCAGCAAAATCCATATGCTGTACCCCGATGACAAGGCAGTGGGTTATGCACTGGGCCAGATACGTGGCGCCATGACGATTCGTAAAGGGCAGCCGTAAATCCCGGCGAGATGAAAACCAAGACAACCTTTAGGAGCAACTCCAAACTATGGTAATTTGATATGATTTGACGCGCGTCAAATCTACAACTCATGGGAGCACGCTTTCATCGCCGGATGAGAGCGCGTAAATGGTTCTGTTTGACCTCTTTCGTTTTCTTGAGAAATAAAACATGACAAATCCCCCATTTCGCCTGAAGCGGGCAATTGCCCTAAGCCTGACATTTCTCTGTGCCGGATCAGCGGCCCTAGCGGGCGGGACTTACACACAGGCGGGACTACTCACCATACCCGCCGTCAACGTACCTGGCTTGGGGTCGTTCAATGCGCAGTTGACCAATGGGGGAGCCGGAGCCAATTTGCGCCCAGGCATGACCTTTCAGCTTCTCACACTGATACCGTCTGGTACCCCAGTAGAAATTCCTGCTACCTACAGCTTCAGTGACCAAATTGTCGTTTTGCCCGCCGTAGCTGCACCAGCTGCGGATGGAGTGGTCAGTTACTACGATGTCAGGCTGCGCAATGTCAATAGCAGTAACAACACCTTTGTTGTGGAAAGTGTTACAGATACACAGTTAGGGCGCGCTGAAAGCGGTTCAAAAGGAGCAACTGGGGCAACCGGCGCGGCAGGTCCTAGGGGGGCAACTGGCCCCGCCGGAACTCCAGGCCCTGTGGGCCCGCAGGGCATGCAGGGTGTGGCTGGGCCGACAGGCGTTGCCGGTTCAGCAGGACCCACCGGTCCGACAGGCATACAGGGTTTGACTGGCGAAACGGGCATCATGTCAGTACAAGGGGCTTGGAACGCAGGCACGACCTATATCCAAAATCAAGTAGTCTCCTACAACGGCTCTTCTTACGCCAGTCTGGGCAACTCCAATGTGAATCACCAGCCTGATGTGTCGCCTGCCGATTGGGGGATTCTGGCTTCCATGGGTGCTACCGGCTCAACAGGCCCCACTGGAGCAACTGGAGCAACTGGAGCAACTGGAGCTACTGGAGCTACTGGCCCATCTGGCGTTACAGGAGCAACTGGTGTTGCCGGCCCAACAGGCGCCGCTGGGGTCACAGGGACAGCCGGTTCAACCGGAAGCACTGGTAGTACAGGTGCAACTGGCCCCACGGGTGCAACAGGAGCAGCCAGCAACGTTGCAGGTCCGACAGGTGCCACAGGCTTAACGGGGACGATGGGTGTTACAGGGCCGACTGGGGCGACTGGGGCGACTGGGCCTACCGGAGCCACCGGGGCGATCACATCAATCACCACCGAGAGCGCATTGGGGCCAATTGTCGATGACTACACGACGGTACAAACGGTAACCGCCAGTTGCTCATCCGGCAAGCTGGTGAGTGGCGGATGTAGCACGAATGGAAAATGGGACAATGCAACGATACTGTCCAACTACCCGTCCAGCGCCACTGCCTGGACATGCACTTACCAAGGCGCAATCAGCCCACCGCTTAACGTCCGTTTCACGGCACATGTCATGTGTGCAAATTGAGGCCTGACTGAATTTGGCAGGGCTTGGCTGCCACTAAACGTTAACACTCCATGGCAACGATTTGCCTGAACATGATCGTGCGTGACGAGGCGGCGGTGATTGAACGTTGCCTTGCTTCTGTGCGGCCATACATCGACTCGTGGGTGATCGTGGACACCGGCTCGTTGGACGATACGCCGGCCCGCATTGTCTCAACCATGGCCGGTGTGCCTGGCGAGCTGCACCACCGGGCATGGCGCAACTTTGGCCACAACCGCAGCGAAGCCCTTGCTCTAGCACGGGACAAGGCAGATTACCTGCTGTTCATTGATGCTGACGAAACTTTGGCAGCAAACCCACGCGCGATACTGCCCAAACTGACCGAACCTGCCTACTCGCTAGAGGCACGTTTTGGCGAATTACGTTATGACAGGGTGAGTCTTATAGCCACCCACCTGCCTTGGCGTTGGGAAGGCGTACTGCATGAATACCTGGAGGCAGGCCGAATCGTGCCGCAGCCTCGCCTGGCTGATTTCTGGATCGAAGTGTGGCCAGAAGGTGCGCGCTCCAAAGATCCCCAGAAATTCCAGAAGGACGCTGCGACGCTGGAGGCAGCGCTGCTTCAAGAGCCCCACAACGCCCGCTACGTTTTTTATCTGGCCCAAAGTTACCGTGACGCTGGCCAGTACGCTCTGGCCCGCACCGCCTACGAAAGGCGCGCAGCCATGGGCGGCTGGGATGAAGAGGTGTGGTACGCGCGCTATCAGCTGGCTCGCCTGAGTGAGTTGTTCGAAGTCAACAAGGCGCAAGTGGTTGCTGGCTATTCAAAGGCATATTCATTCCGCCCTTCTCGAGCGGAACCGCTGGTGGCATTGGCGCGTTACTTGCGCTTGCAAAATGACTGCCCGCTAGCCTACATTTTTGCCCAGGCTGCCGTGCAATTGCCACTTTCGGTCGATCGGCTGTTTGTCGAAGTGCCTGCCTACGGCTGGTCTGCCAGGGACGAGCTGGCTCTGGCGGCCTTTTACACCGGGCGCCACGAAGAAGCAAAGCAACTGTGGGTAACTTTGCTGCAGAGTCAGGATTTACCCCATATTGAACGCTCCCGGGTTGAAAAAAATCTGGGGTATGTCCCCTTGCCGGTATAGCAGTGATGGACTGGAATGCCGCTAACAGCGGCAGGAGTATCCAGACCATTACGGGAACTTTGGTAGGCCGGTTTGCTCTATTCAATGAATGGAACAAACCGTGACCGCCATCTCCGACACCACCCCCCTTCTGCAATCGCTCAAACCCTCACCACGCATGCCGGTGCTGTTTATGGGCCATGGCAGTCCCATGAACGCTTTAGAAGACAATGTCTGGCGCCGCAGCTGGCAAAGCTTGGGCGCCGAACTGCTGGCACGCGAGGCAAAGCCCCAGCTCATCCTGTGCATCTCGGCCCATTGGCTCACGCGGGGCGGCTGGCAGATCACGGGCATGGCACAGCCCAAGACGATTCACGATTTTGGTGGTTTTCCGCAGGAACTGTTTGACCAGCAATACCCGGCACCGGGTTCGCCTGCCGTAGCCGCCAGTCTGGCTCACCAACTGAAATCCCCGGCTACGGGTAATGCATTGGGTGTGGATACCGAAATATGGGGTCTGGACCACGGCACCTGGTCGGTGCTCAAACCCATGTTTCCCCTGGCCCATTTCCCGGTGCTGCAACTGAGCATGGATTACAGCCGCCCACCCGCCGAGCATTACGCCCTGGGCCAACAGTTACGGGGTCTGCGCGAGCGCGGCGTGCTGATCGTGGGTAGCGGCAACATTGTGCACAACCTGCGTGCCATGCGCAGCGACGCTAGCGCCATGCAGGCATACGATTGGGCGCAAGAGTTTGACGCCGTAGTGCAATCGCAAATCGAGACGGGCAACCTCTCGG
>Ga0073904_10003850_pt1 | contig 11264 bp, 7 predicted proteins | sample KloWWTrecipitate_FD_66668 | JGI IMG/M metagenome (GOLD analysis project Ga0073904, IMG submission 66668) | Active sludge microbial communities from Klosterneuburg, Austria, studying microevolution and ecology of nitrifiers - Klosterneuburg... | ecosystem: Engineered > WWTP > Aerobic digester >... | reverse complement strand
TGTTCGTGGGGCGCAGTCCGAGTGTCGCCCGGCAATCCACGTTGGTGCTGCGCCCGCAGGGAGACCCGCCCGAAGTGGTGCCCGACGTCATCCTGACGTCGCGCGGCCAGACGCTCACGGTGCGAGGATATGTCGAGCTCATCCGCAAGGCGAAGCGCGACCCGCGAATCGCACGCCTGCTGCTGCGGCCGGGCTCGCTCGAGTCGCCCTTCTGGGCCAAGGTGCAGGAGATTCGAGATGCCCTGATTGATTTCAGGCAGAGCGGCAAGCCTGTCTACGCCTTCCTCGAGCAGGCCGGAGACAAGGAGTACTACCTGGCGACGGCGGCGGATCGCATCTTCCTGCTGCCCACCTCGACGCTCGATCTCACGGGCTTGGCCACCTACGAGGTGTTCCTCCGCGGCACCTTCGACTGGGTCGGCACCTATCCGGACTTCCTGCACGTCGGCGACTTCAAGTCCGCGGTCAACACCTTCACCGAGAAGACCTTCACGCCCGCCCATCGCGAGATGAGCGAGTCGCTCAATCGCGATCAGTTCCAGCAGCTCGTGCGCGGTATCGCCGACGGCCGGCGTCTCTCCGAGGAGGACGTGCGAGGGCTCATCGACCGGGGGCCACTCCTCGCAGACGAGGCCCTCGAGGCGGGGCTCGTGGATGACCTCGTGTACGAGGACGAACTGGACGACCTCGAGGGCGTCGCCATCGACCCGACCATCGAGGTGTCGCGCTACGCCGGAGTGACCTGGGACTCGCTGGGCGTTTCCCGGCCGTCACGCATCGCGGTGGTCAACGCGGTGGGGACGATCGTGAGCGGCCGCAGCGGCTTCGATCCCGTCAACGGACCGGTGCTCGGTTCCGAGTCCATCGTCGAACAGATCCGCGACGCGCGGGCGAGCGGCGCCCGGGCCATCGTGCTCCGGATCGACAGCCCGGGCGGGTCGTCGATTGCCTCGGACGTCATCTGGCGCGAGCTGATGATCACGAAAGGCGAGCGGCTGCCCCTGGTGGTATCGATGTCCGACCTGGCGGCCTCGGGTGGCTATTACCTAGCCGTGGCCGGCGACGTCATCGTGGCGCAACCGGGCACCCTGACCGGCTCGATTGGGGTGTACTCCGGCAAGTTCGTGACCGGCGGCACGTTCGACAAGCTCGGTGCGAATATCGAAGGCGTCAGTCAGGGCCGGCACGCCGAGATGTATTCACCCGACCGGCCGTTCACCGACGAGGAGCGCGCCCGTGTGCTCGCGTCGATGCAGACCACCTACGGCCATTTCGTGGAGCGGGTGGCCGAGTCGAGGCACTCGACGCCGGAGAAGATTGACGAGATCGCGCAGGGGCGTGTGTGGACCGGTCAGCAGGCCAAGCAGCTCGGGCTGGTCGACGAGCTCGGCGGACTGATGACGGCTCTGGCGGTGGCGAAGGTGCGTGCCCGGATCGCGGCCGACGAGGAGGTCGAACTGGTCGTCTATCCGGCGCCGCGCAGCGTGTTCGAGGTGCTCAGCGAACAGTTCGAGTCGCCGGTCGGGAACATGCGGTCTGCCTCGACCGCCGAGGCACTCGTGACGCTGCTCGGTCCGCGTGATCGTCAGGCGCTGGCGGCCCTGCTTGCGCCGTCGCGCCTTTTCCGCGCGGGCGAGCTGCTGGCCCACATGCCCTACGTGTTCGTGCGATAGGCGTTCGTGCCGCGCGCTAGGGGAGCGGCGGCAGGCCCGGCGCCGCCGCGTCTCCGACGACCTGGGCCAGCACGTCCTGCTTGATATTGATCGCCAGGCCCGTCTTGGCCTTCTGCATGTACGCACTGAAGAAGCGATCCTGCCGCTGAGCGGCCAGTTCCTCGCGGAGTTGGTCGCGGCCGGCCGCAATCTCCTCAGGGGTGACGTCCTGGCGTTCGATCACGCGCACGATGGCCGTGCCTCCCGGCGTCGAGATGGCGTCGCTGACGCCGCCGACGGGCAGCGCGAACGCGGCGGCGTCGATCTCCTCGCTGACGCCGAGGTCCGGAATCGGCGATCCGCGCGTGATGAGCTCGGTGGTCTTCACTTCCAGCCCCGCCTTCTTCGCGCTGGCCGCGAAGTCCTTCGCGGACTTCAGCTCGGCGGCGATGGAGGCGGCCCGCTGCGTGGCCAGATCGGCGGCCTTGGCCCGGACCACGTCCTCGCGCACCCGGTTCTTCACTTCGTCGAGCGTCGGCAGATAGGCGTCCTGCTTGCCCGAGACCGTGGCGACGACCCAGCCGCGAGCCACGCGCTGCGGCGCGCTCACCTCGCCCTCAGGCATCGTGAACACGGCCGATGCCAGCTCAGGCTGCACGCCGAGTCCGTCGATTGGGTCATCGGGCAGGAACAGGCCCGATTCGTGGAACTCGAGTTTCCGCTCCTTGGCCACCCGTTCGAGGTCCGCGGCTGTCTTCGCGCTGCTCGCCACGGCCTTGGCAATGGCTTCGGCCTCCTGTTGAGCCTTCTGCCAGCGTAACTGGTCGACGATTTCGTCGCGCACGAGGGACAGTGGCCGGACGACCTCGGGCTGGTTGTCGATCATCTTGATGATGTGGAACCCGAAGGGCGTCTTGACGAGATCGCTGATCTCGCCGTTCTTCATGTTGAAGGCCACGGCTTCAAACTCCGGCACCATGCGCCCGCGACCGAAATAATCCAGGTCGCCGCCCTGCGCCTTGTTGGAGTCGTCCTCGGAGTACTGGCGGGCCAGGGCCGCGAAATCGGCGCCTGGCGCCTTGGCCTTTTTCAGCACCTCTTCCGCCTGCGCCCTCACCGCCGACTCGTCCTTGCCCTCTGTCTTGAAGAGGATGTGGCTCGCGCGCACCTGGGCCGGCGTCGTGTACTGGGACAGGTTCTGCTTGTAGAAGGCCTCGACGTCGGCGTCCGGGATGGTCACGGCCTCGCGCAACTGGTCCACGTCCACCAGCGCGTACTTGATGCGCCGCTTCTCGCCGATCCGGTAGGTTTCCTTGTTCTGCTCAAAGTGAGCCGAGAGGTCGGCGTCCGTGACGGTCACCTGGCTCTGGAACGCATCCGCAACGACGGGCACGACGTCGAGCTTCACCTTCTCGTTGCGGCGGCGGTATTCGTCGGCCACCTCGTCGTCGGTCACGGCAATCCACCCCGCGATGGCCGTCCGCAGCTTTTCGATCATCAGTGCGCGCCGCAGGTTGTCTTCGAACTCGGTCGTGGTGAAGGGCGGGTTGTTGAACTGCAGGACCTGCCGGTACCGCTGCTCGCCGATGAAGCGCCCGCCCTCCTGGAAGGCCGGCATGTTGACGATGCGTTCGCGCACCTCGACGTTGCTCACCGTAATGCCCTGACGGCGAGCCTGGGCGACCATGGCCTCCTCGTCGACGAGCTGCTGCAGGATCTGGCGGTCGATGCCGAGCTGGCGAAGGAGCTGCTCGTTCATCTGGCCGCCGTACGCCTGCCGGTACGCGTTCATCTGCTGGGTGTACCGGCGCGTGAAGGTCCCCACCGTGATGGGCGAGCCCTCGACTTCGGCCAGTACCTGGCCGGGAGCGGCTCCCGTGCTGGTGGACAGGAAGTCGGGGATGTAGAACACGACGAAAGTGAGGACGACGAGGGCGAGGCTCCACTTGAGCCAGCCCTTGTGCCGCCGCATCCGGTCCAGCATGGTCATGTGCGAAGGTTCCTCGAAACGTTCATCGTAGCATGGGCCTCTTGCGCCATGATATATTCTGTTCGTTGAATGACTTACGGCGGTTCGCGCCGCGCCGACCTGGCTCAGCGGCTGGGTCGGAGCCAGCGCATGCTCAAGGGGCGGCTCGGCCGCCCGGAGACGTTGCTGACGGTGATGCGCGCCGCCCACGAGTCGCTCGATGCCGGTGTCATCGGCGAACAGGTGGTGCTGCTGGCCCTCGAGTGGTTCAAATCGCCGGCGTGCGGGGTGTATGCGGCCGATCTCGAGGGGCAGGTGGTGCCGCTGGCGTCGCGCGGTCTCGGTACGGCGCTTTCACCGGCGGCGCTTGAAATCGCCCGGTGGGTGCTGCTGCGCGGACGAGAGCTCACGACTGCCGACGCGCGACACGACAACCGGCTGTCCGCTCCGGCGGGCGCCGCGATCGGATGGCCGCTCCGCTGCCGCATGCGCACGGTGGCGGCCCTCGTCGTGATTGAACGCGCCGCTGCCTCCGCGGCGCCCCGAATCACGCCGGCGCTGGCCGAGCTGCTGGGACTGGCTCTCGAAGGGCCCGCCCAGGCGCTCGACAACGCCCTCATGTTGCGGCGGGCCGAGGCGCTCTCGGTGACCGACGACCTGACGCAACTCTACAACTCCCGCTATCTGAACCACGTGCTCAGACGGGAAGCCAAGCGTGCGTCGCGCTCGGGCCGGCCGCTGTCGTTGCTCTTCCTGGACCTGGACGGGTTCAAGATGGTCAACGATGCCCACGGTCACCTGGCCGGCAGTCGCGCTCTTGTTGAGGCTGCCGCGGTGATTCGCGGGTCAGCGCGCGAAACCGATGTCGTCGCCCGCTTCGGTGGCGACGAGTTCGCCATCATCCTGCCGGACACCGGCGCCGAGGGCGCCGTAGCGGTGGGGGAGCGCGTCCGGGATCGCATCGAAGCGCATCCGTTTCTGGCCGGAGATGGGTTGAGTCTCCGGCTGACCGCCTCGGTCGGCGTCGCCACCCTGCCCGATGTGGCGGCCTCGGCTGAAGAGCTGGTGCGAGCGGCCGATATGGCGATGTATCACGTCAAGAATTCGGGCAAAAATGGGGTGCAGCTGGCCCTGCCGCAAGGCGAGGGCTGAGGCGCGGTTTCGCACATGGGATTTGGCTCGTTGCTATCGTTTCTCTCCACGGATCTCGCCATCGACCTCGGCACGGCGAATACCTGCGTGTACGCCAAGGGCCGCGGCATTGTCGTCAACGAGCCGTCGATTGTGGCCGTCAACAAGGTGAACGGGCGGGTCGAAGCCGTCGGCCGCGAAGCCAAGGAGATGCTGGGCCGGACGCCCGGCAACATCGTGGCCATCAAGCCGATGAAGGACGGCGTCATCGCCGACTTCGACGTCACCGAGAAGATGCTCACCTACTTCATCAAGAAGGCCCACAACGGTAACGTCTGGGTCCGGCCGCGCATCATCATCGGTGTGCCGTCGGAGATTACTCAGGTCGAGAAGCGCGCCGTCAAAGACTCGGCCTACCGCGCCAAAGCGAGCGAAGTCCATCTCATCGAAGAGGCGATGGCGGCTGCGATCGGCGCCGGTCTCCCCATCACGGAGCCGGCCGGCAGCATGATCGTGGACATCGGCGGGGGCACCACCGACATCGCCGTCATCTCGCTGGCGGGCATCGTCTACAGCAAGGCCGTCCGCGTGGCCGGCAACGAGATGGACGAGGCGATCATCCAGTACGTCAAGAAGACCTACAACCTCCTCATCGGCGAGCGGACCGCCGAGCGGATCAAGATGGAGCTGGGGTCGGCCTACCCCCTCGAGGAGCGCATCACGATGGAGATCAAGGGCCGGCACCTCATCGAGGGCGTGCCCAAGACCATCACCATCTCCGACGACGAGATTCGCGAGGCACTGGCCGAGACGGTCAACGTCATCGTCGACGCCGTGCGCGTGGCGCTCGAGCGAACGCCGCCGGAACTGTCCGCCGATATCGTGGACCGGGGCATTGTCGTCACCGGGGGCGGATCGCTGCTCAAGAACCTCGATAAGCGCCTGCGCGAAGAGACCGGACTGCCCGTCTCGAGCGCCGAAGATCCCCTGTCCTCCGTCGTGCTGGGGGCGGGGAAGATGCTGGGCGAGTTCGATCTCCTGCGGAAGATTGCCATCGACTAGGGCGGTGCTCCACCGGCTGCCGCCTGCCGTGCCCTGACCCATGGCCCTCGCCGACATCAAGCACCGACCCGGCATCGTGCTTGGGGCTGCCGTCGTCCTCCACGTGGCCCTGATCTCCGCGCAGGTGAACACCGCGTCGGGTCTGCCGATGCTGCGAGTCGCCACCTTCGGCGCCTTCGCCGAATTGCAGCGGCTCGTCACGGGCACCGTGTCGGGCAGTCAGAGCCTGTGGGAGACCTACGTGGAGCTGCGGGGCGTGCGCGAGGAAAACTCCCAGCTCAGGCGGGAGCTGCAGGCCCTGCAGATCCGCCTCCAGGAGGAGCGAGCGCTCGGCCAGCGGGCCGGGGACCTCAGGCAGCTGCTGGAGTTGCACGACCGGGGCGGCCTCGACACGACCGCCGCCGAGATCATCGGTGCCGGCGCCAGCCCGGAATTCAGGACCGTGACCATCGACAAGGGTTCCTCCGACGGCATTCGGGCCGACATGGCGGTCATCTCGCCGGCGGGACTGGTGGGCCGGGTCATCCTGTCGAGTGGCCGGGCATCCAAGGTGCAGCTGCTGATCGACCGCAATGCGGCGGCTGGCGCCGTGATCGAACGTTCGCGCGTGCAGGGCATCGTGCTGGCCGGCGGCGCCGACGACCTGCGGATGGACTACGTCCCCGGGACTGCCGATGTCCAGCCAGGGGATCTGGTCGTGACGTCGGGTATCGACGGCATCTTCCCGAAGGGCTTCGTCATCGGCACCGTCGAGACCGTCGACCGCGGCTCCGGCACCTACCACGAGATCGGCGTGCGGCCCGCAGTGGACTTCTCCCGCCTCGAGGAAGTGCTGGTCGTCCTCACCCCCCCACCGGCCGCCGAGGCCCAGCTACCGCGGTGAGATTCGTCATCAACCTGGCGGCTCTCGCGGCCGCCCTGGCGCTGCAGACCACGCTCACCAACTACGTCCAGCAGACGGCGGCGCTCGATTTCGTCCTGGTGATGGTGGTGTCGCTGGCCCTGACGTCCGGGCCCACCACCGGTGTGCTGGCGGGCAGTGTCGCCGGACTGGTGCAGGACGCTCTGTCGAGTGGCGTCGTGGGGATTGGCGCTTTGGCGAAGACCGTGGTGGGCTTTGCCGTCGGGCGGGTCGGCACCCAGTTCATCGTCACGGCCCCGCTGCCTCGTTTCGTGGTTTTTCTCGCCGCCACCCTGGTCCATGCGGCACTCTTCATGGGGCTGTACGTGCTGCTGGGGCTCAGGAGCTTCCCGGCGCCCTACGGAGCCGTCGGGGGGCAGGCCGTGGGCAATGCGGTGGTCGGCGTGATCGGATTCCAGATCTGGGAATGGCTGCCGGGCTTTCTGGCCCGGCGGCGGCAGCGCCGGCCGGGACGGCGCTAGGCGTGGAACCCTCTCGCGCGGCGCCTGAGCGTTCGATAGGATAGGACAGGACCATGGCAATCGCAGAAGACCGCCGGCGGCTGGCCGCACGACTGCAATGGCTGCGCGTGTCGGTGCTGGTCGTCTTCGGGCTGCTGGTGGGCGTGTTCTGGTTCTTCCAGGTGGTCCAGTACGCCAAGTTCCGCGAGATGGCCGAGAACAACCATCAGCGGACGCTCGCGCTCCGGGCCCCCCGCGGTGTCATCTTCGACCGCACCGGGCAGGTCCTGGTCGAGAACCGCAGCGCCTTCAACATCTCCATCGTTCGCGAGCACACGCGGGACCTCGAGCGCTCGATCCGCCTGCTGGCCTCGGTCACGGGCGTCGGCGAGTCTCACATTCGCGACATCGTGGAACGGCACCGCCGCGAACCCGCCTACCGGCCCATTGTCGTCGTCCAGGACGCGACGTTGGCGCAGGTGGCCGCCGTGACCGCGCGCCGGCTCGACACGGAGCTACCCGACGTCGTTGTCCAGGAGGTGCCGACCAGAGACTACCCCGGGCGGTCGTTGGCAGCCCACCTCATCGGCTACGTCGGCGAGGCGAGCGATCAGCAGGTGGGCGACGATGGGTTTTCGGCCGGGACTATCGTCGGCCAGTCGGGCGTCGAGCGCGTCTACAACAAGCTGCTGATGGGCGAGGATGGCGCGAGGCGCGTCGTCGTCAACAGCGTGGGACGGGAAATCCGCACCCTTGAGGAGCTGCCGCCCACCGAGGGGCGGCGGGTGCAGTTGTCGCTGAACTACGACATGCAGCGGGCCGCCGAAGAGGCCTTCGAGGCCTACGGCTACGCCGGCGCCGCCGTCGTCCTCGATCCGCGGTCGGGCGACGTGCTCACCTTGACGAGCCTGCCGGCCTACGATCCCAATGCGTTTGCCGCCGGCATCGATCGGGCCGCGTGGGCGGCGCTCAACAACGACAAGCAGCGGCCCCTGCAGAACCGGGCCATCCAGGGCCGCTACTCGCCGGGCTCGGCCTTCAAGATCGTCGTCGCGACCGCCGCTCTCGAGGAGGGCGTCGTGACGCCGGATCGCCAGATCTTCTGTCCGGGCGGCGCCACCTTCTACGGCCGGTTCTTCAAGTGCCTCGGCCATCACGGTTGGATGGACATGCGGCAAGCGATCGAGAAGTCGTGCAACACGTACTTCTACACGCTGGGCAACATGGTCGGCATCGACCGCCTCTACGAGTACTCGGAGAAGCTCGGGCTGGCGGGCAAGAGCGGCATCGACCTGCCCAACGAAATCGAGAGCATCGTGCCCTCCAGCGAATGGAAGCGGCAGAAGACCGGTGAGCGGTGGTATCCCGGCGAGACCATCTCGGTGGCCATCGGCCAGGGCCAGTTGTCGGTGACGCCGATGTCAATGGCCGTGATGATGGCGAGCGTGGCCAACGGCGGCACGCGCGTGGTGCCGCGCCTCGTCACCGCGATCGACGACGGCAGCGGGGAGGGCTGGCAGACGGTGCCGCCGCCGACGAACCCGTTCCCGCCCTTCCTGATGAAGCCCGACACGGTGGCGGCCGTTCACGACGGGCTGTGGCTTGCGGTAAACCGCGCGGGCACGGCCGGCCGCGCGCGGATTGCCGGGCGCGACGTTTCCGGAAAGACCGGAACCGCTCAGGTCATCTCGAACCAGGGCAAGGCGCGCGCCGGCGCCACCGAGAAGGACCTGCGCGATCACGGCTGGTTCGTCTTCTTCGCCCCTAAGGACAATCCCGAGGTGGCGGGCGTCGTGTTCGCCGAGCACTCCGAGCACGGGTATCTGGCAGCACCCATCGCGCGCCACATCCTGGCGACGTATTTCGCCCAGCAGGACGGACAGCCCCTGCCTCAACTGGTGGTCCCGGCGCCGGCCGTGCCGGCCCCAGTGGTCCCCGCCGCCCGCGTGCGGGTGGCCGCCAACACGGCGGCTCTCGACCCGTAATGCTCGATCGCCGCCTGTCCTTTCACATCGACTGGCTCCTGATCGGCGCCGTGCTCATCCTGTGCGCCGTCGGGCTCGCCATGATCTACTCGGCCACCGGCGGTCCCACGAGCTTCTACTGGACGCAGGTCTACGCTATCGGCCTGGGCCTGGTGGCCATGATCGTCTGCCTGTCGATTGACTACCGGTCGCTGGCCGACAAGTCGCACCTCATCTACCTGGCGATGGTGCTCACGCTGGTGAGCGTGCTCTTTCTCGGAGACGTGCGCGGGGGATCGCGACGCTGGATCGATCTCGGTCCCTTCAATCTCCAACCCTCGGAATTCGCGAAGGCGGTCGTGGCACTCATGCTGGCGAAGATGCTGGGTGAGAGCCGCCGCCGTGCCCTGACCAACCAGGACCTCCTCTTCGCGGGCGTGCTCACCGGGGTCCCCCTGCTGTTGATCGCGCGACAGCCCGATCTGGGTACAGCCGTCACGCTGCTGCCCATTCTGGTGACGGTGGCGGTGGCCGCCGGCATGCCCGTGCGGTATCTCGCGGCGCTCGCACTCGTGGCCGTGCTCGCGGCGCCGGTGGCCTATCGGTTCGGTCTCGAGGACTACCAGCGCGAGCGCATCGCCACCTTCCTGGATCCCGACCAGGACCCGCGCGGGGCCGGCTACCAGCAGATTCAGGCACGGATCACGGTGGGGTCCGGCGGGGTCTGGGGCAAGGGCTACCGCGAGGGCACCCAGGGCCAGCTGCGGTTTCTGCCCGTGGCCCACAACGATTTCATTTTCTCGGTGCTCGCCGAGGAGCAGGGCTTTGCCGGGGTCGTCGTGGCCCTGGGGCTGTATCTGTTCGTGATCCTCCGGTCGATCGAGGCGGCTCGCCTCGCCAAGGACCGGCAGGGCGCGTATCTGGTTCTGGGCGTGCTGGCCTCCTTCACGTTCCAGGTCGTCTACAACATTACGATGTCGGCCGGGCTGGTGCCCGTCAAGGGCCTGACGTTGCCGCTCATGAGCTACGGCGGCTCGTCGATGATTGCCACGCTGGCCGGCTTCGGCCTCATCCTGAACGTGCGGATGAGACGCTTCACGAACTGACCCATGACTAAAGAGATGATCATCTCGTCCAACGGCCACGAGACTCGCGTGGCGATCCTGGAGGACGACCAGCTCGCGGAGGTCTTCATCGAGCGCGAGCGCCATCGCGGCGTTGTCGGCAACGTCTACAAGGGCCGCGTCTCGAAGGTGCTGCCCGGGATGCAGTCGTCGTTCATCGACATCGGACTCGAGCGCGACGGCTTCCTGTATGTCTCGGACGTCATCACCAACCTCGACGAATTCGACCAGGCCGAAGACGAGGTCGAGGCGAAGGCGAAGGGCGAGGGCGGCGAGAAGGAGCGTCCGGAGCGCGACCGCGACCGCGAGCCGGAGGCGAAGATCGAGGAGTTGCTGAAGGAGGGGCAGGATGTCGTCGTCCAGGTGGCCAAGGAGCCGCTGGGCACCAAGGGCGCGCGCCTCACCGGGCACGTCTCGCTGCCGGGCCGGTTCCTCGTCTTCATGCCGACCGTGGACCACATCGGCATCTCGCGCAAGATTGCCACGCGCGAGGAGCGGACGCGCCTGCGCGCGATCGTCAAGGAATTTCGCGAGCAGCACAGCTTTGGCGGCGGGGTGATCATCCGCACGGCCGCGGAGGGCCGGACCAAGGAGGACATCCTGGCCGACCTCCACTACTTCCACAAGATCTGGCTCGAGATGCGCCAGAAGTCCGAGGGGCGACGCGCGCCGGCGGTGATTTACCAGGAGCCGAGCCTCGTCAACAAGCTGTTGCGCGACCTGCTCACCGACGACTACACGGCCATTCGGATCGACGACCCGCGCGAGCACGAGCGCATTCTCGAGTTCATCGGCCGCATCATGCCGTCGCTCGCCTCCCGTGTGCGGCTTTACGACAAGGACTATCCCATTTTCGACGAGTACGGCGTACAGGCCGAGCTCGACAAGGCGCTCCGCAGCAAGGTCTGGCTCAAGTCGGGTGGCTCCATCGTCATCAACCAGACCGAAGCCCTGGTGGCCATCGACGTCAATACCGGCCGCTACGTGGGCAAGAAGTCGG
>Ga0073904_10003849_pt1 | contig 11265 bp, 9 predicted proteins | sample KloWWTrecipitate_FD_66668 | JGI IMG/M metagenome (GOLD analysis project Ga0073904, IMG submission 66668) | Active sludge microbial communities from Klosterneuburg, Austria, studying microevolution and ecology of nitrifiers - Klosterneuburg... | ecosystem: Engineered > WWTP > Aerobic digester >... | reverse complement strand
GGGCCAGCGCGTTGAGCAGGCTCGACTTCCCGACGCCGGACGGGCCGGCGAACGCGCTGACCTTGCCCTCCAGTCGCTCCCGCAGCTCGTCCATCCCTGCGCCAGAACGCACGCTCGTCTCGATCACCGGGTAACCGGCGGCGAGGTATGGCTCGGCGAAACGGGCGACATCGCCCGGCTGGGCCAGATCAACCTTGTTGATACACAGGATTGCTGCCAGCCCGCGCGCCTCGGCGATCAGCAGGAAGCGGTCGACGAGCCGCGGGTGCGGCTCCGGCTGGTGAATGGCGAATACGGCAACGAGCTGGTCGGGGTTGGCGACGATCACCTGCTCGACGTCGGCGGTGCCACGAGCAAGCCGCGAGAGCGTGCGCTCCCGCGGCTGGATCTCTTCGATAACCCCCTCGGAAGGGTCGGTCTCCGGCGTCGTCAGCATCGCGCGGACCCGGTCTCCGACCGCCGCCGGGTCGGTGCCGCGGCGGGCACGCTTGAGCGCGCCACGGAGCGTGCAGCGTAGCAGGCCTGCGTCGGTCGCAACATCGTAGTAGAGGCCGTAGCCACGCACGATGACGCCGGCAATCTCGCTGCCTGGCGCCATTTCGCTCAGATTGGGCAATCACACCTCCTGGATAGCCGTTTCATCATCCACCATCGACAACACGATAGCCGCCGGGCGCATTCAGGACAGTATAGGCGGGCGGCAAGGCGGGGTTTGGATTCTTCGATGAACACCGCTATCCTTCCCGATTGGCCATCCGACTTCTTCCTCGCGGGTCGGCGCCGCTGTCCCACATCCCGGGCATCATGATGACGGGCGAAACTGGAGCGATTTCGTGTTTTCTGGCTTGCAAGATCAGATCATTTCCATCATTGACTCATTCGGCTACATTGGCATCACGCTGCTGATCCTGTCCGAGACCGCGTTCCCTCCGATCCCCTCGGAGCTGATCCTTCCGCTCGTCGGCTTCATGGCCGGCCAGGGTCATTTCGGACTGCTGGGGGTGATGGTCGCGGCGACGATTGGCTCGATCGTCGGCGCGCTGATTCTCTACGGCGTTGGCCTCTGGTTCGGGCAGGCTCGTCTCTATGCATTCATCGGTCGCTACGGTCGCTTCTTTCTACTGAAGGAGACCGATCTCGATAAGGCCAACGGCTGGTTCGACCGCCATGGAGGCAAGGCGGTTACGATCGGGCGCGTGATCCCGGTTGTTCGTAGCCTGATCTCAATCCCTGCCGGCGTTACCCGGATGCCGCTGCTGTCGTTCATCATCTACACCGCGATCGGTAGCACAGTCTGGAACGGAGCCCTGATCGGCGCTGGCTGGATCCTCGGCAATCAGTGGGAGCGCGTCTCGGGCGCCGTCAATTACTTCCAGTACTTCGTCATCCTCGTCATTCTCGTTGCTGTAACCTGGTTCGCCTGGTCGCGCCGCAACGAGTGGCGCACGTGGTGGGTGCGGAAGTAACGAGCCGCCCGATCGCTGGCGCGAAACGTGCCATGGCCCCCTCCGAGTAGCCGGGACGCAGACTCCCCATCACCGATCACATCCCGACCGCTTGTCGGGCTTTCAGACGCCCGAGATGAGCGGGAACGACACTCTTCCCTCTATGTGACCAGGATGCACACTATGGATACTCTCTCGATCTGAAGCGGAACGCGACAGGCTGGGAGACCGAGTGAGACGCACCTGCTGGGAGGGCGATCGATGGCCGACTTCGATGTCGCGATGTCGCCGGATGAGCTACCGAACGAGGTATTGCGCGACGCGATTGCGCGGGCGCTGCGTAGGTCGGCGGGCCGGGTGGTGGACACCACGAGCCTCGCATTGTCGCTGGTGGTCAACGACATCGACTGGTGGGAGATCGCCGTCTCTGCTCAGACGCTGATAGAGGCGATCCGGCATGAGGATGAGGTCGATGGGTTGCTGGCATTCGACTTTGGCACCGGTGAGCGTTTCGTCGTCGAGGTCGATGTCCTGGACCGGCAGACGTTGGTGGCAGTCGTTCCCGCGGACGAGCACGACGAGACCTTGCGCCAGCTGGTGCGCGGCTGGATCTGGCGCAGCGGCTGGGGGAACGGGCACTTTCCGATCCTGATTCGGTCGATATTCGCCGGCGAGGTCTGGCTGGCGCGCGAGCTCACGATGGCACTGCGTGGCGAGGAGGATGCGCTATCCAGCCACATCGAAACCATCGACGTAGTCGTCGAGACGGACTCGCTTGAGGCGATGGAGCACTGGGACCACGCCGTGATGGTCGAGGGCGACGCGCCGACGGCCGAGCTGTTCGAGTGGGACGCTCGCGGCGATCAGGGCGCATTTGCCGCCTGGCTCGCCAACGTTGCGGTGAGCTGGGACGACACCGGCGCGCCGGTTGCTCCCGAGGATGCCCTGCGTCTCTGGTTGGTTTGCCAGTATCTGGCGCTGGCCTGATATGTCGTTCGACTTCCGGAACCTGGCGGATAGTTGCGGCGGTTGCGTCGCGACTGAGGAGAAGAGCACCCCGATGGAGAGCAGCGAGCGCGATCAGTACATTGCCGAATTGGTTGCTCTGGCCGACGAACCCGGCCGCTGGGACGATACGGATCCGGAGGCGCTCCGCCAGGCGATGTACCTGGGTCTGATGCGCTATGGCATCACCAACGATCCTGCCGAGGTGTTTCGCCTGATTCCGCTGTATAGAGTGGTCGTCAAGCGGTCCACAGTGGAGGAACGGCTGGAGCTTCTCGGGCATGTCGTTGAAGCAGTCGAGGAGCAGGTCTCCTCGGGGAATGCGCTGATGCCGTTCATCATGATCGACCCCGACCGCTACGTCGTCTCGTCCGCTGCGCTGGATCTCGCCGTTACGATACCGGGCGATGACCCGCTGACCGGCCCACGCGAGGTGCTACGAATCGCGTTGGAAGAGGTCCCTGACGTCGCACAGACAACTCGCGCCGCTATCCTCACCGGCCTGCTGTTGCTCGGGGATCGTCGCGTGATGGCGCTGCTCGATCGATGCTGGGAGCGCCTCGATGACGCACATCGCGGAGTCTTGGCATCCGCTCGCTCGGGACTCGTTGCGGCTGGCATGGTCGACTACTACCTCGACTGGCTGGACGACTGCATCGAGGATGGCAACGACGGACTGTTCGGCACGGTTGCCGCCAGGCTTGCGCGGATGACGTTGGAGAACGCAGGCGGCGGGCAGGTGATCGAGGTCGAGCGCGCGTTTCCGGTCTGGTCGGCGTCAGATGGTCAGCCGGTTCGCGATCTGCAGACCTGGTCATTCGAAGAATACGGCCGAGTGATCGAGCCGCGCCTGCGCGACCTGCTGGCCCGCGAGAGCGAGCCGAAGGTCCTGCCGATGGTCATGCAGATGTGGAGGCTGGAAGCATAGGGTGTTCCTGGCGCGTCGGGCCGTCGGCCTCCTTCTTCTGGCTGGCCGTCATCAACGATGGGGAGATCTTTCGCGTGCGCGCTCAAGATGACAGGCCACGGGGGTGGCTGCCGCGCCAACGTGTGTAGCACTTTGACGTTGACGATCTATTGAGTGGGTTGCCAACGCCTCACTGTCCGCTCGGCAGCCTGCCCCTCCCTCTGTCATCTTGAGCCGCAGTGAAAGATCTCCCACCCGCTCGATGCCAGTCCAACGCAGGAGAGATCTTTCGCGTGCCGGGTGCCCTCCGGGCGGAAGATGACAGGCCACGGGGGTGGCTGCCGCGCCAACATGTGTGCCACTGTGACGTTGACAGCCCACTCAAGATGACCGGACGACGGTTTGGCCAATGCCTGACATGTTCACTGCGGTCGACTACGCAATGACAAGCCAAGGTGGCAGCTGACGCCCCAAACGGTTGGGCAATCTGGCGCTGACAACCCACTCGGAATGACAGGCACAGGGGCAAGGCGCCCCGTGCCGGTCAGCCGATCTCCCGCATCGCGTCGCGAGCGGCCTCCAGCGTTCGGTCGATATCGGCGTCGGTGTGGGCGGTCGAGAGAAATCCGGTCTCGAACTGGGACGGGGCCAGGTAGACACCGCGAGCCAGCATCGCCTGGAACCAGCGGGCAAATCGCGCGGTGTCGCTGGTCGCGGCGTCGTCCCACGAATGCACCGGCCGATCGGTGAAGAACATGCCGAACAGGCTGCCGACCTGGGCTGTCTGGACCGGAACGCCGGCCTCGGTGGCTGCCGAGGCGAACCCGTCGATCAGCCGCGCCGTGTTGTGATGCAGCGACTCGAAAACACCCGGCCGGCCGATGGCGCGGAGTGTCGCCAACCCGGCTGCGACGGCCAGCGGGTTGCCCGAGAGTGTGCCGGCCTGATACATCGGGCCGACCGGGGCGACCAGCTCCATGATCTCGCGTCTGCCGGCGTAGGCGGCCAGCGGCAGCCCGCCGCCGATCACCTTGCCCAGAGTGACGATGTCCGGCTCGATGCCGTAGAGCGCCGCTGCGCCGCGGGGGCCGGCCCGGAAGCCGCAGAGCACCTCGTCGAAGATCAGCAGCGCGCCGTGGCGTCGAGTGATCTCGCGTAGCCCGGCCAGGAATCCCTCCACCGGCGGGACAAGCCCCATGTTCCCGGCTACTGGCTCGACGATTACTGCTGCGATTTCCCCGCCGTACCCGGCGAAGAGCGACTCGACCGACGCCAGGTCGTTGAAATTCGCCACCAGCGTGTTGGCCGTCGCGCCCGCCGGGACTCCCGGAGAGTCGGGCAAGCCCAGCGTGGCGACCCCGCTGCCGGCCTGGACCAGCAGCATGTCCGCGTGCCCGTGGTAGCAGCCCGAGAACTTCACGATCCGGTCGCGTCCGGTCGCGGCGCGAGCCAGACGCAGCGCCGTCATCGTAGCCTCGGTGCCGGAGGAGACCAACCTGACCATCTCAGCTCCGGGGACGAGCGATGCCAGCAGCTCGGCCAGCTCTGTCTCGGCCTCCGTTGGCGCGCCAAAGCTGGTTCCGTTCGCAGCGGCACAGGTGACCGCCTCGACAACCTCCGGCGCGGCATGACCGAGGATCAACGGTCCCCACGACAGGACATAATCGAGATACTCGTTGCCATCCACGTCGCGAATACGCGCGCCAGCGCCGCTGGCAACGAATACCGGCTGGCCGCCGACGCTGCGGAAGGCGCGCACTGGCGAGTTGACCCCGCCGGGGATCACCTGCCTGGCGCGCTCGAAGGCCGCGATCGATCGCTCGTGCGTGATAGTCCCGGTCTGCTCCATCGGGTGGGCTCCTTTTCAATGCGGCGGCGCGCGGAGGGTCAGTCCGCGGCGGAGTGGCGTTCTGCGGATTTTCTGTCGGGCGGCGCAATGTCAAACAGGTCGAACAGCGCGCGGGCGGTTTCGTCGTGCCGGCCGCTCTCGCTGGATTCCCGGAGGGCGACGATCGGCTGGTGGAGCAGCTTGCCAACGATCCCGGCGCTGAGTGCGCGGACGACCTCGCGGTCGCGTTCCGACAGGTGCCCGAGGCGGCGCAGTGCGCGCTCCAGCTCGGCCTCGCGCACCTCCTCGGCTCGCTCCTGCAGCGCCCGGATAGCCGGAGCTGCCTCGCGGATTCGCAGCCAGGTGGAGAACTCATCGACAGCCTGTTCGACCAGCGCGTCGACGCGGCGCACCTCGCTGTCGTACTGTCGGCGGGTGGCGCTGGCGATCTGTTCGAGATCATCGACCGTTCGGAGATCGACGAACGGATGGGTATCGAGGGCGGGGTCGATCGTGCGAGGAACGCCGAGATCGACGATCAGCAGTGGCTCGTCGCGCCGGTCGACCGACGCCGGCAGCGTGGCCGGCCCGAGGATGTAACTGGGCGCCTCGATGGCCGAGAAAACGACGGCCGCGTCGGCCAGCTCGTCGGCCAGCGCGTCGAGCGGCCGGTAGCGGCCTTCGACTGCGGCAGCCAGCGCCTGTCCGCGCTCGGGCGAGCGATTGATGATCACCAGGTCGGCGGTATTGGCCGTGCGAAGGATGCGGGCAGTGACGGCGCCGATCTCACCCGCGCCGAGGACGACGACGCGGCGGCCGGCCAGCGTTCCGATCTCCCGGGCGGCAAGGTCGATCGCGGCGTGTGAAATGGACAGTCGATTGCGAGCGATACCGGTCTTCGTCCGGGCCAGCTTGCCGACACGCAGCGCGTCGGTGCAGAGACGGGTGATGACCGGGCCAGCGACGGCCTCGGAACGGGCGATGGCCAGCGCGTCCTGCACCTGGGTGAGGATCTGCGGCTCGCCGAGCATCATCGAGTTGAGCCCGCAAGAGACGCGGTAGAGGTGGCGGATGGCCTCCGGGCCGGCCTGCTGGTAGGTCGCGGCCGAAACGACCGGGTTTGGTAGGTCACGCGCGCTGACGACCAGCTGTCGCAGCGCCGCGCCGCCGTCCACTCCGGCGTCAAACAGGCCGTAAAGCTCGGTGCGATTGCAGGTGGAGAGGATGACGCCCTCGCGAGCGATATGGCCGATCTGGCGCACACCGTCGATAAGGTCCTCGCTGCCGAAGGCCATCCGCTCGCGGACCTCGACCGACGCGCGCTCGTAATTCGTCCCTAGCATCCAGAGCTGCACCGGGTCTTGTGTCCCCTCAATGGTCAGGAAATCTGTGTAAACCTGAACATCCTTATGTTTCGCCCAAGAGTTACCGATCAGTGCATAAGAGTCAAGAGGGGAGGCGATGGATGGTGGACGACCGCTCCGGTTTGGCACCGTCTCGCCGGCCGATTGCGCTGATGGCGATGCGGAGATGACCCACCGGGATCTCGACTGCGTCCTGCCTGCCCTCCGAAACCTGTCCGCTGGGACAGTTGTCGAATACTTCGGAATCCGTATCATTCGGAATGCGAATGAATCGGAGAGCGAGATGATCGACGAGGAGAGGCAAATCGGAGAGGCGATGGCGGCGTTGCCGGTGATCGGCCGGCGGCTGTACGGCTCGCTGATGGCGCACCCGATGAACGCCGGGCGTTCCCTCGGGCAGGTCAAGGCACTTGGCTACCTCTATCGCGCCGGGCCGGCCGCGCTGAGCGATCTGGCCCGCGAGCTTGGGATCTCGCTGCCGACCGCATCGGAGCTGGTCGATCGGCTGCTGGAAGATGGCCTGGCGGACCGCGCGGTTAACCCCGCCGACCGACGCAAGGTGCTGATCGACCTGACACCGCTGGCCCGAGATCTCGGCCGGCAGTTCCATGACATGCGCCATGCGCAGATTCGCGCCGCGCTGGGTAGCCTTCCGGAAGAGCACCGATCGTCGTTTGTCCCTGTCCTGAATGCGCTCGTGGAGGCACTCCAGCGCGCCCCCCACGAGCTTCCTGGCTATCCGTTGACGACGACAGATTCCATGGCGCCGCCCGACACACCGGCAGAGGAACAAGCGTTGCTGCCGACCTCTCACGGACCCGCCTGATTCGCTGACGAAGGAGCACCATGTCGACAACACTCCCCCCGCGCCCGGAGGCGATGCCGGCCGGCGTGGATGTCGAGCCGACCCGGAATCCCTGGCTGATCCTCGTCGTGCTCTGCACGGCGGTGTTCATGCTTCTGGTGGATTCGACCGTCGTGAATGTCGCCCAGCGCAAGATCCAGATCGGCCTGGAGACGACGCTCTCCGAGATTCAGTGGGTGCTGGACGCGTATATCCTGGCCTACGCCGTGTTGCTCCTGTCGTTCGGGCGGCTGGGCGACGTGTTCGGGCGCAAGAAGCTGTTCATCGTCGGGATGACGATCTTCACTGCCGCCTCGGCGCTCTGTGGTGTGTCGGGCTGGCTGGGCGCTCTGGTCGGTATCTCCGGGGTAAACGCCCTGATCTTTGCCCGTGTCCTCCAGGGTGTGGGTGGCGCATTCATGATGCCGCAGACCCTCTCATTGATCACCGTCGTCTTCCCGGCGGATAAGCGCGGGGCCGCGATGGGCATCTGGGGCAGCATTGTCTCGCTCGGCGCGGTGGTTGGGCCGGTCGTCGGCGGGTTGATCGTGACCCATTACGCCTGGGAGTGGATCTTTCTGATCAACGTGCCGGTCGGGATCGTCGCGATCCTGGCAACGCTGGCCATCGTGCCGGAGTCGGTCGATCCCCATGCCAGCCGGAAGATCGACTGGGGCGGGGTGCTGCTCTCCGGCCTTGGCATCTTCGCGATTGTCTTCGCGCTCATCGAAGGGAATTCGATGGGCTGGACCAACCCGGTGATCCTGGGTCTGTTCGTTGGCGGGCTGGCGCTGCTCGGCGCGTTCGTCTGGTGGGAGCACCGAGCGAGCGACCCGATGATGAAGCTGGAGCTATTCCGGCTACGGAATTTCTCGGTCGGTAGCGCGATTGCCTTTGTCGTCGCCTTCGGGATGCTGGGCATCTTCTTCCCGATGACACTGTTCCTTCAGGGCGTTCTCGGCTACTCGCCGATCCGGGCTGGCCTGACGATGATGCCGACATCGCTCATGATCATGGTCATCGCGCCGATGAGCGGCCGGCTCTCCGATCGAATCGGCGCGCGTTGGATCCTGACCGGCGGGCTGACGCTGATCTCGGTCGGGATCTTGCTGATCATCGCGTCGATCGACACCTCGACGACCTGGCAGTCGCTCTTGCCGGCCCTGATCGTGACTGGCGCAGGCATGGGGATGACCTTCGCCCCGATGACCGCGGCTGCCATGCGCGAGGTGCCAACGCGAATCGCCGGCAGCGCGTCCGGGATTCTGAACACGACACGCAATGTTGGCCAGGTGATGGGGATCGCGGTCCTCGGGTCGCTGCTCCAGTCGTGGGTCGGAATCTATGCCAGCAAGCGGCTCGATACACTGCCGCTCGATCCGGCAATCCACACCAGGCTGGTCGAGGCGGTCAAGAGCAGCCAGTTCGAGCTGGTGCCGCAGATTGTCCCGCCAGAGCAGGCGGCCCTGCTGCCGCAGATCTTCCATGACATCCAGCTGGCGTTCGTGTCGGGGATTCATAACACGTTCTTCGTCAGCGCGATCGTCTGTGCTTGCGGCGCGGTAACAGCGTCACTGATGCGGAATGAGAAAAACAACAAACGCGACGTCGTCCAGGTGGAGCGGGTCGAGGCGCGAGAGCAGGCCGAGGCGCTGGCAGGAGACTAGCGTGACGATCCCACGAGGACAGCGGCCTCCGGCAACGGCCGGCCGGGGATGGGGTGAGGGGTGATGTGTGGCTGATCGTGGCGGTGAGCTCCAGGATCGCCGGCGGCGGGATATCTGGTCGCGGCTGCCGCGCGGGCTGGCCGCATTCCGGTACCGCAACTACCGGCTGTTCTGGTTTGGCCAGCTCGTGTCGGTCACTGGCACCTGGATGCAGTCGCTGGCCCAGGCGTGGCTGGTTCTGACGCTGACGAGCTCGGCGCTCCTGCTCGGCCTGGTTAGCGTCTTCCAGTTCGCGCCGGTGCTCTTGATCGGGCTCTTCGCTGGCGTGCTGGTCGATCGGGTCAACAAGCGCAATCTGCTGGTTGTCACCCAGTCGCTCTCCGGTGTTCTGGCCGGCCTGCTCGCGTTTCTGACCTGGACCGGCCGGATCGAGCTATGGATGGTCTACGCGATCGCCTTCTGCCTGGGGGTCGTGAACGCCTTCGACATGCCAACGCGACAGGCGTTCGTCGTCGAGATGGTTGGCAAGGACGATCTGATGAACGCGATCGCCCTCAACTCGTCGCTCTTCAACGCGGCGCGGATCATCGGGCCGGCGGTGGCTGGCGTGCTGCTGGCAGCCGTTGGGCCGGCGGCTGCTTTCGGGCTGAATTCACTTTCCTACCTGGCGGTGATCGCAGGGTTGCTGCTGATGAAGCTTGGCCCGCACGTCACTGTCGTTCGCGGGCGCGGCCTGCAGCAGATGCGCGAAGGGCTGCGCTACGTGCGCTCGACCGAGGATATTCTCCGCCCGATCCTGCTGGTCGGACTGGTGGCAACGTTCGGGATGAACTTCAACGTCTGGATACCATTGCTGGCCAAGCACGACCTCCACGGCGGGGCCGGGGCGTTTGGCGCGCTGATGGCGGCCTCCGGCGTTGGATCGCTGATCGGCGCATTGGCGCTGGCTTTTCTCGTGACATCCGTCAAGCGCTGGATGCTGTTCACGACCGCCGCCGCGCTCGGCGCGCTCGACCTCACGCTCGCCCTGGTTGGCGCGATCCCGCTGGCAATCGGCGTGGCGATGCTGGCGCTGGCTGCGATCGGCTTCTGCTCGACGACGACGATGGCGATGGCGAACACAACCGTCCAGACCAGCGCGCCGGACGAGCTGCGCGGGCGGGTCATGAGCGTCTACACAACCGTCTTCGCCGGCACCGCTCCCTTCGGCGCGTTGGTCGCCGGCGGCGTTGCCAACTCCTTCGGCACGCCCACCTCGCTGCTCGTCGGCGGTCTCGTCACAATGGTGGCAGTCGCCGCCGTCGCATTCTGGACTCAGCTGCGCGGCGTCGCGCCGGAGGTAGTCGAAGCGCGAGACGCGGGGTAAGTATCAGAGGCAGGCGACTCTGCTGCTCGATCGTATCCCGATGGGGCTTCACTATCGCCGTCTTCATCGTGAAGTGGGTATCGGTCGTTGCCGCCGGCCTAACCCACCGCTGTTTTCACGAGCGCGACGATCTTCGCCTCTTCGTCGGCGGTCAGCTCCTTTAGCGCGAAGGAGGTCGGCCACATGGCGCCATCGTCTAGGTTCGCCGTGTCGCTGAAGCCGAACGTCGCATAGCGCGCATTGAACTTCGCCGCGCTCTGGAAGAAGCAGATGATTTTGCCGTTCAGGGCGTACGCGGGCATTCCGTACCAGGTCCTCGGCGAGAGGATTGGCGCGGCGGCCATGATGATGATGTGAAGCCGGTCGGCCATGACACGATCGGGTTCCGGCATCTCGGCGATCTTCGCGAGAACGTCGCTCTCTCCCTCCCCCTTCTTCTTGCTCGCGCGCTCCTCCGCCTTGATCTCTCTGGCCCGCTCCTTCATCGCGGCTCGCTCTTCTGGGGTGAATGTCCCGCTCATCGACTCTCCATCCGTCAGATGTGACCGTCATCGCGGTCTTCGTTCGCATCGCCTGGCCCAATTCCGCCGCCCCCGGATATCGCTCGGCGAGGCACCGGCTGGCGCGTGGGCGTCAATCCTATGTCGAACGATGAACGATGACGATGAACGCTTGCTGAGTTGTCGACCCTGCCTGCCCCACCAGCCGGACAGCGCTGCTGACGCCTCGACCGGTTATCCTGTCGGGATGTAGTTCGACTGTCTGGTGAAGGGGCGTTATTTGTGAAGGTAGGCGTAATCCTCCCGATGGGGGCAGGCGATGGGGAGACAGACCCACGG
>Ga0073904_10003847_pt1 | contig 11269 bp, 8 predicted proteins | sample KloWWTrecipitate_FD_66668 | JGI IMG/M metagenome (GOLD analysis project Ga0073904, IMG submission 66668) | Active sludge microbial communities from Klosterneuburg, Austria, studying microevolution and ecology of nitrifiers - Klosterneuburg... | ecosystem: Engineered > WWTP > Aerobic digester >... | reverse complement strand
GACGCGGTGCGGGTGGAGGCGCGGGACGGGGAGCTGGTGCTGGAGGCCTGAGGGCGAAGGCAGTCTCACTGCAATCTTGGGCTGCGGCTGATGTCACCGCAAAGGCAAGGGCTCCTGGCGGAGCAGCGCTTCGGGTATGGATCGGAAATGTGAGTCACAGTGGATAAGCACCGCGTCGTGATGGGCGGCGGTCGCGGCGATCAGGGCATCGATGTAGGGCAGACGTGACGTCGCCGCCCGTCGGAGGTCGATGGCTTTGAGGACGACGGGAAGCGACACGTCGAACACATCCGATACCATCTCTCTCACCTGTGACCACGCCTGCTCGAAACGGTCCTCAGCGCCGACAGCGCGCAGACGGACCCAGAATTCGGCCGCCGTAAGTACGCTGATGTTCACCGGCCCCTGATCCTCGGCAAGGACTTCGCGCACACGCTCGGCACCGGGTTCGCCGAAGTAGAAAGCCAACAGAGCAGAGCTGTCAAGGAGAGTTCTCACGACCGCGAATCCACTGCATCCTCGTCCGCGACGCGCTCGGCGATGAGGTCGGCGATGGGGTCCGAGCCTGGCTGGAGATAGCGCCGCCCGGCCCCCATCAAGGCGGCGGCCAGTTGCGCCCTGCTCGGGCGTGGCGTGGCGATCAAAGTCCCGTTGGGGCCGATCTCCCAATCCAGCTCAGTCCCGGCGGACAGCTCCAGGGCCCGGACAATGGCGGCAGGCAGGGTAACCTGATTCTTCCCGGTAATGGTGGTGATCATGGGGCAATACTAGTTCAAGGGCTACGATGTCGTCAAGGAAGCCCATGGATTCATGGACGCCACGGCTTCGGCCTGTCATCCGTCGTATTGACGGTGTCATGAACCACCTCGATGTGACGAGGTGGCCGTCGTAGACCGCAAGCGGACGATGCGCTCAGCGATAAGCCGCTCAAGGGCAAACCTTTGGCAGCCGGCCTGCTTCGGCATGCGCTTCTCGCTGGATGCCGTAGCAAGTACGCAGCGTACTTGCACTGCTCAGCCTGGGGAATCGAGCCCGTTAGCAAAGGCTCAGGCAAGCAAGTACGCTGCGTACTTGCTCCAGCTGCCGTGGGGCCGCTCCGGGCGCAACCGGGCGACAGCGCCCAGTCAGCGTTCAGGGCGCCGCCGTTCCCCCCGCTCCCGGCCCGGCGCCCGCGTCGGTTCCCGGCCCCGCGCCCAGGTCGGTGAAGGTCGCCGGCGCCTCGATGCTGACCGTCCCGTCGTAGCTGAAGTCACTGGTCAGGCTCGCCGCCATGGCGGGTTCCTCGCCGCTGACCGTCTGGCGACGAGGCAGGCCCGTGTCCCGGGCCACCCAGAGCTTGACCGTCACCGGCACCTTGCCGCTGCCCAGGTCCTGGCTGCTGCTGTAGCTGTAGACGTCGCAGGCCTCGCCGTCCAGCGTCTCCATGCCCAGGGCGCGGGCGTCCTGGACCACCGCCTCCAGGTCGGGCACCAGCTGCTCCATGATGTTGCCCAGGCTGCCCGCCGTGCTGATGCGCGACCATTGGCCGTTCTGCTCGCTGTAGGTGTCCGGGCCGATCATGACCACCTGGCCCATGTCGCCGATGACGATGCGCAGACGGTCCGGCAGCTGGATCTCGGCCTGGGTGGCGACGCCGCCGGCGGACATCGTCACCCGGTAGGCGCCCTTGTCGACCACCCGCTGCAGGGCGGCCGCGATGGCGTCCGTCGCGTCTGCGCTGTCTGCGGGCGCCGCATCGGAGGGCGAACCGGAATCGGCGGGCGCGGCGGTCGAGGCGGCGCCGTCCCCAGCACCGGCCCCTGCGCCGGCGCCGGACGGGACGGGCGCGGTCGGATCCGCAGACTTGCAGGCGGCGAGCGCCAGGAGCAGGGCCAGGCAGAGGGACGCAGGCTTCATCGGGCGGACTCCTTCAGGTCATGGTGTCGCGGATCACCCTGCTATGATCACCGCTTTGGTGCCGGAACGCCAACTCCGCACCCATCGCCTGCCAGGTCCCCCGGAAGCCACCATGTACCAAGCCAGCAACCCGCTCATCGTCCAATCTGATCATACCGTGCTCCTTGAGTTGGCCAGCCCCGGCTACGAGGCCGCCCGCGACCAGCTCTCGCGCTTCGCCGAGCTGGAGAAGAGCCCCGAGCACGTGCATACCTACCGCATCTCGCCGCTCTCGCTGTGGAACGCGGCCGCCAGCGGCATGCAGGCCCAGGGCATCGTCGCCGCGCTGGCCGAATACGGCAAGTACGAGCTACCCGAGAACGTGCGCCGCGAGATCCTGGACCAGATGTCGCGCTATGGGCGCATCAAGCTGACCAAGGAGGCCGACCGCCTCCTGCTCGGCGCCGACGACGACGCCCTGTTGACCGAGATCCTCCACCATCCCAAGCTCCAGGGCATGCTGCTCGAGCGGCGGGGGCCCTTTGCCGCCGTCGTGGAAGCCAGCCAGCGCGGCAACCTCAAGCAGGCCTTGATCAAGATCGGCTACCCCGTCGAGGACCTGGCCGGCTATGTGCCCGGCGAGCATCTCGAGATCGCCCTGCGCGACATCACCCTGGCCGGACTGCCTCTGGTGCTGCGCGACTACCAGCGCGAGGCCGTGGCCGTCTTCCACGCCGATGGCAGCGCCCGCGGCGGCTCGGGGGTCATCGTGCTGCCCTGCGGTGCCGGCAAGACCGTGGTGGGCCTGGCCGTCATGGCCGCCGTGGACGCCCACACCCTCATCCTCACCCCCAACACCGTGGCCGTGCGGCAGTGGATCCACGAGATCATCGACAAGACCGCCATCGATCCCGCCAGCATCGGCGAGTACACCGGCGCGCTCAAGCAGGTGCGGCCGGTGACCGTCGCCACCTACCAGACCCTCACCTACCGCCGCAAGGGTGCCGGGATGCCCCATCTCTCCCTATTGGGCGCGCAGGATTGGGGCCTCATCATCTACGACGAGGTGCACCTGCTGCCGGCGCCCGTCTTCCGCGCCACCGCCGACATCCAGGCCCGCCGTCGGCTCGGTCTGACCGCCACCCTCATCCGCGAGGACGGCCACGCCGACGAGGTCTTCAGCCTCATCGGACCCAAGAAGGTCGACGTGCCCTGGAAGGATCTGGAGGCCCAGGGCTGGATCGCCACCGCCGAATGCACCGAGGTGCGAGTAGCGATGTCCCCAGCGCTGCGGATGGACTACGCCCTGGCTGATCAGCGCCTGAAGTACGGGATCGCCGCGTCCAACCCGGACAAGATGGCGGTCATCGAGCGGCTGCTGGAGCGCCATGCGGCGGACACCGTGCTGATCATCGGCCAGTACATGGCGCAGCTGCAGACCATCGCCGACCACTTCGATCTGCCGCTGATTACCGGCGAGACGCCCGTGCGTCGGCGAGAAGCCCTGTACCAGCAGCTGCGCGACGGCGAGATCCACCGCCTCGTGGTGTCCAAGGTGGCCAACTTCTCCATCGACCTGCCGGATGCCAACGTGGCCATCCAGGTCAGCGGCACCTTCGGCTCCCGCCAGGAGGAGGCGCAGCGGCTGGGGCGCATCCTGCGGCCCAAGGCCGAAGGCATCCAGGCCCACTTCTACTCCCTGGTCAGCCGCGATTCCCTGGACCAGGACTTCGGCGCCGCCCGGCAGCGTTTCCTGACCGAGCAGGGCTACCGTTACCATATCGTGTACGCGGAGGAGCTGGAGGCGATCCATGGCCAGGCGCTCGAAACAGCCTAGCGGCGGGTCCGCCGGCAGCGGCCTGCTGTCGGGCTTGCTGGAAACCCTGCGGCGCCAGGGCATCACGATCAGCACGCGGGGCGGCCATCCCCTTCCGGACCCCCAGGTGCTCCTGCCCCATGCTTCGGATGCGTTCGACGACGAGGATTGGGATGAGGATGACTGGGACGAGGACGAGGACGAAGCGGCTTACGGCCCGGACGATGAGGCTACGGATGCGTCGTCGGAGGACTACCCCTCGCCCTTGACCGCCGCGGAGATCCTGGCGGGCGGGCGGGAGGTCGAAGACGACGGGACCGAGCAGCTGCAGCGCATCGCGCAGGCCCTCGACAGCTTGCGGGTCTTCGAACTGCGGGCGATCGGGACCTATTTTGGCTGGAAGCTGGCCGGACAGCGCCGCGAGGATGTGCTGGCCGGCTTGTTGGCCCATTACACGGACGAGGACTCCCTGGCCAAGGCCCGTGCCAGGCTCACCGCGGATGAGCGTCGCTTGATGGCCCTCATCCGCGCCCTGCAGTTCTTGAACATGGCCTACCTGCGCCGGGCGCTGGCCACCATCGGGACCGCCGCCGGTGCAAGCGGCGCAGCCTTCGATGGCGAACGCCAACTGCGCGATGCCCTTCGACACGGGCTGATCTTCGATCTGCAGGGTTACCTGATCTGCCCTCTCGGTCTGTTCACCGACACCCCGGCCGCGACCGATCTCCTGCCGCCCCCACCGGACCTGCGGAAACTGACGGTCGTCCCGGCTCCGGACCCCCTGCGCAGCCTGGCCTTCTGGGTAGAGCAGGCAGCCGCCGATCCCCTGATCTGCACCATTCAGAACCCCTTCGACAAGACCGGCCGGCCGGCGCCTCAAGGCTGGCACCCGGGTAGCGCGCTGACGGTGGTGCCGGTCCCGGACGAGCATCGCCCGCTGCTGGTTCCACCGGTCGGGAGCAGCTTCGCCCCCCAGGCGGTCACCCGTCTCGACGCCGCGCTGGGCCTCAGCCGCTCCAGCGCGACCGAGCTGCTGCTGTGGGTCTTCATCCAGCTGCCGATGCTCTTCGGTCGCGATCTCCCTGCCAAGAGCGACCTGTTCCGCGCCACCGCGGCCCGCGTGATTGGACTGAAGGAATCGGACCTGCTCCTGCTGTTGTTTCAGTTCTGGCAAGGTCTGCCCTACGGCATGTATGACGAATGGTCATGGACGCGCCTGGAAGACAAAGCGGCAGCTTTCGACGTCGAGCTGCTGCGGGCCTGGAACCGGAGCGCCGATCCAGTCCAGGCGGGCTTCGTGCGCAGCCGCCGCGAGATCGCGGGCCGCATCCTGAACCGCCTGCTGCGCGCCGATCCGGCGCAAGGCGGCTGGATGGACATGACCGCCTTCCTCCGGTTCGCCGGCCAGATAGAGCCGCGATCGGCCATGGGTGGCAGCGGCAGCGATGGCTGGCAGTTGACGGATCGGAAGGGCAAGCCGCTGACCGATTGGCACCGAGGCGGCGGTACCATCTGGCGCTACCTGATCGAGGTGCCCCTGCATACCCTGGGCCTCGTGGATCTGGCCCGCGATACGGCCGGTGTCGCGCAGGCCCTGCGGCTCAGCGCGATGGGACGCGACCTGTTGGAGCCGCGGGCGACGGCGGCGGTGACCTCGCCCGAAGCCCAATGGACCACGGCCGATACCGTGGTCCTGCCCATGCGCTGGGACCACCTGCCGCTGTTGACCTGCCTCGGGCTCTGCTGCGCGCTGGTGTCGGTGAAGGATGGCCGCGCCTGCTTCCGCTTGGATCGGACGGCCAGTCAGGCGACCTTTCGCGCCGGTGGCGACGCCGAAGCCATCCAGCAGGCCTTGGCAGCGCGGCATCTCACCCTGCCACCCGCTGCCGTCGCTACCCTTCAGCGCTGGTCGGCGAGCTGGGGGCAATGGATGCTGCGCGCTGATTGGTCGCTCTTGACCTTCGCCGACGAGGCCACCGCGCAGGAGGTCATGGCCGGCGGGGCCCTGGACAAGGCCTTGGCCTGCCGCCTGTCCCCCACCCATTGGCTGGTAGCGCCCGACCAGGCGGACGAGGTCCTGGCGGCGCTGAAGCGGGCCGGCCACCGCCCGATGGTCCACGACGCCCCACCGCCGCGCCCCACCGCCGCGCCGCGGAGGACCGGCCGATGAGCGCGATCCCTTCCTTGGACCAATTGCTGAGCAGCTACCTGGCCACCGCGCTCCAGAGCATCGCCGCCGCCAACGGCTTGGCGAGCGCCTCCATGAGCAAGCCGGCGCTGCAGACCCATCTGGCCGCCGCCTTGCCCCGTCCGGAGCGGATCAAGCAGAGCCTCGACGGCCTGGACCCCGCCGCCCGCGCCCTCTTGGACCTGCTGCGCAGGGCCGGCGGCAGGGCCACATGGGATACCCTGCTGCTCTGGTGCCAGCTGGAGATGCTGCCGGTGACCGCCCCCAAGCAGCAAGCCCGCGCCTTTGCTGACCAGTCGGTGCCGACCGGCGACCCCAAGTCTGGTTCACGGGAACTGCACCATGTGCTGGCCCGCCTGGAATGTGCCGGCCTGGCCTTTGGCCAGGGCAACCGGTCCCAGACCTACAGCCACAAGGCGGTGGAGTTCGGGCGAGGCAAGAGCTGGGTGATCCCCACGGAGATCGCGGCGCAGCTGCCGGAGACGACCGCTCGGCGGGATCCGCCGCCGGCGCCACCGCTCGTGGCCCTGGCCGCCGATCCAGCCGGCCGCCAACGACAGCTCTTTCTGCTCTGGAGCTGGGTCTGGCGCATGGAGCCTCAGCTGTTGAAGTCCAGCGGGGGCCTCGCCAAGCGGGAGATCAAACTGCTGGCGGCCGCTCTGCCCCAACTGGTGCGCGCCGATCGAACGGAGGAGGAGCAGCCCTGGCTGGACTGGGCTCACCGCCTGCTGCTGCAGTTGGGCTTGCTGCGGGATGACGAACGCAGCCACGGCATGGCCGCCGAGGCGGAGACTTTCTGGTCAGCCCCGATGGCCATGCGCCTGCGCCTGAGCCTGGATGCCTATCTTGACTTGCTGCCGTCGGTGGAGCTGCTCGCCGCGGACCTCCATCCCAGCCGCGGAGCACCGGCCACCTGGAAGGCCGCTCGGCGCCTGATCTGGCGACAGCTGCAGGCCTTTGACGCGGACGGTGTCGGGGCCGACTGGATCACCGTCGCCCGACTGGAAACGGCGCTCGTGCTGCGCAACCGGGAACTGCTGGTGCCCACCGCCCCCCGGGAGACGGGCTTCTACGGCAGCTGGCAGTCCCACCGCTATGCCTCAGGCCTCTTCTTTTCGCATGCCCCATCCGGCGCCGATTCTGATGTCAGCGGCTGGCGCCTGGTGGAGCTGCCTTTCATCCGCCGCGTGCTGATTCACCTGTGGCGCCTCGGACTGGTGGACCTGGGGCTGCGTGAATCGGCCGCGCCGGAGCGCGAGGCGCCGCCGGAGGCCGCGGTGACCCACCTGCGCCTCAGCCCCTGGGGCCGGAACCTGCTGCTGGATGAGCCCCTGCCGGCCGAGCCGGAGCAGGAGGCGCGGGTCGTCATGCAGCCCAACTTCCAGATCCTGGTCATGGGCCCGCTGGCGGAAGGCAAGCTCTTCATCCTGGAGCAGTTCGCGGACCGGACCTCAGCTGACCGGGCCATCGGCTACACCCTCAGCCGCGACAGCGTCTATCGCGGCCAGCGCGCGGGGACCAGCGTCACCACCATGATGACCGCCTTGCGCGAACTGACGGGCGCCGAACTGCCGCAGAACGTGTCCCACAGCTTGCTTGACTGGCAGCGGCAGCATGAGCGGGTGGTCCTGCACCGGCGGGTGGACCTGTTGCAGGCCGCCGATCCCCGGCAGGCCTTGAAGGCCGCCCAAGCCGTGGGCGATGAGGTCCTGCAGGACTTGGGCGAGGGTTTCCTGCTGGTTCGCGACGGCGCGGCGATGCTGCGCTACGCCGAGCAGCAGGGACTGATCCTGGAACGGGATTCGGGTCCCCGCACCGCGGGCAGGTCAACGGTCACCCTGCTCCTGGACGGAACGGTGCGGCCGCACGAAAAATGTGTGGATCCATGGTCGCTGGGCCGGCTGCAGAGACTGGCGGAAGGCGACGCGGCCACGGGATGGCGGCTGACGGAAGCGGCCGTGCGGCACTGTCAGACGCAGCAGGGCTTGGATGCCGCCGCCCAGATCGACCTGTGGGCGACCCTGGCGCAAGCTGTTCCGGCTGCGATGATCCGCCTCATCAAGCGCAGCACCGGCCATTCCAGCCCGACGCGGCTACACCGTGGCAGCTACCTGGAACTGCCCGACGAGGAGTCCCTGCAGGCCTTGTCCGCGTTGCCGGAGCTGGCGGGCTCATTCGGGGCCGTCGGCGTTCGCGGACCCTTGGTCTGGGTGGACGAAGGGCGCCTGGCCGAGCTGGAAGCGGCGCTGGAGACATTGGGGCTGGGGGTTCAGGCGGCGGAGGCGCCGACGAGGGTGGCGCTGAGTGCGGCAGCCGATTCGGCCGCGCCGGAGGCGGCGGAACCCAAGCGGCGCGGCCGACCGCGGAAGTCGGGCTAGCCGGGGCGACGAACGCCCCGCGGAGCGGCTGATCCTAGCCCTCCAGCAGGTCCTGGGGGTAGCGACCGCCCGATTCATCTTCCAAACAGATGGCCAAGGTGGGGCAGGCGGCGGCGGCGGCACGCAGGTCGTCGTCGGCCGCCGGGCGCAGCAGGATGGCACGCGGACCCTGGGCGCTCTCCACCAGGGTGAAGGTGCCGGGCAGGGCTGCGGCGCAGCAGCCCGCCCCCACACAAACCTGCCAGTCGATGCTCACCCGCATGGTCGACGCCGGCCTCAGGCCATGCGCGCCACCAAGGGCGCGTCCTTCCAGACCTCTTCCAGGCCGTAATACTCGCGCCGGTCGGCGGTCATCACGTGCGCCACCACATCGCCGAAGTCCACCAGCAGCCAGCCGGATTCCGTGGCGCCGTCCGCGCTGACCGGCTTGCGGCCGCCGACCAGACGGGCCTGGTCCTGCACCGCGTCGGACAGGGCCTTCAGCTGCCGCGGACTGCCTGCCGTGCCGATGACGAAGTAGTCGGCCACGATGGTGAGCGGTCGAAGGTCCAGGATGATGAGATCGGAGCCCAGCTTGTCCGCCATGGCGTCGAAGACGATGCGCGCCAGGGCCTGCGGATCCGCCTCGGTGACCGGGGCGGCGACGGGAGTCTCGGGGTCAAAGGAAGTCAGGGTCATGGGCACCTTGGGGGGACGGGACGGCGCGGAAGCGCGCGGTCGGCGGCTGGCTGCCGGGCGCAGCCTCAGGGTTCGTCCAAGCTCATCGAACCATGGCATTATACACCCGCCCATGAAAGCCAGCACCCGCGCCGCCGCTGCCGCGCCGCCGCCTCCTCGCCCCTTCGATCTGTCCGCCCCGGCACCCGTGCCCGACGAGATCGCGGCCATGGTGCGCCGCGTGACCGAGCGCTTCCCCGGCACGGATGCCGACATCGTCCGCCGCGCCTACCTCGTGGCCGAACATGCCCACCGCCACCAGAAGCGCGCTTCCGGCGAGGCTTATGTCACCCATCCCCTGGCGGTGGCCGTCATCCTGGACGAACTGGGCCTGGACCCTTATGGCCTGGCGGCCGCCCTCCTGCATGACGTGGTCGAGGACACCGCCTACGACCAGGCGGACATCGAGCGGCTCTTCGGCAAGGAGGTGGCGCGGCTGGTGGCCGGCGTGACCAAGATCTCCGAGCTGGAGTCCATGGACACCGAGCGGCCCAAGGAAGCCGCCGAGGCCGAGAGCCTGCGGCGCCTCTTGTTGGCCACCGTCAACGATCTGCGGGTCATCCTGATCAAATTGGCCGACCGCCTGCACAACATGGAGACGCTCGACGCGCTGAAGCCCGAGCGGCGGACGCGCATGGCCCGCGAAACCTTGGAGATCTACGCCCCGCTGGCCAACCGGCTGGGCGTGTGGGAGTTCAAGAGCCAGTTCGAGGACCTGGCGCTCAAGGCCTTGGAGCCGGAGGTCTACTGGGGCATTCGCGAAGCCCTGGCCGCCCGTCAGGTGCAGCAGGAGGCCTACCTGGCCAACGCCATCGCCGTCCTGGACCGGCGCCTGCGCGAGCACGGCATCCACGCCGAGATCAAGAGCCGGGCCAAGCATATCGCCTCCATCTACCGCAAGATGCGGCGCAAGGAGCTGCCCGCGGAGCAGATCTACGATGTGCTGGCGCTGCGGGTCCTGGTGGACGAGATGGCCACCTGCTACCTCACCCTGGGTGTCGTGCATACCCTGTGGCAGCCCGTGGCCGGCGAGTTCGACGACTACATCGCCAAGCGCAAGAACAACCTCTACCAGTCCCTGCACACCTCCGTCCTGGGTCCCGACGGCCGGCCCTTGGAGGTGCAGATCCGCACCCGAGAGATGGACGAGGTGGCCGAGTATGGCGTGGCGGCCCATTGGAAGTACAAGGAGAACACCCGCCATTCGGCGGACTTCCAGGAGAAGATCGCCGCCCTGCGCCGCATTTTCGAGAGTCACGACGAAGCGGCCGCCGACGCCGAGGCCTTCGTCGAGAGCCTCAAGACGGACGTCTTCGCCGACCAGGTCTACGTGGTGACACCCAAGGGCGACGTCATCGATCTGCCCAAGGGCTCCACGCCCATCGACTTCGCCTACCACATCCACACCGAGGTGGGCCACCGCTGTCGCGGCGCCTTGGTGGACGGACGGATGGTCGGGCTGGACACCGCCCTGCAGACGGGACAGAAGGTGAGCATCGTCACCGCCCCCGGCGAAGCCGGCCCCAGCCGCGACTGGCTGAACCCCGTGCTGGGTTATACCGCCTCCAGCCGCGCCCGGGACAAGATCCGCCAATGGTTCCGCCGCCAGCAGCGCAGCGATGCCATCCGCGAGGGACGGGAGGTGTTGGAGCGCTGCCTGCGCAAGCTGGGTCTCACCCGCATCAAGCATGAGGACGTGGCGCATTACCTGGACCATGAGAAGTTGGATGACTTCCTGGCCGCGGTGGGGCGGCACGAGATTCCTGCCGAGGCCATCAGCGCGCGCCTCCTTGAGCGGGAGGCGCGCAACGCGCCGGGCCACCGGACGGAGCATGTGCAGCCGGGGCAGCAGACCCCGCGGAAGCCCATGCCCCGGGGCGCCGCCCCGCGTCCCACCCCGGGCGCGGCCACCGGCGTGTCCCTCCTGGGCGCCGATGGCGTGCATACCCAGGTAGCCCGCTGCTGCGGCCCCCTGCCGGGCGACGAGGTGCTGGGCTACATCACCCGCGGCCGCGGGGTCACCCTGCACCGTGCCGATTGCTCCAACATCGCCCGCCAACGGGACCGGGAGCCGGACCGCTTCATCCGCGTCGACTGGCAGCAGAACGAGGGCCGCTCCTATCCGGTAGAGCTCCGGATCAGCGCCTATGACCGTTCCGGCCTGGTGCGCGACATCACCGAGATCATGAGCCAGAAGGGACTCCGCCTGACCTCGCTCAGCGCCGCCGCCAATGCGACAGGCGGCACGGCGATCATCACCGTGGTGGTGGAGCTGCGCTCCTTGGACCAGCTGGC
>Ga0073904_10003846_pt1 | contig 11270 bp, 9 predicted proteins | sample KloWWTrecipitate_FD_66668 | JGI IMG/M metagenome (GOLD analysis project Ga0073904, IMG submission 66668) | Active sludge microbial communities from Klosterneuburg, Austria, studying microevolution and ecology of nitrifiers - Klosterneuburg... | ecosystem: Engineered > WWTP > Aerobic digester >... | reverse complement strand
CCTGGCGATGTACGGCGACCAGTCCCAGGCCCGACTCACGGGCAAGGAACTGCTCGAGGTCTGGCCGCATGCGGTGTTCCGCCGGGTGCACCGCGCGGGCCATTTCTTCCCGACCACGCGGCCGCTCGAAGTCGTTCACGCATGCGAACGCTTCTGGGGTGGCGAATTCGCGGCCCGACCCAAGGTGCGCGCCGGCGAAACTCGGCGCAGTCACTTCCGCAGTGATCGCGTCTACGAGACGGGCGGCCATTGGTTCTTCATGACCCGCGAGCAGGCGCAGGTGGGGCCGTTCGACGGCGAGGATGAAGCCAAGGACACGCTGGCCTCGTTCATTCGTGCTGTTGCCGCGCCTGTGGCTGGTTAGCAATCATGGCCCGCACCCCGAACCGGCTGGGCGTGCACCCGGGCCTGCGCCGCAGCGACTTCCGACTGGTGGCCCACGGCGGTTTCGGCGATGGCCAGAACGCCTACGCGCACTCGATGGCCTGGTTCAAGGGCCACCTGTACGTGGCCACCACGCGCGGCAACTTCCCGTTCATGAAGGCACGTTTGCCGATCGGCATGGACGTCTGGCCCGTGGAGTGCCCGGCCGACCCCTACGACCTGGACATGCGCGCAGAGATCTGGCGCTACGACCCCTTGCGCGATGAGTGGGAGCGGGTGTTCAAGTCGCCGATGATCACCGGCAGCCACGGCAAACCCATACCGCGAGAACTCGGCTTTCGGGGCATGCTCGCCTGGGCGCCACCCGGCGGTGGCGAACCCGTGCTGCTGGTGAGCACGTGGTCGCCGGCACGCGGGCCCGGCCCGCTGATCCTGCGCTCAGAGGATGGGCGCACCTACACGCCGACCTGCGAACCCGGCCTCAACGGGCTGCCAGTCACCACCATCCGCACCATGGCCGCGTTCAAAGGGCGGCTGTACACCACGCCGGCTGGGTCGCGGGGTGGAAATCCGAACGTCTCGGCGCACTCGGTTGTTTACGAGAGCCGCGATCCGCTGGCCGGGCAATGGGAGCCAGTCAGCGAGTTCGGCTTCGGCGATGCCGGCAACCTCACCGTATTCGAGATGGCCGGATTCGGCGACCATCTTTACGTGGGTACGTTCAACGTGGCCGGCTATCAGGTCTGGCGTTCCACATGTGAGGGCGAGGCGCCCTACCACTGGGAGAAGGTGATCGACCAGGGCGCGTGGCGCGGGCGCTTTAACCAGTGTGTGCTGAGCATGACGCCGTTCAAGGACGCGCTCTACATCGGCAGCGGCATCCAGGGTGGCGGCATCGACCGGCAGAACAAGGTCGGTCCGGCGGCTCCCGAACTGATCCGCGTACGCCCCGACGGCTCGTGGGACCTGCTCGTGGGCGACAGCCGCGATACCCCCGAAGGTCCGAAGCCGGCGCTCTCAGGTTACCTGCCAGGGTTCGACAACTTCTTCAACGGCTACTTCTGGCGCATGTGCGAGCACGAAGGCTGGCTCTACATGGGCACCTTCGAGTGGAGTTCGATCCTGGGCTACGCCAACCGCGCCAACTGGCCGCAGGTGTTTGCCAATGCGATCAACCATGTCGACCCGCAGCGCATCCTCGAGCGGCAGTCTGGCTTCGATCTCTACCGCAGCTTCGACGGCGAAAACTGGGTGCCGGTCACGACCAACGGCATGGACAACCCCTACAACATGGGCCTGCGCACGCTCGTATCCACGCCCAGGGGGCTGTTCCTGGGCACAGCCAACCCCTACGGGCCCAAGGTGATGCCGTTGGGTGGCACCCGCTACGTGCCCAATCCGCGCGGAGGCTGCGAGGTGTTCCTGGGGGACGTGTCGTCCTAGCACCCGCCCGGATAGACGGGCTCTGTAGCTGATCGCACTGGGTGGCGACTCAAGCCAGCAGCAGCTTGGCGCCGACGAGTACCAGCACCGCGGCGATGGCGCGGCGCAGGAACAACTCCGACGTGCGAGTTCCGACGAGCGAGCCGATCACGATGCCGGGTATCGACCCCAGCAGCAACTGGCCCAGCAGCGGCAGGTCGACATTGCCCATCCACAGATGCCCCATGCCGGCCACCATCGTCAGCGGTATGGCATGCACGATGTCGGTTCCCACGAGTCGATTCGGCGTCATGCGGAACGGATACAGGTAGACCAGCATCACCGTGCCCAGGGCACCGGCGCCGACCGACGTGAGTGTGACCAGGAATCCGAGCAATGCGCCGGCCAGCACGGTCAGCGGGGGTTGGAGGCCTTTGAATCGCTCGGGTGCCGACGACCGCAGACGCTGGCCCACCGCGTGCAGTTGCTTCTTCAACAGCATGGCCAGCGCCGTGAGGACGAGCACGATGCCGAGCATGTGCAGGATGAGACCCTGCTTGACCGGCCCGAGCCCGCTGGCATGCAACCATGCCAGCGTGAGCACCGCCGCCGGCAGGCTGCCCAGTGACAGCCGACGCACCACCTGCCAGTCGACGCCGCCGCGTTGGTGGTGGACCGCGCCACCGACCATCTTGGTGATCGCCGCAAACCAAAGGTCAGTGCCGACCGCCGCTGCCGGCGCCATGCCGAACACCAGCACCAGCAGCGGCGTCATCAACGAGCCGCCGCCGACGCCGGTGATGCCTACCAGCAGGCCAACGACGAAGCCGGCGGCGGGGTTGATCCATTCCATGGTGCAGACCTTTTGTGCGCCGGACCGTGGCTCAGCCCAGCAGTCCGCGAGCGCTCATGCAGGCGATTACCTGGTCGGCGCAGTCCTGCGCCGATTGATGAACGGTGTCGATGCGCAACTCCGGTGATTCGGGCGCCTCGTAGGGCGAGTCGATGCCAGTGAAATTCACCAGCTCGCCCCGGCGGGCCTTGCGATACAGACCCTTGACGTCGCGCGTCTCGGCCACTTCCAGGGGCGTGTCGACGTGGATCTCGATGAACTCGCCTTCGGCCACCAGCGCGCGGGCCATCGCGCGCTCGGCGCGGAAGGGGGAAATGAACGCCGTGAGCACGATCAATCCAGCATCGGCCATGAGACGAGCCACCTCGGCGACGCGCCGCACGTTCTCGACCCGGTCGGCCTCGGTGAAGCCCAGGTCGCGGTTCAGGCCGTGACGGATGTTGTCACCGTCGAGCAAGTAGCAGTGCTTGCCCATGGCATGCAGCTTCTTCTCGACCAAGTTGGCGATGGTGGACTTGCCCGCACCGGACAAGCCGGTGAACCACAGCACCGCTGGCTTCTGGCCCAGCGACTGGGCACGCGCGGACTTGTCGACATCCACCGGCTGCAGGTGGATGTTGTGGGCGCGCCGCAGGGCGAAGTGCAGCATGCCGGCGCCCACCGTATGGTTGGTCAGCCGGTCGATCAGGATGAAGCCGCCGGTGTCGCGATTGGCGGTGTACGGATCGAACGCCACCACGCGGTCGAGGGCGACGTTGCATACGCCGATCTCGTTGAGGTCGAGCTTCTTGGCGGCCAGGTGCTCGAGCGTGTTGACGTTGACCTTGTACTTGGGCTCGGTGACGGTGGCATTGACCGTGCGCGTGCCCAGCTTGAGCAGATAGGGTCGGCCGGGCAGCAGGGGCTCATCGGTCATCCAGACGATGGTGGCCTCGAACTGGTCGGCCACTTCCGCGGGTGCGGCGGCCGCCGAAATCAGGTCGCCACGCGAGATGTCGATCTCGTCTTCCAGCGTCAGCGTGATCGACTGTCCGGCCACGGCCAATGGCAGATCGCCGTCGGCGGTGACGATGCGCGCCACGCGGCTCTCACGACCCGATGGCTGGGCGCGGACCCGATCGCCCGGCCGCACGGTGCCGCCGGCAATGGTGCCGGCAAAGCCGCGAAAATCAAGATTGGGTCGGTTCACCCACTGCACCGGCATGCGCAGCACGCCGGCCTGCTGGCGGGTCTCGTCGAGTTCGACCGTCTCCAGGTAGCCCATCAAGGTGGGGCCGTGGTACCAGCCCAAGCGCGCGCTGGGCTCGAGCATGTTGTCGCCCTTGAGTGCGGACAGTGGCATCGCGGTGATGTCGGCCAGTCCGATCTTCTGGGCGAAGGCGCGGTAGTCCTCCTCGATCTGGCGGAACACCTTCTCCGAGTAGTCCATAAGGTCCATCTTGTTGATAGCCAGGACGACCTTGCGGATGCCGATGAGCGACACCAGATAGCTGTGCCGCCGCGTCTGCGTGAGCACACCCTTGCGTGCGTCGATCAGGATCACCGCGACATCGGCCGTCGATGCGCCGGTGACCATGTTGCGCGTGTACTGCTCGTGGCCGGGCGTGTCGGCGACGATGAACTTGCGTCGGTCGGTGCTGAAGAACCGGTAGGCCACGTCGATGGTGATGCCCTGCTCGCGCTCGGCGGCCAGCCCGTCGACCAGCAGCGCGAAGTCGATGTCGCCGCCCTGCGTGCCCCACTTGCGCGAATCGGCCTCCACAGCGGCGAGCTGGTCCTCGAACAGCATCTTGGACTCGTACAGCAACCGCCCGATCAGCGTGCTCTTGCCATCGTCGACCGAGCCGCAGGTGATGAAGCGCAACAGGCTCTTGCGCTCATGCTGGTGCAGGTACTGCTCGATGTCGGTGGCGATGAGGTCGGAGACGTGGCTCATATCAGGACTCCTGCCGGGCCGCCCCAAAGGAGGCCTGGGCCCCCTCGGGGGGCAGCGAACGAACGTGAGCGTGGGGGTCCATCAGAAATATCCCTCTTGCTTCTTCTTCTCCATCGACGCCGACGCATCGTGGTCGATCATGCGGCCCTGGCGCTCGCTGGTGCGGGTGAGCAGCATCTCCTGGATGATCGCGGTGAGCGTGTCGGCCTCGGACTCGATGGCGCCGGTCAGCGGGTAGCAGCCCAGGGTGCGAAAGCGCACCTTCTTCATCATCGGTGTTTCGCCCGGGCGCAGCGGCATGCGGTCGTCGTCGACCATGATCAGCGTGCCGTCGCGTTCCACCACTGGGCGCACCGCTGCGTAGTACAGCGGCACGATCGGGATGTTCTCAAGGTAGATGTACTGCCAGATGTCGAGCTCGGTCCAGTTCGACAGCGGGAACACGCGGATCGATTCACCCTGGCGCTTGCGCGCGTTGTACAGGTGCCAGAGCTCGGGCCGCTGGCTCTTCGGGTCCCAGCGGTGCTGGGCCGACCGAAACGAGAAGATGCGTTCCTTGGCGCGTGACTTCTCCTCGTCGCGCCGGGCCCCGCCGAAGGCGGCATCGAAGCCGTAGTGGTCGAGCGCTTGCTTCAGGCCTTGGGTCTTCCACAGGTCGGTGTGGATCTGCGAGCCGTGCTCGAACGGGTTGATGCCCAGGGCCTCGGCCTCCGGGTTGCGATAGACCAGTAGTTCCATGCCCAACTCGCGCGCCATGCGGTCGCGCAGCGCGTACATGTCACGGAACTTCCAGGTCGTGTCCACATGCAGCAGCGGAAACGGCGGCGGCGACGGGAAAAACGCCTTCTTCGCCAGATGCAGCATCGTGGCGGAGTCCTTGCCGACGGAATACAGCATCACCGGCTTCTCGCACTCGGCCACCACTTCGCGCAGGATGTGGATGCTCTCGGCCTCGAGGCGCTGCAGGTGGGTCAGTCGCACAGGATCGATCATGGTCGGGACAGCGGATCCGGTCGATGCGTCGACGCCCTGCGCGGGCTGTGCGGCACATCGTTGCGGCACGCACCGCTGGGATGGAAGGAAACAACCATTCTGGCGCACAATGCGCGCCGCCCTACCCCCCGGTTCGACGGTGAGCCGCAAAGCGTGAAACCGTGAACAGGCACCCCCCTAGATTGAAGGATGTGCGATTGATGAACGCGCAGCACTCGACGCCTCAGCCCGAGGCGACCTGGCTCGAGCCATTGGCTGCCCTCGTGCGGCAAGCCGGTGATGTGGTGATGGCGGTCTACGCGACCGATTTCGCGGTTCGCGGCAAGGACGATGCATCACCGGTGACCGAGGCCGACGAACGCGCCGAGGCCGTGATCGTGGCTGGCCTGCAGCAGCATTGGCCGGGCATCCCCGTGGTCGCCGAAGAGGCCGTGGCGGCCGGACGTGTGCCCGTGCTTGGCGAACGCTTCTGGTTGGTCGACCCGCTGGACGGCACCAAGGAGTTCATCAGCCGCAACGGCGAGTTCACTGTCAACGTGGCCCTGATCGAGCGAGGTGTGCCGGTGCTGGGGGTGGTGCTGGCGCCGGCGCTCGGCCCGCGCGGGCAACTCTATGCCGGTGCGCTGGGGCATGGCGCCTGGATGGACGACGGTGACGGCCGGCGGACGATCGCGTGCCGGCGCGTACCCGCCGAAGGCCTGACGGTGGTGGCCAGTCGCTCCCATGGCGACGCTGCGGCGCTCGACGCGTTCCTGGCCGGCCGTCGTGTGGCCAGCACCACCAACGCGGGTTCGTCGCTCAAGCTGTGTCTGGTCGCCCGTGGCGCGGCCGACCTGTACCCGCGCCTGGGTCGCACGATGGAGTGGGACATCGCCGCCGGGCATGCCGTGCTGGCAGCCGCAGGCGGGCAGGTGTGCGACCTGCATGGCGCGCCCCTGCGCTACGGCAAACCTGGGCTGGACAACCCGCACTTCGTGGCCAGTGGGCTGGCCGACTGAACGCACACCCCCCGGCCGGCCGGTGCCGGACCCCCCGGGAACGTGGGGGCCGCGCAGGGCCCCGCACACCGTCGCGCGTGCGCTTTGCACGCTGAGCGGTCTCGGCAACGTCGCCACACACGTGCATACTCGACAGGCTTTGGGGGTGGCGCTCCAGGCTGTACCCATGTTCAACGGGATTCGCGCATGACTCTCAACCACATCGTTTTCATCGTGATGGACAGCTGCCGCTACGACACGTTCGTGGCCGCGCGCACGCCCCACATCGATCGCCTGGGCACCGCCGAGCGGCGCTACGCCTATGCCTCCTGGACGGCGCCGTCGCACTATGTCTACACCATGGGCATGATGCCGCACACGAGCCCGAAGGAGGTGTTCGCATCCGAGGTCTACAAGAGCGAATACCTGCAGTGGAAGGAGCGCATCGGCGGCGGCGAGATCGAGTTCAAGAACTTCCTGCCCGAGTTGTCGCTGCCCAAGGTGTTGTCCAAGCTGGGCTATCGCACCATCGCCAAGGTTTCGATGCCGGTGCTCAACAAGTACACGCTGATCAGCCAGCACTTCGACGAATACAAGCTGATGGAGCACCACAACCACTTCGCCGGCATGGTGCAGGAAATGGAGTTCCCGGACGACGAGCCGCAGTACTACTTCCTGAACCTGGGTGAAACGCACTACCCGTACATGCTGTCGGGCGAGAACCTGCCGCACATCTCGGGCGTGCACGGTGCGGTCAAGGGCATCGCCGCTGATCCCAACACCGCAGTGACCGGCGGCAAGCAGGTGTTCGAGCCCGAGCAACTGGCAATGCTGCGGGCCCAGCAGGTGAAGTGCGTCGAGTACATCGACGGCCTGATCGGCACCTTGTACGAGAAGGCGCCGCCCAACACCTGGTTCATCGTCACGGCCGATCACGGCGAGCTCTTCGGCGAGGAAGGCTACTTCGGCCACGGGCCCATCATGCACGAGAAGTGCTTCGAGATCCCCTATGTCGAAGGCCGGGTGAAGTAGCCCCTCGCGCCCGAATCGTCCTATCCGTCGTCCGAGACCCGTCCCGCCCCGATGGCCGCTCCGTTGTTCCTGCTGGCCCCGCCGAGGTCCTACACCTCGCTGATCAATGCCATGCTGGGCCAGCACCCGCAGGCCTTTGGCCTGCCCGAGTTGTGCCTGTTCAATGTCGAGGTGCTCAAGGAGCTGTGGGTCCGCACGTCCGACGAGATGAGCAACGACGCCAAGACCCGCCAGGGCCTGCTGCGCGCCGTGGCCGAGATCTACGGCGGCGAGCAGACGGCAGCCACCATTCGCATGGCGGTGCACTGGGCCGCGGCGCGCGAGGAAGTCAGCACTGCGCTGGTCTATCGCGAACTGGTCGAGCGCATCCACCCGCTGGTGGCGGTCGAGAAGAGCCCGTCGTACACCATCGACATCGGTCGCATGCGCGCGATGCTCCGCGCATTTCCGCAGGCCCGGTTTCTGCACTTGATCCGCCATCCCGTGGCCCAGTGCAAGTCGGTGATGTCACTCAACGAGGGTGCGTTTGCGCTCTACGTCAATTCGATCGAGTTCCTCGAAGACCGCGCGATCGTCGAGCCCTCGCTGGCATGGCACGACCTCAACATCAACATCCTGAACTTCCTGGACGAGGTGCCTGCGGCGCAGCAACTGCGCGTGCGCGGCGAAGACATCATGGAGAACCCGCGCGAGCAACTCGCGGTCATCTGCCGCTGGGCGGGACTGCGCGACGACGCCGAGGCGGTCGACGCGATGATGCATCCCGAGCGATCACCGTTCGCATGTTTCGGGCCGATCAATGCGCTGTTCGGCAACGACCCCAACTTCCTCAGCGGCCCCACCTTCCGCCCGCACAAGGTGAAGTTTCCCTCGCTGACCAAGCCCGTGCCCTGGCGGCAGGACGGCCACGCGCTGCATCCTCGCGTGGTCGAACTGGCGCGCGAGTTCGGCTATCAATGAACCGGCCCACCAGGAGAGCGCGATGAGTGACGACCACGCCCCGCCGCCCAAGCCGCTGCGCGAGCGCCTGGGGCCGATCGACGGTCATCCGGTGACCAGCCACCCGGACCTGGACCATCTCACGCCCCACCAGCGCGCATTGCGGCTGGCGGTGATACGGGAGTTCAAGGCCAAGAAGATCAAGAAGTTCGTCGAGCGCCAGGTCTCGCACGTGAACACCCACATCCAGGTGGGTGAGGGCATCCGCTTCCTGTTCGACGAGCACGGGCGGCCGCCGGCCAACGCTCCGCTGGAGGACATCGTCTGGCAGCGCCAGCAGATCGAGTACCAGATCAAATGGTTCGAGGCGGTGCTCACCGAACTGCAGAGCACGCTGGTGCGGGTGCGCGAGATCGAAGATCAGGCGCTCGACTACCTGGCCGCCCGGCCCGCCGACGAATGAACCCGTACGCTCACGCTGCCTGCCGCGCCGCTCGCCATCGGGCCACCGCGGCGCGCCCACTCGATACGCCTCGAACGCCACGCCCATGAGCCACCCCTTTCCACTCAACTGCCGGGCGCCCGGTCCGCGGGCCAATGCGCCTGTGGCGCAGCACCGGCGCGGCGGCCTGGTGCTGCTGGCACTGGCGGCGCTGGCCGGTTGCGCGCAGGGTCCGGACTACCGCCGCCCGGACGTCGAAGCGCCGACCCAGTGGCGCGAGACCTATGCGCCCGGCGCTGTCACCCGGGTCGATGCCTGGTGGCGTCTGTTCGGTGACGAGGCGCTCGATGCCCTGGTCCGCGACACGCTGGCCGGCAACGCCGACTTGCGCATCGCGCTGGCGCGCATCGAGCAGTACGAGGCCCGCGTGCAGGTGGCCAAGGCGGCCCGCTATCCTCAGGTCGACGGTATCGCGGCGCGCCAGCGGTTGACGATGAGCCAGGAGAAGCCGGTGCCGTTGCCGTCGACCATCGCGCCGACGAACAACCAGTACGAGGCTGGGTACGTGGCGAGCTGGGAGCTCGACCTGTGGGGCCGCGTGCGCCGATCCAACGAGGCAGCGCGGGCAGACTTGCTGGCCCGGCGCGAGGAACGCGAAGCGGTGGTGCTCACGCTGGTGACCGAGGTGGTCACCGGCTACCTCACGCTGCTGCAGCTCGATCAGCAGGTCGCGCTGCTGCAGCGCGAGATCGCCAACCGCGAAGCCGCCTGGAAGTCGCAGCTCGCCAAGGCCGAGGGTGGCGCCATCTCATGGGTGCAGGTCGAAACGGCCAAGTCGGTCTACGAAGAAAAGCGTTCCGAGCTGCCGCTGAAGCAGCATGAAGTGGCCGTGCTCGAGCACCAGCTGTCCTACCTGGCCGGGCGGGCCCCCGCGGCGATACGGCGCGGGCGGTCGTTCGACGCGCTGGTCGTTCCCGGCATCCCGGCCGGACTGCCTTCCGAGATCCTGGAGCAGCGACCCGACATCCGGCGTGCCGAGCAGGACCTGGTCGCGGCCAACGCCCGCATCGGGGTCGCACGCGCGGCTTACTTCCCGACCATCTCGCTCACGGGTGCCGCCGGGTACGCCTCCACCCGCCTGGCCAACCTGCCGGAACTGACCGCCAACTTCTGGAGCTACGGCATCCAGGCGGCGGGCAACCTCTTCGACGGTGGGCGCATCAGCGCCCAGGTGGCCGAGACCGAGGCGCGGCGCAAGGAGCTCGTCGAGACGTACCGTCGCAGCATCCAGGCGGCGTTCCGCGAAGTCAACGACGCGTTGGCCAAGCACCGGCTGCTGGGCGACCGGATGCAGGCGCAGCGCCTGCAGCTGGCCGCTGCCCGCGAGGCCGAGGTGCTCGCCCGTCGCCGCTATGACAACGGCTACAGCAGCTACCTCGAAGTGCTGGATGCCGAGAAGCGCGTGCTGCAGTCCGAAATCACGCAGACACAGAGCCGTGCCAATCAGCTCGATGCCCTGGTCGCGGTCTTCCGCGCCATGGGTGGTGGCTGGACCGGTCGTGCCGAACAGCTGGCTGGCCTGCCTGCGGCGGCGCCTTCGTCGAAATGAACCCCGTCAGATTGCCCCAGGAACACGCGCGATGAGCGAACAAAGCAAGAAAGTGGCGCTGCCGGCGTACCTGCCGCGCCGGCTGGAGGCCTTCCGGATCGCCAAGGACGGCGGCCACAGCTACCTGATCCGCGACAAGCTGCTGGGCAAAACCCACGACTTCGAGCCCTGGCAGTTCTTCGTGCTCGAGGTGCTGCCTGGGTGCCAGGACTACGCCAAGCTCGCATCGGTCTTCCACGACCGCTTCGGCAACGATCTCTCGCCCGACCAGGTACGCACGCTGTTTGCCTTGCTGGCCGACCAGAAGCTGCTGGACGACGATGCCGCTCGCCACCCGTTGCTGTCGCCCTACCTGACCAAGCACTATTCCACCGACGACGGTCAGCCCAAGGTGAAGTCCTTCCAGGAGGTGCCTGGCGCACTGGCTGGGGCCCAACCCGCGCCAGCACCGCCGCCTGTCGCGCTGGCCGCGCATGCCGGTGCCGGCGTGGGCGCGGCCGAGCCGGAGCTGGCGCCGGACGCCACATTGCCGGCAGGCATCCAGGACGCCTACGGGCTCGATCGTCGCACCACCAAGCGCATGTGGGTGTTGTTCGATCCCCGCTCCATGCTCAAGGCCGTGGTGCCGCTGGTGAGGCCGGCGCACCACCTCATCTACCTGTTGCCGCTGCTGCTGCTGGCCT
>Ga0073904_10003845_pt1 | contig 11270 bp, 10 predicted proteins | sample KloWWTrecipitate_FD_66668 | JGI IMG/M metagenome (GOLD analysis project Ga0073904, IMG submission 66668) | Active sludge microbial communities from Klosterneuburg, Austria, studying microevolution and ecology of nitrifiers - Klosterneuburg... | ecosystem: Engineered > WWTP > Aerobic digester >... | reverse complement strand
ACGGTCACGTTCGCCACGGAGAGCGCCGCATCGCCGACGTAGAGCGCCCCGCCTGCGCCGTTCTCTCCTGTCAAGGCCGACCCATTTTCGAGCACGAGGTTGCGGAGCTCGACATTTGCTCCTCCGTCGATCTGCAGGAATCTGTTCGCGCTTTCCATGTCGATCACGTAAAGCTCTGAAAGCTCTGGAATCCCGCCGCGAATTCGGAGTCGGGTGCTTGGATCCAAGAGACTCTCGTGACCCAGCCCGAATGAGTACGTCCCAGTGTTCGCGAGAACGATCTCATCCTCGGCACCGCCCGCAGCACAGGCGTCGACGGGTTGGTCGGTTCTCGCGGCTACGATGGCCTCACGCAGCGTACAGCTTCCATCTACGGCAATCCCGTCCGAGAACGTGAGGATGTAGAAAGTTGTCGCGGTCAACGGTGTCTGAGCGAGGAAGGTGACAAGCGCCAGGATGATCGGGCGGCTACTCTTGGGTTTCATCGTCAGACCTCCCTGTCGTGCTCCGCGAATCGGCGGGTTCAGCTCCGACCTGCAGTGTAGTGGATCCTCCAGGCGGTAGATCGTGCAGGGAATTGCCATTCACCGGAAGTCTCGGGGCCCGTGGTCAGCGGCCGGTGCGGTCCCCTTCGGGGGGCCCAGGAGCTGCCTCCGAGCCGGCGGGGTCGAATTCGAAAAGAGACCCAGGATCGCTCCACCGCCGAGACTTCGACGAGACCGACTCGGGTGAGGAAGCAAGACGTCGCTGGGCGAGGTGTTACGGGCTTACTTACTTCAGCTCGACGTCGGTCTCGACCGTCGCCCAACGCAGGCGAACCTCGCCGGACGGCAGCGCCGCGAGCGCCGGCCGGGCGCTGGGAGTGTCGACGACGCTTCCCTGGCGCAGCACGCGGCCGGCGGAGTCGAGCTCGAGCACGCCCCATCCGCGGGGCCGGGCGCTGGAGAAGGTGAGCCAGGCCGGCGCCTTGCCAGCGGCGTCGCTTCCGGTCGCGGCCAGCGTCAGGAACGGCAAGGTGGAACCGGCCGGTCCGGCCCAGAGGGCCGGGCTCCACTCGCGGCCGTCGAAGCGTGAGATCACAACCCTGTAGTCGTGGCCGTCGTAGCGGCTCCAGGTCGCCAGCGCGCCGCCGGGGACGGCGATCACGGCCGGGGTTACGTCGGGAACGGTGTTGTCGGGGGCGAGCGGCTGCGCCGGGCTCCAGCGGCCGTCGGCGAACCGCGCCGCGACGATCTCGTCGTCGTGCCCGTCGAAGCGGCTCCAGACCAGGAGTCGCGAGCCGTCGCCGAGAGTGGCAGCGGCGAGAGCCAGTTGGCTGCCGGGCGCCGCGGCGGCGACCGTCGCCGGTTCCGACCAGCTCATGCCGTCCCAGCTGGCGTAACGCACGGTGTGAGACTGCCGATCGGCGCCCTCGAGCCAGGCGAGGCCCGCGAGCTCGCCTGCGGCCGAGACGAGCGGCACGGCGTTCTCGCGCACGCTCTGCCCCCCGGCAGTGGCCGCCGCGGGCGCTGGCAGGGGATGGAGCCCCTGGTCGTCGAGGAGAGCGAGGTAGAGGTCTTGCCGCGGCGACGAGGGCGCTGCGCTTCGCGGGGCCGGCGCGAGGGCGCTCAGAAAGGCGCCGCGGCGCAGCGGGAACAGCTCCTCGACCCGGAGGGACGCGGGCAGCGCGACCCGGCGCTCGCCGCGGGCAGTGGCGACGAAGAAGTCGCCGCCGACGCTGCGCAGGGTCGTCGAGCCGGCGGCCCAAAGACCGGCCTCGGAACCGGCGGCGGAGCTGGCGCCTGCGGTGGCGGCGAGCAGAACGAACGGGATCACGAAGTGGGCAGGGAGGCGGGCGAGCATGACAGTGCGGGATCGTAGGTGCCGTCCCGCCAAGAGTCAAATGGCGCGACCGCCGGGTTCCCGGCCGGTTGCTATCATGCCGCCTGTGCGCGCGACCATTCTCGCCGTGGGTTCGGAGCTGCTGTCGACCGAGCGCCTCGACACCAATTCGCTCCGCCTCACGGCCCTGCTCGAGCGCTTCGGCGTCGAGCTGGCGAAGAAGAGCGTGATCGGCGATCTCGAAGGCGAGATCCAGCGCGAGCTCGAAGCGCTGTGGGCGACGAGCGACCTCGTTCTGGTGAGCGGCGGGCTGGGCCCGACCGGCGACGACCTCACCCGCGAGGCTGCCGCCGCCGCGCTCGGCGTCGGTCTCGAGGAGCGCGCCGCCACCCTCGAACAGATCGAACGCCGCTTCGCCGCCATGGGGCGCCGGGTGTCGCCCAACAATCGCAAGCAGGCGCAAGTCCTGGTGGGCGCCGAAGTACTGGAGAACCCGAAAGGCACCGCTCCTGGCCAGCTCTTCGAGCGCGACGGCAAAGCGCTGTTCCTGTTTCCGGGTGTTCCGTTCGAGCTCGACGGCATGGCGGCGGATGCTCTCGTCCCCTGGCTCGAGAGACGGACCGGCGGCGCGGCGCGCGAGACCTGGACGATCAAGGTCGCCATGCGCCCGGAGTCGGAGGTCGACCTGGCGCTCGCGCCGGCTTACGCGGAGTTCGGCCAGGAGTGGATGACCGTCCTCGCCGGAGCCGGCGAGGTGCGGGTGCTGCTGACCGCGGTGGGCGGCGAGAGCGCGCGTCGCGAACGCCTCGCTGTGATGCGCGCCCGCACCCTGGAGCTGCTCGGCGACAGCGTCTTCGGCGAAGGGGCCGAGACGACGCTCGAGGGTGTGGTCGCCCGGCTGCTGGCGGACGGCGGATGGACTCTCGCCACGGCCGAGTCGTGCACCGGCGGCCTGGTGGCCGAGCGGATGACGCGGGTTCCGGGGGTGAGCGCCGTCTTCGTCGGCGGCGTCGTCGCCTACTCGAACGAGCTCAAGAGCGGCCTGCTCGACGTTGCTCCCGAGCTTCTGGCGCGCTGCGGCGCGGTCTCCGAAGAGGTGGCGCGGGCGATGGCAACGGGAGTTTGCCGGCGCCTGGGCAGCGCCGTGGGCGTGAGCCTCACCGGCATTGCCGGTCCGGGCGGCGGCTCGCCGGAAAAGCCGGTCGGCACGGTGCACGTAGCGGTCGCGGGGCCCGGAGACGGTGAAGTCGAGCATCGCGTCGCGCGTTTCCCCGGCAGTCGTGAGCGCATCCGCATGTTTGCGGCGCAGATGGCGCTCGAGATGCTGCGTCGCCGGTTGACGGCGGCAATGCCTGCAGAGGGCGCTGGAGCGGCCTCTTGAGCTCCCGCTGGCTCGGCCTGGTGGCCGGCTCCTACCTGCTCGGTTCTTTCTCTTTCAGCCTGGCGGTGGTCTGGCTGCTGCAGCGCGCCGACGTGCGCAAGGTGGGCAGCGGCAACGCGGGGGCGACCAACGTGCTGCGCGCCGCCGGCCGCTGGCCGGCGCTGCTCGTCCTGCTGCTCGACATCGCCAAAGGTATCGTGCCGGTGCGGGCGGCGCGCGCCCTTGGAGCGCCGGCGGAAATCGTCGCCGCGGCCGCCTTCGCGGTCGTCGTCGGGCATGTCTTCCCGGTCTTCTTCGGTTTCCGCGGCGGCAAGGGCGTCGCGACCGGCTTCGGCGCCTTGCTCGCCCTGCTACCGCTCGCGGCCTGCGGGGCGGTGGCGATCTTCGCGGCGACGGTGGTCACGACACGCTACGTCTCGCTCGGTTCGGTGTTGTCGGCGGCGGCGCTGCCCATTCTCGCGCTGCTTCTCGCCCGCGTCGGGTGGTCCGCGCCGGTGCCGGCGAGCTCCCTGGCCTTCGCCTGCGGCTGCGCTGGCCTGGTCCTGCTGCGACACAGCGATAATCTGAAACGTCTGGCGGCCGGAACCGAGCGCCGTCTGGGTGCAGGTCGAGGGTAAGGGGTCACTGGAGCATGGCGCGAATCGGAATTCTGGGAGCGGGGTCCTTCGGCACGGCAGTCGCCGTCCACGCGGCAAGGGCAGGCCATCGCACGACGCTCTGGGTGCGCCGGGAAGAGGCGGCGCTGGAGATTCACGCCGCGCGCGAGAACCGCCGATATCTGCCCGGCGTGACCCTGCCCGAAGGCCTTTCGGTGACCCACGCCCTGGCGGCGCTCGCCGACTCGGAGGCGGTCGTCGTCGCCGCGCCTTCGCACGGCTACCGCGCTGTTCTGCGGGAGTTTCTCGCCGTGCGTGCCGGCAGCGAAACGCTCACCGTCGTCTCGGCGACGAAGGGTATCGAGGCCGAATCGCTCGCCCGCATGAGCCGGGTCTCGGCCGAGGAGTGCGCTGCAGCCGGGACTCCGGCGCGTTTCGCAGCCTTTTCGGGCCCGACTTTCGCTGCCGAGCTGGCGCGTGCCGTGCCGTCGGCGGCGGTGGTCGCGAGTGCCGACGTCGAGCTCGCCGCGGAGCTCCGCGAGATGCTGGCCAGCCCGACTCTGCGCCTCTACTCTTCGGCCGACGTCGTCGGAGTCGAGCTCGCGGGCGCGGCGAAGAACGTCATCGCCATCGGCGCCGGTGTCGTTTCGGGCCTCGGCATGGGGCACAACACGCTCGCCGCCCTGATCACCCGCGGCCTGCACGAGATCACCCGGCTCGGTCTCGCCTACGGCGGTGACCCGAAGACCTTTTCGGGTCTTGCCGGCCTGGGGGACCTCGTTTTGACCTGCACCGGCGGCCTGTCTCGCAACCGGCGGACCGGCATGGAGCTCGCCCAGGGCAAGACCCTGCAGCAGATTCTCGAAGAGACCACCGAGGTGGCGGAGGGGGTCAAGAACTCGCGCGTCATCCTGCAGCTGGCGCGTGCCGCCGGCGTCGAGATGCCGATCAGCGAGCAGATGGTGGCCGTCATGTACGAGGGAAAACCCGCCAAGCAGGCGGTGCACGAGTTGATGACCCGCGACCTCAAGCACGAGGCCGCTCACTAGCGACGACCCGCGAGAGGAGGAGCGATCGCACGGCGCAGAGTTCCGCGGCCTCCCGGCGATCCGATAGACTGCCGCATGGCAACCCACCAGACCGTTCTCATCCTCGATTTCGGCAGTCAATTCACGCAATTGATCGCGCGCCGCCTGCGCGAGCAGCGGGTCTACTGCGAAGTTCATCCTTTCTCGCTGCCCGTCGACGAGATCCGCCGCCGGGCGCCGATCGGCATCGTCCTGTCGGGCGGGCCGCAGAGCGTCTACGACGACGGTGCGCCGCATGCCGAACGGGCGCTCCTCGAGCTCGGCATCCCGGTTCTGGGGATCTGCTACGGCATGCAGCTGGTCGCGCATCTGCTCGACGGCAAAGTCGAACACGCCGCCCGGCGGGAGTATGGCCGTGCGGAAGTGGAGGTCCAGGAGCGCGGCCTGCTGTTCGCCGGTCTCGATTCTGCGGAGACCGTGTGGATGAGTCATGGCGATCACGTCACTCGCCTGCCCGCGGGCTTCCTGCAGACCGCGCGCACGGCGAACGCGGCCGTCGTCGGGATGGAGGATCGCGCGCGCGGGATCTTCTGCATCCAGTTCCACCCCGAGGTCTCGCACACCGTGCACGGTTCCGCGGTTCTGCACAACTTCCTCTACAAGGCTTGCGGCGCCAACGGCGACTGGACGATGGCCTCTTATCTCGACGAAGCGGCGGTAGCGATTCGCGAGCGCACGCGCGGCCAGAAGGTGCTGTGCGGCATCTCGGGCGGGGTCGACTCCGCGGTCACGGCGGCGCTGCTCAAGCGTTCCATCGGTGACGACCTGGTCTCGGTCTTCGTCGACACGGGTCTCCTGCGCAAGGGAGAGCGAGCCCAAGTCGAAGCGAGCCTCACCGACGGCCTGGGCATCCCGATCGTCACCGCCGATGCCGGCGCGGACTTCCTCGGCGCGCTGGCCGGCGTGACCGATCCGGAGGCCAAGCGCAAGGCGATCGGGCGGATCTTCATCGACGTCTTCCAGCGCGAGGCGCGCAAGTTCGACGGCGTGAAGTTCCTCGCCCAGGGGACGCTCTACCCGGACGTCATCGAGTCGACCTCGGTGCGCGGCCCGTCGGCGGTCATCAAGTCGCACCACAACGTCGGCGGCCTCCCCGAGAAGCTCGGCTTCGAGCTCGTCGAGCCGCTGCGCTGGCTGTTCAAGGACGAGGTGCGGCAGCTCGGCCGGGAGCTCGGCCTGCCGGAGGAGTTCATCGGCCGCCATCCGTTCCCCGGTCCCGGCCTCGCGGTGCGCATCCTCGGCGAGGTCACCGCCGAAAAGGTCGCGCTGTTGCAGGAGGCCGATGCCATCTTCCTCGCCGAGCTGCGCGAGAGTGGCTGGTACGAGAAGGTCTCGCAGGCGTTCGCAGTCCTCCTGCCGGTCAAGACCGTCGGCGTCATGGGCGACTTCCGCACCTACGAGAACGTCCTCGCCCTGCGCTCGGTCGAGACCCACGACTTCATGACCGCCGACTGGAGCCACCTGCCCTACGAGCTCCTCGGCCGCGCCGCCAACCGCATCGTCAACGAAGTCCGCGGCATCAACCGCGTGGTCTACGACGTGACCTCCAAACCACCGGGCACCATCGAATGGGAGTGACGGGGGGGCGTCGGGAGACCGACGCCGATGGAATAGAGAAGAATTCGGCGGCAGCCTGTCGATTGCCCAGAGGCTCGTTCGTCGTCCATATGAGACGCCAATAGGGGCCGACTCGAACGAGGAGACAGACGATGCGTGTCATGGTGATTGCGAAAGCCAACGAGGAGATGGGAAAGAGCATGGCCGCCCCTACGCCGGAGATGATGGAGGCGTTCGCGGCGATGGACAGGTTTACCGAGGAGCTGGTCCAGGCCGGCATTTTCATCGCCGCGGCCGGCCTCCAGAACAGCGCCCAGGCCAAGCGCATCATCTGCGAGGGTCCGAAGCGCACGGTCGTCGACGGGCCGTTCGCCGAATCCCGCGAGCTCATCGCCGGCTTCTCGATCTGGGAGGTCAAGGACATGGACGAGGCCGTGGCCTGGGCGAAGCGCGCCCCCAACGCCATGCCGGGCGAGAGCGAGATGGAGATCCGGCCGTTCTACGAGGCGGCGGATCTGGCCGAGTTCGTGACCCCCGAGGAGCTCGCGACGCCGCGGGAAGGAACGCGCGGGAAGCTCGGCGTCGCCTGATCTCGCCTCCCGATTCGACGTTGTGCGCCGCCGCCCGCCTCGCGGGACAGCGGTGACGTCGCGAGGCTTGTCTCTCCTGCGGCCATGGCCGAAAATGAAGCGTGACCGCAGGGGAGACGCACCAAGCGATCGAAGCGACCTTCCGCATCGAACGGGCCAGGCTGATCGCCGGCCTGGCCCGCGTGGTGCGGAGCGTCGATCTCGCCGAGGACCTGGCGCAGGACGCTCTGGTCGCCGCCCTGTCTGAATGGCCCAGGACCGGCGTTCCCGCGAATCCGGGCGCCTGGCTGATGGCCGTCGCCAAGCGGCGGGGGATCGATTTCTTCCGGCGCGACAGGATGAGCGAGCGCAAGCACGAGGAGATCGCGCGCACGCTCCCGGGGACGCTCGACCGTTCTCCCGAAGAGATTGCAGCGGCCATCGACGACGATCTCGGCGACGAGCTCTTGGGCCTCATCTTCGCGGCCTGCCACCCTGTTCTTTCGCCCGAGGCCCGTGCCGCCCTCACCCTGCGGGTGGTCGGGGGCCTTTCGACCGATGAGATCGCCCGCGCGTTCCTGTCGAGCGAGACGACGATCGCGCAGCGCATCGTGCGCGCGAAAAAGGCGATCGCCAAGGCCGGTTCGAAGTTCGAGGTGCCTCGTGGCGCCGAGCTCGCGGCGCGGCTGCCCTCGGTGCTCGAGGTCGTCTACCTCATTTTCAATGAAGGCTATGCGGCCACGGCGGGCGACAACCTCATCCGGCCGGACCTCTGCCTGGAGGCGCAACGGCTCGGCCGCATTCTGGCCGGATTGATGGCGAAGGACGCCGAAGTGCTGGGCCTCCTTGCGCTCATGGAGCTCCAAGCCTCGCGCCTGCGAACGCGTACGGGGCCCGACGGCGCCTCGATCCCGCTCACCGAACAGGATCGCTCACGCTGGGACCAACTCCTGATCGGCCGGGGTCTCGATGCGCTGGCCCGCGCCGAAGCGCTGTGCGGCGTTCAGGAGCGAGACAGCGGCCCCTATGTGCTGCAAGCCGCGCTCGCCGCCTGCCATGCGCGCGCGCGCCGGGCCGGCGATACCGACTGGCCGCGCATTGCCGCTCTGTACGACCGATTGCGCGTCGTCATGCCCTCGCCGGTGGTCGATCTCAATCGCGCGGTCGCCCACAGCATGGCCTTCGGGCCCGAACCGGGTCTCAGGCTTTTGGACGAGATCGCCGACGTCAGCGCTCTGCGCGACTATGCCCCCTTGCCGGCGGCGCGGGGCGACTTCCTTTTCCGGGCGGGCCGACCGGCCGAGGCGCGAGCCGAGTTCGAAGCTGCGGCCGCGCTGACCCGCAACGCGCGGGAGCGCGCTTTTCTCCTCGCGCGGGCGGACGCCTGCGACCGCGGGCTCTGAAGCCAGCGAAAGGTCGCGGTCCTCCGGCACCTGCGAAGCGCTAACGCCTTTCTGGAGGAGCGTCTGCGGCGAGGAAACGGTTGATCTGCTCCGACCATTCCGGTCCTGCCTGCCTGTCTCGCTCTGCCATCTGGCGCACGACCGCGTTGGCGTGGGTGGCAAGGGCGGTGCGCTCGTAGCGGACAGCGACATGAGTCGCATCGCCGCGTGGGGTCAGGCTCAGCGTGATCGTGGTGGCGACGATCTCGGGCAACACGTAGACGTACTGCACCCGATGGGCCCTGCGATCGAAGGCGGTGTTGATCCAAGTGGCCGTCCGACCGTCGTGGTCGACCTCGAAGACCATTCCCTCACGATCCTCGACATCTGCCGGCCAGAGGAACTTCGGCTCCCAACCCTCGGCCCAGGCGCGCTCTCCTGCGGCGCCGAAAAGCGGGAAGACGCGGTCCAGGGGAGCGTTGGCGACGAAGTCGAAGTTCTCACAGGTCCGCACTCGAATCTCCGACTCAGCGGCCGGTGCATGCGCTTCCGGTGCGCCTCGGTCCGGTGTCTCGCTTCGTTCGTTGGAACTTGTCATCACGACTCCAAGGCAGCTGAGGATGGCGAAGAGCGTCCGGGCGATCACGACTTAATGCGCCTTTCGCGCAACTTGTGGCTGTGCGCTGCACTCAGCGGCATGTCGTAGATCTTCTTGAGGTCGCCGATCTGTTGCAGGGTCTCGGCGGAGAAGGGCGCCTTGCCTTCGAAAGCGTGCAGCACGATGCCTTCGAGCAGATCGCCCAGCGACAGGTCCTTCAGCTCGGCGAGACCCTTGAGGACCTTCAGGAGTCTCTTTTCCATTCTCACGCCGGTCTGAACTCGTTCGATCTCCAGTTTGTCGTTCGTTGTGGTTACCATGGTACAATGGTACATGTGGATCGATGCCGAGTCAACCGACCTTCTGAGGTTTCAATCTGACTGTCAGCGCTGCCAGCGCTAGCGAGATGGAGAAGGGCTCAGCGCGAACACCGTTCGCGGGTAGGTCGCCCGGGCGGCGGCGGGGAGGGCAAGGTCGAGGTCGACGGTGGCGAACGGCTCGTCGGCGCTGGTGAGCGCCAGGAGGCGGCCGTCGGGGTCGAGGATCCAGCCGGCGCCGCCGCAGGTTCCCGTCGGGTCGACGCGGTTGGACGACAAGCTGTAGGCGCCAGAGCGAACGGCCGCGACGCGGCCGAGCGCCAGCCACTTGTCGAGCGTGGCGGCGGCCGTCGCGCGCGGTGAGAGGATCGCCTGCACGCCACCCGCGGCGGCGTAGCCGCCGAACGTCTCGAGCGCCCAGAGCTCGGTGCAGAGGTTCATGCCGAAAGTCAGTTCACCAGCTTGAAACGTCGGGAAGTCCGGCTCTCCGCGGGCGAACCAGCGCGCCTCCCAGGCGCCCGGCTCGTCGGGAAGAAAATGCTTGCGGCGGAGGGTCGTCGGCTCGGCTTCTTCATTCGTCCAGAGAAAAGCTTCGATAAAGGTATCGGTTCCGAGGCGGCGAGGGCGAGCTCCGACGACAGCGGGGGCGCCGAGCTCAGGCAGGCGCTTCATCCATTGTTCGCTCAGCCTCACGACTTCTGCCAGCCGGTCGGGATCGGCTTGTGACCTTTCCCATACCGGCTCGACGAAGGCGAGCTCCGGCAGGAGTACGAGCTCGGATGCCTCGCTCGCGGCATGGCGGCAGAGGTCGGCCCATGCCGCTTCCAGCGCCCAGGGCTCGTGCGGCAGCTCGGTTACCGTGACGCGCATGCTCGGCCTCTCACCAGACGCGCACTCGCTTCTCGGGCGGTAGGTAGAGGCGCTGGCCGGGCTGGACGTCGAACGCCGTGTACCAGGCGTCGAGGTTGCGTACCGTGGAGACGCGGTAGCTCTCTGGCGCGTGGGTGTCGTCGCTGGCAACTTGCTTGCGCAACGCCTCCGGAGCGATCTTGCTGCGCCAGCCGCGGGCGAAGCCGATGAAGAACTCGCGGTCGAGGCGGCGCACCAGCGCCGAATCGGTGGCGCGGTCGCCGAGGGAGAGGCGATAGGCGTCGAAGGCAGCGGCAAGACCTCCCAGGTCGGCGAGATTCTCGGAGAGCGTCTTCGTGCCGTCAATGGCGAGGTCGGGGAAGGGGCGGTAGGCGGAGAACTGCTCGACCAGGGGTGCGGTCGCCCGCTCATAGCCGGCGCGATCGGCGGCGGTCCACCAGGTGCGCCGGGCCCCCGAGGCGTCGTAGTCCGCTCCCAGGGTGTCGACGAAGTGACTGACCTCGTGGCCGACGATGGCGCCGATAGCGCCGTAGTTGGCGGCGTCGGAGGCAGCGGGATCGAACTTCGGTGGCTGCAGCAGAGCGGCAGGGAAGTTGTAGGCGTTCTGCTGGAAGAGCAGGACGGCACCGACCTGGTGCGGTGCCATCCACCAGTCGCCCCGATCGACTGGCTGCCCCAGCCGGGAAAGCGCCCGGCGATAGGCGCGCGCCGCGACGCGCTCGAAGTTGCCCACGGCGTCCTGGGGATCCACCTGCAAGTCCGCGGTCTCGGGCCGGCGGTCCGGGTAGCCGACGCCGAACTCGAGGCGATCGAGTTTCGCCAAGGCGATCGTCCGGCTCGCGGGCGACATCCAGGTCACCTTTTCGAGAGGCTGCCGGAAGGCAGCGACGACTTCGGCGACGATCCTCTCGACGCGGGACTTCGAATCAGGGGGGAAGTAGCGATCGGTGTAGAGGCGCCCCACCTCTTCGCTCAGCGCGCCGAGCGTCGCCGCCTGCGCCCTCTCGGCGGCTGTGCCCTGCGCTGCCGCCGGGCGCAGCGACCGAGCTGCTTCGGCAAAGGCCTGCGGCAGGCGATCGGCATGGCGGTCG
>Ga0073904_10003842_pt1 | contig 11271 bp, 12 predicted proteins | sample KloWWTrecipitate_FD_66668 | JGI IMG/M metagenome (GOLD analysis project Ga0073904, IMG submission 66668) | Active sludge microbial communities from Klosterneuburg, Austria, studying microevolution and ecology of nitrifiers - Klosterneuburg... | ecosystem: Engineered > WWTP > Aerobic digester >... | reverse complement strand
CCGCTGCTAACGTTCTGGTTGGCAACGTTTCGGGCGTTGGCCTCACCGGCCTGGGCGACACCAACGAGCTTGGCTACCTTGGCCAAACCGACACTTCGGCTCTGTACGAATACTCGACCGGCGCTCTGTCGTTCGCTCTGTCGGCTGGCCAGACCGTTGCTGGCGACGCTGCTTCGAACGAATCGGTTTCGGTTGCTGCTAAGTACTCGACCGACCAGTTCTCGGTTGCTCTGGGCTACGAAGACGTAACCGGTGACGACCAACTGTCGCTGGGCGCTTCGGCAACCTTCGGCGCTGCAACCGTGAAAGTGGTTGCTATGGATCGTGACAGCAACGCTGACACTAACTACGCTCTGTCGGTTGACTACACCGCTGGTGCAGCAGTTGTGACCGCTTTCTACGCTGACCACGGCCCGGTTGAAGCCATGGGTCTGGGTGCTTCCTATGACCTCGGCGGCGGCGCTTCGGTTGTTGGCGGCGTTGTCGACAACGGCACCGACACCGTTGCTGACCTCGGTCTGTCGTTCTCGTTCTGATCTTAACCGATCTGACGTAAAGAAGAGCGGGCTTCGGCCCGCTCTTTTCATTTCCGGCATGGTGTTGATGGGGGTTTTCTTTTGCGCCCTGTTGTGGCCTGTTCCCGAAAACGGAAAGGGGCCGCCGATGTCTTTGGAGCAAATCAAATCGCGGATTGCGGCGGCAGAGGCGGCCAGTGGGCGACCTGCCGGGGCGGTGACATTGATCGCGGTGTCCAAGGTGCAACCGCTGGAGCGGGTTGAGGCGGTTCTGACCGCCGGGCACCGGGTGTTTGGCGAAAACTATGTGCAAGAAGCTGCGGGAAAATGGCCGGATCTGCGGGCGCGGTTTGGTGCCGTGAAAGTGCATATGATCGGCCCACTGCAAACCAACAAGGCCAAGCTGGCGTTGGATCTTTTTGACGCCATTCACACAGTGGATCGGGCGTCACTGGCGGAAAAGCTGGCGCGGTTGGTGCAGGATCGCGGGGCCTGCCCAGAGCTGTTCGTGCAGGTGAACACCGGGGCCGAGGCGCAAAAGGCCGGGGTCCTGCCGACCGAGGTTGATGGGTTTATCGCGATGTGCCGGGGCCTCGATTTGCCGCTGCGGGGGGTGATGTGCATCCCGCCCGAGGGCGAGGACGCGGGCCCGCATTTCACCGCATTGGCCGGGATCGCCGCGCGCAACGGGCTTGACGGGTTGTCGATGGGAATGAGCAGCGATTTTGAAGCCGCCATCGCCGCCGGGGCCACCCATGTGCGGGTGGGGTCTGCCATATTCGGCGCGCGGACCTATGGGGCGGCGTAAAATTCTTCGGATGAAGAATTTTGCTATACCAACCAGACGCGGGCCTGGGGTGGCAAGGCGATAACGCCCTCATACACCGTGACGGCTTGGTCAGACAGCGCGTCATGCAGGGTCAACACCCCCTGCCCGCGGGCAAAGCCTTCGGGAAGATGCCGCCACTCATCACTGAAGTTATAAAGGCACAGCACGGTGCCCGTTGGCGCGCGGCGGGCGACGGCGAAAACGCCATGCAGCCCAGTTTCGACCACCTCGGTCGGGGTTGCGCCATGAAGGGCGGGCGTGGCCTTGCGGCGGGCAAGGATATGTTTGACGCCCCGGAACACCCGCGCGGCAGGGGTTTGCGCGTCATGCCGGGTAGCGGCGACCTGCCAATCCATCCGGGGGCGGTGAATCCAGCGGCTGTCATGCGCGTGGTCGGGGGCGTCGAGATAGCTGTAATCGTTCAGCATTGCCAGCTCATCGCCCATATAGACCAAGGGGATACCACCAAACGCCGCAATCAGCGCATGACCTTGCAGAATGCGCTGAACAGCCGCCTCGGTGGCCGCAGCATCATTGTTGGCCAGCGCTTTCTCCAACCCGGCGAGCGAGGCAAAGCTGCCGGAAATTCGCTTGTCGCCGGTTTCCTCATTCACCTGAAACGGTGCGCCCTTGGCAAAGGAATTCGGAAAGCTGCCCTCATAGAAATCTGACAGATAGCTGCGGTGGCCGGGGCCGGACAGGTGCAATGATGCGGCGTCTTCATCGGTGATCGCCCAGCCGATATCGTCGTGACAGCGGATATAGGTGGCATAGGTCGCGTTGTTCAGGGTGGCCGGGAAATGCGTGCGCAAGACATGGGTCATCAACCGCGTGTCACGGGTGGCAAGCGCGCCCCAGAACTGCACCATCAGCGAGTTGTGGTAGGCAAGGTTCCCTTCGCGGCCATCATGCCGCCCGCGCCCAAGGTAGGGCAGCATTTCTGCGGGGGCGACGATGGCCTCCTCCAGATGGATCAGGGCGGGGGCGGCGATGCGGGAACAGGCGCGCAGGGCTTGCAGCAGCATGTGAACCTCGGGTTCCGACTGGCAGCGCGTGCCCATGCGTTTCCACATGAAGGCCACGGCATCCAGCCGCACCACATCGACGCCCTTGTTGGCAAGGTTCAGCATGATGTCGGTGATTTCCAGAAAAACCTGCGGGTTGGCCCAGTTCAGATCCCATTGGTGTTCGTTGAACGTGGTCCAGACCCATTTGCCGATCTCGGGGTAATGGGTGAAAGAGCCGGGGGCATTGTCGGGAAACACCTCGACCAGGGTTTTCTCATAGCGCTTTGGCAAGATGTCATTGTCGAACATCAGGTAGTAATCCTGATACTTCGGGTCGCCTTGCTTGGCGCGCATCGCCCAGTCATGTTCCTTGGCGGTATGGTTCAGCACAAGGTCGATACACAGGCTGATCCCGTGTTCGCGCAGGGCGGTGGCGGCGGCTTCAAAATCGGCCATATCGCCGTAATCGGGGTTGATGGCGCGGTAATCCATCACCGAATATCCGCCGTCACTGTCGCCCGGCCGGGGCTTCAGGCAGGGCATGAAATGCGCGTATGTGATGCCAAGATCCTGAAGATAATCGATCTTGGTCAAGACGTTAGGCAGGGTTCCAGCAAAGCGGTCGATGTAGAAGACATAGCCCGCCCGATCAGAGCGTTGAAACCAGTCGGGTTCCAGATCGCGCTGCAGATCAAGGCGGCGCAGATCGGCAGGGCGGGCCTTCCACGCGGCGCGCAGGGTGTTGAGCAGCGCCTCTTTGAAGGCCGGATAATCGGCGCGCTGGCCATAAAGCGCATCCAGCATCGGCCACAGGTCGGGGGCGCTGCGGGCCAGACGCAGGGTAAAAATCTCATCATCCGCGCTGCGTGTTGCCTTGGCCATGGAATCCCCCCTCGTTTGCAGCAGGATACGGTGCCCAAAGCGGTTTGGGAAGGGGATTAGGGCAGCACGATCAGACGGGTCTGGTGGGTGATGCGCGGCGCGATCCAGAACAGATCGGCACGGGCAAAAGCGACGCAGCCGGCCGTGGGGCGGCGCGGACTGCGCCAGGTGTGGACGAAGATGGCCGATCCCTTGCCGGGGATGGCATGGGGCCAGTTCCAATCGGTGATCAGCACCAGATCATACTGCGGGTCCGCGCGGCGCAGGCGTTCGTGGCTGGGGGCATAGGGCGCGCGGACCATGAGGTTATAGTCGGGATCGTCAGGGGCGTCAGACCACAGATCAGGCGGGCCAATGGGCAGCGCCCAATCGGCAGGCGCAGTGATGCGGTCGGGGCGGTAAAGCATGCCGACAATGCGGTGGATGCCGGAGGGCGTTGCCCCATCGCCTTCGCGTTTTTGCGCCGGGGGCACAATGCCGCCGCGACCGATGGAGGACGGGAAGCTGCGCCCCATGAAGCGCGTGCCCCACCTGCTGACGACAAGATCGCTGGGTGTCATAGCAAATGCCCGGATTTGGCGGCCTTGGTGGCCAGATAAGCGGCGTTCTGATCGGTTTTGCCAACCTGCAACGGCACGCGCGAGGCGACGTGAATGCCGTGGCTTTGCATCATCGCCAGTTTGCGAGGGTTGTTGGTCAGCAGGTTGACGGCAGTGAAACCCATCTGGCGCAAGATACCCGCACCGATGCGAAAATCACGTTCGTCATCCTCGAACCCCAGTCGGTGATTGGCCTCGACCGTATCAAAGCCTTGATCTTGCAGGGAATAGGCGCGCATCTTGTTGGCAAGTCCGATGCCCCTGCCCTCTTGGTTCAGGTACAGCAGGACGCCTGCGCCTTGGTCGCCCATCTGGGCCAGCGCGGCGCGCAGTTGCGGGCCGCAGTCGCATTTCAGGCTGCCCAGCACATCGCCGGTAAAGCAGGCCGAATGCAGACGGGCCAACACCGGAGAGTTGCGGTCGGGGCGGCCGATTTCGATGGCGTAATGTTCGGCACCGCCATCTTCGGGGCGGAAAATATGCACGCGCCCAGCCGAGGATGCGACCATGGGCAAGCGCGCACTGACCACCGGGTGCAGCGGCGAGGCGCGCGAAAGTTCGGGCGCGGCCTCGTGCAGGGGGATCAGCGTCAGGTTCGACGCCGCGGCGATGGCGGCCCCATTGGCGACGGGCAGTACAAGGGCGGCGGGCAAAAGCTGCGCCGATTTCGCAAGGCCGATTGCGGCGCGATGCAGGGTGGCGGGGCCGTCGCGCAACGAATGAAACGGGCCCTTCATCGGCACGCGCAGATCATCCACCGGGTCAGCCATGGCGCAAAGCCAGTCAAGCCCGGCATCAGGCGGCAGGGCAAGGCGGGCCAGATCGCCGTCGTAAGCGCGGGCTTTCAGGGTTTCGGCACGGCGGGCGGTGATGGCAAGTTCGGGGGTGCCAAGGGTGCGAAGTTCGGTCAGGCGGGCGGGCGAAAGCGCCTCGATCGCGACGACCAGCGCAGAACCACAGGCATCGGTCAACACCACAGGAACACCCATGCGCAAATCGCCACGGGCGCGGGCCAGCCGTTCGATGATCGTGGGCGCAAGGGGCATGGGCAGTCCTTTCCTGCCCCTGTCTAGCCCCGGCTGACGGGAATTGAAACATTTCCCCCGCTTCTGACACGACCGCGTGAGAAAACTGTCGCATATCTTGTCGGAATGGTGAGCCGAGCGCATGTGTTTGACAACAGACAGGAGCAAACCCATGGCAACCCTTCGCAAAATCCTTTTGGTTGATGACGACGACGATCTGCGCGAGGCGCTGAGCGAACAGTTGGTGATGACCGAAGATTTCGACGTGTTCGAGGCCGGAACCGGTGCCGAAGGCATGGAGAAAGCCAAGGCCGGTTCCTATGATCTGGTTATTCTGGATGTGGGCCTGCCCGATACCGATGGCCGCGAGCTGTGCCGCCGGATGCGCAAGCAAGGCGTCAAATGCCCGATCCTGATGCTGACGGGGCATGATTCGGATGCCGACACGATTTTGGGGCTGGACGCGGGCGCGAATGACTATGTGACCAAGCCGTTCAAGTTTCCGGTGCTGCTGGCCCGGATCCGGTCACAATTGCGCACGCACGAACAGTCGGAAGATGCGGTGTTCCAGCTGGGGCCATACACCTTCAAACCGGCGCAGAAACTGCTGTTGGACCAGAAAGAAAAAAAGATCCGGCTGACGGAAAAAGAAACCAATATCTTGAAGTATCTTTACCGCGCCACCCAAGGCGTTGTGGCGCGCGATGTGCTGCTGCATGAGGTTTGGGGCTATAATGCGGGGGTCACGACCCATACGCTGGAAACCCACATCTACCGCCTGCGCCAGAAGATCGAGCCAGACCCGTCGAACGCGCGGCTGTTGGTGACGGAATCGGGCGGTTACAGATTGGTCGCGTAACAGACTTATTGTCGCCAAAGTCAGCAACTATATTAACACTTAAGCGAGAATGTTGATGTAGACTTTCTTGCACAGGTTCCCCTTGTCGTGTCGGGGTTATGACACGGCATCCTCCCTGTTGGACCTGGCCGGGCTTTGTGCCCGGCCTTTTTTTATGCCTCAAGCCGAAGGCGAAACAGGGAATAGAAAAACAGAATACCACCGATGGCCGCCGCCACGCCGTAAGGCAACAAAACAGCCTGATCGGCGCCAGAGGGTTCTGCCCAGGCGACCAGCCAGCCAAAGGTGAAGGCCCCAAAGGCGGCAGGGCCGGTGCCGAAAAACCGGAAAGCACTGTTGACGCGGCCCAGAAGCGGCGCGGGGATATGGCGCTGGCGATAGCTGACCTGCGCGATATTCCACAGCATCCCGGAGAAACCGTCGATCACCAGCATCGCCGCGACAAGCCAAAGTGGGGCCCGCAGGGCCAGTATGGCGGCGGTCAGCGGAAACACCCCCATCCCCAGCAGAATGGCCGAAGTCGGGCTGATGTGGCGCAAAACCCTTGGCCCGATCAGCGTCGCCGCAAGGCCACCGCAGGCGACAAGCGTCAGGATCACGCCGTAGCCAAAAGGGCCAAGCCCCAGAACCCGTTGGCCGTAAAGCACGAATACCGCCCAAAAGCCGTAACCGATGAAGTTGTATCCGCCCAGAATCAGGGCAAGCCGCCGCAAGGCCACATCACGCCAAAGCCAAACCATCCCCTCTTTCAAGGCGGGAAACATGGGTTTGGGCGCGGTATCATGCACACGGGGCGGCAGGGACAGGCTGGCAATCAGCACGATCGCGGCAACCAGCAACCCAGCCTGCACGCCAAACGGAATGGCGATGGAGGCACCGATCAACAGCCCGGCCAAGGGCGGGCCAATGAATTGCCCGGCAAGTTGCTCCGTGCTCCACAATGCGCCATTTGCCTGCTCAAGCTGGGATTTCGTGACCACATTTGGCAAAAAGGTTTGCGCGGTATTGTCACGCAGCACCTCGGCGCTGCCAAGAAGGAAGGCCAGCACCGTCATGGCCAGAACCGGGGCAGTGCCGGGGCTGGCGGTCAGGGCAAGCAGCAGCATGGCCAAAGCAAGCACCGTGCGCAGGGCGTCGGCGGTCATCAGGATGCGGCGATGATCAAATCGGTCGGTGATCACCCCGGCAGGCAGCGCCAACAGAAACCACGGCAGGCTGCGCGCCCCCGCCACAAGGCCGATCAGAAACGGGTCGTGGGTCAGCAGTGTGGCCAGCCATGGCACCGCCACGGCGATCAACCCATCCCCCAGATTTGTGGCCGAAGCAGAAGCGAAAAGCAGGCGGAAGCTGCGGTTTTGCCAAATGGATTGCGCGTTCATGCGGGCAAGGTTACCGGGCGGGTGTGGGCTGTCAATGGCGGCGGGATATTTGGTGGGCAGTGTGCCAAAGGCCTTGGATTCGCCACAAGCCATCCTTATGTTTTGACCAAGCGCATGATGCGCAGGCTTGGGCAATTGCCCTTCTGAGGAATGAACATGACCCGGTTTGGTATGGTTTGTGTGGCTTTGGGTGCGGTTGCCGTTGCGGGCCCGGCCTTGGCGGATGATCTGTCATTCACCCTGTCGAACAATTCGGGGGCTGAATTGACCGAGTTTTACACCTCGCCCGTGGGCGTCGATTCCTGGGGTGAGAATATTCTTGGCGGTCAGGTGATGGCGGCCGGTGCCAGCGGTCAGGTGACGATCACCGACAGCGGCGGGGTCTGCGACTGGGACATTCGCATGGTGTTTTCGGACGGCGATGCCTTGGAAGAGCAAGGCAACCTGTGTGACACCGGCAGCTATACGATCAACTGATCTGATCGCATGAAGCGATTTCTGGCGCGCTGCGGGGCAACCTGCGGCGCGTTTTCTTTTTGACCCATCGCTGGACCAAAGCGGCGTTTCGTGGTGGATAGGGGGGAAATAGGGGGACGCGCCATGGCATTCACGCTGGCAACTTGGAACATCAACTCGGTTCGGCTGCGCGAAGGTCTGGTGGCGCGGCTGATGGCCGAAGAGCAGCCCGATATCCTGTGCCTGCAGGAATGCAAAAGCCCGGTCGAGAAGATCCCGATGGAGCAGTTTACCGCGCTTGGCTATCGCTACATGGTGGCACGAGGGCAGAAGGGCTATAACGGCGTTGCGATCCTGTCGAAACTGCCGATCATGGATGTCGGAGAGCGCGATTTCGCCAGCATGGGCCACGCACGACATGTGGCGGCGCAGTTGGAAAACGGCGTGACGATCCACAACTGCTATGTGCCTGCCGGGGGCGATGTGCCGGACCGGGCGGTGAACGAGAAATTCGGCCAGAAGCTTGATTTTCTGACCGATATGCGGGATTTCTTCCGTTGGGAGAAGCCGGACCGCAGCATTCTGGTGGGCGATCTGAACATCGCGCCGCGCGAAGATGACGTGTGGAACCACAAAAGCCTGCTGAAAATCGTCAGCCATACCCCGATCGAGGTGGAGCATTTCGCCGATGTGATGGCGGCGGGAAACTGGGTGGATATCACCCGGCAGGATATCCCGTCGGGGTTGCTGTATTCCTGGTGGTCCTACCGCGCGGCGGATTGGGACACAGCGGATAAGGGGCGGCGGCTGGACCATATCTGGGCCACCCCCGACATAGCCAGCGCCGGCCATTCCAGCCGCATCCTGCGCCCGACGCGCGGTTGGGAACAACCCAGCGACCATGTGCCGGTTTTCGCGACCTTTGATCTTTAGGCGAAAAATTTTCATCCGAAAATTTTTCGCCCGGTGACACGAAAGGCGCGTTGGGATGCGCCCCGCTTTTGGCAAGACAGAAGCCTCCGGCGGGGATATTGGGGCAAGGTGAAAGGTTAAGAAAGGGACGTGATCGCGGCTGTCACGGCATTGGCGAGGATGCGGTGGGCGGCCTTGTCGAAATGCACGCCATCAACAGGCGAGGTTTCGATGTGCAGGCCTGCGTCCAGAAAGCCGATGCCGCGCGCCGAGGCGAGGGCGCGGTAGATCGGCGGCAGAGCGCGGGATTTTGCCGCCGCGCCATAAAACTCTCCGGCCAGAACGCCGACCTCTTGCACGGCAGGCGGGCAGATCAGCAGGATCTTGAAGCCGTTGTGGCGGGTCTGCATTTCAAGGCCAAGTGCGATGTCGAGCAGGCCCGCGATGCCGCCAGCCACGGTTTCAGGTGTGGCGCCGAAGCGGTATTTCACGTCATTGGTGCCCAGCATCAGGGTCAGCACGTCGATGCGGCCATGCGATTGCAACGCCATGTGAAAACCGGGCACCCCGTGCATGATGTCGCCCATCACCGGGTCGTTGAACTGCGCGGTGCGGCCGGGCAGGCCTTCTTCGGCCAACTCCCACGCGGGGCCAAGGGCGGCTTGGGTCAGGCGCGGCCATCGGGTGGCGCTGTCGAAGCGATCGTATTCGCCGCGCGTCACGATGGGTGGGGTGCCGTGGGTATTGCTGTCACCAAAGGTCAGAAGCTGCGGCATGAGCGGGGTTCCCGGGGTTTGAATGCTGTCCAAAGGTTAGGACGCGGCAGATTTGGCGTAAAGTGCGATTGCATTGCCCCTTGGCCTTTGCAAAACGGCAGACCATATATGGCAAAAGCGATAGCCGGATGAGGAATGTGATGATCGGGTTTGGAGAAAAGGCACTGCCTGCGGCGGCATTGATCAAGGATACGTCCGAGGCGACGTTCATGGTTGACGTGGTCGAGGCCAGCCAGACTGTGCCAGTGATCGTTGATTTCTGGGCACCCTGGTGTGGGCCTTGCAAGACGCTGGGCCCTGCGCTTGAGGCAGCCGTGACGGCGGCGGGCGGCAAGGTGCGCATGGTCAAGATCAATGTCGATGAGAACCAGCAGATCGCCGCTCAGCTGCGCATCCAATCGATCCCGACGGTTTATGCCTTCTGGCAGGGCAAGCCGCTGGACGGGTTTCAGGGCGCGTTGCCCGCGTCGGAGCTGAAGAAATTCGTCGAAAAGGTTGCTGCGGCTGCGGGAGATGGCGGGCTGGCCGAAGCGCTGGAGGCCGCCGAAGGCATGCTGGCCGAAGGGGCTGTGGCCGACGCCATGGAGACGTTTGCGGCGATTTTCGGCGAAGACCCGGCGAGTGCGGCGGCTTATGGCGGGATCATCCGCTGTCAGTTGGCGCTTGGTGATCTGGATCAGGCGCAGGCCTTGGCAGAGGACGCACCCGCAGCCCTTGCCGGGGCCAAGGAGATCGAGGCCGCGCGTGCGCAGATCGAACTGGCGCGGCAGGCGGCGAACGCCGGACCGGAGGCCGAGTTACAGGCGGCGGTGGATGCCGACCCGGCCAACAATCAGGCGCGGTTTGATCTGGCGCTGGCGCTGCATGCGGCGGGAAAGGTGGATGCGGCGGTGGATGAACTGCTGGAGCTGTTCCGCCGCGACCGGGAGTGGAACGACGGGGCCGCACGGGCGCAGTTGTTCACGATCTTTGAGGCGCTGAAACCGCAAGACCCCATTGTCCTGAAGGGGCGGCGGCGGTTGTCGTCGATGATATTTGCCTGATGTCCCTTTCGGCCTAGGTTGCACCTGATGATAAAACCTGCTGACCTGCCCGAAACCCTGCCTGTGTTCCCGTTGCCGGGGGCCTTGCTGTTGCCGCGCGCGCGGCTGCCGCTGCATATCTTTGAGCCACGCTATCTTGCGATGCTGGAAGATGTGATGAAGACCTCGCATCGCCTGATCGGCATGATTCAGCCGCGCGAAGTGCCGCAAGGTGCAGAAAAGCGGCTGCAAGCCATCGGATGTGCCGGGCGCCTGACCGGGTTTTCGGAAACCGAGGACGGGCGGTATATGGTCACCCTGTCAGGGATTTCACGGTTCCGGGTGCGCGAAGAGGTGCAGGGGTTTACGCCCTATCGGCGGTGCAGCGTCGACTGGGGGCCGTTCATCCGCGATCTGGGCGGGGCGGAGCTTGACGGCGACTTTCGCCGCGAGGCGTTTCTGGTGCTGCTGAAGCGGTATTTCACCGCGATGGAGCTGGCGACCGATTGGGGCAACCTGAAAGAGGCGGATGAGGAGTTGCTGATCAACTCGCTTTCGATGCTGTGCCCCTTTGCGCCCGAAGACAAGCAGGCCTTGCTGGAAGCGCCATCGTTGCAGACCCGGCGGGAAACGCTGGTGACGCTGATGGAATTTGCCCTGCGGGGCGGCACGGATGATGAGGTGATGCAATGAGCGAGGCCGCAATTTTTGACCGGCGGATGATCGAGGCGCTTGTCTGCCCGGTGACGCATGCGGTGCTGTCTTATGATGCGGAAAAGGGCGAGTTGATCTCGAAGGCTGCGGGCTTGGCGTTTCCGATCCGGGACGGGATTCCGATCATGCTGGTTTCGGAAGCGCGCGAGATCGAGTGACGCCTTAAGGAACCGCTGCGGCAGAGGGGGGGCTGTCTGCCCCCCCACGGCGCATTGCGGGGCAATGCCCCTTCCCCCCCGAGGATATTTCCACAGGAAAAGGGGCTGGTGCGGTTTGGGTTCTAGATCTTCTGCCCG
>Ga0073904_10003841_pt1 | contig 11272 bp, 10 predicted proteins | sample KloWWTrecipitate_FD_66668 | JGI IMG/M metagenome (GOLD analysis project Ga0073904, IMG submission 66668) | Active sludge microbial communities from Klosterneuburg, Austria, studying microevolution and ecology of nitrifiers - Klosterneuburg... | ecosystem: Engineered > WWTP > Aerobic digester >... | reverse complement strand
TCTTGATTGATATGAATCCGTAAAGCTTGAAAGCTGCGCGTCGCCGGGTCCTGCCCTGGCTCACGGGTGCGCACGGTCGAGCGTACGAGGGACGCGAACTGACCTGTTGTGACAATAGGTTGTTCGAGCCGAGCAACCACAACCTTCTTTGCAATCTGGAAAGCAAACCGTTCTTCGCCATAATTTCTGATGACCTCCGTAATTTCTTTTATCTCGGCCCGTGCCAGCCACTCAGCCGCCGTCTCGCCCTGCGTCGTATCCATACGCATGTCGAGCGGCGCGTTGTGGCGGAAACTAAAGCCGCGCTCCCCATCGTCAATCTGCGGCGACGACACCCCTACATCAAACAAAATCCCATCCATGTCCTGCACGCTGGCCTCACACGCCGCTTCGGCGATTTCGCCAAAAGCGCGATGAACCAACTGAAAACGGGAATCCTTGATCTCTGCGCCCGCCGCAATGGCATAAAGGTCGCGATCAACGGCCACCAGACGGCCTTTTTCATTCAACTTAGTGAGAATAAGGCGGCTATGCCCGCCGCGGCCGAAGGTAGCGTCCATATAAACGCCGTCGGCTTTGATGGCCAGGGACTCTACCGCTTCATCGAGCAGCACCGTGACATGGGTGCCACCCGCGCTCACAGCACCAGATCCCCGAAGCCCGGCGGCAGGTCGCCGGACAGCGCCTCCGCAGCCAGATCGTTCTGTTGCTTCCAGCCGGCCTCACTCCAGATTTCGAAATGCGACCCCATACCGACCAGATAGACCGTTTTTTCCAGCTTGGCGTACTCGCGCAACTCCGGCGCCACCAGGATACGGCCCGCCGAATCAAGCTCCTCGGTACGCGCATTACCGACCAAAACACGTTTGATCGAAGCCGAGCGCGGGTCGAGGCTGGATGCCTTGAGAATCTGATCGCGAATCGGCTGCCAGGCCGGCGACGGGTAAAGCAGCAAACAGCGATGCGGATGAGCGGTCAGAACGAGCGAGCCCTCAGCGGCCGCGAGCAGGGGTTCGCGGTGCCTTGCCGGTATGGCAAGCCGCCCCTTCGCATCCAGACTGATTGCTGCAGCCCCTTCGAACATCTCTTGGCTCACCCCGTTTACCCACTTTTCAACACGTTTTCCCACTTTAGAACATGATCACCCCACAGTCAATAGTGAAATTGCTAATTTTTTCTTATGCAACAATGACTTACGCAAACTTTGCGCAGAATTTTTTACAGAAAATTATCGTTAAAAATCAAAGTACCGATAACAATACTTAAAGTAACTTATAAGGAGTTGAGGCGGATCAAATTGGCCCCCAAAAGGCCAATGCCGGCGTGGTAAAAATCAAGGAGAAATCGACCGAATTCAGCCCTGTTTGAGCAGCACGAGAGCTTCGGCGTACCTCTTGGCCGACTGCCTGCAGAATGACAAAGGGCAGCCAAGGCTGCCCTTTGAACACAAAACCGGCTTGAATTACTTTACCTGGCTGAGCCTTTGCTCAATACGCTCGACCGACATTGCGCCAGGCACCCGCTCACCATCAGCAAAGAAGATCGTTGGCGTCCCGGTAATATTCAGCTTGCGGCCAAATTCCTGATTTTTTCCGACCGCCGCCGTGTCACAGTCATCCCGCCCAGATGGCACCTTGCCGTCGATCATCCAGTCGTTCCATACCTTTGGACGATCGGCTGAACACCATATCTGCTTTGACTTGCGCACCGAATCCTCGGACAAAATTGGATACAGAAACGTGTAGATTGTAACGTTATCCAATTTCTGCAAATCCTTGGCCAGGCGCTTGCAGTAACCACAGTTCGGATCTTCGAAAGTTGCCAGCACACGTTTGCCATCGCCACGCACATGCTTGATGGCCCGCTCCAGTGGGAGTTCGTTGAACTTGATCGCAGTCAGTTTCTTCATCCGTTCATCGGTGACGTTTTTCATGTTTTTGGCATCAATCAACTGCCCGCCAACAAAGATCGCCGTCATCTTTTCATCGGTATAGAAAATATTGCCCTCCGCGTATACCTCATAGAGCCCGAGATAGCCCGCCTTGGTAACACTTTCCACCTTTGCTCCCAGCTTGGCTTCCATGCCTTTCCTGATGTCAGCCTCGTCAGCTATGGCAGCAGACCCAAAAGCCAGCATCAGGGTGAAGGGCAATAATTTTCTCAACATCCAATTCTCCTAGAGGGTTCCGAGTGCATAGCGCACAAGAGTATTCTTTATTAAGGGCAGGCCATTGGTCAGATTCAACCCCAGGTTGCGCAACGGACGCAAACCCGGTGGTGCCTCGCGAAACAGTCGGTGCAGCGTATCAGTCGTCGTCTGCATCAATACCGTCTCTTCACGGCGCGCTCTTTGGTAGCGCTGCAGGAAATGCTCCTCGCCGATATCGCACCAAGGCTGCGCAGCGGACAATAGCGCGGCCAATTCCTTGGCATCCTGAAAACCCAGATTGATACCGTGGCCCGATAAGGGATGGATGCCGTGAGCAGCATCACCGACCAAGGCAAGCCGCGGCGCGACAGATTGTGGCACGCGCATCAGACGCAGCGGAAACGCCGCCGGCGGGGTAAGCGGTTCGAGTCGGCCCAAAACACAACTACCAGCCTCCGCCACTCGGTCACATAATTGATCTGGCGGTAAGGCGCAAAGTTCGTCAGCGTGCTCATCTGGAGTGGACCACACGATCGAAATGCGGTTCCCGGGCAGAGGCAGATAGGCCAGCACACCATCGTCCCGGAACCATTGAAAAGCGGTATTGCGATGTGGCTTTTCAGTCGTGAAATTAGCCACCAGCCCTTTTTCGCCATAGGGCGTGTTGACCGCGGCAAGACCCGCCGCTTGGCGAACCCAGGAATCTCGACCATCGGCACCAACCAGCAACTTGGCAGAAATCGCCGTACCGTCGCCCAAAGTAAGCAAAGCCGCATCGTGACGAAACTCAAGCTGAGCCGGCCTGGCGGGACAAAACAGGGTCAGATTACTTTGTCGCTTGGCACTTTCCCAAAACTCACAAGCCATCAACGATGATTCGAGAACCCAGCCCAGCTCGGAAACGCCGGCTTCAAATGTCGAAAACTCGAGTTTGCCACCAGCATCGCCAAAAACCTGCATGGCGCAAATCGGGGCAAGGCGAGAGGAATCGAGGTACCGCCATGCGCCAATCGTTTCAAGAAAGGCGACATTGACCGGACTGACGGCATAAACTCGCGCATCCCAACCCACCTCCGGACTGGGCGAGCGGCTCTCAACCAAGGCAATACGCAGGCGACTATCACGCAACGCAATCGCCAGACTGGCACCGGCCAAACCGCCACCAACAATAATCAGATCAAATTGCTGCATAACAGCAATTATCTGGGTTCAGCAAAAGAAAACAAGGTGCTCAGGCTGGATTGCCACCGGAAGGCGGCTTGTTTTGGCGTGGGCGACGATTATTGTTATTACTGCCGCCACCCGGATTGTTACTACGTGGCCGATGTTTCTTTGCCTGCCCCGAGCCAGCCGGTTTGTTTTGAAACATGGGAGGGCGATCCTGGCCACCACCATGTTCGTTACCAGAGATTCGGTTGCCAGGCGCTAGCTGAATTTCCAGCTCAATGATTTCATCCCACTGCTCATCCGTTCTATCGCGCTCCGCAATAGAAAGAAGATCACGCAGGCGGCGGCGATTATCGTTGGGAGGAGGAGCCACAACGGGCTGGACTTCAGGCGGGGTATCGGGATTCGGATTAGTCATCGCAAATTAAAAAGCGGAGCCCGATAAAGCGAGCCCCGCATTGAGTAATGCCAGATTATTTCTTTTTGGCAGGGGACTTCTTAGGTGCCACGGCAGCCTTGAAGGCTGTACCAGCAGTAAATTTTGGAACCGTCGTAGCCGGAATCTTCAACGTAGCGCCAGTCTTTGGATTCTTGCCGGTACGCGCAGCGCGCTGTGCCGACTTGAAAGTGCCAAATCCAACGAGAGTGACGGACTCACCTTTGGCAACGGTCTCGACTACTGCACCAACGATGGCAGACAACACCTTGTCAGCAGCAGCCTTGGTAACACCAGCTTCTTTTGCAGCAACTTCGACCAGCTCGGATTTATTCATCTAAGTGCCTCCTGTTACTTGATTGTGTTTAAGAAAACTGGCCGTTGAAACGGCAGTATTCTTAAAGTAGCACACCTTGATAAATAAGTGTTGGCACGGAAATGCATATTTGGCAAGGATACTATGAAAACATGCGATTTAAACAAATTGACCGCAGTCGAGCATCACAAAAGACAACCCCGGCGCGCGGCCGGGGTTGTCGATACTTGCTAACAAGTAAATTTACTTGCTTCCTTCCTTCGGGTTCTCGTCTCCGTTCGGCTTCTCGCCGTGGGAAATTTCAGCAGCCCCCTCATTTCGCTTACCAATGTGCTGATCAATCTGCGGCAACTGATGAGCGATACCCTTGTGGCAATCGATACAGGTCTTGCCCTGATCAAAGGCTACCGGGTGCATACGTGCAGCCCGATTACCCTGCTCGGTGTAGTCCATATAGTCATAACGGTGGCAGTTGCGGCACTCCTGGGAATCGTTCCTCTTCATACGATTCCACTCATTTTGTGCCAACTGACCGCGCTTGGCATTAAATTTTTCAGGCGTATCAATCGTACCCAGAATCTTGTGCAAAACCTCATTGGAAGCCTGAATCTTGCGAATCATCTTCGGGCCCCACTCTTTAGGCACATGGCAATCAGGGCAGGTCGCACGAACACCGGTACGGTTGGTGTAATGGATAGTGTTCTGGTACTCCTTGAAAACATTTTCCTGCATTTCATGACAGGAAATACAGAACGATTCCTTATTGGTCGCTTCTAGAGCCCAGTTGAACCCCCCCCAGAAAACGATACCGGCAACGAAAATCAAGAGCACCGTGACCGTGCCAATACGCTTCACCCAGGCAGGGATATATTTATCCAGACTCATTATTCGGCTCCTTTTTTAGCCGCTGGCTTGTAGGTATTTTCGACAAGCGGTTTGGCGTCGAATTGCGGCACGTGACACTGATGACAGAAGTAACGACGAGGAGAAATGGTAGTCAACTTTTTGTCTTCCCGGTCCAGATAGTGCGACTTCGCCACCTTCGTTGCACCAGTTTCTTCAGCGCGCTCCTTGGAGTGGCAATCCATGCACTTATTGAAGTTCTGGGTAATGTTGTACCCCTTGATGCTATGCGGGATCAATGGCGGTTGCTTCTGAAAATTACGGGGAATGGTTTCCTGATCCTTTTCAGGACGGAACATATCGACTTTTGACATCTGGTCAACGGACACATCGCCCCGTTCAGACACTATTTTTTCCTGCGCACTGGCAACCCCAAGCCCGGAGATGAGCATGGTGGCAGCCAGGGCCAGAGCAGGGATGAATCTCATGGTTTCTTACCTCCGATGGACGACCGGAGCATTGCCCGTGGTCGCTTTTCGTTCATTTTTAGCGTTGACCGTGTTAGGCCTTAGTTACTTTGACCGCACACTTCTTGTAGTCCGTTTCCTTAGAAATCGGGCAGGTAGCATCCAGCGTCAATTTATTGACCAGACGACCAGCATCAAAGAAAGGAATAAAGACCAAGCCACGCGGCGGCTTGTTACGACCACGCGTTTCGATACGAAGTTGAATTTCACCTCGCCGGGAAGCCACTTTCACCTCCATACCGCGCTGCAACTTGCGCGCCTTGGCATCATCCGGGTGCATGAAAACCACAGCATCAGGGAAGGACTTGTAGAGCTCCGGCACGCGACGCGTCATGGTCCCGGTATGCCAGTGTTCAAGCACGCGACCGGTAGACATCCAGAGATCGAACTCCTTGTCCGGAACCTCGGCTGCGGGCTGGTAGGGCAGTGCGAAAATGACGGCCTTACCGTCCTTGTGACCGTAGAACTTAACGCCCTCGCCTTTCTTGACATAGGGGTCGTAACCTTCACGGAAACGCCAGAGCGTTTCTTTACCCTCGACAACCGGCCAGCGGAGACCGCGCGCCTGGTGATAGGATTCAAACGGAGCCAGATCGTGGCCATGGCCGCGACCGAAGGAAGCGTATTCCTCGAAAAGGCCTTTTTGTGGGTAAAAACCTAGCAATTTGGCTTCGTCGTTATCAAAACCTGCCTGAATTTCCGTTGCTTTGTATTTATTGACCACGCCATTCGCAAAGAGCACGTCATACATGGTCTTGCCCTTGAAGCTGGGCGCCTTCGCGAGCAGATCGGCCGGCCAGACTTCTTCCATCTTGAAGCGCTTGGAGAATTCAATAAGCTGCCAGAGATCGGAGCGTGACTCGCCTGGACCTTTGACCTGCTGCCGCCAGAACTGGGTACGCCGCTCGGCGTTACCATAGGCCCCCTCCTTTTCGACCCACATTGCGGTCGGCAGGATCAGGTCGGCCGCCATCGCTGAAACCGTCGGATACGGGTCGGAGACAACGATGAAGTTCTCCGGTTTGCGCCAACCGGGATAAAGCTCTTCGTTGATGTTCGGACCGGCTTGCATGTTGTTGTTGCACTGCTGCCAGTAGAAATTGACCTTGCCATCCTTCAAGGCACGCGCCATGGCTACAGCGTGGTAACCGACCTTGGCCGGAATAGCACCATCAGGCAGCCCCCAAAGATGTTCAGCATGCTTGCGATGCTCAGGGTTGGTAACGACCATATCGGCCGGCAGGCGGTGCGAGAAGGTACCAACTTCGCGCGCCGTGCCGCAAGCGGAAGGTTGCCCGGTCAGCGAGAACGGACTGTTGCCCGGCTCGGAAATCTTGCCGGTCAGCAAATGGATGTTATAGACGAGGTTGTTGGCCCAAGTGCCGCGGGTGTGCTGGTTGAAACCCATGGTCCAGAAGGACATCACCTTGATCTTCGGGTCGGCATATAACTCGGCCAGTGCCTTGAGATCCTTTTCTGCCACGCCGGAGAGTTTGGATACCTTCTCGACGGTGTATTCGGAAACGAATTTCTTGTACTCGTCAAAGGTGATTGCCTCAGACTTGCCCGTATCGCCCTTTGGCTTGCCATCTGCACCGGGATAACCGTTGCTGGTTGCATCTTTTTCCAAGGCATGCGTCGGACGCAGGCCGTAGCCAATGTCGGTCGCGCTCTTCTTGAAGTTGGTATTCCGGTTGACGAACTCCTGATTTACCTTGCCGGTCTGGATAATGTAATTGGCAATGTAATTGAGAATAGCCAGGTCGGTCTGCGGCGTGAAAATCATCGGAATGTCGGCCAGCTCGTAGGAGCGGTGCTCGAAGGTCGACAACACGGCGACCTTGACACTCTTGCTGGACAATTTGCGGTCGGTAAGGCGCGTCCAGAGAATCGGATGCATTTCCGCCATGTTCGAGCCCCAGAGCACAAAGGCGTCGGCATGCTCGATATCGTCGTAGCAACCCATCGGCTCATCGATGCCGAAAGTCCGCATGAAGCCGGCAACAGCCGAGGCCATGCAGTGACGGGCATTGGGGTCGAGGTTATTGGTACGGAAACCGGCCTTCATCAGTTTGGCGGCCGCATAGCCTTCCCAAACAGTCCACTGACCGGAACCAAACATGGCCAGCGCATCAGGGCCTTTCGCCTTAAGCGTCGCCTTGGCCTTCTCTTCCATAATATCGAAAGCCTGTTTCCAGGAAATCGGTGCGAACTCGCCATTTTTATCGTACTTGCCGTCCGTCATACGCAGCATCGGCGTCGTCAGACGGTCCTTGCCGTACATGATCTTGGAAAGGAAGTAGCCCTTGATACAGTTCAGGCCGCGATTGACCGGCGCATCAGGGTCACCCTGGGTTGCCACTACACGGCCATCCTGGGTGCCGACCAGCACGCTGCAGCCGGTTCCGCAGAAGCGGCAGGGTGCCTTGTCCCAGCGAATTTCGTCTTTTTGTGGCGCTGCTATTGCACTTGCACCGGGCAGACCAGCTGCCGATATTGCCGCCGCTGCTGCATTGGCCTTGATGAAGTCCCGTCGATTGAGTTTCACGCCTCTACCTCCTCGTTGTCTGATTCGTTGCCGCTGTATTGATAAACCATGGCTACCGATGCAACACCGGGGATACCATGCAAGGCTACATAACTATCCGCAGCCGTATTTGTATCGTCGTCCTCTAGCGTGACGACAACCTTTCCTTCCGGGCTCTGGGCATGAATTTCCACCCCCGGCAGTTGGAGCAACGCTGCGCAGGCCTCTTCGAGGCGCGCTGGCGCAATGTACAAAATGGCACTGGAAATATTCATCCGACCTAGTCCCCAAAAGAGCCTCTGCATTCAGCATTAGCAAGCTTCGCAGTCTTCCTGAACATGAAATGGCTGCACTTGATTTGCGTCAACTACTTACCGCTTGTGGATTAAGTCTAGTTCCAATGAATGCATTTATTAATACTTTATACCTAGTGACGGCGCAAAATGACCTATGACTATTTAATCAAGCACTACTATATCAATCGACTATCGATATCATTTAAGCAATCAATTGGGTAAATTTATAGGCCAACCTTAATATTTGTTCGTCGTCACTTTTCAACCACCAGGAGAAACCACCATGTCGATCATCAACACTCAAATCAAACCGTTCAAAGCAACCGCCTTATTCAACGGCAAGTTCATTCCAGTCTCCGACGCCGACCTGAAAGGCAAGTGGTCTATTGTTTTCTTTTACCCCGCCGACTTTACTTTTGTTTGCCCGACCGAACTGGGCGATCTGGCCGACGTTTATCCTGAATTTCAGAAGCTGGGTGTCGAGTGCTACTCGGTGTCCACCGACACGCATTTCACCCACAAAGCTTGGCACGACACCTCGGACACCATCAGGAAAATCACCTACCCGATGATTGGCGACCCGACCGGCGCCATCACCCGCAATTTCGACGTCATGATTGAAGAAGAAGGCCTGGCGCTGCGCGGCACCTTCGTCATCAACCCGGAAGGCGTGATCAAGGTTGCGGAAATTCACGACCTGGGCATCGGCCGCGACGCCACGGAACTGTTGCGCAAAGTACAGGCCGCTCAGTATGTTGCCTCCCACCCGGGCGAAGTCTGCCCTGCAAAATGGACCCCGGGCGATGCCACTCTGACGCCTTCCCTGGATCTGGTCGGCAAGATCTAAGCGCGATCGCAGAAAACTTCCCCACTCCCACCATGGGAGTGGCGCAGATTCCAGCGCAAAGGGTGGCTTCGGCGCCCTTTCCAGTGGAATTCAAAAAAGGAAGAACAGCATGCTTGATACAAACATAAAAACCCAGCTCAAGGCTTACCTGGAAAAACTGCAGCGCCCGGTTGAACTGATCGCCTCGCTTGACGACAGTGTTCAGGGCGAGGAAATGTTCGTCCTGCTCAAAGACATCACCGAACTTTCCGACAAGGTCAGTCTGCGCGAAAACGGCGTTGCGACACTGCGCCCGTCATTTTCCATCGGCCAACCAAGCGAAACGGCACGAATCAGTTTTGCCGGCATCCCGATGGGGCACGAATTCACCTCATTGGTGCTCGCGCTGCTGCAGACAGGCGGCCATCCGCCCAAGGTTGAAGCGGAAATCATTGAACAGATCCGCAACCTGTCCGGTACGTTCCACTTTGAAACCTTTATTTCGCTCTCCTGCCACAACTGCCCGGATGTCGTGCAGGCCCTGAACCTGATGGCGGTGATCAACCCCGGCATCAGCCATACGATGATTGATGGCGCGCTCTTCCAGGACGAGGTCAACAGCCGCAAGATCATGGGGGTGCCGACGGTATTCCTGAATGGCGAGGAATTTGGCCAAGGGCGGATCAGCCTGGAAGAAATCATCGCCAAACTTGATACCGGTGCCTCGGTTCGCGATGCCGAGAAGCTGAATGCCAAGGCCCCTTACGACGTGTTGATTGTCGGCGGCGGCCCGGCTGGCGCCTCCGCTGCCATCTACGCTGCCCGCAAGGGCATCCGCACCGGCGTCGTGGCTGAACATTTTGGCGGGCAGGTATTGGATACGCTGGCCATCGAGAACTTTATCTCGATCAAGGAAACCGATGGCCCGAAACTGGCCATGGCATTGGAGCAGCACGTCCGCGAATACGAGGTCGACATCATGAATCTGCAGCGTGCCACACAACTGATTCCGGGTGAACTGATTGAAATCAGGCTCGACAACGGGGCATCCCTCAAAAGCAAGTCGGTAATAATATCCACCGGTGCTCGCTGGCGTGAAATGAACGTCCCCGGCGAGAGGGAATACCGCGGCAAAGGGGTTGCTTACTGCCCGCACTGCGACGGCCCGCTATTCAAGGGCAAGCGAGTTGCCGTGATTGGTGGCGGCAACTCAGGCGTTGAAGCGGCTATTGATCTCGCCGGCATTGTCGGCCATGTAACGCTGCTTGAATTCGATGGCCAGTTACGCGCCGATGCTGTGTTGCAGAAGAAGCTGTTCAGTCTGCCCAACGTCACGGTCATTACCAGGGCACTGAGCACCGAGGTCACCGGCGACGGCAACAAGGTCAATGGTTTGCTCTACAAGGAGCGCAACACGGAAGAAGCGAAGCAGATTGACCTTGATGGCATTTTTGTTCAAATTGGTCTGCTGCCGAACACCGATTGGCTGAAAGCTGCGACCATAGAAACAACGGCTGGCCCTAGGGTCGACCTGTCAAATCGGGGGGAAATTGAAGTCGATGCCAAAGGCCAGACCTCGGTTCCCGGTGTGTTTGCAGCGGGTGACTGCACGACTACGCCCTACAAGCAAATCATCATTGCCATGGGCGATGGAGCCACGGCTGCGCTGAGCGCTTTCGATCATCTGATTCGCAGTTCGGCACCAGCCTGACAAGAATATGGAGAGCAATCACTTGCTCTCCATATATCAAGCTACAGCAATTCAAAGCGCCTTGAACAGAACCTTGGAATCGGCCTGCAGACCAATAAATGTAATGGTTTGTGATTTTCCAGTTTTGTCTAGCTACTCACGTAGCCACACACAAACCGGGCGCTGCAATCATTTTGACGGAAAGCACACCGGCCCGCCAGCCCCAAAGGTTTCACACCACTCAAGATGAAAACAAACCGGACATTGACGAAATAACATAACCCCCTATATGAATAATTACTCAATACCGAAAGCGCGGGGCTCGAATTACCCGCGCAAGGAGGAGCAGGGAAGGACCCGCTGAATAGCCCGCTCTTCCATCGCGCCGAATCTCAAACGATAACAAACCGGAACCCCTTGGCCTTTGTACAAGAACGCCCCCCCAGAGCGACCCCATACCCCGGCTTCTTCAAGGGACTGCCCGGCCCTTTTTCT
>Ga0073904_10003840_pt1 | contig 11273 bp, 8 predicted proteins | sample KloWWTrecipitate_FD_66668 | JGI IMG/M metagenome (GOLD analysis project Ga0073904, IMG submission 66668) | Active sludge microbial communities from Klosterneuburg, Austria, studying microevolution and ecology of nitrifiers - Klosterneuburg... | ecosystem: Engineered > WWTP > Aerobic digester >... | reverse complement strand
CTTTGGTGGCGGTGAAGAGCCGCGCCACCTCGTGCCGCATGACCTGGGCGCGAAACTCAGGGCCGAGCCGGGTGAAATCGTCCCACCCGCCATCGCGCACCTTCGGGCTGCGCGACGCTGTCCCGTCCCAAAAGCCGATGATCCCTTCTGCCGTGGTGGCCAGAGCCGAGGCGCTTGAACCTGATCCGGCGCCGGTGCCGCTATGGCCACTGTGCCCGCTATGACCACTGTGGCCGCTATGACCACTATGACCGCTGTGTCCACTGTGACCGCTATGACCCCAAAGTGACATTTGTCCCCCCATCGAACCCCATGAAACAAAAGGTGCCAACTTTGCTCCGGTGCAGCAAAGGCAAAATCCGGTCGGGCAAACCTTTGACGCAGAATTCACGAGGGGCACAGCTTCCCGGCCAGATTCACGACGCTTGCACGATCAAGCAATTGGGCTAACCTTTCCCCAAGCGACGTTGGTGCACAGCGTCGCTCGGGGACGGCATGAACGAAACCTTGCGGGTAACACTGGTGGGTGTCTTGCAGTTGCAAGACGGGTCCGGGCGGGATTGCACCCCGCGCGGGGCAAAAGCGCGTGGCGTCATCAGCCTTCTGGCGCTGGCCCCCGATCACCGCCGCACCCGGCGCTGGATCGAGGCGAAGCTCTGGTCTGACCGCGGACCCGAACAGGCCAGTGGCAGCCTGCGTCAGGCGTTGATGGAATTGCGCACCGCCCTTGGGGACGCGGCCGATTGCCTGCAGGCCGACCGCGAGTTCGTCACCCTGCTGCGGCTGGAGACGGATCTGGAACGCGATCCCGAAGCGAGCCGCGCCAAACTGGCCGCGGGCAGCGAGCTTCTGGAAGGGATCGATGTCCGCGACCAGGCCTATGACGAATGGCTGCGCGAACAACGGGCGCGTTTTCAACCCGACATGTTGCCCGGCCCGTCCCCGGCGCTCCTGAACGAGGACACCCAAGGCATTCCGCTCTTGATCCGGACGGGACAGATGCCCAGCGGATTTGGCGGATTTGCCACGTTGGCGATGGCCGATGCCATCGGCGGACTGGTGTCTGAGTTCGCCTCGGTCAACGTCTATGGCACAAGTGGCGCCACGGTTCAGCTTGGCCCGCAGGAACGCGGGCTACTGATGCAGATCGACGCGTCCGAAGCGGGCGACCAGTTGCATGTGATCTGCATCCTGGGGGCTACGCGCACCGGGCAGTCGCTGTGGTCACGGCGGGTTTCGCTGCCGTTGAAACAGCGCGACCTGCTGGCGCAGGGCGAATTTCCCGCCATCGTTTTCGAGGCGGCCGAAGCGGCCCTTGCCTCGCTTCCCCGTGTCGTGGGCAGCGAAACCGCGCTTTTGAAGGTGGAAAGCCTCGTCTCGCGCGCGGTGCGGGAAATGTTCAGCTTCGACATTCACCGCCTGCGACTGGCCGACAGCCTGCTGGCGGAGGCCGCACGTCTGATACCCGGCGCCCGCATCTTTGCCTGGCAAAGCCTGCTGCGCCAGATCATGCTGCTGGAACGGACGGAGAAGAACCGCGCGGAACTGCTTGATCAGGCCTCGACATTCGCGCGCAAGGCGATGGATGGCCCCTGGATCAATCCGCTGGTTTTGGCGCTTGTTTCTCAGGTGCAGACCACGCTTCTGGGCGATGTCGACAAGGGCAAGGCGCTGGCCCGCGACGCGATGGCGCGCAGCCCTTACAATGCCTTCGGCCATGCGGCGGCCGCGATCATCCATCTGCGCGAAGGGCACCCCGAACTGGCGCTTCAGACTGCGCAACAGGGCGCGCGGCTGGCGCAAAGCTCGTCCTTCCTGCATTGGTGGGAATCTTTGGCGGGCATGGCCTATATCGGGCTTGGCCAATATGATGATGCGATCGCGGTCTACGAATCCGCCCGGGCGCGCGCGCCCAGCTTCCGCCCGCCGCTGCGCAACCTGCTGTTCCTCTATCTCAAGCGGGGGGATCAGGACAAAGCCATGCGGACGCTTGATGACCTCAAGCGGCTGGAACCGGACTTCACGCTCGACCGGGCCCGCAACGACCCCGACTATCCGGTCGAAACCATGCGGCGCGCGAATTTCCTGAAGCTGCCCTTCGCGGAATAGGCGGATCGGGGCGGCGGATTGCGCGGCGACGGGGGTTCGGCTAAACGCTGGCCCATGCTCGATCAGATGAAACCCCGCCCCGCCCTGCCCCCGGAAATTGCCCGGAGACGCACGTTCGCCATCATCTCGCACCCTGACGCGGGCAAAACGACGCTGACCGAAAAGTTCCTTCTGTTCGGCGGCGCTATCCAGATGGCCGGTCAGGTGCGCGCCAAGGGCGAAGCGCGGCGCACACGGTCCGACTTCATGAAGATGGAACAGGAACGCGGGATTTCGGTTTCCGCCAGCGCCATGTCGTTCGACTTCGGGCAGTTTCGCTTCAATCTGGTCGATACGCCCGGCCACTCCGACTTTTCCGAAGATACGTACCGCACGCTGACTGCGGTGGACGCTGCGATCATGGTGATCGACGGGGCCAAGGGCGTGGAAAGCCAGACGCGCAAACTCTTCGAAGTCTGCCGCTTGCGCGATCTGCCGATCCTGACCTTCTGTAACAAGATGGACCGCGAAAGCCGAGATACGTTCGAGATCATCGACGAGATTCAAGAAAATCTGGCGATTGATGTCAGCCCGGCAAGCTGGCCGATCGGCATGGGGCGTGATTTCATCGGCTGCTATGACATCTTGCATGACCGGCTGGAACTGATGGACCGCGCCGACCGCAACCGCGTAGCCGAGTCGATCAAGATCAACGGTCTCGACGATCCGGCGCTGGCCGAACATGTTCCGGCCGATCTTTTGGCCAAGCTGCGCGAAGATGTTGAAATGGCGCGTGAACTTCTACCCGCCTTCAACCGGCAATCCTTCCTGGAAGGCCATATGACGCCCATCTGGTTCGGCAGCGCCATCAACTCCTTCGGGGTGAAGGAACTGATGTCCGGGATCGGCGAATATGGGCCGGAACCGCAACCGCAAAAGGCGGCCGAGCGCGAGATCGACCCTGAAGAGAACCGCGTCGCGGGATTTGTCTTCAAGGTGCAGGCCAATATGGACCCCAAGCACCGCGACCGCGTGGCCTTCGTGCGCCTCGCCTCGGGCCATTTCGAGCGTGGCATGAAACTTTTGCATGTCCGGTCGAAAAAACCCATGGCCATCGCCAACCCGGTGATGTTCCTGGCGGCCGACCGGGAACTGGCCGAGGAAGCTTGGGCGGGCGACATCATCGGCATCCCGAACCACGGGCAACTCAGGATCGGCGATGCGCTGACCGAGGGCGAAAGCCTGCGCTTCACCGGCATCCCGTCCTTCGCGCCGGAGCTGTTGCAGACCGTGCGCGCGGGCGATCCGATGAAAGCCAAACATCTGGAAAAGGCGCTGATGCAGTTTGCCGAGGAAGGTGCCGCCAAGGTCTTCAAGCCCGCGATCGGTTCGGGCTTCATCGTCGGCGTCGTGGGTGCCCTTCAGTTCGAGGTTCTGGCCAGCCGCATCGAGCAGGAATATTCCCTGCCCGTGCGGTTCGAGCCGACGCAGTTCACCTCGGCCCGCTGGGTGACGGGGCCGAAAATCGATGTCGAAAAATTCGTGAACACCAACAAGGGCCATATCGCCAATGATCACGACGGCGACATTGTCTACCTGACCCGCCTGCAGTGGGATATCGACCGGATCGTGCGCGACCATCCCGAACTGAAACTGACGGCCACCAAGGAAATGATGGTGTGAGCGTCTTTCCCGCCCCAATTGCGGCGGGAATGTGGCGAACTGCGGTCCACGCACCGCAAACGGACCACGATTCGGCGGGAAATTGCACCGATTCGGCCGCAAAGGCGCCCGCAGATGGCAAGGTTTCTTAACGATAAGCCCCCGCCATCGACCAGATTGCGCCATTTGGCGGCAATCGTCGCCAAACCGGAAACAAACCCAATGCGTCAAAATTTAGTCTCATTTGCAGCCGATAGAGGGCCAAGTCACTCTGGGTATGGGATCTGTCGTCATGAAGTTTATGTCTCTCAAGGCGCTTGTTGTCGCTGCTACACTCGCCTCCTCAGGGGCGGCTTCGGCAGTCACGCTCAACATCGACAGCGGCTGGGACCGGTTTGCGTTCGGCGCGGTCGGCACGCTGGCAAAGCGCGTCTTCACCTTCACGCTGTCGGGCTATGCCAATCTGTCTTTGACCGATGGGTACGTTTCGGGCGACCAGTTTCAGGTCTTGCTCAACAACGTGTCCTTCGGGCTGACGTCGCTGCCGGTCAACGGCGCCTCCTCGGTCGGCGCGAACTATGACACCGCTTTCGCAAATTCGAATTTCAGCTCCTGGACGCACCGTCTGGGGCCGGGCACCTACACGCTGACCATGCTGGTGGCTCAGCGTTCGGGCACCGACACGCGTGACCATCTGGGCGCGGTGCGGCTCGATACGGCGCCGGTCCCGCTGCCTGCGGCAGGGCTGATGCTTCTCTCCGCCCTTGGCGCTGCGGCGGCAGTGAGACGGCGCCGCACCTGAGGGTCGGACCGGACCGGGCAGAGAGCGCCCTTCCGCCGCACCGGAGGGACGCAACCAAGTCAAACGCCGCTCGCATCAGCCCCCGCGAGCGGCGTTTGCTTTTTCGCGCCCGCCACTGCGGCCCCCGCCTCCCAGCGTTTCCTTGACCTTCGGGCCCAACTGAGCTAACGCACCTCTGCCCCTTGGGGCCCGAGACTGACGCCGGGGCGCCCGAAGATTGCGTCCCTTTACCCTTGCGGTCCGACACCGCAAAATGATGGACGCTTATGACAAAATTCTCTGACCTTGCGCTGGACCCCTTGGTCCTGAAAGCCATTGCCGAATCCGGCTATGAAATGCCGACACCAATTCAGGCCGGCGCGATCCCGCCTGCGCTGGAAGGCAAGGATGTGCTGGGCATTGCGCAGACCGGCACCGGCAAGACCGCAAGCTTCACCCTGCCGATGATCACCCTGCTGTCGAAAGGCCGCGCCCGCGCCCGCATGCCGCGCTCGCTGGTTCTGGCGCCGACGCGGGAACTTGCAGCACAGGTCGCCGAAAACTTCGATGTCTATGCCAAACATACAAAGCTGACCAAAGCACTTTTGATTGGCGGTGTTTCCTTCGGCGAACAGGACAAGCTGATCGACCGTGGGGTCGATGTGCTGATCGCCACGCCGGGCCGGCTTCTGGACCATTTCGAGCGCGGCAAACTGCTGTTGACCGGTGTGCAGATCATGGTGGTGGACGAAGCCGACCGGATGCTGGACATGGGCTTCATCCCCGATATCGAGCGCATCTTCCAGCTGACCCCGTTCACCCGCCAGACGCTGTTCTTCAGCGCCACCATGGCGCCTGAGATCGAGCGGATCACCAAGACCTTCCTGCATACGCCCGTGAAGATCGAGGTTGCCCGTCAGGCGACCACATCCGACACGATCGAGCAGCGCCTGATCCAGATCACCCCCGCCCGCAAAGACCAGACCGCCAAGACCAAACGCGAACTGCTGCGCGCCGTGATCAAGGCCGAGGGCGAGGCTTGCACCAACGCAATCTTGTTCTGCAACCGCAAGTCGGAAGTCGACATCCTTGCCAAATCCCTGAAAACACACGGACTTGATGCTGCCCCCATCCATGGCGATCTGGATCAGAGCCAGCGGACGCGGACGCTCGACGGGTTCCGCGACGGCACGTTGCGTTTCCTTGTCGCCTCTGACGTGGCGGCGCGGGGTCTTGATATTCCGGCGGTCAGCCATGTGTTCAACTTCGACGTGCCGAGCCATGCGGAGGATTACGTCCACCGCATCGGGCGGACCGGGCGGGCGGGGCGCAAGGGGGTTGCCATCTCCATCGCCACCCCATCGGACCAGAAATACCTTGATGCGATCGAGGCACTGGTGAAGCAACCCATCCCGCGCGGCGCGATCCCTGAAGGGTTCGAACTTTCCGATGCCGCACAGCGTCCGGCGCGCAAGGACGAAGACCGCCCCGGTCGCGGTGGTCCCCGCCCCTCCAAGAGCCGCGACGACAAGCGCGAGCGGCGGATCAAGCCGCATGGTCAGGAAGCAGCGCTTGAGCCCCTACCCGATGTCGCGCCGATCCATGTCGCGGAAGTGGCAGCCGAGGCCCCGGTGGCCGAGGCACGCCCCGCCCGCGCGCCGCGTGACGAGGGCGACAGCCCGCGCGCACCCCGCGAACCACGCAATGACGATCGTCGCCAAGACAGGCGTGAGGATCGGCGTGATGACCGCCGCGACGGACGCCGCCCGCAGCGCGAAGACCGCGACCCGCCGGTCGTCGGCATGGGCGACCATGTGCCCGATTTCCTGATGCGCGGCCTGGCGCGGGTGGAAACCCCGAAGGGCGAGTAATCACCGCCACGCGCAAAGCGCTAGAGTTGAAAGCACCGAAAATCCTTTGCCGGGGATTTTCGGCGCTTTCGTTTATTCGGCCAGAAGCCGGCTGATCACCACCATGACTTCGGGCTTGCGGCCAATGTCTTCGGTGGCCACCTGCCGCACGATGCGTTTGATCGCCTCTTCCAGCTTTTCATCGTCCGCCAAGACTTTGGCGGGCGCCTTTTCCAGAAACTCGCTCAGTTCGCGTTCCATCTCGTCCGCGAGCGGCCGCCCTGCCCGCCCGGTTTCCGGCAGGCCCATCAGCTCGATCCAGGCGTCGCCCAGGGGCCGCCCGTCTTCGTCGATGATCACCGTGGCCAGAACCAGACCGTTCAGCGCCATGCGGATCCGGTCGCGCACCACCCCATCCATCGCCCCGATCAGCACGCTGCCGTCCAGATAGGTGCGCCCGGCCTCGATCCGGGCCACGACTTCGGGTGCGGTGCCCGACAGGCTGATCATCATGCCGTTCGTCACGATCATCGACGCGCGGCCCTTGGCCTTGGCCAGTTCGCTATGTTCGCGCAGATGGCGGTGTTCGCCGTGCATCGGGATCACGACACCGGGGTTCAGCAGATCATGCACCGCCTCAAGGTCCGGGCGGTTGGCGTGACCGGACACATGGTAAAGCCCGCCCCGGTCATCCACGATATCGACGCCTTTTTCGGAAAGCGCATTCATGATGCGCAGAACGTCCTTTTCATTGCCGGGGATGGTCTTGGAGGAGAAGAGGAACATGTCCCCCGATTTCAGTTCATGCCCCAGATATTTGCCGCGCGACAGTTGTGCCGACGCGGCGCGCCGTTCGCCCTGACTGCCGGTCACGATCAGCATCAGGCTGCCACGACCGACCTCCTCGGCCTCCTCCGGCGTCAGGATCCGCGGGAAGTCGGTCAGAAGGCCGGTCTGCTGGGCCGCAGTCACCATCTTGTTCATCGCCCGCCCCAGAAGGCAGATCGAACGTCCGGCCATCCGGCCCGCTTCGGCCAATGTCTTCAGCCGCGCCACGTTGGAAGCGAAGGTGGTCGCGACCACCAGCCCTTCCTGCTGGGCGATCAGTTCCGAAATCGGACCTGCAAGCGTCGCTTCCGACCGGCCCGGATGGGGTGAAAAGACGTTGGTGGAATCACAGGTCAGCGCACGGACTGGCCCGGCTTCATGCGCGATCTTGTGCCATTCCTCGGGGTCGAACGGCTCGCCCACCACCGGGCTGCCGTCGAGCTTGAAGTCGCCGGAATGGACCACCCGGCCCGCGGGCGTGTCGATGATCAGCGCCGCACTTTCGGGGATCGAGTGGCTGACCGGCACGAACTGCACCTTGAAGGGACCGGCCTCAACCATCGCCGGGCGCGCACCGACGATGCGGATGGCATCGGCGGATTGGCCCGCTTCCTCCATCTTCATCGTGGCCAGGAGGCCGGTGAAGGCGCGGGCATAGACCGGCGCGCGCAGGCGCGGCCACAGATGGCCAAGCGCGCCCACATGGTCTTCATGCGCATGGGTGATGAAAATCGCCTCGATCCGCGACTGGTTTTCTTCAAGCCAGGCGACATCGGCCATGATCAGATCGACGCCGGGCGATGTATCCATGTCCGGGAACGCGACTCCCAGATCGACGACGATCAGCCGTTCCTTCCCGGGCGCGCCATAGCCATAGACATAGCAGTTCATGCCGATCTCGCCGGCACCGCCAAGCGGCAGGTAAATCAGGCGGTCAGTGCTCATACGTTCCCCAGTTCCATGTTGTGCCGGTGGATCAGCACCAGCCCGTGCATCGTCAGATCATCTTCGATACCGTCGAACACCTCTGTGCCCTGATCGAAGAGCGAGGCCAAGCCCCCCGTGCCGATCACCTTCATTCTGCGCCCGCGTTCGGCGCGGATTTGCCGGACGAGCCCGTCCACCAGCCCGACATAGCCCCAATAGATACCCGCCTGCATGCAGGCCACCGTATTGGTGCCAATGACCTGCGACGGTTTGGTGACATCGACATGGGGAAGGGCAGCAGCGGCCATGTGCAGCGCCTCAAGCGACAGGTTCACGCCGGGCGCAATCGCCCCGCCGATATAGGCCCCGTCGCTGTCCACCACATCGAAGGTCGTCGCGGTGCCGAAGTCCACGATGATCAGGTCGCCGCCATGTCGGTCAAAGCCGCCCACGGTATTGACCAGCCGGTCGGGGCCGACGGTCGTGCCCTGATCAACGCGCGGTGCGACCGGAAGCCGGCAATCCGGCCGGCCCACGACAAGCGGGCGGCACCCAAAATAACGGTCGCAAAGGACGCGCAGGTTGAAGACCACGCGCGGCACGGTCGAGGAGATGATCGCAGCCTCGATCCGCAGATCCAGCTTCGCGGCTTCGATCAGCGTGGACAGCCAGACAAAATACTCATCCGCTGTGCGCAGATGCTGGGTGGCGATACGCCAGGTGGCAATGAACCGGCTGCCATCCCAGACCGAAAAGACCGTGTTCGTATTGCCGCAGTCGATACAGAGAAGCATACCCTGCCCTTTCAGAAAAAGACGTCCGCGGCCGGTATGGCCCGGCGCCCCGCCCCGGTTTTCAGGATAAGCGCGCCATCGCCGCCGATCGTCTCGAACGTGCCTTCGATGGTTTCGCTGACCGTACGCGCGACGATGACCTGCCCCAGCCGCGCCGCGCGGTTCAGCCAGGCGGTGCGAATGGGCGCAAAGCCATATGTCGTGAATTGCGCTTCCCAGCGCGCATATGCGGCGGCGAGTGCAGCAAGGAAGTCATCTTGCGACAGGATCAGCCCGGTCTCGCCCAGAACCGACACCGGCTGCATGGCACCCGGCTCCACCGCTTCGCGCGGCGGGGCGGCCACCAGATTGACCCCCACACCGATGATCAGGTGGCTGACCGCCGCGCCCTGCCCCGCACTTTCGAGCAAAATGCCCGCGACCTTGCCGCCGTTCAGCAGCACATCGTTCGGCCATTTGAGCGTAAGCGCGGCATGCGGCCCGCACAAAAGCCCCAGCGTATCGGCCAAAGCCAGGGCGGCCACGAAGCTGCGCAGCGCCGCCTGCAAGGGATCACCCGAGGGACGGAAGATCAACGTCGCGGCGAAGTTCCCTTCGGGCGCGATCCAGACGCGACCGCGCCGCCCGCGCCCCGCCGTCTGGCGGCGCGCCATGATCCAGGTGGGCTGCGTCAGGCCGGGGGCCAGGCGCGCGGCTTCGGAATTGGTGCTGTCCACTTCGGCCAGCACATGCCGGGCATAACCCTCCGGCCAGGCGAGAGGATCAGCGGACAAGCGCCTCGGCAGCCAGCGCCGCCGCACCCTCGACGCCAAAGAGGTTCACGACCCCCAAGACCATCACCAGCGCCGACCCCATCAGCATCGCCCATTGCAGGCCCCCCATGCGGGTCTGAAGCCCGGCACGTTCGGCCCCGAAATACATGTAGAAGACGATGCGCAAATAGTAGAAGGCACCGATCACCGACGCGACCGCGCCTGCAAGCGCCAGCCAGCTCATGTTCGCATCGACCGCGGCCTTCAGGACACCGAACTTTGCGAAGAAGCCCAGCATCGGCGGCACACCGGCGAGCGAGAACATCAGAACCAGAAGCGCCAGCGCCTTGGCCGGTTCGGCCTTGGAATAGAGGTTCAGGTCTTCGATATCCGCCGTGGGCTGGCCGTCGCGCTCCATCGACAGGATGAAGGCGAAGGTGCCAAGGTTCATCGCCACATAGATCGCCATATAGGTCAGCATCGCCTGAACCCCGGTCGCCGTGCCCGCTGCCAGGCCGACAAGCGCAAAGCCCATGTGGGCGATGGACGAATAGGCCATCAGCCGCTTGATGTCGCGCTGGCCGATGGCCGCAATCGCGCCAAGGAACATCGACAGGACGGCCAGAAGGGCAATCACCTGGCTCCAGTCGCCGATCGCGCCGCCGAACGCATCAAACATCACCCGGGCGAAAAGCCCCATGGCGGCGACCTTGGGTGCTGTGGCGAAAAAGGCCGTGACCGGCGTGGGCGAGCCTTCATAGACATCGGGCGTCCACATATGGAAGGGCACCGCCGACACTTTGAACGCGATACCGGCTATCATGAACACCAGCCCGAAAAGGAGCCCGGTCGACAGATGCCCCGCCTCGATCGTGGCGATGATGCCGCTGAACAGCGTGGTGCCGGTGAAGCCGTAGGTCAGCGACGCACCGTAGAGCAGAAGCCCCGAGGACAGGGCGCCCAGCACGAAATATTTCAGGCCGGCTTCAGTCGATTTGATGCTGTCGCGGCGGATGGAGGCCACGACGTAAAGCGCCAGCGATTGGAGCTCCAACCCCATGTAGAGCGTCATCAGATCGCCCGCCGACACCATCACCATCATGCCCACGACCGACAGTGCGATGAGGATCGGATATTCGAACCGCGCGATATTCTGGCGCACCATCCAGCCCTGGCTCATCGCCAGCACCCCGGCAGCACCCAGAAGGATCGTGACCATGGCAAAGCGCGAGAATGCGTCCGACACGATGGCGCCGCCGAAGGCCACGCCCTCGGGCCGTCCGGTCACGCCAATCCAGGCGGCCAGCGCCAGAAAGACCGCGACCGTTGCCCAGGTGACCAGACCGGCCAGACCATCCTTTTTCGTGTAGACCGCCAGCATCAGCGCGACCATGGCATAAAGCGCCAGCGCGATTTCGGGCAGAACGACGGGGAAATCAACCTGTTCCACGGGGGCGGTTCCTTAATGGCTGGCCACTTCCGCACCTGCATCGGCAGGCACGGCGGCATGGTAGTTTTCGACAAGCTGAGCGACCGAAGGGCCGATCCGGTCAGTGACAAGCGAGGGGTAGATGCCCAGAAGCAGCGTCAT
>Ga0073904_10003839_pt1 | contig 11274 bp, 7 predicted proteins | sample KloWWTrecipitate_FD_66668 | JGI IMG/M metagenome (GOLD analysis project Ga0073904, IMG submission 66668) | Active sludge microbial communities from Klosterneuburg, Austria, studying microevolution and ecology of nitrifiers - Klosterneuburg... | ecosystem: Engineered > WWTP > Aerobic digester >... | reverse complement strand
TTGTGATCGGTCGCGCGCAAGCGCCCGTCGGCGTGGGTCTCGACCAGATCGATCGAGCCGCGCAGGCGCAGGCCACACTCGAGCTCGACCGGCTCCTTCACGCTGGCCGCGTCGCGCCCGTCGTCGTGCTCGACGAGGCCGAACGAGAGCTCGAAGTGGCTGGGGGTCCAGCTGGTCTCGGCGGGCATGCGCCGCAGCCACTCGCGGAGATCGGCGCGCACCTGGGCGATGCCGTCCTCCCAGACCTTCGGGATCGCCGGACAGAGCCGGTCTTCGTGGGCCCCGGCGACCTCCATGAGCGTGCTCTCGAGCATGTCCTGGGCCCGCGAGAGGTTGCTCGCGCGCACGGGCAGGAGCCCCTGGGCGCGGAGGCGCGTGAGGAGCGCGAACTGGGTCTCGTGGACGAGGGTGCCGCGCTGGAGCGGGTCGAGCTCTTCGAGCGGCGCGGGCTCCTCGCGCTTCGAGAGCTTGAGCAGCGCCGAGAGGTAGAACCGATAGGGGCAGGCGGCGAAGTTTTGCAGCGCGGTGGGCGAGAAGCTCCGCGCGGAGAGCGCGTGCGCGTCGAGTGCGGCGCGGGCCCCGGGCGGCACGTTCACGAGGCCGTCCCACTCCACGTAGGGGCCGCGCCGCCACCGATGCGCGCGCGCGCGGAGGGCGCGCTGCAGGTGCGGGTTCGCGCCAAGCAGAAAGCGCGCCGCGCCCACGTGCTTCCTCTCGTCGTCGTAGAGCAGGCCCGCCAGCACGGAGAGGTCGTGCTCGGCGTCGTCGATGGCGTCGTCGGGGCGCTCGGGCGCGGGCCACCCGAGCCGCGCGCGCGACGACGTGTCGGCCATGCGTCGGAGCGCCTCGTACGTGGGCAGCGCGCCGTGTACGACGCGCAGGATCTCCAGCCCGTAGAACGAGGGCGTGCGCGGGCGCCCGGCCTCTGCGTCGACCCGCGGGTACGAGTAGACGAGCAGCTCCTCGGCGGCCCCGCTCGCGACGCGCAACATGAGGCGCTCGTGCTGCGAGCGCTCCGCGTTCGTGCGCAGCTCGGGCGACGACGCCGCGCGCGCGTCGTCGAGGAAGAGCGGGTCCTCGAGGACCTTCTTGGGGAACGACTTCTCGACGAGCCCCGGCACGAACACGGTGTCGAACGAGAGACCCCGGGCGTCCTCGATGCCTCCCACGAAGAGCTTGCCGAGGCGCCTGCCGCGGGTCGCCTGGCGCGCCTCGGCGAGGCGAGGCTCGAGCACCGAGCGCACCTCGGCGAGGCTCACGGTCGCGTCGGAGTCGAGCGGGGACAGCTCCGACAGGACGGAGAACACCCGCTCGGGCCGCCGAAGCGCGCGCTCGGCGAGCGCGGTCAGGCGCGCGAGCCACTCGGGCCACGAGGCGGGGACGGAGAGGCGCTGGAGCTCGTCGAGGAGCGGGAGGGCGAAGGCCTCGAGCTCCCCGAGCGACGCGAGATCCCTCGCCGCCTGGTCGGCCCGCGGATCGCCCTCATGAGTGTAGAGTGCATGGGAGTGACGCAGCGCCTCGCGGAGGCCCCCGAGCCGTCGCTCCCACCGGTCCTTGCCCCCGATGACCGACGCCTCGACGACGAGCCGCTCCCACCGGTAGGGGGCCCGTAGCGTCCCCGTGTCCTCCTCCGCTTCGCTCCGCGCCTCGGCGATCAGGGCCTCGCCGTCGAGCCTGGCGAGCGCGGCCTCCGCCTCGTCGTCGTCGGCGGGCGCGTAGGTGTCGGCGCCTACCCTCGGGTGGACGGTGTTCTCGTCGCGACGGGGCACCTCGCCGAGCGACACGTACTCGGCGAAGCGCGAGGCCGAGAGGCCCTCGGCCGCGCACGCGAGGAGCGCGAGGAGGGCGCGCCCGGACGGATCGGGCAGCCGCAGGCCCCGGGCGAAGTGTACGGGCACGCGCGCGCGGCGGAGCGCCTCCACGACGTGGGTGACGTAGCTCTCGGGTGCGCGCAGCAAGATCGCCATGCGATCGAACGGCACGCCCCCGCGAGCGCGCTCGAGCGCCGCGCGGGCGATCTCGACGCACTCGCGGCTCTCGCCGGGCGCCGACTGGAGTCGGACGTGCGCCGCGGCCCCCTCGGCCTCCGCGGCCTGCTCGGCGCGCTCGCCGAAGAGGGCTCGCTTGAGCGGCTCGAGAGGCCCCTGCGCGCTCGCGGCGGTGAGCGTCGTGGAGGGGAGCGCGCGCTCCACGAGCGCCCGGCTGCGTAGGTCTCCCTCGGGTAGAGTGACGAGGAGCCGGGGGCAGGCGTGCCCGAGGGAAGCGAGCCAGCGCTCCTCGCAGCGCGTGGCGAGCGTGGCGTCGAGCAGCACGACCAGCGCCGGGCGAGGCGAGGGGCGCGCGAGCTCGGCCGCCGCCGCGTCGTAGACGTCGCGCGCGTCCGCGAGACCGAGCTCGTCGAGGGACCGCTCGTACGCGGCGAGCAGCGAGGCGAGCGCGGGGTCGGCGGGGACGAGCCCCTCGCGCCGTAGCTCGTCGAGCGTCTGGGCGAGCGCGCGAGCGAAGCCTGGCGTGCCCGCGACGGGCGCGAACCGCCCGAGATCGGCTCCGCGCGGGCGCGACTGCGCGAGGCGCGTGGCCACCGCCTCGAGCGTGAGCCGCGAGGCCGCGACCCGACCCGCGCTCGCGAGCCCCCTCCGCGCGAGCGCGCCCACGTAGAGCGACACGGTCGTGCGGGTGGTGCCGTACGTCGCAGAGCGCCGCAGCGCGACCGCCCGCGCGAGGTGGTTCGCGGCCTCGAGGCTGCTCGCGACGATGACGGCCTCCGCAGACGCGGGCAGCTCGAGCAGCGCGTCGCGCGCGAGCTCGAGCCGGGCCTTCGCGGACGGAGAGATCACGAGCCGGCGGTCGTGCTCGGGACGGAGGGCGCTGTCGACCGGGCTCACGGCGGGCACGCTACCATCGCACCGCGCCCTCTCGTCGAGAACTGGCGCGGACCGGGGCGGAGGGTCGGCGCGCAGAGTCCGCCGCGCGGCGACGAACCGAGGTACGCTCGCGAGCGATGGCATTCCCCCTCCCCAAGTGGGCCGCGCGCGCGGCCGTGGCGCAGGTGCTCTCGCGGGTGCCCGGTGGCCCCGACGTGCGCTACGCGCTCCAGCGCTACGTGACGCGCTCGCTCCCGTTCCCCGACAAGGAGCTGCTCGGGCGCTTCCAGATCGGCTGCGAGCACCTCGCGGCGCTCGGCCGTCACGCTCCCACGATGGACCTCGCGACGGCCCATTTCTTCGAGTTCGGCGCGGGGTGGGACCTGGGCATGGGGCTGTTCCTTCGCGCCGCCGGGGTCGGGCGGCAGACCCTCGTCGACCTGAACCGCTTCGTGCGGCCGGAGCTCGTCCATCACGCGCTCACGCGCCTGCGCTCGTTCGTCGCCGCGCCGCCGTCCGATTTTCCTTGCGCCGGGGCGCTCAGCCTCGGCCGCCTCCCCACGTCGTTTGCGGTGAGCGAGTTCGAGGTCGATGGAGCCTTGCGCGAGCTCGGCATCGACTACCGCGCCCCGGCCGACGCGCGGCGCACGGGGCTCCCCGCGGGGTCGGTCGACTGCGTGACGAGCAGCCTCACCCTGGAGCACGTTCCGCTCCCGGAGATCCGGTCGATCTTCGCGGAGCTCTCGCGCGTGCTGCGCCCGGGCGGGCTCTTCGTCTCGAAGGTGGACATGAGCGACCACTTCAGCCACAGCGACGCCTCGCTCACCTCGTGGCACTACCTCCGCTTCGACGAGCGCACCTGGAACCTCGTCAACGCCGACATGCTCTACCAGAACCGTCTCCGCGCCTCGGCGTACCTCGACGCCGCGACCGAGGCGGGGTTCGAGCTGCTCGAGGTCGACCGGCGGTACCCGCGCGGCTGTGATCCCGACACGCACCCGCTGCCCCCGGTGCACCCGAGCTACACGGCCTACAAGGATCGGCGCGATCTGCTCGCGCACAAGCTCTATTTCGTCGCGCGGAAGCCGGCGTGACCTTCGCCGCGGCGAGCTCGGCGCCGCCACCCGGGCCGTGAGTCCCCGGCGTTCGCGCGGAGCGTCGACATCGACCGCGGCGCGGGAGCGCGCTTCGTGCGGCTTCGCGTTGGCGTTCGCGTTGGCGTTGGCGTTCGCGTTCGCTGGCGCGTGCCGCTCCGACCCACGAGGCCCGACCCTCGACGCCTCGTCCGCGCTCGCCGAGGGGATCGACGCGGCGTCGCGGCTCGACGCGGCGCCCCCGCTCGCGTGGCCCGCGCTGCCGCGGACGCTCGAGGCGCAGCGCGCGCTCATCTCGTCGTGCACCCTCCGCGACGTCTCCGGCGCCCCCGACGGTGGCACCGAGGTCAGCCTCGATGCGCTAGCGCGCCGCTCCCTCGCGCGCCTCGACTACGCCATCGCGGGGGAAGCCGCGATCCGGGGCTGGCTCGACGCGTGGCTGGCCCGCGCGGGGGCGCGCGACGCCTACGTGCTCGTCGGCACCCACCACGACTCGGGCGCGCAGGTGCGCGCGTTCCGGGCGCTCGTGAGGCGCCCCACTCGACTGACCGACGTGGCCCTGGAGCACCTCGTGGCGGACGGTCGATGGGGTGGCCTCGCTGAGGACGCCCAGCGCGCCGACGGCGCGGATCTCCGCGCGTTCCTCGAGCGCGGCGACCTTGGGGCGCTCGATCGCCTCGCGCGCGCGCACGCCGCGCACGACTACACGGCGTGGAAGTTCGGCTACGAGCGCGACGTGCTGGACATCGTGCTCGCGGCCCGCGCGACGGGGCAGCGGGTCCTGCCGTGCGACATGTCATCGAAGGTGCGCGAGGCGCTCGTCGGGGGCGGCGACGGCGCGAGCGACGAGGTCCTCCGGCTCCGGGAGCTACACTGCCTGCGCGCTCTCCAAGACGCGGCGCCCGGCGGGCCGCGCCGGATCGCGATCCTGTGGGGCCACGATCACGCGCGCCCGCGCGGGTTCGCGCGGTTCCTCCCGCCGGACACCGCGGTGCTGCGGGTGCACCTGTTCGGGGCCCGCGTCTTGGCCACACCTGCGCTCGATCGCTCACGGGGCATCGTCCTGAATGACGCCGTGCTCGTCGCGGGCACCGACGCGCCGGCCCCGACCGAGGTCGCGCTCTTCCTCCCCGACGAGCGCACCCGTGGCGACGTGGATCGCGTCCGGCGCGCGCCCGAGGCCGCCGCCGCGACCCCCGAGGTCCGCGCCTCGTCGGCCGCGCCCGGCACGCTCTCGCTGACCCCGGTGGGCTCCGACGAGCCGCGCGCGACGCGCACGCTCCGGCTCGGTCGAGACGAGGTCGCCGCCACCGTCGGCGAGGGCGCGCACACGTACGTCCTGCGGAGCGGCGGGGTCACCGTCGTTGGAGGGCTCTCGCTCGCACGAGGGGAGCGCGCGACGCTCGCCTTCGACGGCGCGCGGCGCATGACGCGCCTGGAGCTGGAGGTGCGCCCGTGAGCACGGCCACCGTCCTCCTCGTCCTCGCCGGTGTCGTCGCGGCCTTCACCCTCGGCGCGTTCGCCTACCTCGGCGTCACGTTCGCGCTGATGACGCCACACGCCGAGCCCCGCCCGCTCGGGACCGCGGCGCGGAGCCTCTTCTACGAGCTCGTGTGCGTCGCGCTCGTGCAGCCGTGGCTCCCGCTCTTCTACCTCGTGGGCAGGCGCATGGGCGGCGCGCGCGACGGCGTGCCGGTCGTGTTTGTCCACGGGTACTTTCAGAACCGCGTCGATTTTGTGTATCTTGCACGTACATTGAGCGCGGCGGGGCTCGGGCCGCTCTTCGGCATCAACTACCCGTTCCTCGCGAGCGTGAAAGACAACGCGGCGCGCCTCGCGCGCTTCTGCGCGCGCGTCCGAGAGGAGACCGGCGCGGCCAAGGTCGACCTCGTGTGCCACAGCCTGGGAGGACTCGTCGCGCTGGAGCTCTTGCGGCAAGATCCCGCCCACGTGCGGCGCTGCGTCACCGTCGCGAGCCCCCACGGCGGCGTCGTCTTCCGCGGACCGATCCTCGGCGCGGCGGGCAGGGACCTGCGCGCGGGGTCCGCGCTCGTGCGGGAGCACGAGGCCTCACGCGCGCCGGTGCCCGTGCTCAGCGTCTACTCGAGCCACGACAACGTCGTGCACCCGAAGCTCACCTCGGCGCTCGCGGCGCGGGGCGGGGAAGACGTCGAGGTCGCGAACCTCGGTCACTTCGGCATTCTGTTCTCTCGCAGCGTCGCCGCGCACATCGTCGCGTTTCTTCGCCACGAGGCGGCCCCTGGCGGCGTCGAGCGTGTGGACGTCGGCGCGACGACCGAGCGTGCCGACGGGGCCGGCGAGAGCGACGAATCCGTCGACGAGCCGCGCGCGCTCAGCGGCTCTGCGCCGCCTCCTTGAGCCGCGCGAGGAAGGTCTGCCCCGCGCGCCCGAGCGGCCTCTCGCGGGGGTGCACGAGCACGGGCTGGAACGTGTAGCGCGCCCCGCCCTCGTACGGCACGACCACGAGCGAACCCGCGCGCAGGGCGTCGCGCACGAGATAGAGGGGCATCCAGCCGAAGCCGAGGCCGAGCTCGATCGCGCGGAGCTTCATCGCGAAATCGCTCAGGTAGAAGACGCGCGGGCCTCCGAAGATCCGCGTGTCCCCGAGGCGATGGGACTCGCTCGAGTCGTGCACGGTGAGCTCCACGTGACGCTGCAGCTCGGTGAGGGACACGCCGCGCGCTTCGCCGGTCCCCGCGGAGGCGGGGGCGGGCCCCACGCTCCCGCTGGGGCCGAGCGCGGCGAGGGCATGCGAACGCGACGCCACCAGCACCACCTCGACCTCGGCGAGCGCGTGCTCGACGAGCGCGTCGGAACGCAGATAGTCCTTCACCAGCATCAGATCGGCGCGATCGCGCTCGAAGCGGTCCTGGACACCCCCGAGGAACTCGACGCGGATCTGGACGTGGGTAGGCACGGCGTCGTCGGCCATGCGACGGAGGGCGCTCAGCACGGGATCGATCGGCAGGATGCCGTCGACCACCACCTCGAGCCTCGGCTCCCAGGTCTCGTGCAGCTGCGAGGCGAGCGACTCGATGCGCCGCGCGTGGGTGAGGAGCCCGCGCCCCTCTTCGAGCACGGCGCGCCCGGCGGCCGTGAGCACCGCTCGGTGACCGGAGCGGTCGAACAGCCGAAGGCCGAGGCCCTCTTCGAGCTGCTTGACCGAGTACGACACGGCCGACTGGGCCCGGTGCAGCTCGGCTGCGGCGCCGCTGAAACCCTTGTGGCGGTCGATGGCGTCGAGCACCTCGAGCGCGTCGAGCGTGAACAGCATCGCCACGCAGTGTGGCACGGCGTGCCGCCGCCCGCGCCCGGTCCTTCGAAAAATTCGATGAAGACGTTCGGAACGTTGAACTTTCGCGGACCTGCGCGCGGTCGTACCCCGGGGGGTATGCACTACGTACGAGGCCGCACGACCCGCCAAGCCCACGTCGACCTCCCCTCGGGGACGGTCGAAGAAGAATACGCGCGCGGGGGCTTCTCGGGTCGCTCGTCGCACCTCTACCGCACCCGGCCTCCGGTCGAGTGGACCTCGCTCGAGGGCGATCTGCGCCCCCGCGCGATCGCCGCGACCGAGCTTCCCGGGCTCGTCGACGGCGCCGCCTGGCCCACGGCGCGCGTGCCGTTCCTCACCAACGCGGACGTCACGCTCCACATGGCGCGGCTGTCGCGGCCGATGGCGGATCTCTTCCGGAACGCCGACGCCGACGAGGTGCTCTTCGTCCACGCGGGCGCGGGCACCCTCCGCACCGACTTCGGCCCGCTCGCCTACGAGAAGGGCGACTACGTGGTGCTCCCGCGCGGCGTGACGTACGCCCTCGAGCCGAGCGCCCCCTCCACGTTCCTCGTGATCGAGTCCACCGACGAGGTAAAGATCCCCGAGCGAGGGCTCCTCGGGCAGCACGCCCTCTTCGACCTCGACGTGCTCGACGTCCCGAGCCCCGCGGAGGCCCGCCCCGACGGCACCTACCGCGTGGTCGTTCAACGCGCCGGCCGCTTGTCGACCATCACGTATCCCTTCGATCCGCTCAACGTCGTGGGCTGGAAGGGGGATCTCTACCCCTATCGGCTCAACGTGCGCGACATCCGGCCCGTGCTCTCCGAGCGCTACCACCTCCCGCCGAGCGCCCACGCCACGTTCGTGACCCCCAACGTGGTGATCTGCACCTTCCTGCCGCGGGGCCTCGAGACAGGCGACGAAGGCGCGCTGCGAGTGCCCTTCTATCACTCCAACATCGACTACGACGAGGTGCTCTTCTACCACGACGGGGACTTCTTCAGCCGCGCGGGCGTCAGCCCGGGCATGGTCACTTTCCACCCGCAGGGCATCCACCACGGCCCGCAGCCTGGCGCCGTGTCCGCGGCGAAGGGCAAGACCCGCACGAACGAGCAGGCGGTCATGATCGACACGCGCCGGCCCCTCGCCGTCACCGCCGCGGCCGAGACCGCGAGCATTCCTGATTACCACCAGAGCTGGACGCGACAGGAGCACACGAAGTGAGCACGATCGACCAGGCGGGCCCCGCCAACGCCGCGAAGAACCCCGTCGGCTTGCGGGGGCTCGCCTTCGCCGAGCTCTGCGGCAGCGAGCCCGAGCTCCGCGCCCTGCTCGGCGCGCTTGGCTTCTCCCACACGCGCCGCCACGCGTCGCGCGCGCTCGACGTCTACACCCAGGGCTCCGCCACCTTCCTGGTGAACGACGAGCCCGATACCCACGCGGCGGAGTTCCGCGCAGCGCACGGCCCCTGCGTGAGCGCGCTCGGCTTCGCCGTGGACGATCCGGCTCAGGCGTTCTCGGAGGCGAGGGCCCGGGGCGCGCGGCCTTACACGGGGCGCGCCGCGAGGGCGATCGACGCGCCCGCGGTGCACGGCGTGGGCGACAGCCTCATCTACTTCGTCGCGGCCGGGCGCGAGAGCGCGGTGATGCGCGAGTGCCCGGCCGTCGAGCGCCCGACCTTGGTGCCGGATCGGGGCCTCCTATGCTTCGACCACCTCACGAACAACGTGGCGAAGGGTGAGCTCGCCACGTGGGCGAAGTTCTACGAGGAGGTGTTCGGCTTCACGCACGTGCGGAGCTTCGACATCAAGGGAAACAAGACGGGCCTCTACTCCTTCGCGCTCCGGTCCCCCGACGGCTCGTTCTGTATCCCCATCAACGAGGACAAGGGCGGCACGGGGCAGATCGCCGAATACCTGAAGGAGTATCGCGGCGCGGGCATCCAGCACATCGCCTTGCTGTCGAACGATCTCCTCTCCACGCTCGATCGCATCGACGGCGCCGTGCCGACCCTCGACATCGACGACTCGTACTACGAGAACGCCTTCGCCCGCGTGCCCGGCGTCCGCGAGAACCCCGAGCGCATCCGCGCGCACAACGTGCTCATCGACGGGGACCCCGAGGGATACCTCCTCCAAATCTTCACGAAGAACTGCGTCGGCCCGATCTTCTTCGAGCTCATCCAGCGGGAGAACCACCTGTCGTTCGGCGAGGGCAACTTCGGCGCGCTGTTCCGCTCGATCGAGCGCGATCAAGAGCGTCGCGGCGTGATCTGACCCGCGTCGGCGCAAGAGCGAATACGAAGTATCGAAATGGGCACTCGTGGGGGTGGGCGCTGCCCCCGCTCGAGCGCGAGGACTCTGCCACGGATCGAGCCGTCCATCGCCGCGCAGTGACGCGGGCGACGCGCTCGCTCCGGTGGGATCCCTCAGTCGGCGTACGCCAGCGCCATGAGGCCGAGACCGACCGCGAAGAAGATGGCCGCGGGGCCGAGCACGCCGAGCAGCCCGTAGTCGACGAACGCGCGCTCGGGATCCGTCGGCTCGTAGCGAACCTTCACCTTCTGGCCCACCGAGTAGGCGGGGGGCGTGGAGTACACGCCCACGAAGCGGCGGGACGGCCCGCCCTCGGACGGCTGGAACTCGATCACCGGCGCGAGGCCGCCGCTGTGGCGGCTGTCACCCAGCTCGCGCGGGCCCTGCTTGAGCTCCACCACGGTGCCTTCGGCGGGGCGGCGCCGCATCGCGCGGCGCTGCAAGAGCGCGCCCACGACGACGCCGAGACCCATGACGAGCCGGCCCACGACCACCACCCCGTGGAAGTCACTCACCTGGCCTCGCTGGCGCTAAGCGCCCCGGCGAGAGCCCTGGGACAGCGGCACATCTCGATCATCGGCACTGCGAAATACCCGACGTGACGACACACCGCTGGCCAGCCGTGCAAGCCTGGGCTCCCACGATTCGTTGGTCGCGGCAGGTGATCCATCCGGTCCCCGCGAGATCACACGCGGCGCCGTTCGACCGGCCGGCGCACAGCGCGCTCGCCGCCACGCGGCCCCTCTTCAGCGCTTCGGCGGCCACCCATCCGTAGCGACCCTCGACGCGCCCGAAGACGAAGATCATGGTCCGCACCGGGCGCACCCCGTTCAGCTCGAAGAGCGAGATGCGGAGCAACGTGCGACGATCGGGATCGATGCTCCGAACGCGCTGAAAAGCGAGCGAGGAGGGCGCGACCAGGAAGGTGTCGGTGGCGGCGCCGCCGAGGAGCGGCGTCTGGTAGGCGAGGTTCAGAGTGTTGCCGTCGCGCAGCATGTAGTCGCGCGCCTTCTCGCTCACGAGGGGCCCACTTCGAGGGCGAATCTTGAGCTGCGCCCACGGGGGCAGGCAACGCGTCGAGTCGTAGCCGTCTTGCGTGCACCCGTAGTCGCTCGCCGACTTCACGACGTACTCGGTGGTGGCGAACGATGGGCTCCCGCGGGGCGGCGTGTCGTACCGCTGGAAGGCGCTCTCGCGGATGCTCGCGGCCGGGATCCATGAGGACCCGCCGGCGTTCCCCGGGCGCGGCGAGGGCGAGATGGTCACGTCGAACGCATAGACGTACTGGCGCCGCTCGCTCGAGCCGTCGACCTGCATGACCTTGAGCTGGCCGAAGTTCACCTTCACGCACGGGTGCCCGCGCTCGTCCTTGCGGACCTCTCCGCCCGCGAAGGAGTAGCAGGCGCCGAACACTCTGCCTCTTGCATGCCCCGCGCCGTCGTAGATGGGGGTGTCGGTCTCGACTCCCCACTTCCCGACCTTCTCGATGATCTCGACGCGAGCCTTCGGTCCGGTCACAGCGCGCAGCGCGCGAATGGCCGCGGGGGGCAAGTACCGATTGCGGCCGGGTTGGTTGTTCGGGAATTGGCAGTTGTAGAGCGACCCTCGGCACACGCACGCCGCGCGGAGGGGGTTTCGCGCGCAGGAGTACGCGCGACTCCACCACGTGCGGCCCGCGCCGATCGGGGCATCGAGGAGCCCCA
>Ga0073904_10003835_pt1 | contig 11279 bp, 10 predicted proteins | sample KloWWTrecipitate_FD_66668 | JGI IMG/M metagenome (GOLD analysis project Ga0073904, IMG submission 66668) | Active sludge microbial communities from Klosterneuburg, Austria, studying microevolution and ecology of nitrifiers - Klosterneuburg... | ecosystem: Engineered > WWTP > Aerobic digester >... | reverse complement strand
ATTGCGACAAGGTCTGTCGTTGAGGACCCCTATATCCGGTGCCAGCCGCCGGCGGCGTGGAGGCCGCCGTCGACGTGCACCGTCGCACCGGTCACGAACCGGGCCAGGTCCCCCAGCAGGAACACGATCACCGATGCCGCCTCTGACGGGTCGGCGAACCGTCCGATCGGCGGCACCGGCGGCGGCCGGAACCGCGACTCGGCCTGCACCGCCTCGGCCAGGGCCGCGTCGCCGTGGGTCGGGATCCCGTCGGGCGCAACCGAGTTGACCCTGATGCCCCGGTCCGCGAGCTCCAGGGCGAGGGTGCGGGTCAGGTTCTCCACCGCCGCCTTCATCGCCGCGTACACCGAGAAGCCCGGCGCGGCCTGGAACGCCTCGCTCGAGGTGACGTTGACGATCGAGCCGCCCGCGCCCATCGCCTCGACCACCGCCCGGGTCACGTCGACGACGCTGGTGAAGTTCTCGTCGACCAGCGCCCGGTCGCCCTTGGTCGACGAGTCGACGAACGCCGCCCGGTAAGTGCCGCCCGCATTGTTGACCAGGCCGTGGACGACCCCGAACCGCGCCACGGTCGCCGCGGCGAAGTCGCCCACCGCGTCGCGGTCGCGGACGTCGAGGACCTCGGCGTGCACCCGGCCCGGACCGACCGACGGGTCGCGTGCGAGCTCGTCGACCAGGACGGCCAGTCCGTCGGCATCACGGTCGCACACCGCCACCGACGCCCCGAACGCGGCCGCAGCCACCGCGGTCGCTCGACCGATCCCGTTCGCTGCGCCGGTGACGACCACGACCCGGCCGTCCAGCCGTACGGCGTCGGGGGTCAGCGGTGCCGGCTCGTCGTTCACGCCGCCCATCATGGCCCCATGGCCCTCGGGTGGACGCGACCGACTCCCTGATGCAGGTCGGTGGTTCAGACCGAGGGAGCTGCCGTCGGCGCTACCGTCGGAGCTGCCGGCAACGCCGCCGGCTCGATCGCCCACCGGGGTCCGGCCAACTCGCCCGACGCGACCGCGACCACGTTCGCCACCACCTCGGCGGCGGCGTCCAGGCGGACCCGGGGCTCGGTGCTGAACGCCGGGCGCCGACCGTCGCGGGACAGCCACGACGAATCCCTGACCACAGCACCGGACTGCTCCCGGGTCGTGAAGAGCTCCGGTGCGGCCGGGGTGGCTCCGGTCGGGACCGGGTCAGCCGCAGGGATGCGGGAATCGATCGGGCGGGTCCGGGCGGATCGGGCGGTGACGTCGAACAGCGGCACTCCGCTCAACGGAGGCCTCCACGCCATGTCCCGTACGGACCTCTCGGTCGCGCCGGCAAGCGCCAGGGCCAGGCCGGTGAGCACGAGCAGCCGGGCGGCCCGACGGGCCGGACCGTCATCCATCCCCGCCGCTCGTCGCAGTCGACGTTCCAGGTCCGGAGCGGCCAGATCGAGCACCGACGCCAGCTGAACCAGGTCGGCGGAGCGGAAGCGGACCTCGGCGTCGGGTTCCACGCCCCGCTGCCGTCGCACCGCGGCCACGTAGTCGGTCAGCACGTCGGAGTCGTCGTCCCGGAACGGATCGACGTGGACCACCTCGTCACCGATCACCAGCAGGTGTGGATGGGTGGGGTGACGGAGGTCCTGTCGGGGCGGGAGATCGAGGTCGTCGTCGCCGTACACCGAGATCGCCCGCTCGAGCACCGTCGTGCTCACCGGCCGGAAGCCGGATTCGATCCCCCGGAGGTCGCGACGGCCCACGCCGACACGACGTGCAGCGTCGGCCCGGTCCAGACCAGCCATCTCCCGGGCGCGGCGCAGCGCGGGTCCGGCCATCACAGCGACCCCGGCCGCGGACCGGTGACCGGAACCCGACCGGTTCCCTTCCCTGTTGGACATGCCATGAGGATCGGCACGTCACGCGTCGGACTGAACAATGTGCTCGGCGGAACGGACCGGACGGACACCGACGTCGGGCCCGCGTGTGGTTATCGTCGGGAGCGGAGCACGCCCAGAACGGCTGGGCGCCCCGAAGAGGAGGTGCCCGACGTGGACCTGAGAGACACGTTCGGAGGCGGAGCGGGCCTCCTGGACCAGACCATGGCCCTGATCCGACGCGACGGGCTCATGGACCTGATCGGCGGGCTGAACCAGGTCGGTGCCGACGACCAGACTACCAGTTGGATGGGACCCGGCGCCAACGAACCGGTCAGTGCCGACCGCGTCCGCGACGCCCTCGGACCGACCCGCAGCCACGAGATCGCCACGGCGCTCGGCGTGTCGACCGACGACGTCGCCGCCGGGATGGCCCGCCTGCTGCCACTTGTGGTCGACCGGCTCACCCCCGACGGCACCTACCCCGATGACGAGCGGCTCGACAGCACCGACCTGAGCGACATCGACCTGGTCGCCCTGCTCGGACCGGGCTGAGCGCACCAGTTCGCCCCTTGTCGCCGAGCGCACCCTCCCGGGGCATGCTGTGTCCATGAACGAGTCCGAGCTCGTCCCGATGGTCATTCAGCCGCCACCGTTCACCGGACCCCTCCCGGTCCACAGCCTCGACCACGGTCTCCCGGAGCCGACGTCGAGCGCTGCGGAGGCGTCGGAGAGAGACCTGAGGTCGGTGATCGGCGTCGACGTCGGCGGCTCGGGGATCAAGGCGGCTTCGGTCGACCCCGTCACCGGCAGCCTGACCTCGGAGAGGATCCGCATCACGACGCCGACGCCCGCGACCCCCGACGCCGTCGTCGCGACCATCGTCGAGGTGGTCGAACGGGTCATGGACGGCGACGGATCCGCCCACCTCGGCGACCGCGCTCCCGTCGGCCTGACGCTGCCGGCCGTGGTGCGGAGCGGAACGGTGTCGACCGCGGCCAACATCGACCCGGGTTGGATCGGGGTGGATGCCGTCGACGTGATCGGTCGAGCCCTGCACCGGCCGGTCGTGGTGGTCAACGACGCGGACGCGGCCGGGGTGGCGGAGATGCGCGTCGGAGCGGGCCGCGGCGACGACGGACGGGCGGTCGCCGGCGTGGTCCTGATGCTCACCCTCGGCACCGGGATCGGCAGCGCCCTGTTCGTCGACGGCACGCTCGTCCCCAACACCGAGCTCGGCCACCTGCCGCTGCGCGGAGGCGACGCCGAGCGATACGCCGCCAGCTCGGTTCGCAAGGCCGAGGGTCTCTCCATGAAGCAGTACGCCGAACGGCTCCAGGAGTACCTGGAGCTGGTCGAACGCCTGTTGTGGCCCGACCTGATCCTGATCGGCGGGGGCATCTCCAAGCGGGCCGACGAGTTCCTGCCCCTGATCGACCTGCGCACGCCGCTGCGACCGGCCCGTCTGCGCAACCAGGCCGGCATCGTGGGAGCCGCTCTGCTCGCCGCGGACGACGACTCCCGGTCGATCGCCGGCTGACCCCGGGCCCACCGCCGGCGCTGAGCCGATCCGTGGGATCGCCCTGAGCCGCCTGGGTCCTACGACCCGGAGTGCCCACGCCACCGGGTGCATCCGCCCAGCGACACCTCCCCGGGGCTCCGGTACTCCTGGAGAGGTGCCGACGTCCCACCACACCCCCGTCCACTCCGACGCCCACCTCGCGGAACCACGGTCCCCGCTCGGAGATCTGGGCCTGGGGCCGGGGACCCCGGCGGGGATCCTCTCCGACCGTCGCCTGCTCCGCCGAACCGCGATGGCGTGCACGGACCGGCGGGCGACCGTTCTCGACGACGTCGAGCTCCCGGGCTGCCGCCATCGGATCGACCACGTCGTCATCGCCCCACACGGGCTGTGGGTGCTTTCCACCATGGGCGACCGCGGTCCGATCGAGCTCCGTGACGTGGGTGGGTTCTTCCGCTCCGAGACCAGACTGTTCGTCGACGGTCGGGATCGCACCGCGATCCTGGACTCCCTGGCCTGGCAGCAGGCCGCTGTCGCGCAGCGCATGGCCGTCGATCCCACGTCGGTCACCGTGCGCAGCGCCGTCGTGGTGATGGGCGACGACGACGGGACATCGTGTGGTACCGGAGCCGATCCCCTCGACGCCGAGGAGGTCCTCGACGTCGATGGGCACCGGGTCCTCAGGCTCGCGGCACTCGGGCGGCTCATCACGAGCGGGGCGCCGGAGGGCTCCGATGCTCTGCTGGGCCAGGCGGCCATCGCCCGCCTGGCGGGTCTCCTGGTCGAGGATCCGACCGCGGTCGGAGTCGGCCGGGCGACCCTGGACCTCACCCGGCGCACCGGCCGGACCCCCGACGGAACCGACTCCGTCCTCCCGCTGTCCTGGTCAACGTCGGGCTGAGCCCCGTTGTACCGGGCGCGAGGGTCCTGTCGGCGACCTGAGCGCTGCCGCCCGGATCCGCCGGTACGCTCGGCTCGTCCCCGACCGAACCGGAGGAAAGGTGCCCGTCGAGCCGTTCCGAGAACGTCCAGCCCACGCCGCTCTGGTCACACACCACGCCACCATCGCCGGTACGCACCTGCGCGATCTGTTCGCCGAGGACCCCGACCGCGGGGAGCGTCTGGTGCTGCAGTCCTGCGGCATCCACGCGGACCTGTCCAAGCACCGGGCGACCGACGAGACACTCGACCTGCTCGTCGACCTGGCCGACCAGTCGGGTCTCCGGGACGCCATCGACGCCATGTTCCGCGGCGACCGGATCAACGTCAGCGAGGACCGCTCGGTCCTGCACATCGCCCTCCGTCGACCACGCGACCAGCCGCTGGCTCTCGACGGCGTCGACGTGGTGGCCGAGGTCAACGACGTGCTCGACGCCATGGCCGCGTTCGCGGCCCGGGTCCGCTCCGGCGAGTGGGTCGGCCACACCGGCCGACCGATCCGCAATGTGATCAACGTCGGCATCGGTGGCTCGGACCTGGGGCCGGTCATGGCCTACGAGGCGCTGCGCAGCTACAGCGACCGCGACCTGACGATGCGGTTCGTGTCCAACGTCGACGCCACAGACCTGGTCGAGGCCACCCGCGACCTCGACCCGGCCGAGACCCTGTTCATCGTCGCCTCGAAGACCTTCACGACCATCGAGACGATGACCAACGCCCGTTCGGCCCGGGAATGGCTGCTCGCGGCGCTCGGCCCCGACGCCGAGGTCGCCCGGCACTTCGTCGCGGTGTCGACCAACGCCGCGGAGGTGGCGGCGTTCGGCATCGACACCGCCAACATGTTCGGGTTCTGGGACTGGGTCGGCGGTCGGTACTCGATGGACTCCGCCATCGGGCTGTCGACCATGATCGCCGTGGGACCCGAGCAGTTCCGCGAGATGCTCGACGGCTTCCACGCCATGGACGAGCACTTCCGCACCGCTCCGTTCCGCCAGAACCTTCCGGTGATGATGGGACTCCTGGCGGTCTGGTACAGCGAGCTCTTCGACGTGCAGACCATCGGGGTCATGCCCTACGACCAGTACCTGGCCCGGTTCCCCGCCTACCTGCAGCAGCTGACGATGGAGTCCAACGGCAAGCACGTCACCCTCGACGGTGCCGCGGTCGACTACGACACCGGGCTCATCTACTGGGGCGAGCCCGGCACCAACGGCCAGCACAGCTTCTACCAGCTGCTGCACCAGGGGACCCGGCTGGTGCCCGTCGACCTGATCGCCTTCGCCCGCAGTCGCAATCCGCTCGGCGAGCACCACGACATCCTCACCTCGAACGTGTTCGCCCAGAGCCAGGCTCTGGCCTTCGGCCGCACCGAGGCCGAGGTCCGGGCCCTCAGCACTCCCGAGGCCGTCGTTCCGCACCGGGTGATGGAGGGCAACCGGCCGACGACGGTCCTGCTGAGCGAGGAGCTCACGCCGTACCGGTTGGGCACCCTGGTGGCGCTCTACGAGCACAGCGTGTTCACCCAGGCCACGATCTGGGGTATCGACGCGTTCGACCAGTGGGGTGTCGAGCTCGGCAAGGAGCTGGCGGTGGCGATCCTGCCGGCGCTCACCTCGGCCGAGGAACCCGACGTGGACACCGACTCGTCGACCGCGGCGCTGATCCGCACCTACCGCGCCCTGCGGGGGCGCTGACCCAGACTGGATCGGGTCCCGGACCCGTTCCCCGACCACGACGGAGGTCCGACATGGCGACCGACACCCCGATGCAGCTCGGCATGATCGGACTCGGACGGATGGGGGCGAATCTCGTCCGCCGGCTCATGGCCGACGGCCACCGTTGCGTCGTGCACGACGTGAGCGCGGACGCCGTCGCGGCCCTCGAGGCCGAGGGAGCAACCGGGGCCCACACCCTGGGCGACTTCGTCGCCGCTCTCGAGGCGCCTCGGACGGTGTGGATCATGGTGCCCGCCGGCGTGGTGCAGGGAACCGTCGACGAGCTCGCCCCGCTGCTGGCGGCCGGCGACACGGTGATCGACGGCGGCAACTCCTACTACCGCGACGACATCCACCGGGCCGAAGCGCTGTCCGAGAGGGGCATCCACTACGTCGACTGCGGCACCAGCGGCGGCGTGTGGGGTCGGGAGCGGGGCTACTGCCTGATGATCGGCGGCGACGACGAGGCGGTGGAGCGACTGGCCCCGATCTGGGAGACGATCGCTCCCGGCCCGATGGCCGGCGCCGTCGAACCCACGCCGGGCCGGAACGACGGCGGAACCGCCCAGGACGGGTGGCTGCACTGCGGGCCCAGCGGCGCGGGCCACTTCGTGAAGATGGTCCACAACGGCATCGAGTACGGGATGATGGCGGCTCTGGCCGAAGGCCTGAGCATCATCAAGCACGCCGGGGTCGGCAACGCCGCCGCGGGCGCCGTCGCAGATGCCGAGACCACGCCGCTGCGCGACCCGTGGGCCTATCGCTACGACATCGACGTCGCCGAGGTGGCCGAGGTGTGGCGACGCGGGTCGGTGATCAGCTCCTGGCTGGTCGACCTGACCGCGGCAGCCCTGGCGCAGTCCCCGGAGCTCGACGAGTTCGGGGGCCGGGTGTCGGACTCGGGCGAGGGCCGTTGGACGGTGCTCGCCGCGGTCGAGGCGGGGGTGCCCGCCGAGGTCATCACCGCCGCGCTGTACCAGCGCTTCGAGTCCCGGGACCTGGGCACGTTCACCGGAAAGGTCCTCTCCGCGATGCGGTCCCAGTTCGGCGGTCACGCCGAGAAGGCCTGAGGATCTCTCCCCCCGTTCTGTTCGTTAGATCACAACGGTGGTGGTGTGATCGAACGAACAGAACGGGTCGGGCGGGGTTCGCAGCGGCCATGATGGCGGGATGGAGTTCGGGATCGCCTTCGCCAACACACTGCAGTTCACCGAGAGGGACGGGCTGGTCGAGCTCGCCCGGTCCGCCGAGGCCGCGGGCTTCGACTCCCTGTGGACCGTCGAGCACGTCATCTACCCCGACGGCTACGAGTCGGAGTACCCCTACGACCGCAGCGGGAAGATGGCCGCGGACGCGTCCTCGCCGATCCCCGACCCGCTGATCTGGCTCTCCTTCGTCGCTGCCGCCACCTCGACGCTCCGTCTGGGCACCGGCATCCTGATCCTCCCTCAGCGCAACCCGCTGATCCTGGCCAAGGAGGTCGCGACCCTCGACCGGCTCTCGGGCGGTCGGGTCGAGCTGGGCGTGGGCGTGGGCTGGCTCCGCGAGGAGTTCGACGCCCTCGGGGTGCCCTTCGAGCGCCGAGGTGCCCGCACCGACGAGTGGATCGAGGTCATGCGAGCGCTGTGGAGCGACGACCACGTCGACTTCGACGGCGAGTTCGCCTCGTTCGCGGGCGCCAGCGTGAACCCCAAGCCGGCGGGAGCGACCGTCCCGATCACCATCGGCGGACACAGCACCGCCGCGGCCCGGCGGGCCGGACGTCTGGGCGACGGCTTCTTCCCCGCCAAGGGCGACATCGCCGAGCTCGTCGACATCATGCGCCAGAGCGCGGCCGACGCCGGTCGGGACCCCGCCGCGATCACCGTCAGCACCGGATCCGCCGGAGTGTTCGGCGATGATCCCGTCGGCGCGGTCGAGGAGCTGGCCGCCAAGGGCGTCGACCGGGTCATCGTGCCCGCGTTCGCCTTCTTCACCGACACCGCAGACACGCTGGCGGCGTTCGGCGAGCGGGTGATCGCCCCGCACCGCTGACACCGCAACGGACCGGCCCGGCCGGACCGATCCGATCCGATCCAGTCCGGTCTCGCCCCGGACCTCAGCCGCAGGCTGCCCGCACCGACGGGTACGGGTTCATCGCCCGTCCGCCGACCCGCTTGAGGCCCATGTGCAGGTGGGTGTCGCCACCGGCGGCGTTGCCGGTGTTGCCGACCCGTCCGATCGCCTCGCCGGCCCGCACCGACCGCGACGAACCGATGGTCGCCGACATGTGCGCCCCGTAGATCTCCCAGCCGGTGGCCGTGGTCAGGGTGAACGTGGTTCCCCCGAGGTGGTTCCGGCCGAACACCACCGTGCCCGACGCCGGAGCGCGGACCGTGGTGCCCCGCGGGGCGAAGATGTCGGTGCCCTCGTGGAAACGTCCGCCGTCGTCACGGGGGAAGCCCCAGTCGTTCATGAACGACGAACCCGGGACCGGGCACCGGAGGTCGGGGCCGACCGACCCCGCCGAGCGCGACCCGCTCGGACGACGGGACGGGGCCTGGGACCGGGGGGTCGACCCAGGGATGACGACGGTGTGGCCGGGCAGGATCAGGCTCCGGGAGGTCATGCGGTTCGCCTTCAGCAGCGCGGAGAGCGACACGCCGTGGTCCTCGGCGATCCCCGAGAGGGTGTCGCCGTCCTCCACCGTGTAGCGACCGCCCGACGACGAGCTCGACGACCGGGCATCAGCACGACTCACGGTGGAGTTGCCGTCCGAGGATCCGCCGCCATTCGAACCGTCGATGATGAGCCGGGCCCCGCGGTACAGCTCGTCGTCGACGATCCCGTTGGCGGCTCGGACCGAGTCGGCGGACACCCCGTAACGGCGGGCGATGCCGGCCACGGTGTCACCGGGTCGCACGATGTGGGTACGTCGGCCGGCCGCTGCGCCCGTCGAGGCCCGCGAGGACTTCGACCCTGTCGACGATGCCCTGGACGAGCGCGATCCCTCGGTTCGCTTCGGCGAGCGGGCACCCGTGACCGATCCGGTCGCGGAGCGATCGGGTGCCGCTCCGGCGGGCGAGACGGCCCACGCGGTCGGGACCAGGAGAGCACCGGTGGCCACAGCGGCGGGGACGAGGTGTCGCAGGAGTCGGGAACGCATGCATCCCGATCGGCCCGTAGCGCTCCGACATGAGGATCCGCGTAGGCCGTTCGGACCATTTTCCGACCTGGCCACCACGGAGGGTGAGCGGGCAAGGCCGGAGGTCGGATCCCAGCCACCGTGCGTGGCCGAGCGGGCCGACGGATCAGGGCTCAGGGATCGATCAAGGCTCAGGGATCGATCAGGACCCCGGGGTTGAGCACACCGGCCGGATCCAACGCTGCCTTGGCCGCCCGCAGCGCCACCGCGAACGGCTCGGGCCGCTGGCGGTCATAACCCGGCCGGTGGTCCCGACCCACCGCATGGTGGTGCGTCACCGTCGCCCGGGAACGGGACAGCACGTCCATCGCGGCCGCCTTGACCTGGTCCCACATGACCAGCTCCGAGCCTCGGCGGCCGGCGGCGATCACCGTGAAGTAGGGAGCCGCACCGTCGGGGTAGACGTGGGTCAGCCGGCACGTGACCAGCCCGTCGACCCCGGTCACCTCACGGATCACCGCTCCGACCTCGTGTCGCACGACCTCGTACAGCTCCTCGATCCGATCCCACGTGGTCGCGGTCTCGAAGGTCTCGGTCAGCGCGCTCATCCGGGCCATCCCGTCACGCCGGTACGGCATCCGCAGGAACGCGGATCGCCAGGTGTCGGCCACCGCGTCGCGCTCGGAGCCCGACCCATCGCCGTCGGCCCGGGGGGCGGCCACGGTGCCGCCGTGGTCACGGACCAGCTCGACCAGCATCTCGAAGCGGTCCTCGACGGGCAGGACGGCCGACTCGAGGCCCAGCACCAGCACGAACCGGTCACCCGGGCCCGCACCCGACAGGGCCGCCTCGGCCGGGTCGAGCAGGCGGCAGTTGGCGGGGTTCAGGTCGCTCTGGGCGACCGCGCGCACCGCCGCGAACGCGTCGGCTGCCGTCTGGAAGGTGGCCGTCGTCGAGCGTCGGTGGCGGGGTCGGTCCTGCAGTCGCATCCACGCCTCGGTGACGACGCCGAGCGTGCCCTCGGAGCCGAGCACCAGGCGGTCCGGCGACGGACCGGCCCCCGAACCGGGCAGGCGGAACGACTCGCTGACGCCGATCGGGGTGACCATGCGGACCGACTCGACGAGGTCGTCGATGTGGGTCCGAAGGGTGGCGTAGTGGCCGCCGGCCCGGGTGGCGATCCAGCCGCCCAGGCTGGAGAACTCGAAGCTCTGGGGGAAGAAGCGCAGGGTCAGGTCGTGCGGGCGGAGCTGGTCCTCGAGCGCGGGTCCCAGCACACCGGCCTGGATGCGAGCGGCCCGGCTGGTCCGGTCGATCTCCAGCACGCGGTCCAGGGCGCCCAGGTCGAGGATCGCCACACCGGCGTGGGCACCGGCCGGGCACTCCACGCCGCCCACCACCGAGGACCCGCCTCCGAACGGGACGACCGCGACCTCCGCATCCGAGGCCCAGTCGAGCACGGCGACGACGTCGGCCTCGTCACGCGGGCGGAGCACGACGTCGGGAGCGGCGCCCACGTCGCCGTGCAGGGCCCGGATCACGTCGCGGTAGGCCTTGCCGCGGGCGTGGGCAGCGCGGGCCTCCGGCGAGCTGTCGGAGATCGCGTCGAGCGCGGCCGGTACGTCGGTACGGGGCGCCGGCAAGTCGAGGTCCGCGACGGCGGGAATCGGCAGCGGGGTGTCGGGCAGGCCGGGGACCAACCCACCGAGTGCGGTGCACTCCGCGTCGGTCAGCGCCTGGTCCTCCCACCCCCAACCCCACCAGGACCGGGTTCGGGGCTCTGAGCTGGCGTGGTCGACCATGCGGCGAACCCTACGGCACCCCCCGGGCCACTCGGCGGGCCGTTCAGCCCATCACGGCCCCGAACGCCACCGCCGCCGCCATGCCGATCACGAGCGTGGCCAGGGTGTTGCGGGTCCGCCACGCGACGATGCCGGCGAGAAGACCGGCGACCGCCCGGGGTCCCCACAGCTCCAGCTGCCCGTCGGGCCGGACGAACGCCGGCAGCACCAACGCCGCCAACGCAGCGGGAGGGATCTGACGAAGGAGCCGGTGCGCCCACGGCGGGAACTGCGCCATCCGGGGAGCGACGACCAGGAACGACGCCCGCATGGCGAGCGTGGCCGC
>Ga0073904_10003834_pt1 | contig 11281 bp, 8 predicted proteins | sample KloWWTrecipitate_FD_66668 | JGI IMG/M metagenome (GOLD analysis project Ga0073904, IMG submission 66668) | Active sludge microbial communities from Klosterneuburg, Austria, studying microevolution and ecology of nitrifiers - Klosterneuburg... | ecosystem: Engineered > WWTP > Aerobic digester >... | reverse complement strand
ATCTGCGCCAACGTCATCCGGTTCTCGGTAATGGTACCGGTCTTATCAGTGCAGATGACGGTGGCCGAACCCAATGTTTCCACCGTGGTGGAGCGCTTCACGATAACACCTTGTTTGGCCAAGCGCCATGCACCCAATGCCAAGAACGTAGCAAATGCAACAGGGATCTCTTCCGGCAGAATGGACATCGCCAAGGTGAGTCCAGTGAGCAAGCTATCCAATAGCGATCCGCTGCGCGAATACGCCACGACCCATACGGCGAGGAACACCACTACGCCCACAATGGCCATGTTGCGAACGAACCGTGTGATCTGTTCTTGGAGCGGTGTCGGCGGCACTTCGATTGCTTCGAGGGACGTACTGATCTTGCCCAACTGTGTGCCTTTTCCAACCGCTGAAACGCGGTACACCGCAAGCCCGGAAACAACCTGTGTGCCTTTGCTCACCTTGGCCAGTTCCGGATCATCCATGTTGCGCGCTATCGCGAACGCTTCACCCGTGAGGATCGATTCATTCACACTGAAATCGTTGCTCTGCACGATCACTCCATCTGCCGCGAGCAAACTGCCTTCTTCTGCTACGACCAGATCGCCGACCACAACATCCTCGACAGGCACTTTCAACACAGCGTTGTTACGTATCACCGTGGCTTGTGCTTCGCTGAATGCCCGCAGTGCGTCGAGCGCTCTGCGACTCCGCGAGTCCTGATAAATGCTGATCGTCGAAACAAGAACGATCGCGCCCGCCATGAAATAGGCTTCGGTGCGTTCACCCAACGCAAAGTAGATGATGCTCGTGGCCAGTAGCAGCAGGAACATCGGTTCCATCACCGCACCCCTCACCGCAGGCCAGAAATTTCCTTGTGTTCTTTCCGCAATGGTATTCCGTCCGTGGCGCGTTCGCGCAACACTCACCTCAGCCTCGGTAAGACCAGGGAAGGAGAAGGGATTTGAGGGCATCGGCGGTTAAGGTAAGTTGCGGATAGCTAACTAAATAACCCTCGGGTTCTACACTAATACTCGGACGTAGCATGGATGCTTTGATCGCTTAGTAAATGGCCAAGCTTCACCATGATGATCTGGCAGGAAGAACATATTGCGCGTTGCAAGAATGGGTCTGCGAGATCCGTTCCTTCCCGGAAAAATCGACCATCTCATGGTCGGCGACAAGATCGAACAGCGCTTCGAACTGTTCCTGTCCGAATTAAAATCACCATTTCTCGTTATGCTACTTCTGGTGATCGCAACATCATACCTATGATGGCACATCAGTACAGCGAGAAAAAGACCGGATACCTATGACCGAAGGAGTCTAAGCTCTGCTTTTCTTCCGCATAATTTCTGCCGCCTCAGCCTTCCACTGCGCCAGCAGACCGTCGCCTTCTTGGATCATCTCAGCGAACGGATCACTACTTGCTTTTACCTCATCGGGTTTGGAAGTGGCGGCAGCTCGGCTTCTAGGAGCGGAACGCAACATCATCGCAGTGGTCCCTGCCGCCAAGATCATCGCAATGGTCATTAATTTCTTCGGTGTCATTGTACATAGTGTTTGTCGCGGCTCTCTCCAGAAAGCGTGCCAATTCAACTGTTGTCGTAAGCAACTGCCAACTCTTCCGTGCGTCCAAAAGTTCATTATCGGAACGTGGCCATCTTCACGCCTCCCATTCCTGCATCATACCCTTCCATTTCGGTAGGGTAATCGATCCTTCAACAAAGCGATCGAACGATGCAAAGCCTCGCCAGTAGTGCTTGATCCAATATCCGAGGGGATCCGGCATCTACTTCGCCATGGCGTGGACACGATCATAAATGCGATCACCGTCCGGCATCCTCCTACTTGAACAATTGTTGACACAACACATCACCTGACATGATGCATTTCAATACCAAGTCACCCTAATGAACACCGCCTCACATTACAATAACGTGATCCAAGTTCAGAACTCTAAATGACACTTAACAAAATAACAAAATGATGACCCTCCTCTTGATCGTCTGTGGCCTTCTGTGCTTCGGGCTCCTTTTTCGCTCTATTCAATGGTTTGAAAAGATCTAACTCCGATGATATTCCTTCTGATCATTGCCTTCCTCCTCTTCGCCTACATGTGTTATGTGCTGGTGAAACCAGAAAAATTCTGAACCTATGCTGAACACTGAACTCTTCGGCATACTGGCCATGTTCTTCGGCTCACTGGTGCTGGCCATTCCATTGGGCCGGTACATCGCCCGTGTGTATGGCGGTGAACGCTCGTTGTTGGACCCTGTGATGGGTCCGATCGAACGTTTCTTCTTCCGCCTTTCCGGTATCGACTCTAAGCGCGAGATGAATTGGAAAGAGCACTTGAGAGCGCTGCTTACGATCAATATGATCTGGTTCCTCTGGACGATGTTCGTGCTGATGAACCAGAGTTGGTTGCCTTGGAATCCGGACGGAAATCCTAGCATGAGCGCCGACCTCGCGTTCAACACGGCCATCAGTTTCGTAGTGAATTGCAACCTGCAACATTACAGTGGTGAAACCGGAGCAACCTACTTCAGCCAGATCTTCGGGATGATGTTCCTGCAGTTCGTTAGCGCTGCCACGGGCATGGCTGCAGCCGCGATGGTCTTCAACGCACTGAGGGAGCGTACAAGCGAAAAGCTTGGCAACTTCTATGATTATTTCTTGAAAAGCCTTACCCGCGTGCTGCTACCATTGTCGATCATCGTGGCAGTACTGCTGATGTTCAGCGGAACACCACAGACCGCTTTGGGGAAAGACAGCATTGTCACTTTGCAAGGAGATAGCGTGGATGTTTCCCGTGGTCCGGTCGCGGGCTTCGTGGCCATCAAGCACTTGGGAACGAACGGCGGCGGTTACTACGGAACCAACAGTGCTCACCCGCTTGAGAATCCCTCCTACTTCTCCAACATGGTGGAGATGGTGAGCCAGCTGATCATTCCCTTCGGGATGGTCTTCGCGCTGGGCTTCTATTTGAAGCGGAGAAAGTTCGCTTGGATGGTGTTCGGCGTGATGACCGCCGGCTTCCTCGCTCTGGCCATTCCGAACATCGTGATGGAGATGAACGGAAGCCCGGCGATCGATGCACTGGGAATAAGCCAGAGCAGCGGTGCCATGGAGGGAAAGGAAATGCGCCTGGGCGCTGCAGCCTCTGGATTCTGGAGCATTGTGACCACCGTGATCAGCACGGGATCGGTGAACTCCATGCACGACAGCTCCATGCCCCTGAGCGGCATGAACGAACTGCTCGCCATGATGACCAATGCATTCTACGGCGGCGTGGGCGTGGGCATACTCAATGTATTCGTGTTCATCATCCTCGCGGTGTTCATCAGCGGGTTGATGGTGGGCCGCACACCCGAGTTCATGGGCAAGAAGATCGAAGCACGCGAGATGAAGATCGCACTGATCGTCGCCCTCCTGCATCCGCTGATGATCCTCGCCGGCACTGCACTGGCCGCATACGGCATCACGCATGACCCCTCCTATGCGTGGCTGAACAATCCCGGGGCGCATGGCTTCAGCGAAATGCTCTACGAATACACCAGCGCCGCGGCCAACAACGGCAGTGGCTTCGAGGGCCTCGGTGACAATACACCGTGGTGGAACATCAGCACGGGCATCGTCCTGATCCTCTCCCGCTTCCTGCCGATCATCGGGCCGTTGGCCATCGCCGGGCTGCTTGCCGAGAAGAGGTTCATTCCCGAAAGCGCAGGCACCTTGAAGACGGACACAGGCACCTTCGGCATGATGGTCTTCGGCGTGATCGCCATCGTGGCCGCGCTCTCATTCTTCCCAGCACTTGCCCTGGGCCCCATCGCCGAATACTTCAGCTTCTGATCACCATGAAAAACCAACAACCCACCTCCCTCTTCCAGCGCGACCTGGTCATGGAGGCCATAAAACAGTCGTTCGTGAAACTGGACCCTCGGATCATGGTGCGCAACCCGGTGATGTTCACTGTGGAAGTGGGCACTGCGGTCATGCTCGTGGTCTCCCTCTGGTTGCTGTTCAGCGGCGATGCCTCACAAGGCTCGCTGGGCAACAACATCACCATCTTCCTGCTGCTGCTGCTCACGCTACTCTTCGCCAATTTCGCGGAAGGCATCGCTGAGGCACGCGGCAAGGCCCAGGCCGATTCGCTCCGCAAAACGCGGGAGGACACACCGGCCAAGTTGAAGCTCGCCGATGGTAGCGTGAAGATGATCCGCAGCAACGAACTGCGCAAAGGCGACCTCTTCTACTGCGAAGCCGGTGACCTGATCCCCAACGACGGCGAGATCATCGAAGGACTCGCGAGCATTGATGAAAGCGCGATCACCGGAGAGAGTGCGCCGGTGATCCGTGAAGGCGGCGGCGACCGCAGCAGTGTGACCGGTGGCACACGGGTGCTCAGCGATCACATCACCGTGCAAGTGACCGGCGAACCCGGCAGCAGTTTCCTGGACCGCATGATCGCTTTGGTGGAAGGCGCGAGCCGCCAGAAGACACCGAACGAGATCGCTCTGACGATCCTGCTCGCCGGCTTTACGCTCATCTTCATCATCGTGTGCGTCACGTTGCAACCCTTCGCAGGCTATGCGAACGCAACGGTCAGCATCGCAGCGTTGATCTCCTTGTTCGTTTGCTTGATCCCCACCACGATCGGTGGCCTGCTCAGCGCCATCGGCATCGCGGGCATGGACCGTGCGCTGCGCGCCAATGTGATCAGCAAAAGCGGCAAGGCAGTGGAAACTGCGGGCGACATCGATGTGCTCTTGCTGGACAAGACCGGCACCATCACCATCGGCAACCGGAAGGCAACGGCCTTCTTCCCGGCCCCGGGCGTGGATCGTTCAGCTTTCATCCGTTCATGCGCGCTCAGTTCGATCGCAGATGATACAGCAGAAGGCAAGAGCATTTTGGAACTCGCTGGTGCGGATGTTACCAAAGGTCTTTCGCTGCAAGGTGCTGCATTGATCCCATTCACCGCCCAGACCCGCACCAGCGGTGTGGACCTGCCGAACGGACAGCGCATCCGCAAAGGTGCACAGGACGCACTGCGTAAGTTGACCTTGCAAGCCGGGCTCGCCGTTCCTGCGGAAGTTGAAGCAGAAGTGAAGCGCATCGCCGAGAACGGCGGTACGCCACTCGTGGTTGCCGAGAATGATCGGATCACGGGTTGCATCGAACTCCAGGACATCATTAAGCCCGGCATACGCGAGCGTTTCGAACGACTGCGGAAAATGGGTGTGAAGACGGTGATGGTGACCGGCGACAATCCGCTGACCGCAAAGTACATCGCCGAGAAAGCTGGTGTGGACGACTTCATTGCAGAAGCTACGCCCGAGGACAAGATGGCCTATATCAAGAAGGAACAACAGAGCGGACGTTTGGTCGCGATGATGGGCGACGGAACGAACGATGCGCCCGCACTAGCACAAGCAGATGTAGGAGTGGCCATGAACAGCGGAACACAGGCCGCCAAGGAAGCCGGTAACATGGTGGATCTGGACAACGACCCAACAAAACTCATCGAGGTGGTGGAGATCGGCAAGCAGTTGCTAATGACCCGTGGTACACTAACTACCTTCAGTATAGCGAACGATGTGGCCAAGTATTTCGCCATCGTCCCCGCACTATTCATGGCCAGCATACCTGCTTTGGGTGCGCTGAACATCATGCGCCTGCACAGCCCGGAAAGCGCGATCCTAAGCGCAGTGATCTTCAATGCGCTGATCATTCCTGCGCTGATCCCATTAGCACTACGCGGAGTAGCCTACAAACCGATCGGGGCATCTGCTCTACTGCGTAGAAATCTCTTGATCTACGGACTCGGTGGACTTATCGTGCCCTTCATCGGCATCAAGGTCATCGACCTCGCAGTGTCATTCTTCATCTGATCCAAAAACGCGATGCCGGGTCAAGCCCGGCATGACAGACCATGAAACAGAACCTCCTTCCCGCAGTGAAGCTTACGCTGATCTGCCTTGTCTTCTTCAGTGGCGTGTATACCTTTGCGTTGATCGGGATCGCGAAACTGACGCCCAACGGTGGCAATGCTGAAACCGTTGAGCACGACGGCCACGTGTACTACACCAACCTCGCACAGTCCTTCACGCAGGACAATTACTTCTGGAGCCGCCCGAGCACAGTGGGCTACAACGCGGCCGGTTCCGGTGCCAGCAATAAGGGAGCGACGAACCCGGAATACCTCGCCACCGTGCAAGCGAGGATCGATACGTTCATCGTACACAACCCCGGTGTTGCCAAGAGTGACATCCCAAGTGAACTGGTCACTGTCAGCGGCAGCGGACTCGATCCACACGTGAGCGTGCAAGGCGCTCAGGTGCAGGCACAGCGCGTCGCTAATGCGCGTGGAATGGAAACTGGCGTTGTACTGAAACTCATCGATGAGCATACCGACGCGCCTTTGCTCGGTCTCTTTGGCCCAACCACCGTGAACGTACTTCAACTGAACCTGGCGCTGGACGCCGCCTCCAAATGAAACAACTCCTCCTCCTCCCTACCCTTGGTCTTGTCGTCACGGCGAACGCACAACAACTCGACAGTGCCATCACCATCAGTGCCTATGCCGAAGCGTATTACAGTTACGACATGGCACAGCCGGACAACCACCTGCGGCCCGGGTTCTTCTACAGTTTCAACCGCCACAACGAGGTGAACCTGAACATGGGCATGATCAAAATGGCCTACGCGAAGAACAACGTTCGCGGCAACTTCGCCCTGATGGCGGGTACCTATGCGCAATACAACATGGCCGCTGAGCCGGAACTACTGCGCAGCGTATTCGAGGCCAATGCCGGAGTGAAGCTGAGCAGCAAGAAGAACCTTTGGCTCGACGCGGGTGTCCTTCCCAGCCACATCGGCTTCGAGAGCGCCATCGGCAAGGATTGCTGGAACCTGACACGAAGCATACTGGCGGACAACACGCCCTACTACGAGGCTGGCGCACGCGTGAGCTACACGAGCGACAACGGGAAGTGGTATGCCAGCGGCCTATTGCTGAACGGCTGGCAACGCATCGCTCGTGTTGACGGCAACAATACGCCCGCCTTCGGCACACAACTCACCTACAAGCCGAACGGCAACACCACGCTCAATTGGAGCACCTTCGTGGGTAACGACAAGCCGGATACCGTGAGCCAACCCCGCATCTTCAACAACCTATACGCACAGCTGCAGATCACCGAACGCTTCGGTGTGATAGTGGGCTGCGACATCGGCATGGAGCAAGCGGTCAGTGGGGATAGCAGCAGCACGTGGATCACCCCGATCCTGATACCCCGATACAAGCTGGGCGAAAAGAGCTACCTGGCCGCCCGCGTGGAGTACTACCAGGACGAGAAAGGCGTGATCATCGCAACAGGTACGCCGAACGGATTCACCACCTTGGGTTACTCGCTCAACTTCGACCATTGGGTAAGCCCGAACGTACTTTGGCGCATCGAGGCCCGCAGCCTGAACAGCGAGGACAAGATCTTCGTGGATGCCGATGGTACCGCCACCACGAACAACACTTTCTTCACCTCCAGCATATCCTTCTCCATACCGTGATCACTTCCTTCGGCACAGACCCACTGCTTCGGCCTACCTCCAACCGGGGTAGGTTGAAAGTGTATATGGGCATGAGCGCCGGCGTGGGAAAGACCTACCGCATGCTGCAGGAGGCGCACAACATGCTGGCCGCTGGTATTAATGTGCAGATCGGTTTTGTGGAAACACACGGCCGATCAGAGACACACGCCTTGCTTGCCGGGCTGCCGGTCATACCGCTTCGGGAAACCTTCTACAAAGGGAAGCGCATGAAGGAATTCGACCTGAATGCCACCTTGTTACTTGCACCGGAATGGGTGATCGTGGATGAGCTAGCGCATACCAACATTCCCGGCAGCAAGCACTCCAAGCGCTGGCAGGATGTTATGGAGCTTATTTCCGCAGGGATAAATGTGGTCACGGCAGTCAACATCCAGCATATTGAAAGCATCACCGAAGAAGTGAAGCGGATCACTGGCGTTGATGTTTCGGAACGCGTGCCAGACACTTTTCTTCGCCACGCAGATGATGTAGTGAACATTGATCTTTCCGCAGAAGACCTGATCACCCGCCTCCGAGAAGGAAAGATCTATGATCCGGCGAAAGTGGAGACGGCGCTGAACAACTTCTTCCAGCCCGATAAGATCCTCCAACTGCGCGAACTGGCCTTGAAGGAAGTGGCCGGACAAGTGGTGCGCAAGGTGGAGAGCGAGGTGGACCCGCCCAAGCAAGTGCGCCGCGAGCGGCTGTTGGCATGCATCAGCAGCAATCACCTAACCGCCGGGCGGATCATCCGCAAGACCGCACGCCTCGCCAACTATTACAATGGGGATTGGTTCGTGCTCTACGTGCAGACGCCGGAGGAAAGCTTCGACCGTATACCGTTGGACCGGCAGCGCCACCTGTTGAACCACTTCAAGCTGGCCGTGGAATTGGGCGCTGAAGTGATCCAGGCCCAAAGCGGCGAAGCGTCCGGGATCGCGGCGCTGGCCAAGCTCCCGTTGAAGGTGCTCAACCTACAAGTGACCAGCGTTAGCGACGCGATCCTGACCACTGTGCGGGATAGGAACATAACCACGGTGTGTATCGGCAAGCCGCATTTCAATATCTTTCAGATCATTCTACGTTCGAACGTCTTCAACAAATTGCTCAATGCCTTGTCCAGCAATAATGTGGACTTGATCATCCTCTCTTGAAATGACGCTCAGTATTCGCGAACGTCTCAACTTGGCATGAAAACGAAAACCCGCCTTGTGTTGTGGCTCGGCATCATGACGATGCTGGTATTGATGATGGCAGCTGTAAGCCTCGGCACCATCTGGAATCTTAGGATGGAAGGGCGCAACGTATTGACCGCGAACTATAACAGTATTGGATATGCGCAACTCATGCTCGAGGCAATGGATGCCGAAAGCGATACTACCCGTCGTTCCAAATTGCTGTTGGAGCTACTCGCGAACCAATCAGCGAACAATACTGAACCCGGAGAGAAGGAATTGACGGAAAAGTTGCGAAGATCCACCACCGCTTACCGCTCCAGCCCCGACGATGCCCAGACAACGCGTACGTTGCGGATGGACATCAACAAAGTGATCGACATTAACCGTTCCGCCATTGTTCGCAAAGCTGCACAGGCCGAGCACAGGGCTGAATTGTCCTACATCTGGATCAGCGTCACCGGTACATTGTGCTTCCTTATCTCGTTCAGCCTTTTCATCAGCTTGCCTGAACGGATGGCCGAACCCATCCGCCTACTTACCGAAGGCATCGATCGTGTCGCTGCCGGTAGCTATCGCCAACGCGTGGAGATCGAAGGACACGGTGAATTCGGCCATATGGCTGAGCGCTTCAATGTCATGGCAGGCCAACTGGAACACTGGGAGAACAGCAATTTGGCGATGATCATGACGGAGAAGAGCCGCGTTGAAGCGATCCTCAACAGCATGGTGAACGCTGCGTTCGGTGTGGACCACGAAGGCCGTATCATTTTCGCGAACCTTAAGGCAGTGGAACTATTAGGACTGGGGGAAACAGAGTTGGTGGGGCGAAACATCGATGAACTAATTGCGCGGAATGACCTCCTGCGCTATGTACTATCCGATGGGGAAAGCCGCCCGTTCAAGGCCGTTGTCGGTGGTAAGGAGCAATTCTTCACAAGCAGTCAGGCCCCGATAAGAAGTGTGAATGGCGATCTTGGCACCGTCCATCTATTGCATAACATCACCCCCTTCCAAGAGCGCGATGAAGCACGAACGCATTTCCTTGCCACCATCAGCCATGAACTGAAAACACCGTTAGCGAGCACCGATCTAGGGCTCGGCCTCCTGGAGAACAGCCCGACTTTGGGCGACGAGCAACGCGCGATACTCGATGACCTTCGCAAAGATCATCAGCGTTTGGTGCGTATCGTAAGCGAACTGCTGGATCTTACGCAGATCGAGACCGGTCGCATCCGTGTGGCGTTGGATGATCATTCCTTGAGCGCGATCGTGCACAAGGCCGTTAGTGCACTTCACACTGCAGCTGATGCAAAGCAGGTGCGGATCGACGTCCAGTTATTACCAGACGACCTACTCGTACACGCGGATGCCGAAAAATCCTCGTGGGCGCTGATCAACCTGTTGAGCAACGCGGTGCGCCACAGTCCGCCGCAAAGCACTATCTCATTGACCTGCAAGATACAAGGTAACACCGTGCTTCTTTCGGTAAGCGACCAAGGTCCCGGCCTTACGGATGAGCAGCACGCTCACCTCTTTGAGCGCTTCAACCCACATGCGACCAGTGGGAGTGGATTGGGCTTATCCATTGCTCGGGATTTCATGCGCGCCATGAATGGTGAAATATCCCTCTCGGCCACCAGTGAAAAAGGCTCGGTGTTCACCATTCGCTTTGAATGTGCTTCCACAGGATAGAGACCACTTGGTGTTACTTCGCGGTATGTCCGGACCTTTCCGCCTGCTCATAATCGATGACGAGCCACAACTACGGAATATGCTCCGGCGTGTTTTCGAAGGCGAGGGCTATGCCGTTACCACCGCTGAGACCGGTGCTATCGGCCTTTTACGGATGAAGGAAACACCCTTTCCCGTCGTGCTATGCGACGTGAAATTGCCGGATGCCAACGGCGTAGAATTGACGAGTGCACTTCGCTCGATCGCACCATCCGCAGAAGTCATCGTAATGACCGCCTTCGGCTCGATCCCCGATGCAGTTCAGGCCATGCGGAACGGCGCATTCCAATACTTGGTGAAAGGGGATGACAACGCGAAGTTGCTTCCCACGGTCAGCGCCGCGCTCCAACAAGCGAACAGCCGGGATATCGTTCCGCTTGAAGTCTCCTCGGATCCGTTCGCGGGTGTGATCGGTCGTTCGTCCGCCATACAACAGACCATCGCGCTTGCCCGGAAAGTGGCGCCAACGGAAGCCACAGTGCTTTTGACCGGGACCACCGGCGTAGGGAAAGAAGTATTCGCGAATGCCATCCATGCAGCCAGCGCACGCGCGGGACACGTAATGCTAGCCGTGAACTGCAGCGCACTCAGTGGCGAGCTTTTGGAAAGTGAGCTTTTCGGCCATGTGGCAGGTGCATTCACCGGAGCGGGAAAAGACAAAAAGGGATTGATCGAAGCTGCTAAAGGAGGCACGCTTTTCCTGGATGAGATCGGGGAAATGCCTTTGGCGCTACAGGCCAAAATTCTGCGCGTACTCGAGACGGGCGATTACATCCGCGTAGGGGACACAGTTC
>Ga0073904_10003830_pt1 | contig 11285 bp, 6 predicted proteins | sample KloWWTrecipitate_FD_66668 | JGI IMG/M metagenome (GOLD analysis project Ga0073904, IMG submission 66668) | Active sludge microbial communities from Klosterneuburg, Austria, studying microevolution and ecology of nitrifiers - Klosterneuburg... | ecosystem: Engineered > WWTP > Aerobic digester >... | reverse complement strand
AGACCAATCTGCGCACGCGGGATGCCGCTTTGCGGTCGATCGCCGCCACGGCCAAAGAGAACGCCCAGGCCGACAAGGCGCAGGCGCAGAGCCTGAAGGCGGTGGCGGATCTTCAGGACACGGTGGCTGCCGGCGCCGAGCGGTTGGCGCGCGCCCGACAAGCCGCGCAAGCCGTGGGCGCCGACACGACGCGCGTCGATCGCTTCGCCGACAACCGGCTGCGCCCCGAGGCGTTGGTCGCGGCAGAGCGTGCAGAGCGTGCCTACGCCGCTGCAGTACGGGCTACTGAGGCTGCCATCGCCGCCCGCAACGCCGAGTTGGCCCGGGACAAATTCCGCGCCACGGCCGACGAGGCGACCAAGGCCACCGAGGCGGCGCGAGGGCTGGCGCGGGCACTCAAGCTGCCGGAGCCCACCACCAACGCCAAAGCGATCGAGGCCATCGTCAGCCCGGCCAAGGCTGCCGCCGCCAGCTTGTCCACGGTGTCGGCCGCGCTGGACCGCATCGACGCCCTGCCGGTCGCTGAGCAGTTCCAGGCCGTCAAGGCGAGCGCCGGCACGCTGGACGAGGCCCTCAAGCGCGTGGGCGCCGCTGCCAAGAGCCTGGACACGCTGGTGACGCAGAAGGACGCACTGCGACAGGCCAACGCCCAGTTCCAGCAGGCTCAGGTGCAACTGCAGGCCCTCGGTGACCAGGTGCGCGCCAGTGCTGCGCCGAATGAGGTCCTACTCAAGACCTTCCGCGCCCAGCAGGAGACCGTGCAGCGCACCGCCGCAGCGGTCCAGCAGGCAGGCCAGCGGTATCTGGAGACCCGCACCGCCCTGCGAGAGTTTGGTGTGGACACCGGCAATGTGGTGGCTGCCCAGCAGCAATTGGCGGCCACTGCCCAGCGCCTCATTGCCACCCAGCGTGACGCCGCGGCCACTGCAGCCCTGCGCGCCGAGGCAGAGCGCCTGCTGGCCGAGAAGCTCAAGGCCAACCTGCCGCTGCAGCAGGCCATCGAGGCGGGGGAGCGCCGGCTGGCTGCCGCGCGCAAGACCGCCGCCCAAGCTGGAGCAGACCTTGCGCGCGTGGACGCCTTCAAGGCCGACGCACTGCGCCCCGAGGTGTTGCGCACGGCTGAGCGTGCAGAGCGTGCCTACGCGGCAGCCGTGGCTGCCACAGGTGCTGCGCTGGAGGCACGCAAGGCTGCGGTGGTGCGCGACGAGTTCCGCGGTCTGGCCAACAACGCCAACGTGGCCGCGGAGGCTGCACGTGGCCTCGCGCGGGCGCTGCAGTTGCCCGCGCCCAAGCTCAACAGCACGGCGGTGGCCGCCATCATCCAACCGGCCAAGGAAGCCGCCTCCACATTGGGCGGGCTGGCCACGGTGCTGGAGCGCGTCAATGCAGTACCGGTCAAAGCCCAGACCAAAGCCCAGTTCGACGCCCTGCGTGACAGTGCCGCGCCGCTGGCCGAGTCGCTGCGCCGGGTGGAGCAGGCGGCCAAGGGCCTGGACGCGCTCAACGCGCAGCGGCAGGCGGCTCAAGCCGCCGGGCGGGCGTATGGGGAAGCTCAAGCCAAGCTGCGCGACCTGGCGCAACAGGTGGCATCGGCCGAGGCACCCAACGCCGAGCTGCAGCGCGCCTTCGAGCAGCAGCAGGCCACGGTCAAGCGCGCCGCCGGTGTACTGGGCGAGGCGAGGACTCGCTTCCGGGAAACCCGGGAGGAGCTTGATCGCTTTGGCGTGGCGACCCGCCGCGTGGATGTGGCGGGTCGCCAACTGCAGGCCGGCGCCAAAGCGATCGTCGCCGCGCAAGCCAAGGTGGCTGCCGGTACGCACGAGACCACTCGGGCCTTCCGACTGTGGGGGGAGGGCGGCCGGACCACGCTCAGCTACGCCCAACGCATCCGCGGCGAGTTCCTGGCCATGGCCACATCGGTGGTCGGCCTCTACTCGGCCATCCAGGTCGGCCAGAGTTCCATTGATGCCGCCAGCAGCCGCGAGCAGACCATCAAGCAACTGGTGCTCATCACCGGCAATGCCGAGGAAGCCCGGGTCAAGTATGCGGAGCTGGGCAAGACTGCCGACGAGGTGGGGGTCAACTTCGCTGCGGCCAGCAAGGGTTACACCGACATCGCCTTTGCCGCCCGGGAGGCGGGCGTGTCGGCCGGCGAGGTGGATCGGTTCTACAAGAACCTCCTGCTCACCACCCGTGACCTGAGCCTGAGTGGTCAACAGACCGAGCGGATCTTCTACGCGGTCAGCCAGATCTTCAGCAAGAACAAGTTGTCGTCCGAAGAACTTGGCCAGCAGCTGGGCGAGTCGCTCAAGGGCATCCTGGGGGTGTCCGCGCAGGCCGCTGGTGTGATGGCCAAGGACTTCCAGAAGGCCCTGGAGGGCGGCCAGTTCACGGGTGACGCCATCATCGGCATCATCGACAAGTACCGCGAGAAGCTCGCCGGGCTCGGGGGCCAGCAGGACGGCTACGTGCAGGCGCAGGCGCGCTTCGAGAACGCCCTGACTCGCCTCAAGCTGCAACTGGCCGACACCGGGTTCCTGGACGCCGTCACCAAGGCACTGGAGACTCTCACCTCCGCGGCCAACAATGGTGAGTTCAAGGCCGGCGTTGAGGCACTTGGCGCAGCATTCACGGCGCTGACCAAGGCGGTCATCTGGGCCGTGGAGCACATGGACACCCTGTTGACCGCCCTCGGCTTGGTTGTTGGGCACAAGGCTATCAAGTGGCTCTACGGCATCGCCGATGCCATGGCTGCTGCCGGCACCTGGTCAAACTTCGCCGCCGCAGGCACTGCCAATCTCACGGGTGCCTTGACCTTCCTCGGCAGCATTCCGGTGGTCGGGTGGATCCTCGCTGCCGTGGCTACGCTGGCCGCCCTAGACAAGGCGTTCGCGTCCGTGCACGAGCCCATCGTGCTGGTCACGGGGGCCGTCATGGAACTGCTCGCCCTCTTCACCGTCAGCAGCCCGACCGAGTGGATTGAGCAGGCGCGCGGCGCCATGGCTCGCCTCGGAGAGCAGGTGAAACAGGTGAAGCTCGCGTGGGGCATGGGGCTCGACGAGAAGCCTGCCGCCGCGCCGGTGACCCCCTCCGCAGGCGGTGGCCGTGGCGCGGATGCATCTGGGCAACTCAAGGCGTGGCAGGAGTACACCGCGACCAACCAGGCGCAAGCCAAGCTGGCCGGACAGGCGCAGGCGGGGGCACTCAAGAAGATCGACGACGAGCTGGAGAAGGGGCTCAAGTCCGCAAACCAGAAGATTGCCGAGAAGAGGGGCGACCTGTTGGGCGCCGCCCGGGAGCAGTACAAGGAACTGCAGGACGAGATCGACTCCTTGGCCAAGCGGGACACTGCCGCGGCTGCCGAGCGGCAGAAGAAACTCGACGCCCTCATTGCTGCCACAGTGCGCTCCAACACCCCCAAGGCCAACGTCAAGGATCTGCGCGCGGCAAACCAGGCGGCTATCGAGGCCATCAAGGGCGACATCGAGCAGGCCAAGGCCGACATTGAGGCGGGCCTCAAACGTGTGGATGAGGCGTTCCAGGACAACCTGCTGTCCATCGAGGGCTACTACACCCAGCGCTCGGCCGCGGCGCAGGCTGCAGAGCGGGCCGAGGTGGACGGCCTGCTGCGCCAGATTGCCCTGCTGGAGACCACCCGTGCCCAGGATCCGCAGGCGGCCAAGGCCATCGAGGACGCTTGGAACAAGGTGGCCGCCGCAGCCAACAAGTCGGCAGAGGACCAGCGTGCCAACGCCCGCGCTGCGGTTGATGCGATCCGCCAGGTGCGCGAGCAGTTCCAACAGGCCAGCATTGCACTGGACCGCATGCGCGGCGACACGCTGACGGCGGACACGCTGGAGGCGCGCACGGAGTACGTGAAGCTGCTGGAGTCCGCCACCAAGCTGACCGGCGAGGAGCGTGCGCGTGCCGAGGTGATCGCACAGCAGACCTACGAGCTGCGTGTGCAGACCGCCCAGTTGCAGGATGTGGTCAACCAACAGGAGCACCTCCGCAACCTGTCGCAAGCCGCGGTCGAGGCTGCGCGCCTCGGGCCGTTTGGACAAGCCGCCGCCCAGCAGCAGATCAACCGCCAGCAACTGGCCGACCTGGAGTTGCTGGCTGAGCAGTACCGCAACATGGGCATGTCCGGCTCGGCTGCCTACCGGGCCATCCAGGTGGAGATCGTCAAGCTGGGCGCCCAGACCGACCTGGTGATCGACAAGCTGGCCGACATGGCCGGCGCAGCCACCACGGGGCTCATCCAAGAGATGACTCGCAAGGGCTCCAACGCCAGCGACTGGTTCCGTGCGTTCGGCAAATCGCTGGCCGACAGCCTCACCAAGGCATTCGCGGACGAGGCGGCAGCAGGCATGGCCAACGCCGTGCGGGAGGCGCTCAAGGCGGCATCCAGCGGGGCTGCGGGGTCGTGGCTGGCCAACCTGTTCGGCGGGGGCGTCGGTACGAGCGGCACCACAATGTCTGGCTCCCCGGTCATGGTGCCGACGGCCCACGTCGGGGCGCTGGTGGGGTACGGGCAGGGCAACCACCGCAGCACCCGCACCTTCAACCCAGTGGCGCTGTCGGCCGCGGTGGCGTCAGCACCTCGATACCACACCGGTGCAGCCGGCCTCGGTCTGCGCAGCGATGAGGTGATGGCCGTGCTCAAAAAGCGCGAGGAGGTACTGGCCGCCAACGACCCGCGCAACATCCTCAACGGTGGCGCCGCCGCTGGCCCTGGCATGCCCGCTGCACCGGCTGCCGCGCCTCAGATCAAGATCATCAACACGATCGACCCGACCGAGGTGGTCAGTCAGGGTCTCACCAGCGCCGCGGGGGAGAAGGCGTTCCTCAACGCCGTCAGCAGCAACCGTGAGACAGTGCGCAAAATGCTCGGCGTCAAATAGTTGACACGGCCGTCAGTAGCAGGCATAGTTGGGGTCATCAACCGCTAGGAGATCCCACATGATTATTCTTTGCTTGGAGTGCCCGGGCGCAACGTTTGATGAAGCGTTCAAAAGCGCACAACGGGTCGCCATCGCCGCTGCAGACCAGTGGTTGGAATCCCCACCGACGAACCAATGCGGTGAGACATGCGAGCGGGCCAAGCTGTGCGCCACCTGTGCCCGTGGCTTGGAGCAGCCGGAGCAGGAGCCTCTGACGGATCCGACTGACCGAGATGTTGATCGGCTGCAGGCCCAGGTGGCTGAACTGACAGCGGAGGTCGAGATCGCCAGGAAGGACGCGCTCCGGTACAGGTGGCTGCGCAACGAGTCCTGGGCCGGCTACAACCAGCGCGGGGGGCTGCCGCAGGTCTGGACCACCGACGGCGCAGGCAACAGGAAGACGATGCTGGCGGAAGACGCGATGGACGAAGCCATTGACCGCGCGAGGGGGTGCTGAATGACCTACCAGATAGACCGCATCGCGGCACTGCGTGTGGACCTATACGAATGTGTTCGTAAGCCGCCGCGAGACTACTTGCAGCCAGTTGTTCCGGCAAACGCTTTGCGCGGTGCTTGGATACCCCAGACGATGGGGGATCAGATTTGGGTGCTGTATGAGTTCAGATCGGAGGCCGAACGTATGGCGTGGGAGGCCGCGCTGCCGGCCGACGTGGCGCGCTGGCTAGACCGCCGCCTACTGCCACACGCGCTGTCCTACGGATGGCAGACGCGAGACGAGAACGGTTTTCCTGTGGAGCCTGAACGATGACCTACGCCTACAGCCTGGACGGTGGGGAAACCTACCGCGGCAGTGAGCCGACCCCCGAGGACGCCCTCGGTTCGGCGCACGATGAGCTGGCCGCCGAGTACGAACCGGGGACGACCCACACTGTGCGCATCGCGCGGCTGGTACCCGGCGTCGAGATCCTGCGGAAGCAAACCGGTGTGCTGGGGCACGTTGCCGACATGGTGGTCGAGTACCTGGAGGAGGCTCTCTATGACGAGGGCGGTGGGGACGATCAACTGATCGACGACCTGTCACCAGAGCAACGGCAGTGCATCGGCCGGGCGATCCTGGAGATCATCGCTGCCACCGGCACCATTGTTGGACAGGGGCTGGCTGACGACACCGTGCACCAACTCACCCTGGAGAACTGAGATGATCCGCAAGTTTGACCACCTGACCAAGCTCGACGCCACCGACCCCATGCCGATGACGCTCGGCCCCCTGGTGCGCGATGAGTCGGCCCGGGCGCCGACAGCCCTACGCGACTGCGGCGAAGCGACATGCGTTCGCGGGGCCAAGCCGGAGCAATGGAAGCGGGTGAGCCAGGTGCACCGCAATGAGGTGTTCGGAGACAAAGTGCGCCGGTACACTCCCGAGTCATGACCCCCTTCCTCCTCGGCCAGTCGCAGCCCACTGAGCCCGCCCTGGTGTGGCCGTGGGCTGCCAACTGGCAGACCCCCATCTCCGAGCGCCTGGAGTGGCGCACGGCCACCGCTGGCACCCAAAGCGGCAAGGAACAGCGCCGGGCACTGCGCCGGTGGCCGCGGCTCTACTTCGGCTTCAGCAGCAACATCACCCACACCGAGGTGCCACGGCTGCTGGAGGCGCTCTCCTCGTGGCGCACAGGGACCTGGGCGGTGCCGGCGTGGTGGGCAACAGCCAAGCTGACCGCCAATGCCACGGATGTGCTGGCGCTGGACCGCGCGACCGATACCCTGTGGCCGAGCAGCGGCTGGGCGCTCCTGTGGCGCTCTGCGACCGACTGCGAGCCCGTGGAGGTGCTCACGGTCGGCACCGACACACTGACCTTGGCGGCCGAGCCGGCGGGCACCTGGCAGGCGAGCAGCGTGGTCGTACCCCTCTACTTTGCGGTGCTGGGCGACTCGCAGAACGTGTCGGCCCCATCGGCCGCCGTGGCCACCATTGCTACCCTGTGGTCCGCCGACCCCGTGCTGGGAAATGCGGTGCCGGAGGGTGGCAGTTGGCCGCTGGTGTTCCCAGGTGACGCCGACGCCTCCGACCCGCGCAAGGCGCTCTGGTGGGGTCAGCACAACTGGGCCGAGCAGATCACACTGGAAGTGCAGCAGGCGCTGGATATCTTCGACCCCGGCTCCGGCGGTTGGAGCCGGCGAGCTGCGTCGGACCTGCCGGCGCATCAGTGGGGCCAGCGGGTGCTGCTGGTGGGCGACGAGCAGCAGGCGGCGATGCGGCGGTTTGCTGGGGCGCACCGCGGCGCGGCGGTCGGCTTCTACGCGGCGAGCCCCTTGGTTGATGTGACCATCGCCAGCGTGGCCGGGTCCGACGTGACCTTCGCGACCCCCATCGCCAACGCCAGCGGTCGGTATGCCGGGCTGCTGCTGGACGGCGTGCCATACGCAGTTGATACCTGGTCTGCCGATGGAGCGACGCTGACCTCGGCCCCCTCTGGCATGCCCACCAGCGCCCGGCTGATCGAGCCGGCACGGCTGGCATCGGACGCCCTGGAGATCACCCACCACACGCGGGATGTGGCCGAGGCCGCGCTGAGCATTCGCACGACTCCGATCCCCGACCCGAGCGCCGACGCCACCGTGAAGCTGCTCCTGCACTTCGACGGCGACCTGGTCGATGCCGTGTCCGGCAACTCGCTCACCGTGGGCTCGGCCACCTATGGCACTGGGGTGTTCGACCAAGCGGCAACTCACAGCGGCAACCCGGGGTTGGTGGCGCCATGGACATCCGGGTTCACCCTCAGCGGGCTGCCGTGGGCACTGGAGTTTCGGGCCAAGATTCCAGCAGGGGGCGGCATGACCGTGCTGTCGAAGAACTACTGGCCTTCGGAGCCGGCGGTTGGAGTCCGCGACTTCACTTTTTCTGTCAGCCACGCCTATGACACGGGGGTGACTTGGGGGCCTGGCGGAACAGGGTCCACTGCCGGCGACTACCTCACCCTGCCCGACGACGAGTGGTTTGCCATGGCCATGACCGACGACCTGATCACGTTCAGGATCTACTTGGACGGTGCGGTGGTCTACAGTCAGCCCTCAATCAGTTCCAGCCTTCCGGCGGGCGCTGGCCAGATTACGGTGTTCAATGCGCTGCAGGGTTTCCTCGGACCCACCCCGAACTGGGGTGGCGGCTCGTCCAGCGGCCAACTCGACGAACTGCGGCTGGTCATCGGCCGCGCCGTCCGCACCACCAGCACCTACAGCCTCGACACGTCGCCCTGGACCTACCCATGACCTACCAGTCCAACGACCTCAGCACGGACAGCGGTGCGCCCATCGAGCTGTACGAGTTCACCGTGCCGGGCAGCAGCCTGGCCTGGCGCCTCACCAACGCCCCGGCGGCCGAGGGTGACTACCTCCCCGAGGCCATCTCCCACGGTGACATCTCGCAGAGCGCCGGCAATGTGGGGGCAACCACCAGCATCGAGGTGGGCGACCAGAACGCCGTGGCTGTGGCCATGCTGGCGGGCCTGAGCAGCCGGCCGGTGCAGGTGGTCATCCGCGAGAAGCACCGCGGCGACACTGACGACGAGGAGCAGCAGGTCTTCGTTGGGTTGGTGACGGGCGTCAGCTTTGCCGGCGCCAAGGCCACGCTGACCTGCGGCAGCCGCTACGCCCTGGTGTCCAAGCGCCGCGTGCCGTGGCTCACCTTCCAGGCCGGCTGCAACTGGGAGTGGGGAGGCACTGGGTGCGGCGTAGACCGCAACACATACCGAGTAACCCTCAGCCTCACCTCGGCCAGCCAGAGCGAGCGCACCCTCACCGCGTCGGCCGCAGCAAGCCAGGACGACGGCTACTACTCTGGCGGCTGGGTCGAGCGCGCCTCCACAGGTGAGACCCGGTTCGTCGAGGAGCACGCCGGCGACCAGTTGCTGCTGGCGCTGCCATGGGCTGAGCTGAGTGCGACTGCCGAGGATTACTACCTGTTCCCGGGCTGCCAAAAGACAGAGGCGTACTGCGCCTCAGCATTCAGCAACCTGGACAATTACCTCGGGTGGCCACGGCTGCCGAGCATCAACCCATTCAACCGGTCGGCTTACTACCAAACGGGGGTGCCCGACGTGCCGGACCCTGGCGATACTGACGATACCGGGACGGGTTACTCTCTCGTCCTCAGCAACCAGACCATAAATGTCGAGTTTGGCATCGGCAGCGAACTGGCTTATAATTACCCAATTGAGATGGGGGTGACCTTCGAGCCGAGTGGGATTTTGACCTGTTGGGTGAATGGTGTCGGTTACGCCCTCAGCGCGGTCTATGGATCTGGCGTGGCCACCGGTGGTGCGTGGATCAACCCGAAGCCGCCGGCCGACGACAGGGCCTGGCTGACAGATTACGAGGTCAGCGTGTTGACGCCGACCCTTGGCTACGGCTCGATCACTGCGGTTGACAACATTGGGAGCTGGATGCCGGCCGACGAAACCGCGACCTTCAGTGCGACGCAGAATGCCACCAGTTCGCCGGTGACAATGACTTTCCCGTGCCGGGTGCGCGACGCCGGCACGGGGTTGGTTCGCGTTGGGGCCGATGTCACTATCCGAGCCACATTCTTCCAGGGTGTTTCCGAGGGTGGTGCGTAATGCCGTTCCTTGCACAGTTCATTTGGGCGGTATTGGTATCGCTGGTCACTCGGGAGTTGTTCGCAACCGATGTCGATCAAACCCCACTCGACCCGTCAGGTGAAGCCGATGCGCCAAACATTGACGAGGGTGCCACAGTCCCAGTGATATTCGGCTCGGTCCTGACGGGCCGCCAGTCGGTCAGTTGGTACGGCGGGCTGAACAATGAGCCCATCCGCCAATCCGGGGTGACGACGGGTTACAAATACAGCCTCACCGCCCAACTCAGCATTTGCATGGGTCCGGTCGATGACGTGAGGGAAATCCGCTTCGAGGACAACGTGGTCGAGGGGGCCACCTGGACCGAGACGACGGATTACTGGGACGTGGCGATCAACTCCCCGGACCTGTTCGGCGGCGAGGACAAAGAGGGCGGCGTCGTCGGCAACGTCCGCATCTACAAGGGCACGACGACGCAGAACCCCGACGTGGAGATGACCACCCTGGTCAACACGGCGCTCCCGGCCTACCGGCGCGTGTGCTACGCCATGCTGCACGACTGCTACATCGGCACCAGCAGCCGCCTGAAGTCCATGAGCCTGCTGGCCGAGCGGTGCCCCAATGGTCTGGGGGTGCTGGGCGGCAAGCATGTGGTAGGCAGCCACCGTGACAGCAATGTGGTCTGCGCGCTCTACGATGTCCTGACCAACCCGATCTGGGGTGCGGCGGTGCCAACCGACCAGATCGACACCGCACAGTGGCAGGCAGCGGCGCTGGTGGCCTACGACGAGGGCCTTGGGGTCTCGGTGACCCTGAGCAGCCCCGGTGACCTGGACAGCGTGGTGCAGGGCTTTCTGCGCTACCTGGATGGCGTGGTCTACGACGACCCGGCCACCGGTCTCATCAGCATCCAGTTGATCCGCGAGGGCGATCTGTCGAGCGCGCTGGCGCTCACTGCTGACGAGGTGTCCGAGGTGGAGATCAGCCGCATCTCCTGGGTGGACCTGAAGTCCACGGTGAAGGTCACATGGACCAACCCCGAGCGCAACTACGAGACCGGCGGCGTGATGGCCCAGAACTCGGCCGTGGTGCGGGCGCTCGGCGGCGCGGTGGACCTGGAGACCATCGACAGTCCTGGGTTCACCTCTGCTGCCGTGGCGACCGAAGCGGCAACACGCAGCCTGCGCGCCCTGAGCTACCCACTGTCCAAGGTGCAGGTGAAGGGCAACCGCACGCTGGCGCTGCTGCGTGTCGGGAAGCCCTTCCACCTCACCTGGCAGCGACCGTCCGTCTCGGCCTACTACCGGGTCACCGAGGTGAACTTTGGCAGCAGCGGAGACCCCTACCCCACGGTGAACGCCGTCGAGGACGTGTTTGCCGCTGCTGCCAACACCTTCACCCCGCCAACCAGCGGAGGCAGTGGGGCCGTTGGCGCCAAGGCGCTGCCGATCAGCCGGGCCGTGCTGATGGAGACCCCCTACCACCTGCGGCGCCTGGACTCCCGCAGTGTGATCTTTGGCGCTGCCGCCCCCAACACCTACCACACCGGCTACAAGGTGACTGGCGACGACACCCTGTACGGCTGGATGGCCAGCGGGGTGCTGCCCGCCGACATCCCGCAGTGGGACGGGGCAACTCTGTCGAGCCTCACCCTGGCGATGACGCTGCCGGCGGACATTGACAGTCCGAGCCCGAGCCAGGTGGCCGCAGGCGAGGCGCTGCTGCTGGTGGGCACGGAGCTGCTCAGTTACTCCGGTCTCAGCAGGTCTGGCGGCAATGTGACCTTCAC
>Ga0073904_10003827_pt1 | contig 11294 bp, 9 predicted proteins | sample KloWWTrecipitate_FD_66668 | JGI IMG/M metagenome (GOLD analysis project Ga0073904, IMG submission 66668) | Active sludge microbial communities from Klosterneuburg, Austria, studying microevolution and ecology of nitrifiers - Klosterneuburg... | ecosystem: Engineered > WWTP > Aerobic digester >... | reverse complement strand
TGATCTGCGGTACCTACGGCATGCACCGCCTGCATCGCGAGTTCGTCGAGAACGTGCTGGGCCGCCGACCGGGGGTCGACCACCTGTACACGGTGAATTTGCTGAGCTTGCCGGAGCGCACGCTGTTTCTGGCCGACACCTATGTCAATTACGACCCGACGCCGGCACAGATCGTCGAAATGACCCTGCTCGCCGCCGAGGAGATGAAGCGTTTCGGCATCGAACCGCGGGTGGCACTGCTGTCGCACTCGTCGTTCGGTTCGGCCGATTCGCCGACGGCGGAGAAGATGCGTACTGCACTGCGCCTGTTGCACGAGCACCATCCCGACCTGGCTGTCGAGGGCGAAATGCACGGCGACTCCGCACTGGATGCGAAGCACCGCCTGCAGATCTTTCCCAACGCCAAGATGCGCGAGGACGCAAACCTGCTGATCTTTCCGACGCTGGACGCTGCCAACATCGCCTTCAACCTGCTCAAGAACGCGGCAGGCGAGGGCATGACGGTCGGACCCATCCTGCTGGGTGCGGCAAAGCCGGTCCACATCCTGACGCCTTCGGCCACGGTGCGACGCATCATCAACATGACTGCGCTGACGGTTGTCGAGGCTGCGCAGAAGGGCTGAGTGCTTGCCGCTTCCCTTCGTCATCGTTCATCCTCGCGCCGTGACCATGCGCAGGCGCAATGAACGATGACGAACGGGGACGGACAGGCTGCACTGGTCTTGACCGGCGGCGGCGCCCGCGCGGCCTATCAGGTCGGGGTGCTCGCCGCGATTCGTGAGCTGCGCGGTCGGCGCGCTGGCAACCCTTTCCCCATCCTCTGCGGAACCTCGGCAGGGGGCATCAATGCGGCCGCGCTTGCTGTGCATTCGCGCAGCTTCAACCATGCGGTCGCCCAGATCGAACACATCTGGCGCAATTTTCATGTCGATCAGGTTTATCGGGCCGATGCCGCAGCCATTCTTGCCAGCGTCGGACGCTGGGGGTTGGCGCTGACCACCGGCTGGGCCGTGCGCCAGACACCACGGGCCTTGCTGGACAATTCCCCGCTACGCGGGCTGCTGACGCGGGTGCTCGACTTTGCCGCCATCGATCGCTCCATTCAGCGTGGCTATTTGCGCGCGCTCAGCGTTACCGCATCAGGTTATGCCTCGGGCGAAAGCCTCGCCTTTTTCGAGGCTGTGGCCGATATCCAGCCGTGGCGGCGCGCGCAGCGCATGGGCGTGCGCACGCGGATCAACGTCGATCACTTGATGGCGACGAGCGCCTTGCCCTTCGTTTTTCCGGCAGTGCGCATCAATCGCGAGTTCTTTGGTGACGGGTCGATGCGTCAGTTGGCGCCGGTCAGCCCGGCAATCCATCTTGGTGCAGAGCGCGTGTTCGTGATCGGTGCCGGGCGCCTTGAGGCAGAGGGGCGACAGCGGGCAGAGGCCTATCCGTCGCCCGCGCAGATCGCAGGCCATGCGCTGTCGAGCATCTTTCTCGACACGCTCGCCGTCGATCTGGAGCGCCTGGCGCGCATCAATGAGTCCGTGAGTGTGATGACGCAAGCGCAGCGGCAGGCCTCCGGCACGGGGCTGAGGCCGATCGAGACCCTGGTGATGCAACCCTCGCGCCGGCTCGACACCATTGCCGGGCGTCATCGCCAGGCGCTGCCGCCGGTGCTGCGAGCGGTGCTGCGCAGTCTGGGCGCCACGCAAAGGGAAGGTTCGACCCTGCTGTCCTACCTGCTGTTCGAGCCCGGGTTTACCGGTGCTCTGATCGAACTCGGGTACGCGGACACTCTGGCACGACGTGGTGAAGTGAGCGATTTCCTGCGGCTGTAATCCGCCCCCAGGCGGGAGCATCGGCTTTTTTTGTTTCAGGGATTACTGAGCGTGGGCATTCATGTAACAATTTAGACAGATCCTGTGAATCCGCATCAAACAACTGCGCTATGTGCTTATTTTTTCGATGAGTTCAGGCCAGAACTTTAGGTTGCACACTCTGCCATGACGCCACGTTCCCTGCTTGCTGCTGCCGTATTCGGCTTGTTCATGTTACAGCCGGTGTCGAACCTCGCCGAGGCCGCGACCAGCAAGGTTGCGGGGGCGAGTGTCAAGCCCGCTTCGAAGAAGCCGGCTGCGAAGACCGGCGTGCAAAAGAAGAAAGCGGCGGTAAAACCGTCGACCCGCAAAACCGTCAGCAAGTCCAGGGCGGCGCGAGCGTCAAGCAAGGCGCGCCGTCTCACGGTACGCTTGGCGCCGGCGACGGCAGGCGCGACCGCGGCCCTGATTGCGCCGGCCACAGCAAGCGAAGATGTCGCGCTGACGCTCGACACCAGTGGCATGCCCGAGCTCGGCTCCAGCGCGTTCTACGTCGTCAATTCGACCAACGGCGAAGTATTGCTGGAGCGCAACGCCAGTGCCGTGCTGCCGATCGCATCGATTACCAAGCTGATGACGGCGATGGTCGTGCTCGATGCCGGGCAGGGCCTGTCCGAGCTGATGAGCATCTCGCATGCGGACATCGATACGCTGAAGGGCACGGGTTCGCGTCTTTCGGTGGGCACGACGCTGACGCGCGAGGAGATGTTGAATCTTGCGCTGATGTCCTCCGAGAACCGCGCCGCATCTGCGCTTGCGCGCTATTACCCGGGCGGAGAGGGTGCATTCATCGAGGCGATGAACGTCAAGGCGCGGCTGCTCGGGCTGTGGAACACCCGTTTTCTTGACAGCACCGGCCTGAATCCGGCCAACGTATCCAGCCCGCGCGACCTGGCCAAGATGGTGTCGGCAGCGGCGTCCTACCCCTTGATCCGTGAGTTCTCCACCGCGCCCGAGCGCCATGTCGATGTTCGCGGGCGCATCACCCGGTTTGGCAATACCAACAGCCTGGTCAAGAGCCCGGAGTGGTCGATCAGCGTCTCCAAGACGGGCTACATCTCGGAAGCGGGACGGTGCCTGGTGATGCAGACCTGGCTGCAGGAGCAGCCGGTGGTCATGGTGCTGATGGACTCCAGTGGTCGTTACACGCGCACTGCGGATGCCAAGCGGGTGCGCAAGTGGCTTGAGCAGTCTGCCACTCAAAAGGTTGCCGTAGCCCGTGCCCGGCGAGAGGGTTGAGCGCTTCCTCAGGTGCTGCTGGGGGTGTAACCCAGGGCGCGCGAGATCTCGTCAGCGGTTTCGCGCACCAGCGGCGACCAGTCAGGATTGAAGCGTTCCGAGGGTGTGGACAACGACAGGCCTGCGATCAGTTCGCCGCTGTCGTTGCGGATGCCTGCCGCGATGCAACGCACGCCAGTTTCGACTTCGTCCAGATCGAAGCCCACGCCGTGGCGACGCACCCGGTCGAGTTCCTTTTCCAGTGCCGGCAAGGTCGCGATTGATGCCGGTGTCGACGGCGGCAGCCCGGTGCGGCGTGCATAGTCCCGAATGCGCTCGAGACCGTCCTCAACCAGAAACAGCTTGCCGGTCGCGGTCGTGTGCAGCGGTGCCCGACCGCCGACGATGTGTACAACGCGCACCGATGAACGCCCGCTCGAGGTGCGTTCCACATAGACGATTTCGTCGCCAGCACGGATGCCAAGGTTCACGCTCTCGCCCGTGGCGGCATGCAGCTTTAGCATCATCGGCATCGCGGTGTCGCGCAGCGAGATGCGCGACTTCACCAGGCTGCCCAGTTCGAGCAGGCGGATGCCGAGGCGATAGATCCCGGCGTCGGTACGGTCGACAAAACCACTTTGGGTCATGGCGCCGAGGATCCGGTGCGCGGTCGAGGGATGGAGCCCCGTCTCCAGTGCCAGCTGTTTCAGCGTCACGGGCTCAGCGTGCTGCGAGAGCACATCCAGCAGCTTCATCATGCGCTCGATGACCTGGATGGGGTTCTTGCCTTCGGTGGCGGCAGGAGCGATCTTCTTGACGGACACGATGACGGTCTTAGCGAGCAGGTTATGGTAATGGCTGGATCTTACCTGCCGAGTCAAATTTCGCCTAGTGAAATGAGGTGTCGTTTTGTGGAAGCGTGCCTGTCCGGATATACTTTGGCTGCAACAGAATCCGCCCGGATCGCGTCCGGGCCTAATCTTGTCGGGTCCCGGATGATCGCTTTGCGTGCTGGTGGCTCATGAGCATGGCCGGGAGTTTCCGATGAGTCTTCTGCTGATCGTGCTGATGCCTTTCATTGGTGCGCTGTTTCCGGCACTGATGATCCGTGCCGGGCGCAATGCCTGCGCAACCACAACCTTCATATTCACGTTGCTCGCCTTCGTGCTGCTGCTGTCGCACGCCACGGCCGTGTTCAACGGAGAGGTGGTACGTGCCAGTTGGGCGTGGCTGCCCGGTCTCGGCCTGAACGCCAACTTCATGCTCGACGGGCTCGGCTTTCTGTTTGCCGGACTGATCCTCGGCATTGGCCTGCTGATCATCATCTATGCCCGCTTTTATCTGTCGAAAGACGATCCGATGGGCAGTTTCTACGCCTACCTGTTGCTCTTCCAGGGCGCGATGGTGGGCATCGTGCTGTCGGACAACATCCTGCTGCTGCTGGTGTTCTGGGAGCTCACCAGCCTGTCGTCCTTTTTGCTGATCGGCTACTGGAAGCACCTGCCCGAAGGTCGCCAGGGGGCCCGCATGGCCTTGACCGTGACCGGGGCTGGCGGCCTGGCGATGATCGCCGGCATGCTGATACTGGGCGAGATTGCAGGCTCATACGACCTGTCCGATATCCTGCTGGCGCGCGAGGCGATCCAGGCCTCGCCGCTTTACCTGCCCGCGCTGCTGCTGATCCTGACCGGCTGCTTCACCAAGAGTGCGCAGTTTCCCTTCCACTTCTGGCTTCCCCATGCCATGGCCGCGCCGACGCCGGTATCGGCCTACCTGCATTCGGCGACGATGGTGAAGGCCGGCATCTTTCTGATGGCGCGGATGTGGCCGGTGCTGGCGGGTACGCCGGAATGGTTCTACATCGTCGCCACAACCGGTCTGGTGACGATGCTGCTCGGCGCGGTCATCGCGCTGTTCAAGGACGACCTGAAAGGGCTGCTGGCTTTCTCCACCGTCAGTCATCTCGGTCTGGTGACCATGCTGCTGGGTTTCGGTACCCCGCTCGCCGCCGTGGCTGCCGTGTTCCACATTCTCAATCACGCTACCTTCAAGGCCGCGCTATTCATGAACGCCGGCATCGTCGATCACGAGAGCGGTACGCGCCATATTCCGCATCTGGGCGGTTTGCTCCACTTGATGCCGATCACGGCAACGCTGGCGATGGTGGCGGCGGCGTCGATGGCCGGCTTGCCACCGCTGAACGGCTTTCTGTCCAAGGAGATGATGCTGCACGAGGCGGTGTCGGCCCAATGGCTGGGCTCGGACTGGGTCCTGGCTGGGCTGGCGACGCTGGCCGCCTGCTTCTCGGTAGCCTATTCCCTGCGCTACATCGTGCATGTGTTCCTTGGCACCACGCGCGGCGAGCTGCCGCGCAAACCCCACGACCCGCCTGCCGGCATGTGGCTGCCGCCAGCCCTGCTGGTGGTGCTGGTGGTGCTGATCGGCCTGTTCCCCGATACCGTGGCCGGGCCGCTGGTGGCAACGGTATCGCGCGCGGTGACGGGCGGCGAAATCATGGATTATCACCTTGCTCTGTGGCACGGATTCACGCCGGCGCTGGCGCTCAGCGCAATCGCAGTGGCTGTTGGCCTGACGATGCTCAGATCCTACCCGCACGTGCGCTCGATCTGGGCGGCCGGGCCCCATCCCGAAGCCCGCGCCCTGTTCCGCGCCGTGATCGCCTTCGCGGTCGAACTGGCGCAGGCGATCACGCAGGGTTTGCACAACGGCGCCTTGCCGCGCTATCTCGCCTTCATGATCGGCGCGGCGCTGCTGCTGGGTACGGCGGCCTTCTTCGGCAGCAGCCACGAGGTGGGGCAACGGCCCTTGCTTGAGGCCAACCTGGTGACTGTCATGGCCTGGCTGATGCTGGTGGGTGCCTGCCTGACGGTGCTCGCGCATCACCGCGATCGTCTCGTCGCCCTGATTGCGGTTGGTGTCGTCGGTCTGGTGGTGTCGGTGGCCTTCGTTTATCTCTCGGCGCCGGATCTGGCGCTGACTCAGATTTCGGTCGAGGTCGTCACCGTCGTGCTGATGCTGCTGGCGCTCAACTTCCTGCCCAAGGTGACGCCGCGTGAAAGCAGTGGCGGGCGGCGCCTGCGTGACGCCCTGCTGGCAGGGGCAGCGGGACTGGGTATCGGCGGGCTGGCCTGGGCGGTGCTGACGCGCGACTTCGAAACTCTGTCGGGCTACTACCTTGAACAGGCGGTGCCCGGCGGCGGTGGAACCAATGTGGTCAACGTCATCCTGGTGGACTTCCGCGGCTTCGATACCTTCGGTGAGATCATTGTGCTCGGTATCGCCGCGCTTACCATCTATGCGCTGCTCGATGGCCTGATGCACGGTGCGGCGCAGCGCAAGCTCGCTTCGTGGGCGCCCGACCAGGCGCGCGCGGCCGACCGTCATCCGATGATGCTGGTGGTGGCTACACGGGTCGCCATGCCCCTGGCGCTGATGGTGGGGGCGTTCATCTTCCTGCGTGGCCACAACGTGCCGGGTGGGGGCTTTATTGCCGGCCTGTTGGTGGCGATCGCGCTGATCGTGCAGTACATGGCGAGCGGCTTCGGCTGGGCGGCACAAAGAATGACGATCGACTATCACGACCTTATCGGCTGGGGCGTGCTGGTGGCAGCGATGACGGGGCTCGGCGCCTGGGTCGTTGGTCATCCGTTCCTGACCAGCACGGTGTGGCACCTTGCTGTGCCGCTGGTGGGCGAGGTGCATATCGCCTCGGCGATGTTCTTTGATGTTGGCGTGTTTCTGGTTGTGGTCGGGGCGACGATGCTCGCGCTTGCCAACCTGTCGCGGGTTGCGCGTCGCGCCGAACATATCGCGGTCAATGCCGAACCGATGGATTTCGATCCGTCGGTGCGAGCCCACGCTGGAGAGGCCTGATATGGAGTTCCTGCTTGCCAGCGCGATCGGCGTCATGACGGCGGCTGGCGTCTATCTGCTGTTGCGCGCGCACACCTTCCCTGTCGTGCTGGGCCTCGCATTGCTGTCCTATGCCACCAACGTGTTTCTGTTTGCCATGGGGCGCCTCGCGGTCAACCGCCCTCCAGTGGTCGACGCGCTCGCCCAGGGCTATTCCGACCCCTTGCCGCAGGCATTGGTGCTGACCGCGATCGTCATCTCCTTTGGCATGACGGCGGTGCTGGTCGTGATGTCCCTGCGCAGCTTCATCGAAGGGGGAGACGACGGTGTCGATGCCCTGGTGCAGGCCAGCGATGAGGACGGTGCCGAGCTGGCCGGGCAGGTGACCGGCGATGCCACGCCGGTGCGCGCAGGCGAGGTGGGTGAGGCGAGCCGATGAACCACTGGACCATTCTGCCCATCCTGCTGCCGGCGATTGTTGCGCCGCTGCTGGTGCTGGCTGCGCGCCACGACCTGACCCTGGCGCGGACGCTGTCGCTTGCTGCGGCGGTGCTGTCGCTTGGCCTGGCGGTCGTCCTGCTTGGCGCGGCCAGCAATAACAGCGCACCGCAGATGTATGCACTGGGTGACTGGCCGGCACCCTATGGCATCGTGCTGGTGCTTGATCGCCTGTCGGCCATGATGCTGGTACTGGCCGCGCTGCTGTCATTGGTCGTGCTGCTTTATGCCGTCGGCGGTAGTGACAGGCAGGGGCGGCATTTTCATGCCTTGTGGCAGTTCCAGGTGATGGGCATCAACGGCGCCTTCCTGACCGGCGATTTCTTCAATCTGTTCGTGTTCTTCGAGGTGCTGCTGATTGCGTCCTATGGGCTCATGGTGCACGGCGGCGGTGCTCAGCGGGTCAGGGCCGGTGTGCAGTATGTAGTGGTCAATCTGGTCGGCTCCTCCCTGTTCCTGATCGCGGTGGGTCTCATCTACAGCGTCACCGGCACGCTCAACATGGCCGACCTCGCCCTGAAGGTACCGGAGGTCGCGGCCGGCGATCGTGCGCTGCTGCACGCCGGGGCCTTGTTGCTATTGCTGGTGTTCGGCGTCAAGGCCGCGCTGGTGCCGCTGCATTTCTGGTTGCCGGGCACCTATGGCAGCACTAGCGCGCCTGTTGCCGCGCTGTTTGCGATCATGACCAAGGTCGGGGCCTACTCCATCCTGAGGTTATTCACCCTGGCCTTCGGACCGGAGGCGGGTGAATCGGCCCTGCTCGCGGCGCCCTGGCTGTTGCCGGCCGCTCTGCTCACCCTGACCCTGGGCATGATCGGCGTGCTCGCCGCCCGCAGTCTGGGGCAGCTCGCCAGTTTCGCGGTGATCGCTTCGATGGGCACCTTGCTCATTGCTGTGGGCCTGTTTTCGGCGCAGGGGACATCGGCCGCGCTCTACTACATGCTGCATTCGACGCTGGCGGCAGCGGCGCTGTTCCTGATTGCCGAGCAGGTCGCCGTGCGGCGCAGGGGCGCGGGCGGCGCGCTGGTCGTCGGTGTGCCGTTTGCCAATCGCAGCCTGCTGGCAGGCCTGTTTTTCGTCAATGCGATCGCACTGTGCGGCTTGCCGCCGCTGTCCGGCTTTATTGGCAAGCTGCTGGTGCTCGATGCCGCGCGTGGCTCGCCGAGCGGCGTGTGGATATGGGCTCTGCTGCTGTCGACGTCCCTGCTGGCGCTGATCGGGTTCTCGCGTGCGGGCAGCACGGTGTTCTGGAAGGACACTGTGGTCACCAGCTACACCCCGCCGCCCCCCCCGCAACCGGTGCTGCCACTGGTGGCGATTGGCGTGCTGCTGGCGGGTCTGGTGTTGCTGACCGCGTTTGCGGGACCGATCGGAGCGTGGCTGGACGAAGCGGCGGAGCAACTCTACCAGCCAGGGCAGTACATCGATGCGGTGCTGGGCGCCGCGGGGGAGAACGAGTGATGGGCGAGACGCATGCTTCGACCCATGCTGGTAGCGGTGGGCTGCTGCCGCATCCGCTGATGACCGCGCTGCTGGTACTGGTGTGGTTGTTGCTTCATAACAGTTTCGACATCGGCAACCTGCTGCTCGGGCTCGTGCTGGGGCTGGGCATTCCCTTGCTGACCCGCAAGCTGTGGCCGAAGCGTCTGCACCTGCGGCAGGGGGCGGCACTGGCGGTGGCGCGCTACGTCGTGCTGGTGATCGTCGACATCGTGCGCGCCAATATCGACGTTGCGCGCCTGATCCTGTTCCGGCGTACAGCGGATCTGCGCATGCGCTGGATCAGCGTGCCGCTTGAGCTTTCCAGCCCGGAGGCGATCACGGTGCTGGCGGGTACGGTGACGATGACCCCAGGCACGGTCAGTTGTGATCTTTCGGCGGACGGCCGTTTCCTGTTGGTGCATTGCCTCGACGCGCCGGATATCGAGCAGACCGTACGCGAGATCAAGCTGCGCTATGAGGCCAGGCTGAAGGAGATCTTTGAATGATCGAACATGCACTCACCTTTGCGCTGGGCGCGACTTCACTGGCGCTGCTGTTCAACCTTTGGTGCCTGGTTCGCGGACCGGGGGTCATCGACCGCGTGCTGGCGGTCGACACCATGGTGATCAACATGATCGCGCTGATCATTTTCTATGGCATTCGCGAAGGCACGCCGGTCTACTTCGAGGCGGCGTTGATCCTGGCCATGTTTGGCTTCGTGTCCACCGTCGCGTTTTGTCGCTTCGTGTCGCGTGGGGACATCATCGAGTGAGGGGATGACCATGAATCTGATCTTCGAGATCGTGATCGCGGCGCTGATCGTGGTGGGTGGGGTGTTCACGCTGGTTGGCTCTTGGGGCATGGTCAAGTTGCCCGAGCTGATGAGCCGGCTACACGCACCGACCAAGGCCACCACCCTGGGCGTCGGTGGTGCCTTGCTGGCGGCGATGCTGAATTCGGTGGTGTTCAGGGACGTTTTGTCGCTGCACGAGTTGCTGATTTCGGTGTTCCTGTTCCTGACCGCACCGATCACCGCACATTTTCTCGCGAAGGCGCACATTCACCGCCATGTTGACCCTGAGCGCGAACTGCCGCAGCTCGATGGATCAGGTTGGAGCACCTTCGAGCGCATATCCGATTCGGTTCACGAGGGACCCGACGAAGGGGAAGTGGCGCGGCCGGACGTGGGGGGTGGCAGTGCTCATCACTGATTTCAAGGGGGTGCCCGCGGCTGACTGTTTGCGCTGTATTTCGGGCGCCCGGGTGCATAATCGCGCCTTCGTTTTGACGTGCGTCGGTTCGGCGCCAGAGGTTTCGTCGTGAGCACCGTCCGCAAAAATCCGCCCCAGCCGGCACCATCGCGCATTTCCGGCACGCTCAAGGTGCACAAGCCGGTGGTGAATGAAGTCGAGGACGAAGCGTCCGCTGCAAGCGCGCGCGAGCTGACACCCAGAGGCGAAGCTGCGAAGAACGCCGAACGCGGTACGGCCGAGCGTCCCCGTGGCGGGCGTGCTGGCGCTGCGGGTGGCCGCAGTGAGCGCCCCACCGAGCGTTCAACCGAGCGTTCAACCGAGCGTTCAACCGAGCGTTCAACCGAGCGTCCTCGCCCGGAACGCAAGCGTGCTGAAAGCGCTGCGAATGGATCCGTGCCGGCGAAGCGCGGGCGGAGCGCGGCTGCCGGCACGAGTACGGCTGGCAAGGCCGGCGACCGCTCCGACCGCTCTGGGCGCGCTGGCCGTTCCGACAACGGGCAGCCAAATGCCGACACGGGTGCGCGGCGCAAGGCGCACGAGGGCAGAGGTAATTCGGCCGCACCCCGTGCGCGGTCGACGCCCGCAGCTTCCGCGATGCGCCCAGCTCCGGCGACGCATCCAGCCCCCCTCGCGCAGACCGCGGAGCCTCCCACCGGGGTGCGGCTGTCCAAGGTGATGGCCGAGCGCGGCATCTGTTCCCGCCGTGAAGCGGACGAATTCATTGAACGTGGCTGGGTCTTTGTGGACGGCAAGCGTGTGTCCGAGCTTGGCATCCGCATCGACCCGGATGCGCGCATCGACCTGGCGCCGGAAGCCACCCGAACCCAGCGCCAGCGCGTGACCATCCTGCTGCACAAGCCGGTCGGTTATGTTTCCGGTCAGCCCGAGCCGGGCTACACGCCCGCCGCGAGTCTGATCGGTGCCGACAACCAGTTTGACCGCGACAGCGCACAGCGTTTTCATGGCAGCCACCTGATGAGCCTGGCCCCTGCGGGTCGGCTCGACATCGACTCCACCGGTCTGCTGGTGCTGACGCAGGACGGACGCATCGCCCGCCGCCTGATCGGTGACGATTCCAAGGTGGACAAAGAATATCTGGTTCGCG
>Ga0073904_10003825_pt1 | contig 11298 bp, 10 predicted proteins | sample KloWWTrecipitate_FD_66668 | JGI IMG/M metagenome (GOLD analysis project Ga0073904, IMG submission 66668) | Active sludge microbial communities from Klosterneuburg, Austria, studying microevolution and ecology of nitrifiers - Klosterneuburg... | ecosystem: Engineered > WWTP > Aerobic digester >... | reverse complement strand
ATCCCCCGCCACCCGTCCAGACCAAAGGACAGGCAGTGTGCCAAAGCCAACTATCAGGGGGTCAATATTGGACGCCGATAACCCCGATCAGGGGGTCAAACTTGCACGCCGAAACACATCGCAGAGCTATTGGACGATATCGAAACTGGTCCGCGGTCCGAGCAGTTGCGCGGTCAACCCCCCATCGACCGCGAGTTCCGCCCCGGTAATGTACCGGTTCTCACTGTCGAGAAGGAATTCCACCGCTCTGGCGATATCGTCGACGCTGCCCGGCCTCATGGCCGGTGTGTGGTGGCGCATCAGGGCCTGGAACGCCGCTCCCTCCATTACCTCCCTGTTGCGAGGCACCACAATCGCCCCAGGATGGATGAGATTGACCGTGATCCCGTGCTGCGCGAGATCCACAGCCATCGCCTTGACCAACATGCGCACCCCGCCCTTGGCAGCAACATAGGGGCTATTGTTGCGTTCGGCCGCGAGGGCATTGACCGATCCGATCACGACAATTCGCCCGGGTGTGCCGGAGGCGACCATCCGCCGCACCACTGCCTGGCAGAAGCGGAACGTCCCACCCAGCGTGATGTCGACCACCGTGTTCCATTCCGCCTCGGACACCTGAGGGAACGGGCCCGACGTGCCGCACCGCGCCGCGCAATGCACCAACCCATCGATCGCTCCCTCGGCGGCGATCCGGTCGAGATGCGCATCAATAGCGGACTGGTTCGTGATATCGCAGGCCATCACCCCTTCGCCCGCGCTAACGTCGGTCCGCAGGTCTATGCCGCCCGCGGCCTTGATCGAATCGGCAACCGCCGATCCGATGCCACCCGATGCACCGGTAATGACTATTCTCTTGCCGCTCAGATCGGTCATTTTAATATCCGCTTCGTGTTCCGCTGGAGCCACTTGTTCATTTCGTATTTTTGTATACCATTTGACCCGGGGCGGGTTCGCCCGGCGAGCGTCCTATCCTTATCGCCGATTTAGTATACGATCAGACAATATGTGGATGGTGGCGCGCGGCCGCCAGGGAGAGTTAGCTTGGTCAACCTGATCGTCAGCCGCACACTGACTTCAATTCCGGTGCTGGTGATGGTTGCGCTCATCACCTTTTTCTTGCTCCGCCTGATACCGGGCGACCCAGCAGCCGCAATCGCCGGCACCGACGCGACTCCCGATCAGATCGCGGCCATCCGCGAAATGCTGAACCTTGACCGCCCGCTCCTCGACCAGTTGCTGGCCTGGGGCTCGTCGATTCTGCGCGGCGATTTTGGCGTGTCGATCACCCAGTCGCGTCCCGTCCTCGACGTCATCCTCGAGCGGCTTCCGGTGACGATCTCGCTCGGACTCTATTCATTGATCATTGCGATCCCACTCGGCATCCTCTTCGGCGTGATCGCCGCCCTCAAGCGTGGCACCACTGTTGATGCAAGCGTCACCACCGTCGCCCTGCTCGGCCTGTCGCTGCCCAACTTCTGGGTTGGCCTCATGGGCGTTCTGGTGTTCTCGGTGCATCTCAAATGGTTGCCAGCAATGGGCTACGTCTCGCCCGAGAACGGCATATGGCCCTGGATACGCAGCATGACGCTGCCCGCCGCCGTTATCGGCGTGGCGCAGATCGGCCTGCTCGCACGCATCACGCGCTCCACCATCCTCGACATCCTGCGCCTCGACTACATCCGGACCGCGCGGGCAAAGGGTATGTCGGAAGCGCGCGTCGTCGTTCGGCATGCCCTGCGCAATGCGCTCATTCCCATCGTCACGGTGATCGGGGCGATGTTCGGCCTCCTTATCGGCGGGGCCGTAGTGACCGAAGCGGTCTTCGCCATCCCGGGCATCGGGCGCCTCGTCATTCAAAGCATCGTCTCGCGCGACTATCCGGTGGTGCAAGGCATTCTGCTGCTGACGGCGTTCTCTTTCGTCCTGATCAATCTGCTGGTGGACATCATCTACACCTACCTCGATCCGCGGGTGAGCTATGACTGAGACTATGCTTGCCGCGGGACTGCCGCGCCCGAAATCCCGCGCTGTGCAGATTCTTCGCCGTCTGTTCACCCATCCCACGTTCATTGCCGGTGCCATTGGGCTTGCCGTGGTGTTCGCGATGGCGGTGCTTGGGTTGCTCCTTGCGCAGAGCGATCCCAACGCCATTCGCATCACCGTGCGCCTCAAGCCGCCGGGCCCTGGCCACTGGTTCGGGACGGACAACCTTGGTCGCGACATCTGGGCCCGCATGGCCCACGGCGCCGTCATCTCGCTTCAGGTCGGCGTTGCGGTCGTAGTGGTCAACGGCATGCTTGGCACCGTGCTTGGTGCTCTCTCGGGATACTTCCGCTGGCTGGATGCGCCGATCATGCGGCTCATGGACGCGCTCATGGCGTTTCCGTCGATCCTTCTCGCGTTGGGCATTGCCGCCGCGATGGGGCCGAGCCTCACCAATGTCATCCTGGCCCTGAGCGTGGCACACCTTCCGCAGACCGCGCGCCTCGTTCGCTCAAGCGTGCTGGTACTGCGGCGGCTTGAATATGTCGACGCGGCGAAGTCGTTCGGTGCTCGCGACCGGTGGATCATCGGCCGGCACATTGTCCCGAACACGATCTCTCCCCTGCTCGTGCAACTGACCTCTGTGTTCGCCTATGCCGTGCTCGCCGAAGCCACACTCAGCTACCTGGGCGTCGGACTGCCGCCGCCAACGCCCAGCTGGGGCTCGATCATTTCCGACGGTCGCGACTACATCGTCGACGCGTGGTGGATTTGCCTGTTCCCGGGCATCGCCATCACCGTCACAGTGCTTTCGCTGAACCTGCTTGGCGACGGCCTGCGCGATGTCCTCGACCCCAGGCTCAAGGTGAACTCATGACCTCCAACGACGGCGCGCTGCTCAGTGTCAGGGACCTGAGCGTCGAGTTCCGCTCCCCCTCCGGCCCAATCCTCGCCGTGGACCGTGTCAGCTTCGACGTGAAGCCCGGCGAAGTACTGTCGATTGTGGGCGAGTCGGGCAGCGGCAAGAGCGTTACCGCTCTGTCGATCCTCGGGCTCCATGACGAGTTCTCGGGCCGGATCGCAAACGGATCGATCCACTACGGCGGCCAGGATCTGGTCAAGCTCGACACGCAGCATCTGCGCCGCATACGCGGCACGGAGATCGCGATGATCTTCCAGGAGCCGATGTCGGCGCTCAATCCTGTCATGACGATCGGCGATCAGATCGCCGAGTCGCTGATTGTTCGCGGCATGAACCGCAGGATGGCACGCGAGCGGGCTGTCGACTTGCTCGATCGCGTCCGCATTCCCTCGGCATCGCGCCGCGCCAAGGAGTTCCCGCACCAGTTCTCCGGCGGCATGCGGCAGCGTGCGATGATCGCCATGGCGTTGGTCGGCAACCCCAAGCTGCTGATTGCAGATGAGCCGACGACGGCGCTCGACGTCACCATCCAGGCGCAGATCCTCGAACTGCTGCGCTCGCTGCAGGAGGAAACGGGGATGAGCATGATCCTCATTACCCACGATATGGGGATCGTCGCCAACTACGCCGACCGCGCGCAGGTGATGTATTGCGGGCGCGTGGTCGAGTCGGGGCCCGTGCGGGATTTGTTCGACCGGCCCAGCCACCCCTACACCCGGCAGTTGCTGGCCTGCATCCCCAAGCTCGGGGTTGTCGAGGAGCGCATGCGGGCCATTCCGGGCTTCGTGCCATCTCCCAGCTCTTGGGGCGACGGCTGCCGTTTCGCCGGCCGGTGCGAACTCACGCGTTCCGATTGCACTGCCAGCCGACCCGACCTGCGCGAAATCGCACCGCATCACCAAGCCGCGTGCTTCCTGCTTGAAGGCGCCACGATCCAATGATCAGCCAGGCTCTTGTTCAGGTCCGCGACGTCGAACGGCATTTTCCCCTGCCCAAAGGCATCCTCAGCTTCCGGCCGCGCGAGACGGTTCACGCTGTCAACGGCGTCAGCTTCGACATTGCCGGCGGCGAGACGCTTGGACTCGTCGGCGAGTCGGGCTGCGGCAAGTCCACGCTCGCCCGCGTGATCGTCGGCCTGCTGCGACCTACGGCAGGAACCGTCCGCGTGGGCAGCGCCGATCTCGCCGAGTTGCGCGGCGGTGCACTGCGCTCGGCGCGCAAAGACTTCCAGATCATCTTCCAGGACCCCTTCGGATCACTCGACCCACGCATGACAGTGCAGCAGCTCGTCGAGGAACCGATGCGCGTCGCCACGAACCTGTCGGCGGGGCAGCGGGCTGAGCGGGCTATCGACCTGCTGCAGCGCGTCGGGCTGGCGGCCCATCACGCCGAACGTCATCCTCATGAGTTCTCCGGCGGCCAGCGCCAGCGCATTGGTATCGCGCGGGCGCTCGCGCTGTCCCCCAAACTGATTGTCTGCGACGAGCCCGTCTCGGCCCTCGACGTCTCAATCCAGGCACAGATCGTCAACCTGCTGAAGGATCTGCAGCGCGACCTGGGCCTCACCTATCTGTTCGTGTCGCACGATCTGGCCATCGTCTCGCAGATCGCCACACGCGTGGCGGTGATGTATCTCGGCCATATCGTCGAGATCGCCGACACCCCTTCGCTTTATGCCATGCCCAGGCACCCCTATACCAAGGCGCTGCTGGGCGCGGTGCCGGTGCCCGACCCTCATCGCAAGCAGCGGGTGAATGTCCTGGGCGGCGAACTGCCCTCGCCCGTCAACCTGCCCACCGGCTGCCCTTTCCATCCGCGGTGCCCAATCGCCGTAGACCGGTGCCGCACCGAGAAACCGGCCCTCAATGGCAAGACGGCAACCCACGCCGTTGCCTGCCACCTGGCGGAATGACCGACCACATCATCGACTGGAGTGAGGCACGCAATGCTGCGCGTATTTTTTGACAACGGCCCTGATCAGGCCGAAGCGTTGCGAGTGACCGAAGCCAAGCTGCGCGCCGCTTTCGCCGGCAACGAGGCCTTACTGTCCGGGCTCGACTACCGTATTGGCAATTCAGAGTCCGATTGGCTGGACAATGCCGCTGAGGCGGAGGTGATCCTCACCAGCCGGCACGTCCATTTCCCCTCGGGCCAGACACATCGCACCCGTTGGCTGCAGACGATGGCCGCCGGCGTCGAAGATCTCAGCGCCTCGCTCCCCGCGGACGTCGTGCTCACCAATGCCAGCGGCGTTCACGGTGACAAGGGCGCCGAATTCATCCTCACCGCCGCGCTGATGCTCAACTACCACGTCCCGCGCTTTACCTCCGACAAGCTCACCCGCACCTGGAAGCAGCACTTCGGCGGGACCTTTGCCGGCAAGACTGTCGTGATGCTGGGCGTGGGCGCCATCGGCCTTCCCGCGGCGCGCCTGCTCGCAAAGTTCGGTGTCCATGTGATCGGCGTGACGCGTAGCGGCCAGCCCATCGACGGCGTGCCCGAAGTCGTATCCACCGCGCACCTCGACGACGTCGTGCCACGCGCCGACGTTCTTGTGTCCACCGCACCGCTGACCCCTGAAACTGACGGACTCGTCGACGCGCGGCGCCTCGCGTCGCTGCCCAGGGGGGCCGGAGTGGTCGTGGTCGGCCGCTCCAGGGTTGTCGACTACGCGGCACTGCGGCACCTGCTGACCAACGGACATCTGGGCGGCGCCGTGCTCGACGTGTTCGACACCGAACCCCTGCCCGCGGACGATCCCATGTGGGCGTGCCCCAACCTCGTCATCACCCCGCACTGCAGCCTCGACGACCACAGCGTCTACCTGCAGCAGTGCCTCGACCTGTTCATCGACAATCTGCAGCGCTTCACCGGGGGCGGCGAGCTACGCAATGTCGTCAACCGGGCGCTGGGCTACTAGAGCCCACGCCTACTCGGCGAACAGCGCGTCCACGTATCCCGTAATGCCGGTCTCCACCGCAAACAGGCCGCCGGCCAGCGGCCCCGCAATCCATTGCCCGGCCGGCAAATCCGTACACGCGCTCGTCACATAAAGCGTCGTCATGTCCGCGCCACCGAATGCGCAGCTTGATGGCCGCGCCACCGGCATGGCGACGGTGCTAGCGATACGCCCGTCGGGCGCATAGCGCACGATGCGCCCGCCGCCCCAGACTGCCGACCACACGCCGCCCTCGGTGTCGACCGTCAACCCATCCGGCATGCCGTCATCGTCCGGTAACCGCGCGAACACCCGCCGCGCCCCGATGTCTCCACTCTCGTCGTCAAACTCATATGCCCAGATCGTGCGGACAGGCGAGTCGGTGACATACATGGTGCGCCGGTCCGGACTCCACCCCATGCCGTTGACGCAGACGAACCCTTCGGCCAGCCGGGTGATCCGGCCGCCCGGCTCGAGCCGGTAGAGGGCGCCCTCGGCGTCGCTGCTGCGCCGGCGCGTCGTTCCCGCGAACACCCGGCCGCGCCGGTCGACCTTGGCTTCGTTGACCCGGTTGTCGGGCCGGTCGTGCTCGACCTCGCCCCACTGCTCCATTGCACCGTTCGCCGTATCCAGCAGCATGAACCGTTTGCCGCACGCGGCGAGCACCCGGCCGCCCAGGGTAGGAATGGCGCACGCCACCAGATCCGGACAGCGCCATGCACCGACCTGTCCGATGGACGGATCGTGCCTGAACACCGCTGGCCCGAGCACATCCACCCAGAACAGTGTCTGGCTCGATGCGTGCCACATCGGGCCTTCCCCTAGGATCGCGTTGGCCGCCTGCACGAGTGTGGGAGTCATTCCGGATCACATCCGTTGAAATGAAAGGACCTGCCCGCGGGGCGGACAGGTCCAGGCTTCAGGTAGCTGTCTCGTCCTACTTTGCGGTGACGTTCCAGAAGCGCATCGCATAGTAGGGCTGGTAGCCTTCGAGCGAGTTGCTGGCGACCACCTTGAGCCCGCGATCACCGAGCGGCATGATGTAGGCCTGCTCGTCGACATGCAGCTCGATCTGCTCCCAGAGCGCCCGGCGTTCTTCAAGCGTCGGCGCGTTCAGCAGTCTGGCGGCAAGATCTTCATATACCGGGTCGGAGGTGCCGAGCTGGGTGTGCTGGCGGATCACGGGGATCCAGCTGGCGGGCCCCACGAGGGGCTGCGAGCCATAGCCGCCGGGAGTGAGGTTCCAGTGGCCCGCGCCATCGACCAGCGCTGCCACGTTGGCCGGCCAATCAACGATGCTGATCTCCACGTTCATGCCCGCCGCCTTCATCTGCTCGGACATCACCAGAGCGGTGTTCTGCATGAAGGGATAGGACGTGTTGGTGAGGATCGTGATCAGTTCGCCTTTGTAGCCGGCTTCAGCAAGAAGCTTCTTGGCCTTTTCGACGTTGTTCTGGTTGTAGTATGCGGCGACGGCATTGCTCGGGTAGTAGGCGCCGTAGTCGAACACGAAACTGGGATCGAGGCGGTAGAAGCCTTCCAGCGCCACTTCCATGACATCCTGGGTGTTCACCACGGCCTGGATGGCCTGGCGGATCAGGACATTGTCGGTTGGCGGCGTGCTGACGTTGAAGGCAACACCGGCCTTTGAGAACGGCATGACGTCCTGGGCGACGAACTGGCCCCCGCCGTCCTGAACCAGGCGGTTGGACGCCGGCACGGGCAGGTTGTCGGCGATAGTCAGTTCTCCCGTCTGCAGGCCCGCAACGCGCGTCCCGGCCTCGGGGATGGCCTTGAAGATGATGCGGTCGATCGTCGCCACGCGGCGGCCGCCGAAGCCGTTGAAGCCCTCGGGCGCGTTCGTGTCGACCGCGTAGTCCGCGAACCTCTCGATGGTCGTATGGTCGTCGGCAACCTGCTCCACGAAGCGGTAGGGGCCGGTACCGATTGGCTCCACCTGCCCCTTCTCCTTTGCGCCTTCCTCAGCGGGGAGGATGACGATGGGGAGGCTGACATTGGCCAACGCCTCGAGGAAGAGCGGCTGCTCCTGGGTGACCTTCACCACGAAGGTGTAGGGGTCGGGCGCGCTCATCTCGGACACGGCCGACAGGATCGACGCGCCTGGGCTCAGCTTCCGGTAGCGTTCCCACGAGGCGAGAACGTCGGCCGACGTCATCTCCTTGCCGTTGTGGAACTTGACGCCCTGGCGCAGCTGGAAGGTGTAGGTCAGCTTGTCGTCGGAAATCGTCGTGCCGGCTGCCAGTTGCGGCACCGGCTCCATCTTTTCGCCAGCCGTGTAAAGCGACTCGAACACGTGGGCCCAGAAGTTTGCGTCTTTCTGGGCGCTCATGAATATCGGATCGGGCACGGACACGGCCGAGTTCAGGCCCACCGTGACTGTGGTTGGACTCGCCTGCCCAAACGCAACCTGCGGCACCATCAATAGGCCAGCAACTGCAAATACGCCCGCCGTTAGAAATTTTGACTTCACGTCTACCTCCCACATCGTTCTGTATTGTCTTATCGTATACAATTACGCAATCGTCAATTGCCGCTTGATCCTGCGTCTCACCGCCCACCACCCACTTCGAGCACCTGACCGTTGACGTAACCAGCCAATGTCCGCGATGCGAGAAACAGAACAGGTCCGACGCAATCCTCGGGCAGGCCGAGGCGGCCCAAAGGGACTTCCGCCGGTATTTCGCTCAACCGCTTGGGCGACGTTAGTCGAGCATGAAGCGGCGTCATCACAACATCTGGGGCGATCGCGTTCACGCGGATTCCGTGTGGTCCGAGTTCCTTGGCCAAACCGACTGTAAGCGTGTTGAGCGCACCCTTTGTAGCAGCATAGACCAGAGCCCCATTGGCGCCGCCCTGCCGTGCGCCCACGGAGCTGGTATTGATGACGGCCCCGCCACCGGCCGCCTTCAGCATCGGCACGCAAGTCTGGGTCAACAGGATCACTGCCCGCAGATTGACGCCGATCACCTGGTCGAGATGCGCCTCGTCAATTTGGTCCAACCGATAGCGACCAAACAGGCCACCGGCATTGTTGACGAGCACGTCGAGGCCTCCAAGCCACTCCCCGGCTTCTCGTGCAAGCGCGGCGGGTGCGGACGGATCGGCGAGCTCGGCGCGCATTACCTCGCAGTGTCCGCCAAACTGCCGGATCCCCGAAGCCACCTCGAGGGCGCCCGCCTCATTGCTGTTGTAGTGCACAACCACGCGTGAGCCACAACGGGCAAAGCCCGCGGCGATCGCGGCGCCGATCCCGGAACTTGCGCCGGTGACAAGCACACGCAGACCCTTGAGATCGGAGAAGTCATACATGGGCGGCAGCCGGCTGACGCCAGTCCACTGAGCTGGGCGGCAGTCGCCTTCCTCGGATTGCATCAGCTGCCTTCTCGGCGATCATGATGACCACGATGTTGGGATTGCCACCGGGCTCGTCCGGCATCACCGAACCATCCACCACCCGCAGCCCATCGAGCCCGCGCACACGCAACTCGCCATCGACCACCGCAGCGTCGTCGGTACCCATACGGCAGGTGCCGAGGGGATGCTGGTTGACGATCGTGTTGTCGCGCAGCCAGGCTTCGATATCGGTGCGGGTCCGCACCTGTGGTCCCGGCCTGAGTTCGGCCGAGACCTGCTCGGCAAGCGGCGGCGACGCAAAGATGTCCCGCACGCGCTCCACGGACTCGATCATGCAGTCGAGATCGGATCTCTCGCCGTAGATGTTAAAGAATACCCGTGGCGGATCCCTGGGGTCCGCCGACCTGAGCTTCACCCAGCCGCGGCTCGCCGGATGCAGCAGGTTGGGTGCAACGGTGAACCGATGCACCGGCATCTTGTTGACACCCGGGAACCAGAGCGTCGAATCGAGCCCGATCGATGTAAAGATCGCCTGCACGTCGGGGCGCGCGGAGTTGAGGTTCGAGGTGCGGAAGAAGACATTGGCTGGTGTGGCATTCGTCGCGAAGGGGCCGTTATGCAACAGCATCCAACGCATCATGCCCAGCGCTGCCTGGTCGAATCGCAGGTGGTTGAGGAAGGTGCGCGTCCCCGCCGCCTTGTACTGCATGAAAAAGTCGGGATGCTCATTCAGGTTCTGCCCCACCCCGGGCAGATCATGCAGAACCGGCACGCCCACGGAACCCAGATGATCGGCAGGCCCGATGCCCGACAGCATCAACAGTTGCGGCGACTGGTAGCTTCCAGCGGAAAGAATAATCTCGCGCCGCGCCCGCGAGACGCAGAGCTCACCGTTGTGCAGGTACTTCACGCTTGTTGCGCGCCGCCCCTCCAGTTCGATGCGCTGCGTCAATGCCCGCGTGCGGACCGTGAGGTTGGGCCGTCCGATCGCCTGCCGAAGGTATGTGTAGGAGGTACTCTGCCGGCGGCCGCGGCCGACCGACAGCTCGATCTTGCTCACACCGTCGTGCTCGCCCACGGCAACGTCGGTCCGGTGCTCGTATCCGGCATTGACCGCAGCCTGCGAAAAGACGTCGTACATCAGCGACGGAACGTTCGTTTCGGTGATGCCTATGGGCCCGCTGCCGCCGTGGAAGGGCCCCTCTCCGCGCCAGCTCGTCTCAAGCTTGCGAAAATAGGGCAGCACGTCGGCATAGCCCCAGTGATCCAGCCCCCGCGCCTTCCATCCCTCATAGTCGAGCGGATGGCCGCGCAGCGCGATCATGCCATTGATCGACGACGTGCCGCCCAGGGTGCGGCCGCGACGCGCCGGGATCTGCCGGCCATTGAGCTGCGGCTCCGGCTCGGACATGTAGCGCCACAGGTAGCGGTCGGATCGCGAGACCGGCGCAAAAGCGAGCGGCACGCTCATGAGAGGATTGCTGTCTGGTCCCCCGGCTTCGAGCAGGAGCACGGAGGCATCCCCATCCTCCGTCAGCCGGTTTGCGAGTACGCAACCAGCCGATCCGGCACCGATGATGATGTAGTCGAACTCGTCCTGCATCGTTCACTCCTGACGGCTGGCACGGCAAGGCGCTCGGGACTGCCAACTAGGTCACGAGAAATCTCTGGATTACCGACAGGTCCGGCTCGACGCCCAATCCGGGCTTGTCAGGCAGATGGGCGTGGCCATCCTCGATACGCACCTTGTCGGCGACGAGGTCGCGCGCAAGGGCACCCGGTTCGGAGCAGTATTCCATTACGAGTGCGTTCGGGATCGCGCACAGAAAGTGCAGCGAGGCCGCCGTGTTGATCGAGGTCGTAAAATTGTGGTTGCAGACCTTGCGGCCGCGCCTCTGCGCATAGTCGGCGATACGCATCGCCTGCGTGAAACCGGTTCGTGTTACGTCCACCTGCGCGATGTCGATCCCGCCCTGGTCGATCAGTCGCTCAAACCCTGCCACCGTGCACTCTTCTTCGCCTGCGGCGATGTGCTGAGTGCATTCGCTGGACACGCGAGCGTAGCCTGCGAGGTCGTCAG
>Ga0073904_10003821_pt1 | contig 11301 bp, 7 predicted proteins | sample KloWWTrecipitate_FD_66668 | JGI IMG/M metagenome (GOLD analysis project Ga0073904, IMG submission 66668) | Active sludge microbial communities from Klosterneuburg, Austria, studying microevolution and ecology of nitrifiers - Klosterneuburg... | ecosystem: Engineered > WWTP > Aerobic digester >... | reverse complement strand
CCCCGCCTTGGCGTAAGCCTCGGCCGCCTTGGCCTTGTCGCCCGCCTTGAGAAACGCCTCGGCGCGCTGCTCCGGCGTCGAAGTGAGGTTGGAAAGGAACTTCGGTGTGAAAGCCACAGGACGGGTATCTTCCGTCGCCCGCCCTGCATGAGGCAACTGGCACTTCGAAGCCCCTATCGTGAAGCTGGAGTCAGGAATACTTTGGACCGTGCTTGCAGCGTCGACTCGATTGTGTAGCGTGCTTCTCGTGACTCCCGATCTTGTGTTTGGAGGGAAGCCCGGAATGCGATCGAAAGGGGACGCCCAAATGTCGAAGGTGAAACTTGCAGGCGCCGTATTTTTCGTTGCTCTTGCCGCAGCTTCGAGTCGAGCTCAGCTGCCTCCCGCCGCGACGCCTGGATTCAAAGCCGACGGCGTGTATGACTTCAAGAACGTCGACAACGTCTCACTCATGAATGGTGGACTCTCGATCAACATTCCGATCGTCGGCCCCTATGCGGTCAATGGTGGTCTCAACTGGTCCCTGCAATTGAACTACACGAACCAGGCCTGGGAGGCCTATCCCACGACCTGCCCGCCGACAGGCGAAATTTGCGACGGTGTGGTCTATCCCAAGCCCGATCGGAAAGGGGGCCTGGGCTGGAGAGTGTCGCTCGGCGAGCTCCGGAAGCCCATCGGCGTGGGCAGTCTCTATAACCCACGGTGGGTCTACTCCGACCCTTCGGGTGGCGAGCATGTCCTGTACCCGAATCTGCATCCTCTTGAGGGGCCGGATCCCGGCGACCCCAACCCTCCCGTTGCGCTTCTGGAAGGTGTGAATTACACGCGAGACAACAGCTTCCTGCGCGTGACGTGCGCGACGCCAGCGACTTTCGGGGACTGTCGTGTGCAGTTTCCCAACGGCGATGAGCATAAGTTCCAGAATTTCGGCACGACCACCGCACCGGAGTATCGGCTCACAGAGATCAAGGATCAGTTCGCCAACGTTGTCTCCGTGGCCTACAACTCGAACAATACTCTTTGGACGATCACGCAGACGGGGAGCGCGAGGGCGGTTCACGTAGGATTCTGGGATCCTGGGGCGTCGTACCCCAATCAGCGACGTCTCCTGCAATACATCGATGCCCCCTGCTTCCAGAACCTCTGCAACGGAGGACCATCGACAACCGCGCAATGGACCTTCGTTCAACAGACAGCTTCGGTCTGGAGACCGGCGATTTTCAACGCTTCGTACAGTGTGCCAACCACGGCGTGGGTCCTGACCGACATCAACCTGCCCGACGGCACGAGCTACTCGACGCCGCCTGCCGGCTACGAGAACAATGCCACCGGCGAGATCGCTTCGCTTACGCTGCCGACGGCCGGCAGAATCGAGTGGGACTGGACCAGCACGATCTTTCCAGACATGCAATCGACGATTCCCTGCCCGCAGCAGATTCCGCCGAACATGAATTTCTGGACCGACGTCAACGGAGTCTCCGCGCGCCGGGAGTACGATCCGGGAAGTGCCGTCCCGGCGAATCCGATCGGTACCTGGACCTATACGAGAGAGTTCACCACCTCGACCCCGCAAGGCACCACACAGAGTCTGAAGGTCACGCTCGTGACGCCGCTCAAGGACAAGTCGGAGCATTTCTTCAGCATGTACCCCGTGGAGAACGGCGCAGCCAGCTGCGGCCTTCTCTACGATCCTCCGATGTGGGGCGCGACGATCGGCGATTACGCGATGCCCTTCACCCGTCAGTTCGCGGATGCAGTCAACGCCGACGGCATTCAACGCTACCTGTCCTCGAAGGTGTACGACTGCGACGCCAACGGCAACAACTGCGTCGCTGCCCGCGAGGTCTATCAGGCATGGGAAACCGATGGCGGGTCGCTCTCGTGGGGAAACGGCTCACTGACCGACAAGGATCGCCGACTGCGCTCGGAGCGCGTCGCCTTCCTCGACGACGCGCCTTACTGGAAACGATCGACGTCCTCGGACTACGACGGCCTGGGACACTATCGGACGACCACGACGGATTCGAACTTCCCGTCCAGCCACACCCATGTCGAGACGACGAATTTCAATCCCGGGCGAGGCACTTTTCCAGGGACTTACCAGCCTTTCCCGGCGGCTACCGAGTGGCTCGTAGGACTTTTCGATAGCCAGAGCGCGAGCGAGGCGGGAATCGAAGATTGCAGCGGCACCACGACGACGCAATACTCCTGGCAGCAATTCTGCTTCGACCCGACCAACGGACAGCTCAAGCGCCAGCGCATTCTGAAGAACAGCTCGGCGACGCTGACCCCCAGCTCGACCGACATCCTGCGGGTCTTCGAGGACATCGGCACGGCGGACGGCAACATCGACTACGAGAGCTGGTACGGCGGCGATCTCGAGCCCGGCGACAGCGGACTGTGGACCTCGACGGACCTCTGCAACACGGCGAACACTTTCGATCCGGACTACCGGATGCTCCACAAGTACGAGTACGGGGTTCGAGCCAAGTCGCGATTCACCGATCGCAGTCGCACCAACTACAACGAGAACGACGATCCAGCAGAGGTCCAGGCGTGGCTGCAGGATCAGACCGTCGATCAGCCTTCTGGACTTCCGAGTTCGAGCCGCGATGTTGCAGGGCTACAGACCGACTACCGGTTCGACTCCTCCGGGAGGCTGCTGGAGGCGGAACCGGTCGCGGCGAACGGAGCGGCGTCGGAGTGCTACCAGTACTTCAACGCCAATGGCAGCACGCAAGCCAAGGTGATTCACGAGTCGAAGACCTGGGCCGCATCGGGTTGCTCCTCGGGCTCGATCTTGGCTCACGACGAGGTGCGCTACGAGGCCTTCGGTCGCGTTCGACGCCAGAGCCGGTGGAACTACGACAGCGTCCTCGACAACCGGTATACCTACTACAACGGCAACGGCTGGAAGGCGTTCGTTTCCGAGTTCGGGCGCGACTCGAATGCAGGGGAGTACGGCATCGAGAGCTACGACTTTGACCCATTCGGAAGGTCGAGGCAGCTTCGGCGGTACACGGCGCCGGGCGTTTTCAGTACCGAAGCGACCCTCGCCTACAAGGGAGATCGCGAGGTGCAGCGAACGCAGAGTGTCGCTTCCGTGCTCTCCGGGTCGCAGGTCCTGGAGGCGGCGGTGACCATCACCGAGCGCTACGACAATCGCGGGCGAATGATCGAGATATGGGAGCCGTCTCAAGGGAGTGCGTCGAGTATTCCGACCAAGTATGCCTACGACATCGGCGGCCGGCTCCGCCGGGCCAAGACCGATCCAACCGGATCCTCCTCCGATCAGACGCGATGCTGGGACTACGATCAACGGGGTCTGTTGCTGTCGGAGGATTATCCCGAGATCGTCGGGCTTGGCGGTGGCCACGATGTCTCTTATCCGATCTACGATGCCCTCGGACGCGCCAAGAGGCGCGAGGAGGGGAGTAGCCCCGATTTGGCGATTCTGAAATTCGGTTTCGACCTCGCTGGGCGCCAGGTGGACGTCTGGGATCTCGGGGTCGAACCGGGTGCTGCAGACGATCAGATCATGAAGTCCTGGACTTACGCGACGGCCAACGTCGGCTCTACCAACTATCAAAAGGGCAAGGTTGCGCTCGCCAAAGGCTACAACCACACGCTCAACGGTTCCGAAGCACGAGTCGAGGATGCCTTCACCTACAACCAGCCCGGAGGACGGCTGGGCTCGCGCCAGACGGATTTCTACTGGCTCGGCACACTCCAGGATAGGTTCCAGTTTTCGGAGACGCTCGATGGACTGGGAAGAACGACATCGAGCACGCTTCCGACCTGTGTGGAGGCGATCCCGGCAGCGCCGACCTACTGTGACACGGCTCATCAGCAGCCGCTGACGCTGACGACGACGAGGTCCAAGGGCTTCCTGACCGCGATTCCCGGGTGGGCGACGACCATCACGTATCACCCGAACGGTCTGTGGCAGTCGGTGTCGCACGCAAATGGAGCTGTGGAGGACCAGGCGATCGGCTCGGACCGCCGGCCGCGGCCCACTTCCCTCCGGGTGCATCAGGGGGCGACCGACTTCTGGCGATCAGGGCTCTTTCTCTACGATCCATCGGGAAACATCAAGCAGATGGGCTTCCAGCACGTCTTGCCGACCGATCCGCCGACCGACCTCAATGACCATGGTGGCAAGGATCAGTTTCTGTACGACGAAGTCAGCCGGCTCCAGCGCGCCTGGGAGACGGTCTCGGCCTTTCAGACCGACCAGCAGCAATATACGTTCGACCTCCACGGCAACATCACGAATACCGCCACGACGATCGGCGGAGGATTGCCGGTCTCGCGAGCGACCCCGACCGATCTGCAGACGAACCGCCTTGACTCTGCGCTAGCGGCCTACGACACGCGCGGCAATCAGCTGCTCTATTCCGGCGACGACTACACCTTCGATCATCTGAACCGGATGACCCGGCGCAATCAGGGTCGTGTGCGAATCGATGAGTACTTCTACACAGCCGCCGATGAGCGGATCTTGACTTACGTGAACAAGTCCGGCAAAACAGAGTTTCGATGGGTTCTGCGCGACTTCAATGGCAGAGCCCTGCGGCACTTCGATGTGAATCGAGACTTCACGGTGGTTCTGGTCGGCGCTCGGCCGACGCGCTCTTACATCTATCGCGACGAAGGGCTCCTCGGTACGATCGACTATCCGACATCGACCACCTCCACTTCGTATCACTTGGGCCTGGATCACCTCGGGAGCCCGCGCGTGGAGCTGAACTCGACGCCCGCCGTGACGCAGAAGTGGAAGTACTTCCCGTTCGGCGAAGAAGCCATCGCCTCCTCCCAGACCGGCTCCCTCCTTCGCTTCACCGCCCACGAACGCGACGTCTGGAACACCAGCGGCCCCCAAGACGACCTCGACTACATGCATGCGCGATACCACTCACCGCTAACGGGGAGATTCTTGAGCGTCGATCCAGTGTTGGCGATCAAGCGATCGATGAAGAAGCCTCAAATGTGGAATCGGTATCCCTATGTCGCTGGGAATCCGCTGAAGTACGTCGACCCCACGGGAGAGGCTCCTGTGCCAGAACTGCTCGTGGCGCTCGCGGCGGAATGGGCGGTCCGCACGGGCGACTTCTTGCAAGGTTTCGCTGCGGGAGTGAAGAAGGAGTCCGGGGCGGCTGCCGCTGGCGTTCCGGCGGCGCCACCGGCGGGGGCGGGGTCGCCCGAGTTCAAGGCCGGCGGCAAGGTGGCGAACGTTGCCGCCAATACAGATGTCGTCGTCGAGGTTTCGGGGTCAGCCGAAGTTCTCGGGGGCGTTACCGGAGGAGTGGCGGCCGTCAATGGTAACGACATCTACGTCTTCGGCGGTGCGACTCGGTCTGCTAGCCTGCTCCCGCTCTCGGGTTCAATCTCGATCGGCTTGGTGCAGAACTACAGCGGCGTCGGCTCCTACGGAGGGCACTTTACATCCGCGTCCTTTGCACCCGTTGGGCTCTCGGTCGCTGGAAATCCCTTCGGCCCATTGGACGGCACAACCTCGACTAGCGTCGTTTTTTCGTCCGATATCGGAATTTCGCAATCGCAGACTTGGTATCAACCAGTTGCTGCACTCTTTGAAGAGCCTTGATTGAGGAAGTGGGCGGTGACTCGCGAGGATTGCCGACGATGAAACCGACGAGCTGGGGGCGGACCGAGAAGGTCTGGGCGGCCTGCATCGCCTCTGCCCTCATGCTCTTCTTTTTCACGCTCGCCTTGTCCTTCTACCTCGGCGGGTACGCTGTGATTCGGACCCACGGTGAGTTCCTTCTCATCCGTGGCCGCGCTAGAAGGGAAGTTGATCAAGCGGTTGGCCTACTTTACTTTGCGACGTCCTGGGCCTTCCTCCTAGCTTTTCTTGCGAGCGTTGCTATGAGCCTGGCTGTCTACGTTAGGCAAGGAACGCTTCGTGTCCGAGAGGTTTTTCAGGGTGAACGCGGCGGCGAGGTTTCCTCTCGGCTCTTTCTTCTCGGAGCGTTGCTCAGCCTTCTTCCGCTGCTCGCGCTTGCGCTTCGCGCAATTCTCTAGCGGCGCCGCCGCGGCTCTCTCGTTCCATCCACCACGTCGCAAGGAGACCGAACAAAGCTGGAGAGTTCTTCGCTCCAGCGACGACCACGATTACTCCGGGTCGCAGCGTCGCGCTGGGGCCCTCGCCCAGCACCAAGTCCGAAAGTGCCACGATCATCTGGGGACTCGTCGTCGCAAGCAAGAGAACGATGAGGGTAGTCGTCCAGCTCTCTGCTGACCTCACTCCGGCCGCTTCGCGACAAAGCGTGCTCAGCTCCACGCAGAACAAGGCCGCGCCACCCAGGCCAATCCATCGCCCGATGGGCAACGCCGCAACAACGGCTTCTGTCGAGCCCCGGAAAAGGGTCGCGACGGACCATATCGCTATTGAACCTGTCAACATTGCCAGGAGGGCCATCGTCGTCCGAAACCTCTCTCGCAATCTGAGCCGAGCGAGTCGCACTAGTCCGACTGTGCAGAGGAACAATCCGGCTCCGTCGTTTAGGACGTCGAAAGACCAGATTCTGCCAGCGAAGCGGATCCCAATATGAAAATCGAGAGCCCACACCAGAAAGCCGCCACAAACCCACCAGCAAGCCTGCGCTGCCTTTCCAAGCGGAGGCATTCTCTGGGTCTCGCTACCTTGGACTAGCGTCCGTCGTGCTGTAGAGCGGTGTCGAGCATTTCGAGGACGAAGCGCTGTCGTGCTTTGGGGAGCTGCTGGATGCGCTCGAGGTGTCGCTGGAGCTTCGGCGCGGGCCCGCGTTTCTTGGACTTGGGCTCGGCGCCGAGGAGCTCTTCGACGGGGACAGCCAACGCCTCGGCTAGGGGAGCGAGAAACGAAACCGGTACCCGCCGCCGGCCGATCTCGTAGGAGGCGATCTGCTGCTGCGTGACCTCGAGGCGCTCGGCAAGCTGCGCCTGGGTCAGGCTGCGCTCGCGCCGAAGAGTGGCCAGGCGGGCGCTGAACGTCCTGAAGAAAGCCTTTTCCTCTTCTGTAAGGGCCGGTCTCATCGCGTTTCCGCGATAGACGCTACCCCGGGTACCTTCATCACAGCGTTGACTATACGCCATGCTTGCTGGCAGGGCGGGGAAGGGAGAGCTTGTCTTTGCTCAGTCAATCGACCCTTGGGGAAATACGGTCTTTAACCGTCTTCAGATCTCTTCGCTACTCGAGGACTTGGACACCTTGCGCGAAGGGGCGTCGACTGAGGAACAGGCTGCCTTGGTCGAGGTCGAGAAGTTGGCTAGGCGGGCACTAGAAAAGATGCATCACTACCTGAAGTTCTGCGGGGACTAGGATCAGGGATGGCAGAGCAGGATGGGTGTCACAGCCCCCCCGGGCAGGCAATAGCCCGCCCGGGGGAGGCAAGGTGAGGTGAGGATCTATCTGGTCAGGGGGCGACGGCCGACCAGGCGCTGCTGTTTCCGGCCTCGAAGCCATCGAAAAAGAGGCTCAGAAAGTACTTGTCGGTGTACGTGTCGAATTCACTGGTGTTGTCCGGGTTGTCGCCGGTGCTGTTCGAGGAATCGGCCCAGATCGGGTGGGCGACGCCGTCGATCACGGTGAGCCCGCTGTAGTCGCCGAAGTCCATCTGGATGTCGGTCGAGACCGAGGCGCCGTCGCTCACTCGTACGTTGCCGCGGAAGGTGGGGAAGCCCACCGGAGTGAACGAGTCGCACCACTCTTCCATCGCCGTGTTGGTCCCCGAGTTGCGCGCGTCATGCCAGCAGATCGCGACCTCGCCGGTCGCCGGATCCGAGGCGATCTTGGGCAGGAACTGGCTGCGCGTCGTCGCGTCGGTGTTCACCTGGATGGGCGCGCTCCAGGTGGCGCCGGTGTCGTCGGAGTACCGCAGCATGATGTTGGTGTTGTGGCTCTCGTTGACGAGCTCGTCGGTGTAGACGAGATAAAGCCGGCCGAAGTGCTGGCTCGTCGGGTTGCGGTCGAAGGCGAGGCCGGCCTCGGGGTCGATCGAGCGGTGGTTCTGCGCCGGAATGAAGTCGAATCCGCCAACGTTGGTCGTCGTCGCCACGATCGAGGCGCCGAAGCCGCCGGCACCGGGGCCGTCGGAGTCGATGTTGATACGGATACTGGCGTTCGGACCTTGACCTCCACTCGGACCGCAGACCTGCACGACTGCATGCGGGAAGACGGGCGAGGTGGCGATATCGCCGAAGCTGCAGCTGCTGGTGGTGGGCGCGGTCTGCATCGCAGAGAAGGCACCGATCGCCCCTAGACCCGTCACCGCGGCCCCGCGGGCGACCATGACCGAGTCGTTGTTCCAGACGATCCAGATCATGCCGTCGTGGGCCACCACGGAGGGCTGATCGACGCAGAAGTTGCAGAAGAAGCTCGCGACTGGGCTGAAGCTGACGCCGCCGTTAACGCTGACTTTGGTCACGATGTTGTCGGCCGCAGAGTCGATGAAGGTCGCGAACAGATTTCCGAACGAGTCCCAGGCGAGATTTGGATCGCAGCAGTAGCTGCCGAGCGAGCCGCCGACGACCCAGGTCTGTCCGCCGTCGATCGAGCGCCAAGGGCTCGCGGAACTGTTGCAGTGGGCGACGAGCTGCAGCGGGTTCGCCGGGTTCTTGGCGATGGCGCACTCGTTGTCGCCATTGACGATCTTGCTGATGTTGATGTCGACGGTACCGGCGACCGTTTCCGGGGTGCCGCTCGTCTCGCCTTCAGCTTCGAGCTTCTCGCCGCGATAGGTCCACGGGGCGACCGGGTTGGGAACGCTCCAGACGCCGCGCCGGGCTCGCTGCGCCTCGGCCTGCGCCGCGGTCAGCTCGTCCATCTGCCCTTCTTCGGCCGGACGGTACCGCGCTCCAGGTCGGAGCCAGGCGAGGCCGGCCGCCGCCAATTCCACGCTCAAGTCCCGGGCAACGCCCTGGGCATCGGTGTAGAAGACCCGCGAGACCATCTCGTCCTTGGCGTTGCGGTACTTGAAGCGCACCGCGCCGTTCTTGCCCAAGAGGGCCTCGCGCACGAACGCCTTGGCTTCGGCGGCGAACGGCTGGCCGTCGGCCGGCGCTTCGGTGCCGTAAATGCGGACGTCGTAGCTCCCTTCGCCGTAGGAGAGGATGACGACGTTGGCATCTTTGACTGCGGTGAAAACGCCGCCGAGGCGTTTGGCGGAAGCCGGCTGCGCCGCCAGGCCGAGCAGGGCGACGGCTGCGAGCAAGCTCGCAGAGATGGAGCGCGGGACGCGATCGTGCATGGGACGAGAACCTCCGGAAGAGTGAACGAAGACCGTCTGGAGCCGATTTGCAGGTAGTTTACCGCAGGTTTCTACGGAGAGGATTCCGCGCAAGGGCTGCTAGGCTTTGCGTGCGATGTCGGCATCGTTCCCACGATTGCACTCGATCCTCTTGCTCACGGCCTGCTGCCTCGCCGGGTCGGCCGGCTGCAGCGCCGGGTCTCGCGCGCCGCACACCGCGTCCGAAAGCCGACCGGAAGCGCCGCCGGCTCCCGTCGCGCCGGTCGAGAACGGCAGCGAGGGCGACGTTTCTGTGGCGCCTTCGGCGACTGTCGCCGAACCGCCGGGCGATGCGGCCGGGGCGCCCGAGGCAGGGAAGCGCAAGGTGAAGCGGGCGGTGAGTCCCTGCCGCCAGCAGGTCTCGGGCGACGCTCCGGCGATCGACGACGCCCACCGCAAGCTCTACGAGACCTTGTGCGGCGCGGCGCTCTGGTTCGACGGTCTGTTCGGCGAGCGCAACGAGATCGCCATCGCGTCGGCGCGCGGCACCAGCGGACGGCTCGAGATCTCCGGACTGTATTCCGAGTACGAGGGCAACAAGCTCCGGGTGCGCGGCAACGTACGCTTCGACTTCCCGAACTTCGCCAAGCGCTGGAACGCCTTCATCGGCCGCGACGACCAGGACGACTTCATCCGCGACCGCAGCGAGGGCCTCGCCCTGCGCTCGCAGTTCCTCGACTTCGCGGACGAGAATCGCTGGCTGGCCGGCCTCGGCTATTCGCTGCCGGGTACCTACAAGCAGCGCACCGACTTCCGGGTCGGCGGCAAGCTCGGCAGTGAGCCGGAGATCTTCGCCCAGGGGCGCTTTCGGCGGAACTTCCTGATCAACGACCGCAACCTCTTTCACTTCCGCGAGACCGTCTTCTGGACCAACCGCGACGGCTTCGGCAGCACGACGAGCCTCGACTTCGACCATGTGGTGAATCGGCGGATGCTCCTGCGCTGGGGCAACGTCGGTACGGTTTCCGAAGCGACGGATGGGCTCGAGTGGCGCTCGGCGATCCTGCTCTACCAGAGCCTGAACAACGCCAAGGCACTCGGCTACGAGGTCTTCGTTCGCGGCGAGAGCGCCTGGGAGGTGCCGCTCAAGGAGTGGGGCGTGCGCACCATCTATCGCCATCCGCTGCTGCATCGCGACTGGCTGGCGGGCGAGGTCGTCCTCGGCTACAGCTGGCCGCGCTTCGAGCTCGAAGACGAGCGCAAGGGCTCGGCCACCATCGGCCTCGGGCTCGAGATTTTAGTCGGCGCCTGGAAATAGCGGGACTTTACTCGACCCTGGGCATATCGGTGCCGTAGACGAAGCGCTCGAACCAGGGCTGCCAGTCCTTGCCGGTGAGCTGGTTGAGGATGCCGACCAGGTGGCGGGTCTCGCCCGTCTTGTAGGCGAAGTTCTTCATGTAGGAGCGCATCCAGCTGAGAAAGGCGGCGTCCCCCTTCGCCTCGCCCATCTCGCGGATCAGTTCCCCGCGCAGGGCGTGCAGCACCAGCGGCCCCTTCGAGTAGAGCAGGGCGCGCCAGGCATAGAAGTCCTGGTCGCGGTCCCCCGAAAGGTGGGTCGCGAGGTAGATGCTGCCGCCGTCGCCGATCTCCTTGGTGCCGAACTTCCAGTCCTTGACGGCGCGCTGGAAGAAGAACTCACCCTGTTTGCGGTCGGGCAGCGACCGCCGCAAGCACTCGATCGAGCTGTATTCGGCGAAGCTCTCGGAGAGCCAGTTCTCCTCCGCCCGGCGCACTTTGGCGACATGGGGGAACCAGGAGTGCGCGACCTCGTGCGCGATCCGCTCGTTTACTCCGCGCGTGTACCAGGCGGCGTACCCGGGCTCATCGGGGTTCTGGGCGCGCGCCGGGGTCATGAACGCTTCCTTGGTGATGAAGATCACGCCCGGAGGAGCTTTTCCCCAGTCCCAGTCTGCGATCTCGACCAGCTGCAGGTCCTGAAACGGAAAGGGCACGCCGAGCCAGGCCTCGAGGCAGGTGCGGACGCCGAGCACGATGTCCGCCAGGCGCTCGGCCT
>Ga0073904_10003817_pt1 | contig 11310 bp, 11 predicted proteins | sample KloWWTrecipitate_FD_66668 | JGI IMG/M metagenome (GOLD analysis project Ga0073904, IMG submission 66668) | Active sludge microbial communities from Klosterneuburg, Austria, studying microevolution and ecology of nitrifiers - Klosterneuburg... | ecosystem: Engineered > WWTP > Aerobic digester >... | reverse complement strand
CAGGTGACATCAAGGCCGTCGTCCACTCGCCATGGACGGCGGCCTTCGTGTGTCCGGTAGGCATCCCGAAGCGGCGACGACGCCATCAGGCGAGCTCGTCGAGCACGCCACCCATGTACTCCAGCGCCTGGCGGTCGTCGAGAGGACTGGCCGACTGCGGGTCCGTCGGGTGTTCGGCCTCGGCCATCACCGCGACGGCCTCCGCGAGAACGGTCCGGGCCGCGAGGGCACCGAACTCGCCGGACCCCTGCAGGTAGCCCAGCATGCGTGCACCCTCGGCGAGACGGCCGGCACCGGTCACCATGGTGATGAAGTCGATGGCGACGACGCTGGCCGCGACGACGTCGTCGGCCTCGAGGAGCTCGTCGATGTAGGCGCGGAGGATGCCGAACGCCTCCGCGTGCCGACCACGCCGGAAGGCTGCGCGCGCCTCGATGGTCTTGTTGGCCGAGAGGGTGCGGTCGGGGACGTCGACCCGGGTCGACTCGTCGAAGTACCGTCCGGCGGCGTCGGCTCTCCCCTGGAACGAGGCTGAGTACCCCAGCGTCTGCAGCGCCATGTGCAGAAGGCTGGGCGGCCCGGACCGCCGATACCGTTCGGCCAGCGCCGACACGGACTCGTCGACCTCGGTGAAGCACCCGATGCCCAGGAGCGCTCCGGCCGACATGAGCTCGAGGAACGCGGCGAGGTAGGCCTCATCGTGCTGACGCAGCCAGGACACCGCTTCCGGGACGCACTGCCGCAGGGTGGCTCCGTCCTTGGTCAGGTAGGCGAGCGCATAGCGCGCGAGCGGATGGTCCAGCTCGCTGTGCTGCTGGACCAGTCGCCCGCTGGCGACGGCGTCGCCGTTCTGGGTGCAGCGCTCGGCCGCCCAGAACAACCAGAGTGCCCGCCGTCCCGCCGCCTCCGGCGGCGTCAGGGCCAGGATCCGCTCGGACCAGTCCCCGATCTCGTGCCGGCCGCGCAGGGCGATCTCGGTGGCGATCGGGCCCACCAGGGCATGCGCCTGCTCCCCGTCGCCGGTCGCGCAGGCCGCGTCGACGGCGCACCGCAGGTTGGGCCAGAGCTCGCCGAGCCGAGCGACGCCCTCGATCTCGCCGGGACCGGTGAGGAGCCGGTGGATGCGGGCGATCTCGGCTGAGCACCACAGGGCGTGGTCGGCCACCACGCGATCGGCCCGGCCATGCTCCCGTAGGTGCTCGGCAGCGAACTGCCGCACGGTCTCCAGCAGGCGGAAGCGGCGGTGGAACGGGCCGGGCTCCGCGACCAGCAGTGACCGCTCGACCAGGCCGCCCAGGAGGTCGGCCACCGTGGCGGCGCCGGCTCCCCCGGCGGCGACGGACTCGGCCGCCGCCAGGTCGAAGGGTCCGGCGAAGACCGACAGCTGCTCCAGCAGCACCTGCTCCTCGGGCGTGAGCAGGTCGTAGGACCACTGCATGGTCGCGCGAAGGGTCCGATGACGCTCGGCCGCGGTGCGCCGGCCGCTGGTCAGCAGGCGCAGCGGGTCGTCCAGCCGCGCCACGATGTCCGACGGTGCCAGGCTGCTCGTGCGCGCGGCCGCGAGCTCGATCGCCAGCGGGATGCCGTCGAGGCGGCGGCAGATCTCCTCGATGTCCGGTCGGTGCACCTGGGGATCGAAGTGCCGATCCACGGCGCGCGCCCGCTCGGAGAACAGCTCGGCGCCCGCTCCGGCGGGATCCAGTGGCACCACCGTGTAGCGGCGCTCGTCACGGACGCCCAGTCCTTCCCGCGACGTGGCGATCACCTGGACGGCCGGGCAACCCTCTGCAACGGTCTGGATGAGGGCGGCCGCCCCGGCGATGACGTGCTCGCAGTTGTCCATGACGAGCACCGCCGGGCGGGAGCGGAGGACGGTGACGATCGACTGGGTCAGGGTCCTGCCACGATGCTCTGCAACCCCCAGGACGTCGGCCACCGCTCGGGGCACATCGTCGACCGCGGCGATCTCCGCCAGCCCCACGACCCAGGCGCCACAGTCGCGGCGGCCCGCCACCACGGCGGCGGCCGCCAGCGCGAGCCGCGTCTTGCCGATCCCGCCGGTGCCGACCAACGTGACGACCGGCGACTGCGCGAGGGCGTCGGCGACGGCTGCGACATCCCCGTCGCGACCGAAGAGGCGCCCCATCCGCAGGGGAAGGTTGCCCCAGCGACTGTCCTCGGTCCGCAGACCCTGGTGCTCCCCCTCCTCCCGCTCCAGGACCGCCCGCATCGTCGCCGGCCGCGCCGCCCGCAGCTGATCATCCTGGCCGAGGACCATCAGCTGGAGCTCGCGCAGCCGTGGTCCGGGTGCCACGCCCAGCTCCTCGTCGAGGTCGCGGCGGGTCAGCTGGAACGTGGCGAGCGCATCCGCCTGGCGTCCGACCCGGTACAGAGCCGTCATCAGCAGCGCCGACAGGCCCTCCCGGAAGGGGTAGCGCGCCCGCAGCTCGGTCAGCTGGCCGATGACCTCGTGCGCGTCGGTCTCGAGGCGCCGCTCGAGGTCCACCTCGAGGGCGTTCAGGTGCCGCTCGGTCAACCCGTCCACCACGGCAGCCAGGCCGGGAGCCTCGAGGCCGGCGAGCGGAACACCCGTCCACTCCTGCAGCGCGGCACCGACATCACCTGCGGCAAGGTGCCGCTCGAAGCGGCTGACGTCGACGGCGTCCGGCGGCACCGCCAGCTGGTAGGCCGCACCCACGCGGAGGATGACCCCCTCGCCGAGGGTTCGGCGCAGCCGCGCCACATGCCACTGGAGCGCCTTCTGTGCCGATGGCGGGGGCTGGTCGTCCCACACGAGGTCGACCAGGTGCGTCACCGGGACCACGGATCCGACCGACAGGGCGAGGGCGGCGAGCAAAGTCTGGGACTTCGCCGAGCCCACGGCCAGGGGCTCGCCATCCTCGGCGGTGGCGCTGACGCCTCCGAACAGACGGATGTGCACCACTGCGCGGCTCCCGACGCCTCGGCGACGAGCACCCTCGGACCACGATGTCCGTCGGACGAGGGCCCAACGCCCAGCCCGACCGTAGCAGCCACCGGCGGCACACCACGAGCACACCACGAGCACAGCGAGACCGCCCACGGTGGGTGCTGGGACCGCGCCCGCGGCCGCCGTTCCCTCGCGGTGAAGGAGACTCAGATGTCCCACCAGAGTGCGCCAGCGTTCGAGGCCACGCGCAGGCAGTCCGCCCGGTCTGCCGCCCGCGCGGCGGGCATCCTCTACCTCATCAGCTGGGTGAGCTTCCTCGTCGGCACGGTGCTCGTCGCGCCCCTGCGCGACGTCGGTCACGACCTCGCCACCCTCCACACCGAGAGCGGCCAGCTGCTCGCCGGTCTGCTGCTGGAGTTCTGCAACATCGCCGCCTGCACCGGCTTCGCCGTGGTGCTGCTCCCGTACCTGAGGCGCGGCGGCGAAGCGCTGGCACACTGCTACGTGGCCATGCGGGTGCTCGAGGGGGCCGCATACCTCGTCGCTGGTGTCAGCGCCGCGTCCTTGATCACCCTGAGCGAGGTGTACGTCGCGGCCGGCTCACCGGGCGGGGATGCCTTCCAGGCCGCCCAGTCGGTCGCCGTCGGGCAGAGCACGTGGGCCCTGACCCTCCATGTCATGCCCTACGTCACCGGTGCCGTGCTGCTGTACGTCCTGCTGTACCGCACCCGGCTGGTCCCCCGCTACATCGCGGTCTGGGGTCTGGTCGCCGTGGCGCTGCTCGCGGCCTTCAACCTCATGGACGCCGACGTGGCCGCGGGCGGACCAGCTGTCCTGCTGGTGGTCCCGATCGCCGTCAACGAGCTCTTCCTGGCCGGATGGCTGATCGTGAAGGGCTTCGACCAGCGGGCGCTCGCGCCGTGGGACGCGGCGACGACGGACGGCCGCGCAGCGGATCAGCCCGGGACGGAGAGCCCCTGCAGCACGGCCAGCCAGGCCGGCTCCTCACGCCGCACGTAGTCCGCTGCCGCGGCGGAGAACAGGTACGCCCGCACGCCCGCGGTCGCCGCGCCGCCGACCTCGCCGTACGCGTAGACGCTGAGCATCCCGGGCACGGGCGCGACGAGCCGGATCAGTGTCGTGCGTTCACCGACCCGCTCGACAACCCCGGTTGCGCCGCGCACCTCGACCCTTTCGCCCTCGTCGCCCAGGCCGAGGGCGTCGTGCAGGGCGGACCAGAGGACGTCCGCGCCGACGGGGTGGCAGGCGGAGACCTCGAGCTGGGTGACCTCCTGGCCGGGGAAGTGCGTGAGGTAGAGGCGCAGGTTGTCGAAGAACGGCATCCACTGCGGGCCCATGTCGTCCCAGAACTCCTGCTCCCAGGCCTCTCCTCTCCCGAAGCCGCTGGTCGTGACGCGCACGACGCAGGTGCCGCCGGACCGCGCCTCGACGACGAACTCCGAGGTCATCGGGCTGAGCGCGTCCGGGTCCTTGCCCATGAGGGCGGCCCAGTCCTCCTCGTAGACGATGCGCCGCGGCGGCTCCCAGGCGGTGACGTGGCCGTCCGAGCCCATCTCGGGGCCCATCGTGAAGTGCAGAGCGCCGCCCTCGCGCTCCTCCATCTCGGTCGGCAGGAACCAGGCGCTCATGCCCGTGGCGGTGGCGACGGCGTGCCAGACCTGCTCGGGGGTGCCGGGGACCTCGACGCTGAACTCGAGGCGGTACGGGACGTCCGGGGTGGTGCTCATGACTTCTCCTCAGGTCGCGGGTGGGCGGCCACGACGAGCCGGTGCGGGCGCCCGTCGTCGTGGTGGTAGCGGGCGGCCAGGTCGAGCACCGCGGCGGTCAGGTCGTCCGCGAAGGCAGCCCGGTCTGCCGCCGACCGGAAGCCGATCTGCGTGTCGATGGTCAGCGTCGGCAGGCGCGTGCCGGACGCGTCGGCCCGACGTGCCAGGACGCCGACCTCGCGCACCAGCCGGCCGGCCAGCGCGACGAGGTAGCCAGCCGACAGATGGTCAGCGTTGGCATCCGGGTCGGCAGCCGACGCGCTGACGGCCGCCGGCGACACGACGTACGACGCCGCCGACGCCTGCAGCACCCGCTCGGTGATGCCCCCGTGCCGGCGCTCCTCGGACAGCTCCACCAGGCCGTGCGCCTCGAGCGCCTTGAGGTGGTAGTTGACCTTCTGGCGCGCGATGCCGACCCGGGCGGCGAGCCCGGCGGCGGACGCCGGGACGGCCAGCTCGCCGAGCAGCCGGGCCCGGACCGGATCCAGCGCGGCGGCGGCGGCCCCCGCGTTCTCGATGACCTCGACGTCGTGCATGGCGCCACCCTGCCATTGACAATAATACCTGTCAAGAGCATTCGTGCGGGGCACGACGCAGACGGGCGTGGTGCGCAGGCCCGTCGCGCGGCTCCCCCGGACCTGCCTCGTACCATCGACGGGTGCCCCCCCGCTCACCGCTCCCGGCACGCCACGGCCTCGACGCAGCCCGGCTCCGCACGCCCGACCGCGATCGCGAGGGCCCCGACCCGTGGCCGACGATGGGCGCGTGGCTGCGGCACCGCCTGCCGGAGCACGTCGACGTGCCGGGGATGCTGGTGCAGGAGCGCTTCGTCGACGAGGGCGGCCGCGCCGTGCGTGAGGCGGACCCCTATGCGCCGCACCGCTTCGTGTGGTTCCACCGCGACCTGCGCGACGAGCCGGAGGTGCCGGGTCGGATCCATGTGGTGCACCGGGACGAGCGCCTCGTCGTCGTCGACAAGCCGCCGTTCCTCGCCACGATCCCGCGCGGCGGGCACGTGATGCAGAGCGTCGTCGTCCGGCTGCGCGCCGACCTGGGGCTCCCGGAGCTGTCGCCGCTGCACCGCCTCGACCGGGTCACGTCCGGCCTGCTGATGCTCGCGACCGAACGCCGGTGGCGGGGTGCGTACCAGACGGCGTTCGAGCGGCGCGCGGTCGACAAGACGTACCGGGCGCTCGCACCGCTGCGTGCCGACCTCGAGCTGCCGACCGTCGTCCGAAACCACATCCGCAAGGAGCGCGGCACCTGGTGCGCCGAGGTCGTGCCCGGTGCGCCCGCCAATGCCGAGACGCGCGTCGAGCTCGAGCGCGAGGTGGACGGCGCCGGGGTCTACCGGTTGATACCCCGCACGGGCCGCACGCACCAGCTCCGCCTGCACCTGCTCGGGCTCGGCATCCCCATCGTCGACGACCCGTTGTACCCCGCCGTGCGCGACGTCGCCGTCGACGACTTCCGCCGGCCCCTCCAGCTGCTCGCCGCCGAGATCGCGTTCACGGACCCGGTCGACGGGCAGGGTCGGAGCTTCTCCAGCGTCCGTTCGCTGCCGCTCGCCGCGGAGGCATGACCCAGGAGGGACGGCTCGGCCCGGTTGCGCGCGGCGGGCCGCGCGCCTGCGACAGCACAGGGATCATGGGCTGGTGACCTCACCACCCCTGCTCTTCCTCATGGTCGGGCTGCCGGCCGCGGGCAAGTCGACTGTCGCCGGGGAGATCGAGAGCACCCACCGCGCACTGAGGCTGTCGCCCGACGAGTGGATGACCCCCCTCTTCGGAGAGTCCGATGCCGACGGACGCCGGGACCTGCTCGAAGGCCTGCTCATCGCCGTCGCGGTGCGAACCCTGCAGCTCGGCACGAACGTCGTCCTGGACTTCGGGCTCTGGTCCCGCGACGAGCGCACTGCGCTACGGGCGCTCGGACATGCCGCAGGCGCCCGCGTCGTGGTGCGCTACCTCGACGTCGATGAGGCGGCCCAGTCCCGACGCATCGCTGAACGCGCAGCGGCCGACCCGCGTGCGACGTTCCCGATCTCGCCAGCTGACCTGGAGCGATGGCGCACCCAGTTCGAGGTGCCGACGCACGACGAGCTCGCCGGCGCGCACCTCGACGAGCCGCCGTTCGGAGCGTCGTGGCAGGAGTGGGCGCGCACGCGCTGGCCGAGCCTCCGCTGAGGGTCGGGGACGTCGACCGGTCGACGTCGCCCCGCGTCGGCTCCGCCACCCGCGCTAGCGTGGGATCGTCGAAGGGTCGGACGATGGTCACCGCGCACACCCCCAGCCCTGCCGTCTCCGGGGGACGTGCCGGGCCGCGTTCCCCCGCCGGCCGACCGTCGCCCGGCGCCCGGCGGTTCGGCTACCTGGTGGCGATCGCCGTCAACGTCGCCCTGATCGCACTCGTCCACGGCGAGCCCGGGTGGCGCGCGGTGCCGTTCCTCACCGCGGAGACCGCCCTGGTGCTGCCCTGGGTCACGGGCCAGCTCCTCGTGTCCGTTGCGGTGAACCTCGTGTGGGTGGTCGTGGACCCACGCTGGCTACGCGCCCTCGGGGAAGCGGCGACCGCCGCGGCAGGCCTGGCCGCAGCACTTCGGGTCCTCACCGCCTTCCCGTTCGCGTTCGACGACGGCGGACTCCCCTGGGCGACGCTGGTCCGGGTGGTCCTGTGGGTGGGCGTCGTCGGCTCGGCTCTCGGGGTGCTGGTCAACCTGGTCCGGTTCGTCCGGGCTGTGGTGGACGCGGACGAGCCCCGGATAGGTTGAGCAGCACCGCACCCGCACCATTCGGACGAAGGTGGACGATGTCGTTCCAGGCCTACCTCGACACCCTCGAGAAGAAGACCGGGCTCACGCCGCGCGAGCTGCTCGCGGTCGCCCAGGAGCGGGGCTTCGACGCTCCCGGGACCACGGCCGGCCAGGTGGTCGACTGGCTCAAGGAGGACTACGGCGTCGGCCGCGGGCACGCCATGGCGTTGTGGCACGTGCTGACGAAGGGGCCGCGGATCAGCACCACCCATGTCGGGACCGACGGCGTGCACCGAGACGCCAGCGACACCCTCTGGCTCGACGGCGCGGCCACCAGGCCGTCGGCGTAGGGCCGCGGCGACTCCTCGCCCGGCCCGGGGAGGCTCGCGCACCGGGTAGCGTCGGTCATGGTCGATCGAGGGGGTCGCGTGGCGAACTGGCAGGGTGCCCAGCAGGGCCGGCTCGACGGGCCCGCCGCACCGGCGACCCCGCGTGACGGGGTGCGGCACGAGTCGGGCCTCACCGACGGCGGCCCCCGCGCGCGGCACCGCCCCTGGTCGACGGTCCTGCTCGTCGTCCACGTCGTCGGCCTGGTCGCTGGGGTCGTCGCCGTGGTCGGCGGCGTCGCGATCGCCGTGGTCGCCGGCGCCCAGACCCCGGACCCGGCGGACGGGATCCACGAGCCGTGGGGCATCGTCATCGGCGGGGTCCTGGCCGTGCTGGGCGTCGTCGTGCTCCTTGCGGCCGGCGCCCTGACCGCGCTGACGGCCTGGGGTCGCCGCGCGGCCGACACGGGCCGCCCCGGTCCGCTCCGGGGCCTCGCGATCGCCGTCGTCGTGCTCGCCGGGCTCGGGTGGGTCGGTTCGCTGGCCGCGGGCGACCTCCTGTCGCTCCTGGTCTGGTCCGTGCTCGGTGGCCTCTACGCACTGCTCGGCTTCCTCGTCCTGCGGGCGACGGGCACCGACCGCGGCAGGCCGCGGTAGGGATCTGCATGATCAGCACGATCCTGGTCGCGCACCCGTGGCTGTCACCGGCCGCGAGATCGACCAGGGCTGCGAGCTCGCGTGGGCGCTGCCGACGCCGGGGCGGGTCGAGGTGGTGGCCAACGTCGTGCTCTTCGTGGCCCCGGTGCTGCTGGCGGGAGTCGCGCTCCGTCGCCCGCTGCTGGCACTGGTGGCGGGCTCCGCGCTGTCGGGCTCGATCGAGGTGATCCAGGCACTCGCCACCGGGCTCGGGCGGTCCTGCTCCGCCAACGACTGGTTGGCCAACACGATCGGCGCCCTCATCGGCGCGGCGCTGGCGTGGGTGGCGCTGCGCCCAGCACGCGCTGACCGGATCGCGCGCCCATGATCGCCCCGGGGCGGTGACCACGCCTCGGCGTGAGCCGTCACGTCGGAGGGTGCGGGGACCCGCCCGACCAGGCCGCGGGAGCCGCCTGACGCCGCCGGCGACCGGCGACCGGCGAGGCCATGGACCTCATCCGTCCCCGGGACCGGCGGAACGCAGCCGCTTCGTCACCGACCGCTGCTTCTTGGCCGTCAGACGACGCTCCGTCGAACCCCGGGTCGGGCGGGTCGCACGACGCTGCCGCGCCGGCGGGCTGATCCCCTCGGCGACGAGCGCCGCCAGCCGACGCTCGGCCGCCGCCCGGTTGCGCAGCTGCTCGCGATGCTCGGACGCCGTGACGGTGAGGACGCCCGCCACGAGACGCGACCCGAGGCGCTGGACGAGGCGATCGCGCTGGAGGTCCGTGAGGACCGCGGACGCCGCGACGTCCCAGACCAGCTCGACCCGGGAGTCCGTCGTGTTGACGCCCTGACCGCCCGGCCCCGAGGACCGGGAGAACCGGACGGTCAGCTCCGCCCGCGGGATGACGAGCGACGGGCCGACGGTGATGCCAGTCGTCATGCCGCCGATCGTCCCACGGCCCTGTGGCACCACGGTCCGCCCCCGGCCGCCCTGCTCTCGGACCACCGGCTCGGCACCTCGCCACACCCGGTTTCCCGCCCACATCCACGTTGATCTTGTCAAGCGATCTTGGTCAAGTTCACCCACGGTCGCGCGAGACCGGACGTCCGCCCGCCCGGAGCGGGCCGGCACGTGGGCGTTGCGGGGGCCACCCCTCGCGGACGATCTTGTGCGGGGCGACGAGACCACGGCAGCCCCACGCGCTCTCTGGGGGCCGCTGGCGGACGCTCGTCACCCGACGTGAGGAGGCTTGCGTGATGTAGATCACACTTCACCCGTCCGGCGGTCCCTCACTCGGGGGATGGTTAGGCCGAATGGGGTGACGTGACATCGCAACCCCTCTCCCACTGGCACCACCGTCCTGTGGCTGCTGGAGCCCTTGTGGCTTCCGTAGCCCTCTCCCTCCTCCTCGGAGGGCCGGCCGCGGCTTCGGCCCCGACCACCAGCGAGCTCGTCGTGAACGGCACCTTCGCCGCGGGCGCGACGGGTTGGCGGACCAATGCGTCCAACCAGGTCCTCTCGGTCGTGTCCAGCGGCACGTCCGCCTACGGCCGCCTGAAGACCACCGCGACGACCACCGCCGTGCTCAACGACCAGACCAACACCGTCGTGGCCGCGCAGGCCGGGACCGTCTACCACGCGTCCGTCCGCGTCCGCGCGATCAAGCCCGCCGTCACCGGCGACCTGCGGGTCCGCGAGGTCGGGGCGTCGACCGTCACGCACGCGACGACGTTCACGCTCACGACGACCGACTGGACCACGGTCACCCTCGACTTCACCACCACCCAGGCCGGTGCCGACCTGGACCTCAACGTCCTGGCCCGGAGCCTGTCCACCACCCAGGGGCTCGACATCGATGACGTGTCCCTCGTCGTCGTGCCCCAGGAGCTCGTCGTCAACGGCACCTTCGCCGGTGGGACGACGGGCTGGCGGACCACGGCGACCAACCAGGTCCTCTCGGTCGTGTCCAGCGGCACGTCCGCCTACGGCCGGCTGAAGACCACCGCGACGACCACCGCCGTGCTCAACGACCAGACCAACACGGTCACGGGTTCCGAGCCGGGCGCCGTGTACCAGGCGTCCGTCCGCGTCAGGGCGATCAAGCCCGACGTCACCGGCGACCTGCGCGTCCGTGAGATCGGCACCTCGACCGTCACGCACGCGACGACGTTCGCGCTCAAGACCACTGGCTGGACCACTGTCACCCTCGACTTCACCACGACCCAGGTCGACGCTGCCCTGGATGTCAACGTCCTGGCCCGGAACCTCCGCACCAACCAGGGCCTCGACATCGACGATGTGTCCCTGCTGCGCGTCTCGGCGGCTCCTGCTCCCGCCCCGACGCCCACGCCGACGCCCATCCCGACGCCCACGCCCACGCCGACGCCCATCCCGACTCCCACGCCCACGCCGACACCCATCCCGACGCCCACGCCGGACCCGGGCCCCGTGGTCGACCCGACGGCTGCTCAGCTCACCAACGGCTGCGCACTGTCGATCCGCGGCGTGCCCGAGTGCGGAGCGCTCTTCGGAGCCGCGTGGGGCTCCAACAGCGACCCGTCGTCCTACGAGGTCGGCGTCGGTGCGCCGCTCGGCATCCGTCGGACGTTCTACCAGTCGTCGCAGATCGCCTGGGCCGTGGATCAGGTCACCGCAGACGCCGCCGCGGGCCGCGTCTCGTGGGTCAGCTTCAAGCTCCCGTACTCCTGGCCCGAGATGACCGCCGGCAAGGGCGACGCCTGGGTCCGCGACGTGATCAGCCGCCTGGACGCCGTCGACGGCACCATCTGGGTCGCGTTCCATCACGAACCGGAGAACGATGCCGCGATCGCCGACTGGGTGGCGATGCAGGCCCACCTGGCGCCGATCGTGCA
>Ga0073904_10003816_pt1 | contig 11310 bp, 11 predicted proteins | sample KloWWTrecipitate_FD_66668 | JGI IMG/M metagenome (GOLD analysis project Ga0073904, IMG submission 66668) | Active sludge microbial communities from Klosterneuburg, Austria, studying microevolution and ecology of nitrifiers - Klosterneuburg... | ecosystem: Engineered > WWTP > Aerobic digester >... | reverse complement strand
GAGGAGCATCGCGAAAAGCCCGGCCCTGACTGCGTGCCGGCCTAGCGCCGGCTCTCGCGCCGGTGCATGAACGCCAGGCGCTCGAGCAGGTGCACGTCCTGCTCGTTCTTGACCAGCGCGCCGTAGAGCGGCGGAATGGCCTTCGTCGTATCGTGGTTCTTCAGCACCTCCTCGGGGATGTCGTCGGCCATCAGCAGTTTCAGCCAGTCGATCAGCTCCGAGGTCGAGGGCTTCTTCTTCAGCCCGGGCACGCTGCGCACATCGAAAAATATGTCCAGCGCATCGCTCACCAGTTCGCGCTTGATGCCGGGATAGTGCACGTCGACGATGCGCATCATCGTCTCGCGGTCGGGAAAACTGATGAAGTGGAAGAAGCAGCGGCGCAGGAAGGCGTCCGGCAGCTCCTTTTCGTTGTTGCTGGTGATCACCACGATCGGGCGCTGGCGCGCGCGCACGGTCTGCCCGGTCTCGTAGACATGGAACTCCATGCGGTCGAGCTCGAGCAGCAGGTCGTTCGGGAACTCGATGTCCGCCTTGTCGATCTCGTCGATCAGCAGCACCGCCTGCTCGGGCGCGTCGAAAGCCTCCCACAGCTTGCCCTTGCGGATGTAGTTGGCGATGTCGTGCACCTTCGCGTCGCCGAGCTGCGAGTCGCGCAGCCGCGACACCGCGTCGTATTCGTAGAGCCCCTGCTGCGCCTTGGTGGTCGACTTGATGTGCCACTGGATCAGCGGCTTGCCCAGCGCGATGGCGACCTCCTCGGCAAGCAGCGTCTTGCCCGTTCCCGGCTCGCCCTTGATCAGCAGCGGACGCTGCAGCGTCACCGCGGCATTGACCGCCATCTGCAGATCCGCCGTGGCGACGTAACGTTCGGTACCCTTGAAACTCATTCGATCCGACTCCGCATCAGTGGCTGCGCGTGCGCGCCGCAACGCGCTTCCCGGCGCGCAGTCTAAACGAAAACCGGCCGGCGACGGACTGTCCAAAGCGCTCATCGCGCACCGCGATTGCGCTCAGGCGCGCGTGGACTTGCCCCGGCGCCGGTAGTAGCCTTGAGCTCCCCGGTCGCTGGACCGAAACAGTACATTCCGGGCAGAGGAGCACCGCAATGAACATCTTCCCCGACAACAGCTACTCGATCGGCAATACCCCGCTGGTACGTCTGAACCGCGTTGCCGAAGGCAAGGTCTACGCCAAGCTCGAAAGCCGCAACCCGGCCTTTTCCGTGAAGTGCCGCATCGGTGCGAGCATGATCTGGGCGGCCGAGGAGGACGGCAGCCTCAAGCCGGGTATCGAGCTCGTGGAACCCACCAGCGGCAACACCGGCATCGCGCTCGCGTTCGTGGCGGCCGCGCGCGGCTACCGGCTCACCCTGACGATGCCGCACACGATGAGCCTCGAACGGCGCCAGCTGATGACGGCGCTGGGCGCCAACCTGGTGCTCACGGACGGCGCGCTGGGCATGAAAGGCGCGATCGCAAAGGCCGAGGAGATCGTGGCCCGCGACCCGGCGCGCCACCTGATGCTGCAGCAGTTCCGCAATCCCGCCAATCCCGCGATTCACGAGCGCACCACCGGCCCCGAGATCTGGCGCGACACCGAGGGCAATATCGACGTGTTCGTGGCCGGCGTGGGCACCGGCGGCACGATCACCGGTGTCGCGCGCTACATCAAGACGACCATGGGCAAGGCGATCACGGCGGTGGCCGTGGAACCGGCCTCCACGACGATGATCAGGGACACGCTCGCGGGCAGGACGCCGACCCACGCCCCGCACAAGATCCAGGGCATCGGCGCCGGTTTCGTGCCGCAGAACCTCGATCTCTCCCTGATCGACCAGGTGGAACCGGTGAGCGACGACGAGGCCATGGAGTACGCGCACCGGCTGATGCGCGAGGAAGGCATCCTCGCCGGCATTTCCTGCGGCGCCGCCGTCGCCGCCGCGGCGCGGGTGGCGCGCCAGCCGCAGCACCTGGGCAAGACGATCGTGGTGATACTGCCCGATTCGGGCGAGCGCTACCTGCGCAGCCCGTTGTTCGAGGGCCGCTTCAGCGAACGCGAGCTGGTGCAGGCGATGAGCTGAATCGGCTCAGGAGCGATCGCGGCCGCTGCTGCGGTCGCGGATGTCGACCGTGCGCAGCTGCGCTGTGCGAGACGCGGGATTGGCCGGCGCCTGCGGCACCGCCCCGGTACGCCGGCTGGCCACCAGCCAGTACCACAGTGCACGCAGCACCCAGGCGGCGAGCACCGCGCCGATCACGAACAGCAGCAGGCGCACGCCGAGCAGCGGCCCGATACCGCCGTCCTCGACGGTGAGCAACTCGAATGCCACGATGAAGATCGCCGGCGCGAGGAAGTTACCCTCGGCATCCACGCTGCCCGGCGTCAGCAGCAACACCGCCGCCACCGCGCGCAGCGGATCCTTGATCCAGGACCAGAAGCGCGCGCTCAGGCCCCACACCGTGAACAGGACCACCGCGCACGCGAGCAGGTAGAGCGACCACGCGAGCGCGTAGTCGGATGCGTTCATGATGTCGCGTCCCTGCCCTGCACCCGCAACCCCTCCGGCAATGGCGGCATCTGCAGATAATAGCCCTGTTCACGGATGGCGCGCAGGACCTCGGCCGCGCTGGTGCGCGCCAGGCGCCGCTGCGGCGTCAGCACCAGCGTCATCGCGCGCTCGGTGCCGCCGAGCTCGCGCTGCAGGGCCTCGGGCACACGGCTCAGGCCCTCGTGGTGATCGACGTAGAGATAGGTGTCCGGATTGCGGCGCGAACGGTACACCGCGCAGATGGATTTCATGCCGCCCCCTTGCGCGCCAGCGCGAGCAGTTCCTCGCCGATCACCTCGCGCCGCCAGCCGCCGAGCACCGCGGGGGGCTGCGCGCCCTCGCCAGCGTCGCACCACCGCAGCAGCTCCTCGAAATCTCGTCGCCGCGCCAGCATCTCGGGCGCGACACCCAGCGCCTCGCCACGCGTGATCGCGTGCGCGCGCAGCGCCTTAAGCCGGCGCCCCTGCGCGGTATCCAGCGGCGGCGGCACTGCCGGCGGCAACTCCCCGGCCTCGAGCGCGAGCGCCGTGGCGACCTGCTCGATGATTGCGCGCCCGTAGCGACGCCGCACGCCCTCGGGCAGGTCCTCGACCGCGACGAGCTGTTCCTCGCGCTGCGGCCGCAGTTCCGCCAGCCGCAGCAGCGCCGCGTCCGGCACCAGCCAGCTGCGCGGCAGGTCGCGCGTGCGCACGGTCTCCTCGCGCCACGCATGCAGCGCGCTCAGCACGGCGAGCCCGCGCCGGTCCAGCCGCCAGGCACCACCGAGCGCGCGCCAGTCCGCGCCGGTGCGCGCGCGGAAGCGGGCCACGGTCGCGGCGCATTCCTCGCGCGCCCAGTCGCCGGCCGGCTTGCCCGCCAGGCACTGCGCGAGCACGCGCCACAGCGCGGGCAGGAAGGCAACGTCCTCGGCGGCGTAGTGGATCTGGGCTGGCGACAGCGGCCGCTGCAGCCAGTCTGTGCGCGTCTCGGACTTGCCGAGGTGCACGTCGAATTCCGTGGCGAGCATCTTCTGGTAACCGACCGACAGCGGGTAACCGCAGAATGCCGCGACGATCTGCGTGTCGACCAGCGGTTCGGGCAGCGCGCCGAGGTGGCGCTCGCAGACCTCGAGGTCCTCGGAGCAGGAATGCATGACCTTGAGCACGTCGCGCGCATCGAGCAGGCGCGCCAGCGGCGCCAGGTCAGCGACGGCGAGCGGATCGACCAGGTAGCAGGCTTCACCGTCGCAGACCTGGAACAGCGCCGCCTGCGCGTGGAAGGTGCGCACGCGCATGAACTCGGTGTCCAGCGCCACCACCTCCCGGCGCAGCCAACGCGCGGCCGCAGTCTCGAGTGCGTCCTGCGCGTCGATGAAGTGCACGGGCATGCCGTTGAAGGTTTCCACGATGCCTGAACTCATACCGGCTTGCGTCCCTGGAAGGCGTGCTGCAGCGTGCCGCCATCGACATATTCGAGTTCGCCACCGAGCGGCACGCCGTGCGCTATGCGCGACACCGCGACCCCGGCTCCGCGCAGCTGCTCGGTGATGAAATAGGCGGTTGCCTCGCCCTCCACCGTGGGGTTGGTGGCGAGGATCACTTCCTTCACGCCCTCGTCCCTGACGCGCTGCGCCAGCAGGTCGAGCCCGAGCTCGGCCGGCCCGATGCCATCGATCGGCGACAACCTCCCCAGCAGCACGAAGTAGAGCCCGGCGTAACCGCCGGCCTGCTCCACCGCCAGCACATCGGCCGGCGTCTCGACGACGCACAGCACGCCGCGGTCGCGCCGATCGCTGGCGCAGATCGGGCACAATTGCGCCTCGCTGAGATTGCGGCAGCGCGCACAGCGGCCCACGCGCGCCAGCGCCCGTTCCAGCGCCTGGGCCAGGAGCTCGCCACCGGCGCGGTCACGCTCGAGCAGGTGCAGCGTCATGCGCTGCGCGGACTTCGGACCCACGCCGGGCAGGCACTGGAAGGCCTCCATCAGCTGGTCGATCAACGGACCGAATCGCATCGCCTCGAATCCCCGTGCTCAGAACGGCAGCTTGAAGCCTTCGGGCAGCGACAGCCCACCCGCAGCGCCCGCCAGCTTCTCGCGCTGCAGCGCCTCGACGCGGCGCACCGCGTCGTTGACCGCCGCCGCGACGAGGTCCTCGATCACTTCGCGATCCTCGCCGAGCAGCGAAGGCTCGATATGCACCCGGCGCACGTCGTGACGCCCCGTCATCGTGACGCGCACCAGCCCGCCGCCGGCCTCGCCCTGCACTTCCTGGCGCGCGATGTCCTCCTGCGCGTTCTTCACCTGTTCCTGCAGTTGCTGCGCCTGCTTGAGCAAATCGTTCAGGCCTTTCACGCCCCTTCCCTCCCGGTGTCTGCGGGCTCCGGCACCGTGATCGAGTCGCGGTGCAGTTTCCCGGAAAAATTCTCCATCAACATGCGCACGTTGGCGTCGGCTTCGATCGCGGCGACCGCCTGCTGCTGGCGCTCGGCGGCGAGGCGCGCGGCGCGCTCCGCCGGCGTCTCGCCCTCGACCCGCGCCGGGCGCACGCGCACGGTCACCGCGTGCCCGAAGCGGCTCGCCAGCGCCGCGGCGATGCGCTCGTCGCACTGCGGCTGGTACAGGATCTCGTGCTCCTGCTGCAACAGCAGTTGCAGCGTCGCGCCCTCCACCGCCTCCGGCAGGCAGTGCGAGGCCACCGTGCCTGCCATGCCGCCCAGCTCGCACTCCGCCAGCAGCCGGTGCCAGTTGCCCGGGTTCACATCGGCCAACCGAGCGGCGGGCGCGGTATCGCCCTGCCGGATTGCCTGCGTCGGCGCCGCGCCAGACACCACGCCGGCTGCCGGCGTCGCGGGCTCCGCCGCCGGAGCTCCCGCGCTTGCAGGAGCCTCGCCAAGCGCGGCCGGCGGCGCCACCGCGGGGCCCGGCTCGGTCGGAGCCGAAGGCCGGGGGGCAGCGTGAACACCGGCCGGCCCGCAAGCCGCCGGTTCAGGCTTTTTTGGCGGGGCCACCGCCCCCTGCGCGGCGGGTTCGTTGCGGGGCACCGTGGCGCGCGGCGAGGGCGGCGCGGCGGCGCTGCGCGCATCCGCCGGCTGCGCCGGGCGGAAAGCGAGCATCCGCAGCAGGGCCATTTCGAACCCGCTGCGCGCATCCGGCGCATAGGGCAGGTCACGACGGCACATCAATCCGATCTGGTAATACAGCTGCACATCGGCGGGCGAGGCGAGCGCGGCCCAGTGCGCGAAGCGCTCGCGCTCGGCGTGCATGGCTGCGAGCGTCGCCGGCACCGTCTGCGCCAGCGCCACGCGGTGCAGCACCGCCAGCAGTTCGGCCAGTGCGCGCTCGAAGTCGGCGCCGTGCGCCGCCATATCGGCGACCACGGCAAGCACGTTCTCGGCCGAGGCCTGCAGCAGCGCCTCGACCAGCGCGCGCAGCAGTTCACGCTCGATGTAACCGAGCATCTCGGTCACCGTCGCGCTGGCCACGCTGCCGCCGCCATGCGCGATCGCCTGGTCGGTGAGGCTCAGCGCGTCGCGCATGCTGCCTTCGGCCGCCACCGCAAGCTCCCAGAGCGCAGGATCCTCGAAGCCGATGCCTTCCTCGCGCAGCACATGCGCGAGGTGCGCGGAAATCTGCTCGGGGCTCAGGTTCTTCAGGTGCAACTGCAGGCAGCGCGAGAGCACGGTGGCCGGCAGCTTCTGCGGGTCGGTGGTCGCCAGCAGGAACTTCACGTGCGGCGGCGGCTCTTCCAGCGTCTTGAGCAACGCATTGAAGGAGTGCGTCGAGAGCATGTGCACTTCGTCGATCAGGTAGACCTTGAAGCGCCCGCGCGCCGGCGCGTACTGCACGTTCTCGAGCAGGTCGCGGGTGTCCTCGACCTTGGTGCGCGAGGCCGCGTCGATCTCGAGCAGGTCGACGAAGCGGCCCTCGGCAATCTCCCGGCAGGCCGAACACTCGCCGCAGGGCGAGGCCGAGATACCCTGCTCGCAGTTCAGGCACTTGGCGATCAGCCGCGCCAGCGTGGTCTTGCCGACACCACGGGTTCCGGTGAGGAGATAGGCGTGGTGCAGGCGGTTGCGTTCGAGCGCATTGACCAGCGCCCGCAGCACGTGTTCCTGACCGACCATCTGCGCGAAGGTCTGCGGGCGCCAGCGTCGCGCGAGTACCTGATATGACATTGCGACCTGAGGGTCCTGGATTGCGTGGAGGGGCGGGATTATACCCGCCCCGTCCGCTAAGGGTGGCAGCCCCGGCCAGCCACACCCCGGCACACGCGTCAACGACTACCGTTGCTCCCTTCCGGGCCTGGCGGGATTCATCGTCCAGCGTTGCGAGGGGACCGACCGGGGCCACCATTGACAGGGGGCCGCCGTCCTGACGAGCGCGGCATTATGCTCGAACCCCCCCCACTGCGGCAAGGCTGGCAGACGCCCCGACAGGCGGCCGTCGAGCCGTTCAGGAGTGCGCAAGAATATTCTTGACATTTGAATTTCCAAATGGAAAGAATGCGGCGCCTCGCGCCAGGAGCCCACAGCCGCGCCCTGTCCACCCAATCAGCGGCTGCGGCGGAGATGCCCGACAACAGAGGTCCCGGATGCCGCAATTGCCCCTCGTCGAATCCGACAAACGCGTTCTGAAAGAGGATTACTGCAATTACGACCTGATCGCCCGCTTCTGGAACGATGAATACCGCGGGCGTGCCTGGAAGAACAAGGAGCGCATCGCCGATTACGAGGGCACCGACCTCGAGGAGATCATCGACGCGCTGCGCGCCATCGTCGACGAAATACAGCAGGAAAAACGCAGGCAACGCGGCAAGAAGAAACCTGCCGCGCGCGAGATCGCCGATGCGATCATCGGCATCGAACCCAAGCTGTCACGCACGCAGAAAATGATGCTCGCGATCCACGGCAAGGCACCGGGGCAGCGCCTGAGCGTCAAGGCCATCAGCCGCGTCGGCGACTACGCCAGCGCCGAGGGCGCGTTCGCGGAGTACGCCGAGGTCGCGCGGCGGGTCTGCGACGAACTGGCTTACAACCCGGGCAGCCGCAAGAAGGACCACTACCCCGGCGCCGCGCTGTTCTTCGAGGAAGACATCACCATCGGCTCGGTGAACGCCGATACCGTGCTGACCCTGCGCCCGGAGATCGCCAAGGCGCTCGACATCCTCAAGTGGTGAGCCGCCGCGCGCCCGGAGCCTCGCAATCGTACTACGCCCGCCGCAGCCGCAAGGCCGCGCCCGCACCAGCGCGGTGAAAGTCTCAGCCCGGGCGCCAGTCCAGGCGTAGCGACGCGGCACCCGGCGGCGCCACAAAACCCTCGCACACGCACAGATCCGCCACCGCGGCGAGTTCCCCATCGACATACAGCAGCGGCAGGCGAGCGCGCAGCCAGGGCGGCACGCCGTGCTCCTGTGCCAGCTGCGCCAGCGTCTTGCGCGGGCGCCCGGCGGGACGACAATGCCAACCCGGCGCCCCGAAACCGATCCGGTAGGTCTGACCGGGACGCAGGCCTCCCCCGCGGCCCGAGCCCAGCACGATGCGCCCGGCACCGGGCAGGCACAGTGGCGTATCCGGCACGATGGCGGCCCCGACGGGCACCCCGGCTTCGCTCTGCGCCGGGAGCGCGTAGAGGCACTCGCGGTAGCGACGCACCACCACCGCGCCGAGCACCAGGCGGGGCTGGGCATCGCGGCGCGCACCGATCACCTCGCGTTCCAGCGTCGCGAGCGTCTGTGCGTCCGGCCAGCCGGCACCGCGACGCGCGAGCCAGGCGCGCAGTGCCGACGTGGCGCGCGCCGCGCCGAGCGCGCGCCACGTCGCGAGCGCCAGGAAGGCCTGGCCGTAGCGATCGCTGCCGGCGCACTCGCGCAGGTCCTCGTCGGCGCGTTCGGCACAGATCGCGGCGGCCTGCCCCAGGCTGTGGGCGGCGCGCGCCACGCTCATGACGGCGCCGGGCCAGCGCGCGGCGAGCAACGGCATCACGCCGAGGCGCAGGTAATTGCGGTCGTAGTCGGGACAGTGGTTGCTGGGATCCTCGACCCAGCGCAAGCCCTCGGCCTCGGCATAGGCGCGCAGCTGCGCGCGCCCGGTCTCCAGCAGCGGCCGGCACAGCCGCGCGCGGCCGCAGGCACGCTCGCGCGGCATGCCGGCGAGACCGGCCACGCCCGCGCCGCGCAACAGGCGCAGCAGCACGGTCTCCGCCTGGTCCTCGCGCTGGTGCGCGAGCAGCAGCAGGTCGTCCCCGGCGCAGAACTGCTCGAAGACCCGGTAGCGCGCCGCCCGCAACGCATCCTCGGAGGGCTGCGCGGCGTCGGTCGCAAGCAGCTCCGCACGCCGCGCGAAGAAGGGAATCCCCAGCGCGCCACACACACCGGCGCAGTGCACCGTCCACGCATCGGCTTGCCGCTGCACGCCGTGGTTGACGTGAAGGGCCACCACCGGCGGCACGCCGGGGCGCAGCTCGCGCAACCGCGCGCACAGGTGCAGCAGTACATGGGAGTCCAGACCGCCGCTGTAGGCGATCACCCAGCGCCTCGCCGCCGGGAACTGCTCCAGCAGCGGCAGGCAGAGGGCGGGGGTGATCACGGCATCGCGGTCAGCGGGTGCCGTAGGACATCAGGCGCTGGAAACGCGTTTCACGCAATTCCTCGAGCGGCACGGCCTTGAGGCGCGCGAGCTCGGTAGCCAGGTGCTCGCGGATGCGCGTGGCCATGGCGTCGACGTCGCGGTGCGCGCCGCCGAGCGGCTCGGGGATGGTCGCATCGACGATGCCGAGCTCCTGCAGCACGCCGGAGGTAACCCCCATGGCCTCCGCGGCCTCGGGCGCCTTCTCGGAGGTCTTCCAGATGATGTTCGCGCAGCCTTCCGGGGAGATCACGAAGTAGGTGGCGTATTGCAGCATCGCCAGGTGGTCGCCCACACCGATGCCGATAGCCCCGCCCGAGCTGCCCTCGCCGATCACGACGCAGATGATCGGGGTGCGCAGGCGCGACATCACGGCCAGGTTCTGCGCGATCGCCTCGCTGATGCCCCGTTCCTCGGAGTCGATGCCGGGATAGGCGCCGGGAGTGTCGATCAGCGTGATCACGGGCAGCGCAAAACGCTCGGCGAGCTGCATCAACCGCATCGCCTTGCGGTAGCCCTCGGGCTTGGGCATGCCGAAATTGCGCAGCACCTTCTCCGGCACGCTGCGTCCCTTCTCCTGGCCGATGACCATGACCGGGATACCATCCAGGCGCGCCATGCCGCCCACGATCGCGTTGTCGTCGGCGAAATGGCGGTCGCCGTGCAGTTCGTCGAAATCGGTGAAAATGCGCTCGATATAGTCGAGCGTGTAGGGGCGGCGCGGGTGACGGGCCACCTTCACGATCTGCCACGGCGTCAGGCCCGAGTAGATCTTCTCCGTGAGGCGGTCGCTCTTGAGCCGGAGCTTCTCGATTTCCTCGGTGATGTTGATCTCGTTGTCGTTGCCTACCAGCCGCAGTTCCTCGATTTTTGCCTCGAGCTCGGCGATGGGCTGTTCGAAATCGAGAAAGTTGGGATTCATCGAGGGCCGGGATCCTGGAGCACGCAAAATCGGGAGAGCAAGCTTAGCAAGGCGACCGCAAAACTTCCATGCGCAGCAAACCCGCTCAGGCGTAGCGCAGCCGCACGCGCTCGGGGCCGAAGCGCTCGCGCAGGCGCCCCAGCGCCTCGTCGCTGGGCGACAGTCGCCACTCGGCCCCGAGACTGATCTCGGCCCTCGCATCGGGGGCGCTGTAGAGCACCCGCACCGCGCAGCCCTCGCGCGAGCGCCCACCGCCGAGCAGACGCCCCAGCGCCTCCGGGAAATCGGGTCCGAAATCCTCCGCTCCGAGTTGCAGCACCAGCTCGCGGGCGAAGCGCCGGCGCGCCTCGCCCAGCGTGTAGGCCTCGTTGGCGCGCATGCGCAGCGCCCCCGAGAAATCGTCGAGGCTGACCACGCCCTCGACGACGAGGAAGTTGTCCTTCACCACGTGCTCGCGGCAGGAACGGTAGGTATCGGCGAACAGCGTCACCTCGATGCGCGCGGTGCGGTCGTCGAGCTGCACGAAGGCGATGTCGTCACCGCGCTTGCTCTTCATCGTGCGCATGCCGACCACCAGCCCCACGATGCGCTGCGGCTCCTGGTCGGCGCGCAACTGCACGATTCGCGTGCGGATGAACTGCGAGATCTCGGCCTCGTGGTCGTCGATGGGATGCCCGGTCACGTAGAGCCCGAGCGTCTCCTTCTCGCCGCGCAGCCGCTCGCGCGCGCTCCACGCCGGCGCCTGCGCGAAATCGGCGTAAACGTCCGCGGCGAGCGCGGGCGCCGCCGTGTCGGCGAACATGTCGAGCAGGCCGACGTCCTGGTTGCGCGCCTGCTGCTCGGCCGCCTTCAGCGCCTCGCCCATCGCGGCCATCAGTACCGGCCTGGACGCGCCGAGTCCATCCAGCGCGCCGGAACGGATCAGCGCCTCGAGCGCGCGCTTGTTGACCTTGCGCGGATCGGTGCGGCGGCAGAAATCGAACAGGTCGCGGAACGGACCGCCAGCCTCGCGCGCCGCGACGAGGCTCTCGACCGGCCCCTCGCCGATGCCCTTGATCGCGCCGAGGCCATAGACCACCTCGCCGCGCGCGTTGACGGTGAAGCGGAACTCGCTGGCGTTCACGTCCGGCAGCACCAGCGGCAGCTTCATGTGCCGGCACTCCTCGATCAGCACCACGACCTTGTCGGTGTTGTGCATTTCCGAGGACAGCACCGCGGCCATGAACTCGGCCGGG